>Ga0116170_10000111_pt1 | contig 79756 bp, 17 predicted proteins | sample AD_JPNHW1_MetaG_FD_89797 | JGI IMG/M metagenome (GOLD analysis project Ga0116170, IMG submission 89797) | Active sludge microbial communities of municipal wastewater-treating anaerobic digesters from Japan - AD_JPNHW1_MetaG | ecosystem: Engineered > Bioreactor > Anaerobic > Digestate | place... | reverse complement strand
GGGGTGCGGTGGCGGGTTTTTTTTTTTTTTTTTTTTTCTGCAGGACGTTTTGTTTGCTTCGATGCGTTGAAATCTTTCCTTGACGGATTTTTCTTGAAGCTTGTCTTTCTTCGATCGTCAAAATAACCGCGGGGTGAGGTAGTCTATTAAAACAAATTTATTTTCTAAAACTTTATCAAAGTAGTATGATATGTTTCAATTCCAAATCGAATAGACGAAAAAATATCTAAAGTCAATTGTTTTACATTGCTATAAGGAGTAATAGGGAGTCTAAAAAATTTAAAAGGTCAAATTTCTCTATTTTCATAAATCATTTATTTTCAATGACTTATGGCCTTAAAAAAAATTAATACTTATTTGACAAATGTAAGTTGATTGTGTATATTCATAGTGAGGTTTATAAGACTTTAAAATAAGTTTATTCTAGGCTTGTTTGCTAATCAAATATCCCAGTCTTAATTTAAAGGGAGGACGGCAATCCGATGATTAGTTGGCAGCAACCAACAATCAGACCTTGGCTCAGAGCTGTTGCATTTCTCACGGCTTTCGTTTTTGCTTTTACGAGCGTCGTGTGGGATGGCGGACAGCGTGCCTACGCTGCAGCCCCCAAACTCTCCGCTCCCATCGAAGAAGGCGTACTTCATCCCGCGATCCTTGCCGAACGTCCCGATCTTCCCGACAGCTATGGCACGATCAAATCGACGTTTAAGGGAACCCGCGACCAGATCCTGATCCATGTCCAGGACGCGCACATCAACGAGGAAGCCCAGCGTAACATTGCGAACATCCTCCGCTATTTTTCGGAAAAGTATCAGCTGGGTCTCGTGAATCTTGAAGGCGCTTCAGGCGAGCTCGACACAGCCCTCTTTTCTTTCTTTCCCAATAAACAGGCCCGCACGAATGTCGCGGATTATTTCCTTCGCGAAGGCCGCCTGACCGGGCCGGAATACTTGACTATCGTCGAAAAACCGGTCATGACCCTGAACGGGGTGGAAGATCCTGAACTTTATGAAGAGAACCGGAGGGCTTATGTCGACGCGCTTTCGTTCAAGGATCGCGACGAGAAGCTGCTTCTCGAGCTGAACAAGGTCCTGGAGTATGTGAGCCGTTTCGTTTTTTCGGAAGAAATGCGGGAACTCATCCGCCGCCGCGTCGCATTCCAGGACGGCGGCCGGGAGCTCGTGTCTTATGTCCGTTATCTTGTCGAGCTTGCCCGGAAGTACAAGGTCAGCCTTGACGGCTACGCCAGCATGCATTCGCTGCTTGAGCTCGTGGACCTTGAAAGGCAGATCGACTTCGACAAGGCCGAGAAGGAGACCGACAGCCTTATCAATGATCTAAAGCGCCTCCTCTCGCGTGATAAGCTTGCCCGTTTCCTCACTAACACCGTCCACTTCCGGATGAAGAAGATGAAACGTGCCGCTTACTACACCTATCTGGAAGACGAGATCCAGGGGATCAGCGTCACCCAGCCGGGCGGGGAAGACCTCACCTCGAAGTATGCGAACGTCTTCACCTACATTAAATATATGAAGCTGTACGATTCGATCGATGTGGCTATTTTCGACGAGATCGACGGCCTCGAGAAGACCGTGAAGAACCGGCTTTTTACGTCCCCCGAGCAGGTCCGGCTCGACCATCTGATCCGCATTCATGATATTTATACCAAGATGTTCGATTTTACGCTGACCAAGCAGGACGCCGAATTCTATTACACGTACCAGGACGAGTTTAAAGCCGCAACGTTTTCAAGTTTTCTCAAACCGCTACTCAAGCAGTATCGATTCTCCTTAGGATTGCCGTCCAAAATGGAGACTCTCGATCAGGATCTGCCGCGGGTGGAGCGCTTCTATAAAGCCGCTCTGCAGCGCGATCAGGTTCTGATTGAGAGAGCGGTTGAGAAAACCCTTGCTTCGGGTGTGAAGATCTCCGCCATCGTCACAGGCGGGTTCCATACGCCCGGTATCGAGAAGTTCCTTCGTGAGAAGGACCTCTCCTATATAGTAGTCGCTCCGCGCATCACCAAGGCGATTGACAAGAAAAAGGAGGACGAGCTTTATGACGCCGCGCTTCGCGAAACGCCGCTCTCCGTTGAAAAGGTCCTTGCCGAGGCATTCCTCCAGCCCAAGTCGCCGGTTCTGAACGACCCGCGCTTCCAGTTGGCGGCGAAGCATATGGTCAATTCCAAGGGCGAGACGCCGTCGGATCTCGGAAAAGCCGAACTCCGGCTGACCGTGATCGAGAGCCTCCAGGGTCTGAAACAGAATGAGATTCCTCCGGCGGTTGAAGCTATGCGCAAGGAGCTTAGGGCGCTTCCGCAGACGAAAAGCGCCATTGAATTGGAGGACCTCCTGAATTTGATGGATCAAGCCGTTCAGTCCACATTGAACGGAAAGCCCGTATTCCTTCTGCCGTCCGCGATTCCCGGAAAAGCGTACGTGATCGCGAAAGGCAAGGCGAAACAGGAAACGGACGTGAAGCTCCCCGGGTTGGTGAAGGGGAAACAGAGTCAGGTTTTCCGTTTCTCGAATAGCGATGACTGGTACGCGATCGGATTGATCGATGCGGATAAGAATCTCACGCCGGAGGTTCAGCAGAGGCTCGAACGTTCCGGGATGCGGGAAACGGCGGCCGCAGTGCTCGGGAACCTTGACGTGTCGGCCGGGACCCTCTCGGGTGTTCGGGGAGCCCGCGTTTCTTCCGGGATCGCCAATGTCGTTGAGGACGCTTATGACGAGGCTGTCCGCAAGACGGAAGAAAAGGCAAAACAAGAACGACATGAAGCGAACCTGAAGATCCTTGCCGGGACTTATCCGGAAGTCGATGGCCTTGACCTTAAAGCTCTTTTTTCGAAGCCTGCGAGCGACCTGACCGAAAAAGAGAAATTCTTCAAACGGCTTCTCGACCTTTCGTCCGGCGATCTCACGGCGCGGATCGTGGCGCTCAAGGGGTTTAATCTCGGCAACGATATCCGGCTCTTGAGGTTTGCGTATAAGGAAATGCCGAATCAGAAGGAAGGACATTTCCCGACGCTGGAGAAGAAGATCGCCGCTCTGAAGGCTGCCGTGGGCGAGGACGTTTATGCTGAGATCCCGCAGGATACGCTGAACACGATCCTTATATGGTATGGCGCGGACAAACTCGCGACCGAGATCGCTCCGAAGATCCGCTTGCTAGTCGAACATCAGATTCCGCTGAGCGTTTATATGGTCCGCCTGAAAATTGAGGCGGTCCAGGCGAAGGTTGCCGAGAAAATAGCCCAAAGGAAACTCATGGATGAAGCTGCGGCAAGAGAAGCTGCCGCCGCTGCCGCTCCGGCCCCTGCGCCGGCAGCTCAAGCCGCCACCGCGCCTGTTGCAGTACAGGCAACGACGGGAGAAGCGGAAGTCCGGGAAAGGGTTGCCGTTGAATATGGCCGTATTTTGAACGCTCCGGGCGGGGCGGCTCTTGCCGAGGCCGGACCCACACTGCTGTTTCGGCTGCTGAGCGTCCGTGCTCTCAAGACACTGGCCGTGTTTACGGGAGTGGGGATTGTTCTCGCGGCGATCTTCAGCTTTTTGGGTTTTTCGGTCCCAATCGTTTTCGGGTTTACCGCTATAGGATTTGCCGTAGCGTTCTGGCGGGCTCTTGGCATTATGCTTGGCTTTGAAGTCAAACAAATGCCCGGAACGCAGGCATGGGCTATTAAGACGGCCCTGGGGGAGACCTTCTATATAGGAGGTAAAGTCGCGAATCCTGAGGCCGGCAAGTATGGCGAGCTTAAGATCTCGGACTCCACACTCCGGTGGCGGACCAAGGTCAATTTGTCGATCAAGGAATTTTCGGAATTTGTCCGGATCCATAAGAGCAAGGCGTTCGGAGAATCCTCTGACGAAGTGGACAAACGCCGGGTAGGCGTACTGGTTACCGGGATTTTGAGCGGGATCTTGACGGGGGCTATTGCGGTCACCTTGGGAGTGACCGGCATGGCGGCCATTCTGCCGATTGCGATCGTTGGATCGATCGCTGGTGCCGTGGTTTTTCTTTTCTGGGAAGGCGTCAAAGCAGAGGCTCGTAAGGAAGTTCAGATAGCCGGCGGCCGAGGAGCCTTTTTCAAAAAGGGTATCGCGTTCGTGCTCGGCAAAACAGCTCACATCCTTTTCGGTGTCGGTTATCATCTTCTGGACGGTTTCTTCATCCAGTTCATCCGTATCCCGATCCAGTATTTCTGGCTCGGCGGCAGGAACCAGCGCTGGCTTTCCGACGAAATGGCCCAAGCGACGATCAAGGCCTCCGAAAAAGAGATCCGGGACGAAGCGGGGAAAGGTTTCTGGAGCCGGTTTCAAAGTGAAAAAACCTTCAACGGAAAAATGCTGGTTCTGCAGCGCACCCCTCCGGGGTATTACATGTGGGTAGCGCTCCAGATGAGCGGCATCGCCGGGCTATCCAATTTTATCAAGAACCGCGGCCGTCTGATGCTCTACAGCCAGGTAAGCGGTGTTGCCCTGACTTTGGTCGGGACCAATCTCCCCGTGTTTTTGATCGTGATGGCGGGGGTCTGGTCTTTTATGGCGATCCGTGATTACCGCCAGTACCAGGAGCTCCGGAAAAGCGGGAAGGACGTGACGACCGGCTGGATTGTCCGGAAGATCGTGATCCACACGTTGCTGGGCCTCGCGGTGTTTGGCGGGATGCATATGGGGCTTGATCCGACGCTTTTGCATGCGGGGGTTGAAACGGCCGGGAGAGCGGATCTCGCGACCCGGGCGCTGAATGTATTCGGTATTAATATTCCCATGCCGCACATGGGCCCGCAATTCGACCTCTTGAACAACGGGTTGGTCTGGAATACTCCGGCCGTCGATTTCATCAAATCGCAAACATTTCATTTTACGATCGGTGCGTTCGGCAGTTCCGGAATGCTGAACTTTCTTCTCCAGTATTCTACCCAGCTGAAACAGAACATGCTTCAGCTTAGAGTCCGTGTCGCGACGAACACGATCCTCAGGACCCTGAACCCTTCGCTTAATCCACGCGATCCCCGTGCAATTCAAGAGGCGGTACGGACCCTTAAAAATCAGGGGCTTCTGCTGGAGTCAGGTTCGGCGCAGGAACTCGTCCTGTTCGTCCAGTCAGTTCAGAAAAGTGATTTGTCGCCGGACCAAAAAGTCATGCTTCTTCGGCTTCTGGAGCAGTACCTTTCCGCAAAGGCTTTTGATCTCGACCGTTTGGATTCAAGCGTCATTAGTTCTTCGGTGGACGAGGCTCTTCTCGGTCTTTTGGCCCAGCATGGTTCCCCGATCGACTCCCGGCTCTCTGAGCTCGCGCCGGAAGCCGTCGTCAAACGGCAGGCGAGGCACAATCTTCTGACGAGCAGGAAATTCTGGATCGGGATGGTCTTCGGGACGTTCAGCATGTGGTTCGTCACTCATGAGATCAGCGTGATCGTTAGCTATGCGGAAAAACTGGATGAATGGCTCAATATTACTTTTATCGCGCCGCTTGTGAAAGCCATTGAAGGGGACCACGACAAACAGGTGAAGCTTGCCGAGATGCAAAGAAGCGGTGAACAGCCCACGTTCGCGGATACCCTTGGGGCGGTGGGGCTGCTTGGGATTACCACGAATACCGTGAACTCCGGAGTGGTTGGCGCGGTGGTAGGCGGGGAGCATTTGGTCTTGGACGGCTTGATTGCTCCATGGCGTGAACGGCGTTTGGGAGAAGATGTCCGGGACATGGAGCGGGATTGGGCGGCGGCTACCGATGCTGCTACCAAGAACGCCTTAGGAAAAAAGCTCGTTGATTTAAAGATGTCCAAACTTTTCTGGGCGAACCGGCTTACGGCTGCGGCCGGAGTGACGAGAGTGGCGGACAAGACGACCGGAAACGTCCAGGTGACCGTCAAGATTGCTAGGGACGAAGCGGGTAAGGTTGTGGGACGGCATGTTTTTGAAGGGGATGCCGGCTCGGAACCGATGACCCCGTACCAGCTTTGGCAGGCAAGGATCGCCGCGGCGGAGAAAAAGGTCGAATCCGAAGCCGAAAGAGTTTTCGGCACCGGTCCGCGTCCGGGGAAAGCAGAATATGTCACGATGGCCATGAATCAGCTGAGGGCTGAAATGCCGCAGCCGGTGATTGCTGCGAAAGTCGCGGAAAAACCCGTCGTGGCTAAGGCTGAGCCCGTTGTTGTTAAGGTTGCGCCCGTGGTTGCGCCGAAAGCGGAAGTGAAAATCGAAACTCCCAAGGTTGCTGAAAAATCCGTCGTGGCCAAGGCTGAGCCCGTGGTTGCGCCGAAAGCGGAAGTGAAAATCGAAACTCCCAAGGTTGCTGAAAAACCCGTCGTGGCCAAGGCTGAGCCCGTGGTTGCGCCGAAAGCGGAAGTGAAAATCGAAACTCCCAAGGTTGCTGAAAAACCCGTCGTGGCTAAAGCTGAACCCGTGGTTGCGCCGAAGGCGGAAGTAAAAACCGAAGCCCCCAGAGTTGCGGAGAAACCCGTGGCTGTGGAAACGCCGGCGGCGGTTGTGAAGGAATTTAAAGTGGGTGATTTGGAAAATGCCCAAGAGGCTGCGAAAGATCATCTGAAGAAGGTGATCCTGGACAAGAGCTTCAGCAACGCCGCTCCCGAGGATTATGACCGGGTTTTTAACACGATCGCGGGGGAGCTCGCGAAAGGGAAATCGTCGCGGGAAGCACTGGAAGTTGCCAGGAAGAACCGGTCGTGGTGGATCTTCAAGCGTGCGGCAGGTGGAACACCGATCCTTTTGGTTCGTTTAGACGACAAGGAAATGCTCGGAGCGATCGAAGCCTACGCGAAAACGACCGAGGTTCTCAAGAATGCTCCGGCCGATCAGAAGCGCGGCGCGGTTCAGACGGTCGAGCATGCCGTCGCCAAAGCCGGGACCAGCCTTGTCCGCGGAGTGAAATCGATCCCGGGCAGTTTTGTGAAGCTTGGGGAAGACATCGTGCGGAACGACAGGGCTCCGGACCACGTGTCGTTCGATACCGAGGCTCAGGTGAAAGCGCGTGAGTCCGTGGAAACGTGGGTGAAGAATTCCAACGATATTCCGAGTGACGAGAAAAGCGCGATGCGCAAGGCTCTCTGGACCATGACTTCATATAATCCGGGAGCTTATTTTGTCGACAAGGACGGGGACATTGCAGTCCGGTTTACAGTGGAAAAGCTTTTTGGCGCTAATCGGGAGTCCACGCAAAAGATTCCCCGCGAACGGATCAAGGATCTTGAAGCCGCTCTGGCGGGCTGGTCGGTGTATCGCACGAGCCGTCCCAACGGAGATCCTGTATCCCACTTTGAAATACTTTTAGAACAGTTCCGGGCGTACCAGTCACGGATGGCCGCCGGGACGTCGATCTCAGCGAAGGGGTCCGGCGCCAAGACCGTTCCGGAAACTTCGAAGCAGCCCGCAGCGGGTATCGGGGGCGTCGGGGTCAGGATGATGCCCTCGGTGGTTGTTGCTACGGTAGGAAAACTGGCCAATGTTGCGGATCGGTTGAGCGGGGTAAACCAGCGCGCGGAAGAATCCGTGGTTGCGCCGAGAACGGAAGTGAAGGTCGAAACCCCCAAGGTTGCTGAAAAAGCTGTTGCGGCTAAAGCTGAATCCGCGGCTGCGCCGAAGGCGGAAACGCCGTTGGCTGTCACGGAAGTAAAAGTGGCGGAGCCGGCGGTCGCGCAGAAGATCGTGGTGGAGCCGGCTGCTGTGACGCCGGAGGCGGCGAAGGCGCATCTGGAGTCGTGGTTGAAGAGCGTTTCGAAGAGTGGCTCGTTGCCGTCGAGTTATCGGGATGACGTTCTTGAAAGCATGAAGGACGCCGGCGGTTTTGGGCATCATTTCGAGAGCGGGAATTATTTTCTCGGGACGGATGGGAAGCTTTATGTGCGGTATTCGGTGGATCCCGCGTCGGAACCGTTGCGTGCGATCGGGGGGATTTTTTCCGAGCGTCTTAACCGGGTGAAGAGCGGTGTGGTGGCCATTCCCCGGGAAGAGGTCCCGTATGTTCTGTCTTATATCGGCGGCCAGGCCAAGGGCGCTTTGAACCGGACGACCGGGAAGGAAGAGAACAAATTTTACTGGCTTATGAACGGCGGGAACCTGAACCCGTATAACGAGACGATCGAAGTGAGCGGTTCCGTAGAACTCTTTGGGGCCGATATGAAGACGGCCGCACTGAGGGGGACTGAAGCGGAGCAAGCCACCACGGATGCCGTCCGTGTTCTGAGCATTATGGTGGAAGGCCCTGCCGGGGCCGGCGCTGTGATCGCGGAGCCGGCCAAGAGCGAGGAATGGGCGGGTCCGGTGGATGAGTTTGACCGGCGTGTGGCAAACCTCAGGGACCAGGTGGATCCGCAATACCGGGATACTGCTTTCTATGAATCGACGGTCACGATGAGAGAAGCCCTGAAGAACGGCGCGGATCCTCAGCAGATCTTCACCGATCTTGAATTCGAGGCCTCGAAGATGTTGATCGCTCCTGAGGGGCCGGCCCGTTTGGATTATGTTCCGGAGAAAACCGGAAGTTCCGCGACGGGGAAGGGCATGACTTTTTCAGGATGGCCTGTGGAGGTCGTGAAATTCCTCGGAAGCGCCGTCGGATTGATGCCTGCCAAGGAATCCAAGGGGACTGTGATCCCGCTTGCCCCCGAGCCTGTGGGACCGATGACGGATGAAGAACGGACGCTCGCGGACAAATTTGCCAGAGAGGACGCGGCGAAAGAAAATGTTTCCGGGACGGAGGCGGTTTCGAAAACCGGAACGGTGAATCCGGCGGAAGCCGCGAAACCGGCGACGGCGAGGCAGCGTGAGTTGCCGCCGGTGGTGTTGCCCGGTTCCGGGGATCTGCTTTCGCCCGAAGCGATCAAGAAAGTGACATCTGCGCCGATCCCGGCGAAAGTGACTCCAACCCCGGCGAAAGTTATGGGAACCGCGGTCCCGCGCGTTCCGCAAGACATCCAGAAGGTTCAGGAAGTCAAAGAAAAAGTCCCTGCGGAGCTGGAACTCGCGCTGGAAGTTTTCGATGCCACCATGAAGCGCAATGAAAGCATGATCAAGGATGACAAAAACCGGGCCGCATTCCACGATCGCGTGGATTATTTAAAGCGGAGCGTTCGAAACGACCAAGACCTCAAAATGGTCGAAGAGACGCTGGACCAGTTGGCCCAAAAGATGGTCGGCGTGACCGGCGTGCCCGCGACCGAAGAGGTTGCGCCTATGACACCGCTCCTGAACCCGGAGGCGGCCACGCCGCCGGCCCCCGCGATGAGCGGTGCTGCCAATACTTTTGTTGCGCCAGGAGCGCGCGAAAAAACGTTTGTTCCAAAATCTTTTGTGGATCGTACCGCCACGAGCGTGCAGGATTTTCCGATCGCCGGTTTTTCCGGGTTGGCCGCAGGCACCACGTGGGCTACCACCCAGGACAAAATGGCGCCTACTCTTGACGGGATGGCGAAGGATCTTTTGGCGAACAATCTGGACCTTCTGATGGCCAAGAAGGATCAGGAGATCGCGAAATCGAATCTCGAGGCGATGGGCATTCTGCAGAAGTGGTTCCAACTTTACGCGAACGTGAAATGGACGCCTCGTCAGGAAAAAACGAAGATCACGGTCACGACGACTACGACAACTCCTGCGAAACTGGATTATACGCCCAGTGCGGATCCCGATCAGGGGACGGTGATCCATATCCCGACCGCCGCTGCTGCCCGGACGAAGCTTACGACCGAGCAACAAACCTATGTGAAAGAAGTCGGAACGGCCGACTTGGTCAACGGAGAGCTTGTGTTCCGTTTCGAGCCCGTGAATCTCAGCCGTACTTGGGAGACCAAAGTCCGCGCCGCCGAACTTTTGTCCCGGGAAGCGGACACCAAACTTGTCGCGGATACCCGGTTACGCTCTTTTTATGAAAATGCTTATGAGGTCGCTCTTCTGAACGATCAAATGACGATGGCGGATCGAATGATTTTCCGGCTAAAAGGCATCAAGACCGACATTCAGTCGCAGCCGGGTGTGACGAAGACCCCCGAATCGTTCAGGATCATTGACAGCAAGATCAAGGGGATCGAAGGCGAGAAAGAGGTCCTGCGCGCGAGCCGGGAAGCCCGTCTCGTGGAGATCAAGCGTTTGACCAATCATCGACCGAATGCCGAGATCCAGGACCCGGCGGCGGCGTTCACGATGGAAAACGTCCAGGAAAGCATGGAAGGAATGGGCCTGAGCCGTAACTACATTGAAGCGCGGATCCTTGCCGCGGCCGCCCGGATCAAATCCGGGATCGCGCAGGAAAAGCCGCTTGCGGGCGTGAACGCGACGGTCGCGATTCCTGAAGTTTCGATCGCGACGGACGGTACCCTGAGGGCCGGGCTCAAAGCCGATCTTTGGTTAAGCAATCAGGACCTTTTTGATCGCGGGGTCGAAAAGGAACAATTCCAGTATGACGTGCGCAACGGGGTCGACCAGATCCGTCAGCTTCAGAATCAGCTTGATGACGATTTCCGGCAACTGGACCGGCTCAGACGGGATCACCAGCGGCAGGCCGCCGATTTTGCGGCCCAGGAAAAAGTCGTCGCCGCGATGCAAAAAGCAAAAATGTTCAACGAGTCGATCGGTGCCGTGGATGCCGGGCGAGTGACCAAAGAGAACGAAGGTCAACGCCAGCCCGTCGATTATCTGAGCGCTAACATCAACTCGCTGTCGATGGAAAGCCAGATGAAAGGGACGGTCAAAGACCAGGAACTGGTCCGGATGCGCATCGGCCAGGCGGATCAGGCGCTCAAGATCCTCAAGGCGCGTTTTGATGAGATCCAGCAAAAACATCCCAAACATGCCGAATATATCCGCAAGGCTCTTGCGGACGCAGGATTGTCGGAGCGGTCATTTGAATGGAAGGCGCCTGTGTCGCGGGAGCAGGCCTTCACGGAAAATGACGCGAAAATATTTGCGGAGGAAGATCAGTCACGTATCGAGGACGCGGACAGTTGGCTTGATTTTTACGATGCGGACGGCGGGAAAAACGCGGATTTGCTCGACCGCGCGCTCTATGAAGCCGCTGCGAAGACCCAGCTCAGCACCGCGCGAGAGAAAAAGGATGTGGATGCCCTGCAGACCCGGACCGTTGAGTGGGGACGGGTCTTTGCTTCCGCGCTTTACGGGGTCAGCTATGATAATTCCACGGGTTGGAACGTCAGCGGCCTGGATCAGCTGAAAGGCGAGATCGGCGTCGGCATTAAAGCGACCCTCATGAATATTTCCTATTTTTCACAAAAGGTCCAGACCCGCCTTTCCGGCGAGAGCGCGGACCAGTATTTTGATGATGCCGCGCAGCGGCTCGAAGCCGCGGTGAGGAGTTTGACAAGTCTTCTTCGCTATCAAAGGGACCTCGTGACTGCCGCCGGCAATCAGCTTTCGAGTGAGAGGCGTTCTCTTGAGAAACTTCGCGAGACCGTGGATCTTGATACGAAAGCCCGCGGCGCGGCAGAGCCTCGAGATGAGTTGAAAGTCCAGCTGGCTGCCGCCGAAGCCAATGTCGGGCAGGCCGAAACAAAATTACTCGCGACGCGTTCGAATTATGCGGGAACCATGCGCGCGCTTCGGCAGCTGGTCAACGGGACGGAATTTCCTCTGAACGGGCTTTTAGCCTCCGCCAAGATCGCCGCCAAGGATTCTGCCCAGGCGGAAAATATTCTCGATCCTTTTCCCGGAGTCGTTGCCGGGGACGGTACCGTCCTGGCTTCCGGCAAGGCCGGGATCGAAAAGCTTGTGGCCGATCAGAATGTCCTTGTGAACAAGCTCGAAGCCGTGGAACAGCACCTCGCACGGGACGCGGCGGCTGAAAAGAACCCGAACGTTCAAAGAGAGAAACAGAACTCCGTCCGGGAGATCGCTGGGGTTCGTGCGCAGTTAATCGCCTCTTCGAGAGCTTATAGCGAGGTTCTTGCCGGGGGGCAGGATCGCGCGTCCCAGTATCATCGGTTGATGCATGCCACGCAGGATTCCGTTGCGGCGGGGAATGCTTTCCTTTTGAGCCGCTATCTCCTTAATTCCGGTTCTTATCCGAAATTTTATGCCGAGTTTGAAACGATCCGCTTGGCGCTTGAGAAGATGGCCGCGATGCCGGATATCGATAACATGCTGGGCCTTCAGGCTTATGCCTGGAACCTGCGCGTGGGGGTCCGCCGTGAGACGATGTCTGTCCTCGACGGGGGCGTTGCGGCGGGTTACTTCTGGGACACGAACGGAGACGGAAAAGCCGGGGTCGGACCGTTCTGGAACGGGCTTGGCTATGGCGCTGCCTCAGTGGTGGACCTGATTCCCTTGGCGGGACCGCTCGCGTCGCGCTTGTTCTACGATCTCAAAGGCCGCGAGAACAGGATCCGCGGTTTGCAGCGCGATTACCAGGTAATTGCTCTTGGTTCCAAGGACGCCTTGGACCGTTTTATGGCGGACCAGGAAGCGGCTGAAGATGAGTACCGCACGGGCCTCAAGCTGATCAAGAGCACCGAAACGCGGATCGCGTATGAGAAGGAAAAAGCCGGTGACAGGGGCTGGTTCCGTGTTTTTTCAAATCTTTTCACGAGCGGCGACCGTAGTACCCGGGAACGCGATATGACGGAGCTTGAGCGCTGGAACGAGCAGCTGGCGAGCCTCAAGCGCAGCGTTCGCGACCAGAAAGACCGGTTGTTCCAGCGGGGTATTGATCACACGATGATCGACCAGGAGGTTGCGGGGGGAACCACGGGTGGCGAGGTTGTAGGAGCCGGAAAAGCCGCCGGAAAGACCGTTGAAGAGATCGCGAAAGAGACTGTGCCTTACAAGATCGCGGGGCTGGATATGGAGATCAACCAGTATCTTGCCAGGCAGAAGAGCCGCACGCAAATGGGCGTGGTCGGCTCGGGGTTCAATGAAGGAGACGCTCTTTTTGAGGCGGGGCGGCAGCGTAGCGGGGGCTACACGGACCAGACGCTTTCTGTAAAGGCGCAATTCTATCTCGGCGAACTGATCTGGGATTTTGAAGGGCAAAAGCGGGATTCGATCGATCAGAAGACCCGGGACGATGTCGAGACGAAGCTTGAGGACCAAAAGCACGATCTCTACAAGGCTCTCAATAAATACGAGGCGGAAAAACACTTGTATACCCGGCTTATCCCGGAGGAGCAGCGGCAGGTGAAAGCGCTCGTGGAGCGGGCGCACGCGCTGAAGGTGCAGACCCTCGAGGCGACCGATCAGGAGAAAATGGCGTCCCAGGAACGGTTGCTCCTGATGGCCAACCGGATCCTCGAAGCCGAGCGTTCCGTCCTGGAAGCCCGGAGCAATTTCTATAAAGCGACGGGGTTCTCCCTTGATATTGAGTCCGTGGTCCTCGGTTCCCAGACCGATTTCGGGATCAAGGGCGTCGACAGACTTCTCAAGGACATCAACACGGGGAAGATCGATGCGGCCAAGTTATCGGAAAAAAATCCCGAGGTCCGGGACACCCAAGGAGTGATCAAACGTCTTAATATCACTCGCGAGCAGATCATGACGCGACAGGCGAGCGTTTGGGCCCGTTTCGGTCTTCTGAATGCGGACGGCCAGCAGGTCCTCAATCAGGACATTACGGCCGGGACTTCCATCCAGCTTTGGGGCGGGGATTGGTGGTCGTCGCTCAAGGAGAATGCCTTATTGCTTGAGAAAATGAAGCTTATGGATGCCAAAGACCGGCAAAATTTCGAGCAGGAGCTCTGGTCCAAAGCGCACTATTTTGAATCCACCGGAAGGCTCGTCACCATCTATGACGAGAGGCTTGCCGCCGTGACGGGTGAGGGTGCTTATGAAACGGCCCTCCAGAACGTTCTCAAGGGGAACCAGGGCCTCGATTATTTCAAAAATTATCTCAACGAAGTTCAGAACGCTCAGCGGGCATTTCACTTTGCTTACTTCGATCATCGCGGCGCGGAGATCGACCTGGTCGATTTTCTCACCCGCAACAAGATCGACCCGAAGATCTTGGGACTTTCCATGGAGGGTTTGCCGGTCGGAAAGGCGAGGTACGAGGGCGGGCTTCTCGTGACCTCCGAACCCGTGGCCGAGAAAGCTTTGGCTCCCAAGGAGACCGAAGCGCGGGTCAGCGCGTTCCAGAAGGCCCAGACGGAGCTTTTTGACAAATACAATATTCCCAAGGCGCAGCGCCCTGTCGCGATGAGCCGGTGGATGGACGGGATCTGGGCCGACGGGAAGAGCGGTCTCCGGAGCCAGCGCGATTATATTGCCGGAAAAACCGGTCTCGAACAGGTCCGGGGCGATCTCGAGAAGTTCCTGAAAGACGACAAGGTTTTTTCGGAGCTTAAGAGCCGGTTTCTTGCGCCGAACGCAGGTCTGTTCATGAGCGGGGAACTGGATCTGAAGGATGCCGAGAAATTTCTGGACGGGTTCCGCGGTGATTATGGCAGAGACCCGAAAACAGCCGAAGCAAAAATGGAAAAAGCCTTTGCCGAGAAGCTGGATGAAACCCGGCAAAAGATCAACCGCAGGCTGGGACAGGTCGAGACGGAGCGCCGGTCTCTCGTTTATAAAAACGTCGTCGAAGAACTTTCCTCCGGAGTTTCTGGTTTTTCGTCCGGGTGGTCCCGGTTACTAGCCGAGGATTTGGCGCTCAGGTCTCAGTCCCGGGCGCTTGCGGGAGTCGAAAGAGCTTTTGGCAGAACGCCGAACCAGACCCGTGAGCAGATCAGCGCCGAGCTTGAATTGGCGCGCAACGATTATCGGGCGGCTTTGGACCGGTCGATCAGCGGATCGGCGCTGGCCGGGATCTTCTTTTTTGCTTCCGAGATTATGACGGATATCCGGGAGCAGGATGTGCTCCGGGCGAAGGCCCGTGTCGAGGGGCTTGAGGCCCGGTTGAAGAATGCCTTTGATGTTGCGGCGACCTCAGAGGGGGCGCCGAAGGCCGCGGTCAAGGCCGAGCGGGCTCCGATCGAAGAGGGGCGCGTGATCGAATCGATGGATCTCGAGGTTCTGATGCCGAAGAAACTTCCGGACGGCAAGATCGTGTCGCAGGTCATCGACGATAAATTACTTCTCTATCCGGCACTGAAGGATCGGGCGGACTATTTGCTTGAGAAGATGGGGAAGGGAAATCTTCCGGCGAATCTGAAGATCCTTTTTGCAAACCAGCTCGGTCGCGTGGCGGAACGCCATAATTTGCTCAAAACCCTCACCCCGGAGCAACTGAACGAGCGTTGGATCATCCCGCTCGGAGAATTTTATGCCCGTGCTGCCAAGGCCAAACTTCTCGCGAAGGCGGAGGCCGGCGGGACCATGCTTCTTCCCGGGGATAAATGGGGGAATCTGTACTCGCAGGACTGGAATGAGCCGGTGGTGATGTCGGGTCTTCTCAAGGAGTCCCTGCGCGATGCCGGGATCGATTTCGGCGAGATCGGGTTCGCGGATTTCTTCGCCCGCATGTTCGACATGGTGAAGGATGATCCCGAGTTGCTCCGGAACATCAACGCTAAAGACGATGCCGCGCTCATGAATTGGGTCGGCGATCTGATCGAATCCATGCCGAAGACCAAAATCGTTCTCGATAAGGTCTACCGGGCGAAGGGTATTCCGCTCAGCGTGAACGACCCGTATGAGATCGGCAATATTCTGGCCTGGTCGGTTTACGCCAAGATGAGGGGCGTCGAACTGACGGAAGCCATGCTGAACGATCCGGAGATCCGTGTCGAGGTCGAGCAGATGATGGCCTCCTACAATTTCAACAAACTCGTCGGACAGTTGCAGGGACGCCGGATGATGGATTTCAGCACGAATCGGCCGGCGGCGATGGAATTCCTTTCGATGGTGCGCGGACATTTCAAGGACGGGAAGCTGGTGACCGCTCTCGAAGATCACCCGAGCGAAATGAAGATCCGCGCGTTCGATGAATCGTTGATGAGGATCCAGGCGCTCCGCCAGATCTCGAACGAAGAATGGCCCGCGGTCGGGTACATCGTGGCCCAACTGATGCAGACCATGAGGGAACCCGTCACGCTCTCCAACGGGCATGTGAGACAGCCGGTCTTTCTTGCCGACGAACAGTTGATCCTTCATCCCGGGGCCGCGCCCGCTCGTGAAGTTCAGAAGCTCCTCGACCGCCACGCGCGGGGCGAGATCACCCTGACGGATCAGAACATCGCGGACCTTAAGGCCCGGATGCGTCAGAACCTTGACGATATCCGTTTTGGCGTCGAGATGGGCACTGCGATGGGCCTTTTGGACGATCTTCTGAACGGGACCAATTTTGAAAGAGAAGCCGACCGGAAAGCGTATTTGTCGCGCTCGGTTGCGAGCCGTCTTACCGAGTTGAAGGCCACGGTCCGCGTCGCGCTGAACTTGAGCGATTCGCTGAAATCCCTGACGGGACCGAACTCCTGGACCGGAAGTGAGGCGCGGAAAACCTATGATCTTTCGTATGACCAGGAAGGGAAGGCCTTCGGATTGCTTTTTGCCCTTTCGACCCAGCTCGGTAAGGGAAAAGGGGATATGTTCGACGGGATCCTGGAAGCGGACGGTGCGATCCTTCCTGAGAATGAAGGACGTGCCTGGACGCTTTTCTATGTTCTCATGGGGAAAGAATTTGATAAGGACGCCAGAGAATATCTCAAGGCGACGGACAAGGATACCGGCGAATTCAAGGCCATGGAGAAGGATAAACGTGCCACTTCCGGCTTGATCATGGCGACAGATGTGGAGATCCTTCGTCAGATCGAAAAAGAAGGACTGCCCTTGAAAGGTTCTGAGAACAAGGATGTCAGCCCCCATCAGATCCTTGATAAGGCCAAAGAAGTTCTCGATCGCCGGGTGAAGATCTATGACGCGAGCCGTCTCCCCGATATCAATCTTCCCGTCAAGCGGACCGAGTTGGATGCCGAGGACACGATGATCCAGGAGCTACGGCATGCGCGGCCGGGTCTGGAAAAACTGGAACCTCCCACATATTACCGTTGGGTCAAGACGGTGCTTAATGCCAAGGAAACAGCCGGCAAGGATCTCAGCACGGAACTCGAGGGATACACCAAGAATCCCGCCGCGAAGCCGTTCTGGATGCTTGAAGGGGAACGCCAGCGGATGGCGGCCAGGATCGAAGGGAAAGATCATCGTCCGGGGCTGAAGGAAGAGGCTTACACGATCGATGACGCGAAGGCGTGGGTTGGCGAACAGGTTCGTTGGGGGCTTGCGGATCCCGCGGATCCCAAAAAAGCAAGTCAGAAGATCGAGGAACGCGTCGGGATCGAAATGTTCCTGCAGGCCGCGAACTCGCTTTACCCGGTCGTGGACGATCGCGTGGGACCGGATGAGGCAAAACAACTCGAGCAAGAGGATATGCTCCCCGTTCAAAGCTTGCCGCGCGGCGACCTGGCAGCTTATTCCCGTGTGGTATTGCTTCGCGAAGAAGTGGAGTCCGATCCGGTGAAGGGCCGGGCGAAGGCCATTGAGACACGGAATGCCTACGCGAACCTCTTGACCGGCCGCGGGTTGCTGGCTGCGGCGGTGACCGGCCGCGAGATCACCGGCAATCCTTATAAAGACGTGGCGGTCGATTTCCCTGCCGAGCTTGCCATGCGATTGAACAATCTTGGTATCATGGAAGACAAGGACGGGAACCCGGTCAACAGAGATTGGGTGCTGAAGCATCACGCTAAATGGCCGATCGAAAAGATCTTTGGGACCGTGTCCCGCGAGCTTCAGATCCAGGAGAACGGGGCGAAGTTCTTTGATAAAAAGCCGGGGGAACTCCCGAAACGTCTTTATCAGTGGTTGGCGGATGCGGCGATCGTGGACGCGGTGCTTTACAAAACCTACGGAACATTTTCTTCTCCGGAAGCGTTGCCCGGGCTTGTCCGCGGTGCGCGAGGGGCGTCTTTGACGATCAGCGAGAAGGGCAACAAAATGGCCGATCTCCGCACGGCGCGCGCGATCCAGAATCTTGTCGATAAGTATTCGACGGAACTTTACACGAACACGGACACCCGGCCGGCGCCCGGATATGAGTCGATGCGGGCTTACCGGTTCCTTTACCGCCAGATCTTTGGGATGGACCTTCCTGTGATCCAGGAAGAGGCGGCCTCCCGGAGCGTTTTCGGGATGGATTGGGGGGTTGCCCAGAAGGCGAAGATCGATGCGATGGGAGTTTCTCCGGCGGAGGCGGAAGCCATCTTCTATGAACTGATGGTCGCGCTGAAAGACGCCAAGGAATCTCTGGAACGTGCGGCTTACGGTCCGGTGAGCGATCTCTCGAGACTTTCCGGGCGGTCGAACCTCGGCGAAGAAAAATTCCTGAGTGATTACGCGGACTGGTTTCTTAAAAATTACCGCGTCCAGAAGGACCGCCAGGCTCGCGAGCGTTCGGGGGAGCAGCAGAACCTGGAATACGAATTTTCCAACAGCCGCAAGGCGATCGAAGACAAACGTCAAGCGCGACTTGATGCCGTGAAGGGGATCTATCAGACCGCGCCCTATGACGTGGTTCTTGAAGAGGCCTTTAATGTCCTTGGCGACCGGCGAAACGTCCTGAACGATAAGGAGGCCGGCGCTTTGAAAGATTCCCCGATCCTCTTCGACAATACCGAGCTGGAATTGTTCGCCGGGGAGATGCTCCGGACGGGGTATTCGGCGGATGAAATATTGTTCCTGAACGGTTATATCATGCCGCGTATTCTGAAGGATATGGGATACGAGTCTCTCGACAAGGTCAAGGACCGTATTGTGAAGGCCAAGGTGTTCCACCGGTCCAAGGAAGTCCTGGACCGGGCGACCGTTAAGGCGAATGGATTTTGGAAAACGAGTGATGACGGGAAAAACGTGTTCTCGCCGGAAGACGGCGATCCCGAAAATCTTCTTGAGGAGATCAAGGTACAACTGAAAAAATTCAGTGATGTTAAGGCTCGGGAGGATTCGTTAAGGACGAGGTTTGACGGGATCCGCGGGACCAAGGGCGTTGCGGGGATCATTTCGGAGAGGCAGCGGGCCGCCGTCCCGTTCTTTGCGACGGAGGAAAAATTCGAAAAAGAACTCCAGAGGATCGCGGAGGGGAGCGCGAACCGCGGGATCCCTCAGGCCTTCCTTGATCAGTGGCTGGATCTTGCCAAAGATATGTATGCCCGTGCCAAAGCGGCCGGGAACCCGGATCCCGATATCCGCAGGATCCTTTTTGAAGCGGACAGCCTCCTCGACGTGGGGCTTGCCGCTCAGCCCGATCCCGTTGCCTGGCAGTCTACGCTTGGCGCGAGGCTTGTTCCTGCGTTGTTCGGTGGATTTTTCGGCCAGGACGGGGCGATGGACCTCTACAAACTTCTTCCCGAAGGAGTCGAAGCGGAAACTCCCGCGGCGGCCCGGTACAGTCGGGAAGGTTTCATTAAGGACGAGCGTCAGACCGGGATCGATAACACTCTGGACAAAGGGTTCAATGACAACCGGATCTACAGCGATTCTCTGAAGATCAGTATTGAAAGGACCCAAGAGGAAAAATGGAAGGAAGATCCGGAGCTTAAGGCGATCCAGCTCCGGGCTCTTGAAGCCCGTGTCCAGGCGCTTCTCGATAAGGGGGCGATCACGCCGCTCGATCTTTTCAATTTTATGCAGCGTGTGACGGACAAATACCAGCGCCTGCTGGACGTGTCCTATCAGGCTGAGAATGAACGAAGGATCGTTTCGAATCCCCGGCCGAAGCCAAAGCTCGGGTCACCGCTCTGGATCGCAGTCTTTGAGGATCTCCAGAATCCCGACCCGGCGAAGCAACTGGGTCTTTATGAAATCCTTCTTTCTTCCCGGGACAAGAACGGGGTTTTGGTGCCGTATATTCCCAAAACCGACCTGAATGCCCGCGAGCAGATCCTGACGGACAAGGCGGCTGCGATCACCCAGCGTGGGAACATGGACTGGATGGACCTGGTTGCGCCCGCGGAGAAGATCCCGGGCAAGCAGGGGCAAAAGACCTTTTTCTCGAAAGGGATCAATTTCGATGCCGGGAATAAATATTTCAGGCTTCCGTGGAGCAACACGGAACATAAGTTGCCCGATTTCCTGAACTTCAGCCGAGTCGAAGCCCCTCTTCAGCAGATCTTCTTCTATGGTGTCGCGGCCGCTTTTGCGGCGCTGCTCTTCCGGGTGATTTTTAAATTTGCCAAGTACCAATATATGACCCGGGCAGTCAGATTTACGCCGGCCCAAATGGATATCGCTGCCTTAAATAGTGAGCTTGGAAAAGATAGGGCTAGCGACCGCCTTATATCAGGAGAACTCGCTAAGACGTCTTTCTTTGAGAAAATTCTGCGCAATCTGAAAAGACAGGACAATGGTTCATTAATGGCATTTGCGCTTAATAAGGTTCTTGATCGTACGGATCTGCCGCAGCTTCTTTCCGGTCAGATTAACAGGACACAACTCTCGTTGGAGATGCAGCGGTTGCTTCAACGAATTGAAAGTATCGAGGATTTGAAGCAAGCCTTGATCGCCAAAGGTTTGGAACCTGCCAAAGTCGACAGGTTAGTGGAACAGTGGATAGAAGCCATATCCCGTAGCAAGATCCTCAGAGCTGAGTTTGAATCTGAACAACGTGATCAGGCGACCAGCCGGGCCGATAGGGATTATTTGCAGACCCGGGTTCGCAGCGAGATAGACCATCGTTGGGATCAGGTTAAGGCGTTGCGGCCGGTCATTTGGCCTTTCCGTGTGGAAACGATCCGTGAAGTTCTCGAATATGTTTCTAACGTGTTCGATTGGTTGTCCCAAAAGGGCGAGTGGTATTTTGATGTGACGAAAGCCAGGATGGCGGTCTTCTTTGATGGGCGCAAGGTTGAACGAGCTGGAAATGCGTTGGCCGATGCCGAACGCCGATTAAACGATATAGCGCAAACTATCTCGAACCGGGGTATTGATCCCGCGGTTCGGAGCGCTTTCGAGACTGCGGCGGATGAAGGCCTGCCGGGCAAAGAAGAAATTCGGAGCCTGAACTATGGCCTCCTTGATCAAATTTATGGTTCAGCGTTGGCCCAATCTTCAGTGCGAGCGGAGTTGCGGGCGGATGTGAAAGCTGAAAAAGCGGCTCAGGTAAGAGCCTGGATCACGAACAGGAAATGGGCCGATTTCCGCATGGTGGTCGGGAAATTTCTTTTCGGGTTTACCGATCTTATCTTTATTTTCTGGGCCCTGGGAGTGGTCACGCCGTGGGCGGTCGCTATTTCGGCGGTGGCTGTCGTGCTCTTCATGTTCATTTATAAGTCAATGTATAACAGCTTAAGCGAAACTTTTTGGGCCACGCTCCTGGCGCAACAGAAAGGGTTCTTTTTGCTGACCGGTCTTGTCGCCGCAGGGATCACGGCCTGGGGCTATTTTGCCGGGATCGCGTTTTTGGGATGGGGGCCGATCGTGGCGTGGTTTGTGTTGAACTGGTGGAGCCTTCCCCTGGTCGCTGTTCCGTTCCTTCTGGCGGTATGGATGGCGAATGACCGGTATAGCGGTCTTGTCAGGGGGGACATTGATTCCGGGAAAAGGAATATTCCGGCTGACGAACAGGCGGAGATCCATGAGGAAGAACAGGCGATCCTGGCGGACGCGAATGCAATCAACACGATGAGAGCCGACGGGAAAACTTCCGCGGAAATTTCCGCCGCAAAAAAAGCGCTTGCTTCGAGAAAGAGGGCCCTTCAGGAGCGGAAGAATTGGGAAATGTCTGAACCCGAGCTTGACGCGGTCCTTCAGGAAGCTCTGGATATCGATAAGGTGGCCAACAGCGGCCTCATCTCCCAGGACGCGGTGGACGAAGCTGCTTTGCGCGCGGCGCTTAAGGATCCCAGCAACGCGCAGATCAATCAGGTTGTGATCGCAAGTCTGAGAAAGATCAGGGAAATACAAAAGAAAAAACCCGTTACGGATGATTCGGTCCTGATCGACAGCGCTACGAAAGAGGAGTTGACCGGCGCCCTTAATCTGACCCGCGCCAGGGCGGGTCTCTATCAGGGTTTTGCGGCAACGAACGGAATTTCTTTTGAACTGTCCGTGGATGAGGTTGAGGCCCTTGTGGCGGAGCGACAGACCGCCGTCGCGCCGCTTCTTGCGATACCCGAGGCCACGCGTACAGCGGTTCAAAAGGCCGATATTTTACGTCTGCAAAATGAGATCGGCCTGCTCCGGGTTTTCCAGAATATCCCCGCGGCAGACCGGACGAAGGCACCGGAAGGAGAGATTGAACAAAGCAACGCCGATATATTTACCGCGCAAGCATTTGTTCAGGGGATCGTTCTCCGGCAGAGGCTCGCTCTTAATCCCGGAGATCCCTTGCTGACGCAACTTGTGGCCGCAGCGGATGCCGCGTTGGCTTTGTACGAAAATCATCGCCAACAAGTACGTCTTGCCGGAACCTTTGCGGGATCGATAGCGTTTACCGCGGCGGATATCCCCGACGCCCGTGTCGCGGGTCTTAAAGCTATGTTGAAAAATGCTTCTTTCAGGAAGACGAACGACAAGATTATCGAAAGGCTCGTGGGGCTTGGCGTTATGGGGAGAACCTATGCCGAGGTGATCGACCGCGCAACCAAAGATCAGCTGGCGGCGGCGCTTAACGACCTTCTTACGGACGACACGCCTCGTCGCAATATACCCGCGAAGATCGAGGCCTCGGCCGATGTTGTTTTGGATGCCGCCGGGAAAGAGCTGAAGGATCTTGTGAAAGGTCTTCCCAGGGAAGTTAAATACGAGACGGTCGCTTTGGTCGAGGCTCGGATCAAGGAGCTCAAGGACAATCTCAAGAAAATGAACGAGCAGCTGGCGAGATTGCCCGACGGGGAAGATAAAAAGAAGCTGGCGCTGGACATTCAGGAACAGAAGGATGAACAGGCGAAGCTCGAGGACATTTGCAAACTCATTGACAGGATATCCTCTCTGGAAGCCGCAAAGCTGGAGATGGAAACGATCGAGACGGATTTGGAGAAGACGACCGATGCGCTTAAAGGGATGGATCCCGGAGCGGAAAAAGAAGCGTTGTCGCAGCGGAAGATTCGGTTGGAGAGGTCGTTCTCCCGTGCGAGCAAGACGGTTTTGGGGATGATCTACGAGGTCAATGCGGGTGAGAAGGCTCTCCTGAAGACGGAACAAGAGATCAACAACGCAAGAATTGAAGAAGCCTCCCTTCGGGCAGGGATCGGATCGCTGAACCGTGACGCGCTTGAAAAGACTTACGCCGGTGCGATCCAAAACTGGAAAGAGAGCATAGCCGAACGGGAAACCGCCCTCCAGAAAAGGATCCGGGTGCTGGATCTGAACGATGTCCTTTTGGCCAATATGCTCAAGAAATTGCCGAAAGGCGTAAAGTATGCCTTTGAAAAAGGGGAACTGGTGCTGACCGCTCAACCCTGGCTCATGGATGGCGGACCGGAAGATCTGGATAAGGTCGTGAATTCGCTGGCAAGGATCCTGATCGGGAGCAATTTTAAACAGGCCCGGGTCGTGCTTCAGGCGGGTGCCCGCTGGGTAGCCAAGATCACGGATTCCAAGACCGGGGACATGACGGCCGAAGTGATGATGAAAGAACTTCATAAGCGGGCGCAGGCTTACTGGAAATATCTCGGTTATTTTGATGATGAACAGGGAATGTATGTCGAGGGGCACGAGCGCATGATGATTTCCTATTGGCCCGGAGACCGCAAGCCGGCCAGGAACGTTCCGATGCTCGGCTCTTTTACGGGGTATGGCGAGGACGGCACGCCGGGGAACGGCGCCGGAGATTTTCACGGTGCGGATCCGGATGCGGTGGAAGTACACACGCGCAGCGGCCGGCCGTTCCTTTTGGGCTCCCGATCTTCGATCGAAGCTTATATCAAGCGGGGTGCCGCAAAACTCCGGGCAGCGTTGAAGGATGACACAAATCCGGACAGGAAGGCTGTTAACCGGAATGTGACGGCCAATCTTTCCTTGAAGGTCAATTCGCGGTCGCTTGCGGCGGCGGTGCTTTCCGGGAGTGCGAGCGACGCGCTCATTTTGAATGCTCTGGGTCTGGATCCCGCTACGGTTACTCCGGCCCAGCTCAATTCTATTACGGAAGCCCAGTGGATCGCTGCTCTAAGGAAAGTGATGGCTGATACGGCTCTTCACCAGAAGGTCCTTTTACAGTTGCAGGCCGCGGGTGTGCCCCAGGAAATGCTCGATCGCGCTGCGACCGCAGCGGGTGACATAACTGCTTTGCAGAACGCGCTGCAGACTGCCAAGGCGGCTTTGACGACGGCCGAGGGAATGCCGGAGACCAATGCTGCCGAGAAGGCCGGTAAAGATGCGGCTGTCAAACAGGCTCTCGAGGCTATTGCAAAGGCCAAGGAGGATGTCAAGAAACCGGAAGCCGTGCGGAATTTCCTTAACCGGGTGTTTTTGGAGGCGCTCTACGGCGACGGGATCCGGAATGCCGTGGTTGACGGTGCCACGGCCGATGAGCTGGGTGCCGCCCTTGCCACAGTCCGTGAGACCCAGGGTATTTTGAGCGGGCTTGCCCCGTTGGAGTCCCAGCTGGAAGCCGCGAAGGCCGAGGCGAAAAAGGCTGCGGAAATATTGAGGAAAACATTTTTAAAAAACAAAGAGGCCAAACAAAAGAGACTGGATGAAGCGAAAGAAAAAGTAGCGGAGATCGAGGCAAAGATCGACGCGGCGAAAGCAAAAGCGTTCGCGGCGATCTATTCCGCGGAGATCATGTCCGTCGCCAATCCCTACAAGGCGTTTCTCCCGATGCTTGATAATCCCCAAACCCCGTTCATTCTCGGTGTGGCGACCAAAGACAGCTGGTTCGTTCCCTATGATCAGGTGAAGGACACGCCGATGATCCAGGCTCTCATGCCGCGGAAAAAAGATTCTTACGCCGTGTTCGCTTCGGATCTGAATATCCCGCTATTGCTTGCCGGGATGAAGACCCGCATCGCTGCCGGGACTCTGCGGGATAGCGACAAGTTCATTTTGATGGAACTCGGGCTGCAACCTGCAACGGTTACTCCTGACGATCTTAATGCCATGACGGGCGCCCAATGGCTGGATGCGGTCAATGCCGTCGTTCAACACGAAGGCGCTTTTTTTGGCGCGGCATGGGAGGATCTGGGGATGTCGGCGCGGATCCAGAAGCTGAAAAAAGACCTTATTGAAAGAAGTTCCGAGAAAAAGAAATTCCTCGCGAGCGATCTTGCGATCCTGAGAGAGCTTGGCTTGGTGACCCAGGACATCCTCGGAAAGCTTGAAAAGGCCAACGATAACGCGGCGTGGCAGGCGATCCTTCAACCTGTTATGGCACGCATCAACACCAAGACCTATGTACATTGGTGCGATGCGGTTGCGGCGGTTCTCTCCAAAGAGCCGAAACATTACGGTGAGATCGAGACGCAGCTGGAAGGCGCGACGGCGTATCTCCCGTTGATTTCCCGGGACATGAAGGTGGCTGATCTTTTGGGGGCCAAGCGGAACGCATTGACGGCGGCGGAACAGGTTTTGGCGGCTGCCAACGCGATGCCGGAAACGAACGACGCGGAGAAATCCGCCAAGAAAAAAGAGGTTCTGGCCGCAAGCCGTAAAGTGAAATCCCTCAAGACGGAGATCAAAACCCTGGAACTCGAAGGACAGTGGCTGAACCGGACACTTCTCGCGTCGGTCTATCCGGAAGAGATCCGGAAGACTTCCCGATACGTGCTTGATGAGGAAGGCGAGCCGGAGCCGAACGTCAGGTTTACCACGACGGTGGATGGCGCGAATTTCGCTTTCGCGGGCGCGGTGCCTTATTTCGTGCAGGCGCTCGCCAAGCGGCCCGATATCGGCGTTCTTCAGGGGGCGACCTTCTACAAGGAGAAGAAGGCCAGTATGAAATGGACGCAGGGACGGGCGATCCACAAGATGCTTTTCCCGACCGTCATGTTTACGGCAGGTCTCGTGAATTACAATCGCGCGTTCGGTAAATACACCATCCCGACCAAGGTTTCGCGCCGTATGGCCAGGCCGACGAAGGGATTTGTTTGGGGGCCGTATTACACCCGGACCGTTCTCCTTGACGGTATTCTGTTCAAGCATCTGGATACACTGGACAAAGAGAAGATCTTGGGGCTGAAACAGGGGGACCTGAACCTGAACGCCGACAACGGATTGGCGGCGAAAACCAACGGTGAAGACGAGATCGTGACGGCGACGCTTTCGGACAGTTGGGAACAGGTCCGTTGGGCGCGGGCGAATCTTAAAAATCTCCGTGCCTACAAGACGGCCCAGGAAACGGATTCTCCGAAGGGAGAGCTCTGGAAAAAGGTCCACTTGAAAGGGATGCCCTGGAGTGATAAGGCCCTGGATAATCTGTCGTTCGAGTTTTTCGAAAAACTTGCCAGCATCGAACCGCCTTTCCAGGGAATGAGCACGGCTCTCCTGGCCCGTGCTGACGGTAAGGCGCTTATCGGGGACGATCGCGATATGCACTTTTTGTCCGAGATCCAGAAGATGGATAAATGGTTGCGGGCGAACGATCTTCCGACGACGTGGTTGAGGTTCATCGGAAAAAGCTTTGCCCGGACCCGTGCGGCAAGATATCTGGACGATAAGCCGATCAAGGGAATCTTTAATAATCCGATGTGGCGCTCAACGCTCGTGTTCATGCTGTATGCCGCGCTTGTGCCCGGAGTTTACGGGATCTCGGCGGTCGGTGCGGCCCAGGCGCTGGGGCTTATCATCCTGACAATGGTTTTTGTGCCCTCGCTTTTCGGCGCCGTGTTGAACTATCTTCAGAATATCGGGGGACCGTTCAGCGGGGTGAAAGGTTATGGGGGAGAGGTGACGCGGCCGGGAATGCTTAAAAAGATCTTTGAACTGGTTAAAGATCTTTTCCGGTGGACGGATGAAAAAGGCAGTACGACCTACCTGACTTCCGTGCTGGATGTGATGGACATTGTCGAAGCGACCGAAGACTTCTGGGGTTTTCACCATCAGCTTGCGTCACCGCCGGCCAGACCCGCGAGTCTTTCTTCCGAGAGCAAACCGCTCGGGGAATTTTCCCGTCCTAACACGACCCGTCGCGGACTTCTGCTTGGGTTCATTCCGGTCTTTCTGCTTGTCGGGAAAGCGCTTCTTCCCTATATGGGAGCCTCGTGGGCGTGGATGAGCTTTGGCGGTTTCGTGGCCGCGGCGTTCATTGTTTACGTTGCATTTATCCGTCCGGCGCTTCGTTCCGATGAATACAAACACCGGCTTTCGCAGTATCTGGAAAAGGACTGGCTCAAGGACCCGAAGCATCATTTTAGCCAGATCCGTGGGCTTAAGAGCGAGAAAGACATCAAGCCCTTTATCGCGTCGAAACACGCGAGTTCTTTTACCCTGTTCCTGAAACTGTGGCTTGACGCGTACGGCAAAACGAAAAAGGGGCCTCTTATCGGCGGGGCCATTATTCTTACGTTTATTGTGGGAGTCGTTTTCGGGGTTCCTTTCCTGACGGCCGGAGCGCTTTACGCGGCGCTTGCGGGGTGTCTCTTCTGGTTGTGGAATGAATACCACCGCGGGTCCAAGGTCCGGAAGCCTTATGAGGCCGTGGCGTTCCGCAGGATCGGCTCGCATCTTCTCCTGGTTTCAGGGATCCTGATCGCGGTGGGTCTGCTTCTGCCGATTCTTTCCCATGAACGTGTCGTGCCGTACTATTACCTTCCGCTGACGATGCCTCTCTGGTTCGGGTTTTTGTCGAAGTCCGTTGGGGATTCCTGGGACGGAAATATTTTCGAAGAGAAGGGGGATTTGACAGGGACGGTCCAGGCGGATCGGATGTCGATGACTCGGGGCATCCTTGCTGCTTTCTCAACGGTGGCGATGATTTATGCTCACTCGCTCCAGCAGTTCTTCGGACTTTTCAACAAACAGTTCGACCCGAACACGTTCTTTGTCGCGGCGGGGACAGGGACCGGGGGGATGTCGATGGATGGGGGCGGCCAGGCTTTTGGTCTTGCTCTCCAGGGGGCTCATCCGGTGTTCATGGGGTGGGCGACGTTCATCATTGCCAGTACCTTTATCCGGTTGATGGGTGGCCTGCTCTGGTGGATCGGTTCCTTCGGGAAGTGGTATCAAATTTCCGCAACGGTCGTGACGATGGGGCTGTTGTTCGCCTGTATCAACTTTTTCCCGGTCTTTTGGCCCATTTTCGCAATGATCGTATTGGTCAGCTTTTTCCCGTGGTTCAGTAATAATGGCGTTTACTATTCCGTCAGAGCCTGGCTAAATGAAAAAAGAGCCGGGAAAGAGGCTGCGCGCGCTTTGGCTCAACGGGCCGCGTCTGCCGGTCCGGAGGCAGCGCCGGCGGGTCGTTCGGAGAAAAGGGCGTTGACGCCGGAAGACCGGGCGACGCTGGACGTGAATCAACAGGCGCTTCTTGAGGATCATCTCGCGCAACGGGCGGTTTATGACGGCACGACCGGTACTTGGACGCCGGTCACCGAAGCGGATCTTTTGAATAATGTGGATTGGGTCCTGGTGCTTGGTTCGTCGGATGATCAGGTGCCTTTGTATGCCGCGGAGATCGTGAAGACGCTTCGTGGCGCGAACCTGGACTTGCCGGTTATCACGAGCGGTATGTGGGGGATGAGTGCCGATACCGCCGGAGTTTATACGGACCCTGAGACCCGGCAGCGGATCCCGGAAGCGACGTATTACGCGAACGTGATGGCAGAACACGGTGCTCCTGTGACCGCGACGGAGATCACTTCCCGGAATACCGGGTCTAATTTCCGCGATTCCGTGAAAGTGATGCGCGCCGCCACAAATTTCCCGAAAGGTTTTTCGCCGAAGCGCGTGCTTGTGATCCAGACGCCGTGGCTGCAGGCGAGGGCCGGGGCGGTCGCTGTCGTTGAATTGCCCAAGGCGCTCGGCATCGCCCCGCAGGACATGCGGATCTTCAGCTACGCTCCGTATCTTCCGAACGTGGCCGCTCTGTCCGATGAGACCGCGGTCGAGAAGGGCAAGCTTGCTCTTTCCGAAGTGAACAAGATCGATACGTGGCCGGATCACAAAGACGCGAACGGTCAATTAGATCCGTGGTCGGCGCCTCTTCCGAGAAGCGAAGTCGCGAAACAGTCGATCGCAACGCTCGAACAGATGCCGCAGCTTGCGAGGGTACTGGACAATAGCGGGAACGAAGTCGCTTTGGATAGCTTTCAGCATGGTTTTGAAAACGCCTGGAGCGGGAATGCCTATGTCCGGGACAACCAGGCCAACATTCCCAAACGCCTTTTTAGAGGAAAATTCCTGTTGGCGATCGACCCGGCCGCTCAGGGCAAGCCCAACACTGACGGCCTGAAGCCGAACCGGCCTACGGATCTCACGAGATTTTATTTCAAAAAGATACAGAAGTTTCTCAATGAGCGAGGGATCCTTTTCCACCCGCTGGCTTTTGGCCGGAAATATTTCATGGTAGCGCCGAAGGAACTTACGGTCCCTTACCACACGCTGATGATCTCGGACGACGAGACGGTGCGGCCGAATATCCTTACTGCCGCCGACGTCGATACCTCACTGACGTTGGCCGAACAGAATCCCGGGATGAAGTTCCTTCAGAATACCGAATGGTATACGGCCGAGCAGCTCCACATCCATGTGACCACGTTCGGATTGCCGTTCGAGAGCCTTGCGTCGAGCGCCCAGACGATCGGAAGGGACGGAAACGTGGCCCTTTCTCAGGTCAAAGAGTGGCCGCTCTCCCATGTGATCTTCCGCGGCGTGAACAAAAAGGAGCTTACCGCGAGTTCGATGAAGCTGATCAAGGTCCTGCAGGATGAGCAGATCCCGCACTGGACCATGATCTCTAAGGGGCAGGTCGTTGTTTTCATGGGAAGACCGAATACGCCGGTTGCCGAGGTCGGAGCGATCCTGGGAGAGAACCACACGGTCCACGTTCTGGGAGCCGCGGGGGTCGTGACCGTGACCGCGGACAAAAAAGATCTTACCGAAGCGCAGATCGAAGCGGGGTTGAAAGCCGCGAGCCTGGACGCAAAAGAGGTGGACTCGTATCTCGTGAAGGCGGGCCTGGGGCTGCGCACGGAAGTAAAGTCGGATTTCTATAACCGGGTCACGACGAGTGAAGCCATCGAAGTCCGCCGCAGAAGTATCCAGAGACTTTTTGACGAGCAGAAATCCGCGATCCTTAAATTCTTGCCGAAGGATGATCAAGTTGAAGCGCAGTTGTCGGCGGTCAGCCTGGCGATCGACAGCCGTCCCCTCGAGGCGTTTGCTATGATCCAGGCGGTTGTCACGAAGCTTTCTGCGGAGCCGCGTGATCCCAAGAAGCTCGCGGTGAGCGAGAGCCTCCGTGCGCTCGAAAGCCCGCTAAATGATCTCGCGGGGCTTCTCGCCAGCAAAGACAAGTTCGTCTCTCCGGATTTGCGCGCCGAAAAACGCGATGACGTTCGGCCGTCGTCTGAAGGCCAGGCGTACGAATGGTTGTTCCTTCGTGACAGCCAGGATCCTCTGGCCCGCAAGAAACGGTTGGCGGCCCGGATCATGCTGGGCCATGCGCTCGGACTGGACATCCAGAATATGTTGCGGTGGGACAATGACGCTGACCGGGTGATCGAGGCTTTGATCACAGAGAAGAATAATGCCCGCAAATACCGGTTGCTGGATATCGTCAATTCCGCCGAGGCTGAAAATCCGCTTGTGGAACCGGAGTTGCATGCCGCGGCGACCTATGTCCTGAAAATGTTCTACATGGCCGAGAAGAATTTTTATGTGGCCAAAAATCATCCCAAATTCATCGAAGCGCTCCGTGCCACCGAAGGGCTTGTGGTGGTCCTTCCGAACGTTCGGGTGGACGGGAAAGAACGGAGCCTCGGTACGGTTAACGTTCATGAGGTTTTGTCGGGGATCGTTCCTTTTGCGGTGGGGAAGGAAGGCAAGGCGCCTGACTGGATCTATCAGATGCGGGAAAATGCGATCTACATCCCGCAGTCGGATATCAAGGAGAAGCCGCAAAGCTGGGTGACGGCTTATTTTATCGAGCAGGCGATCGAATTGTTTGCCCGTCAGCGCGCCGAAAAAGAATACGGGGGGTGGAACGAAGACCTTGAAAAGAAGGTTCGGGACGTTGCCCGCGACAAGTCTTTCCCCGCACGGTTGGACGCGATCCAGCGCATGAAGGACTTTTTGCCGCCGGATTTTTCGGTGGAAAAATATGCGGCGATGTCCCCGAACGGGACCAAAGGGCCGAGCGACGTCAAGCGAAGCGATGACGAAAAAGCCGCCGATGCGTTGAACGCCAGAAGCGTCGAGGCCATGCTTCCCGATCTCCGGATGCCCACGATTCTTTTCTATGAAGATGAAACCCGGGGGATCGATGTTTCCAAGGCCGTAGAAGCCGTCCGGTCAGGGCGTGTGATCCACTATGTTTTTGCGGCCGGAGCGGCAAGCCGTTTGAGTGAAAGTCTTGTGAAGTGGGGCATTATCACGCCGGAGATGGCGAAAGATCCTCAGTACCGGATGTGGCGGTTCAACGGCTGGAGCATCGTTCAGCGCCTTCGGGACAAGTTGCCGGAGCTTGAGGCGAAGCGTCAGGTCTTCTTGAAGGAAGTTGCCCCGGAAAGTGCCCTGACCGAAGCTCAGAAGAAAGCAAAGCAAACGGAACTGGGTGAACTGGACCACCTGATTGGAGTGGCCCGGGAAGGGGTTCCGGAAGGGAGCCTGGACTGGGGCCTCGGCAAACGTCATATCTGGACGATTGTTGAAGGCTTGCGGGCGGCCGCTCAAAAGTACGGCTTTGATTTTTCGGAGGCGTTGAGCCACCAAAAGATCATCATTTCGTTTAACCGGCAGATCCTTGAGGACATCGGAAAAACTTTTGTCGAGAACAACTTTTTCGGCTTGAACCCCGACAACGTCAAATTGGTCTACAATCCCGACGAACCGCCTGCGTTCGCCTGGAATCCGGAGACCCGGGATTTTGTGTACACGGATCGCGGGGCGAACTACAACCACGCTTTCAATCTGATCAACGCCGATATTCCTTACATGACCTATTCGTTCGATCCTGTCCGGCGGCAGTTCGTGTCCGTCGCCGAGCCGGTGATCCAGACCTGGGAGGACCAGAGCGCGGACGATCTCCTGGGGATCGTGCACCGTATCAATGACATGATCCTGATGCGGCCCGAGAGCGTTGTGGACATTCCCATGCTTGCTCTGTTTGAAAAACTCGCCTCGGAAAATAATGCGATGGTGCTTTATGAGGTCCTGAACAATATGACGGAACCCCGTCAGAAGGGCGGCTTGGCGCTCGGGCACAAGGATCTTCCGGCGCCGTTCTCAATGCTTGTGGAGGGTTTGGCGACCTATACGCCGGCGGTCCAGGCGGCTCTGAAAACTCTTTCGCTTCAGGCGCAGGCCGAACTGAATCTTCCCGATCTGCCGTTCAACCGCATGCACCAGATCGTCAGTTTCCGGCCGGTGTATCGCTGGCTTCGGGAACATAACCAGATGCTCACCATGGCGTTGAAAGCGCACAAGCCCACTCCCGGGTTCTGGACTCTTGAGCTTCCCGAAGGGAATGTGACCATTCCGCCTTCGGACGAAGCGATAAAGGCCGGGGATTTTATCCGTTCGGTCGCCATGATGAGGCGGAGGGACGTTTTTCATGAAGACGGCATTCTTCCTATCCGGGGAACCTATAATCCCGAGGTCTCGCCGCAGGCCCGGATCGCTGATATCAAAGACGCGTCCGGTCTTTCCAGTCTGGCCTCTGTTTTGAGATACAGTGACCGAAGGATCCGCAATAGCGGTTTTCTGCGTGCTGAGAAGCGGGCCTCGGATTGGGACCTCAGAAATGATCTTTATTCGCCGAGCGTGGAAAAGCGCCAGACGGCGCGGGCGGTCATTTCTCGTGAGGCCGGTGTTGATATTCTTGGTCTGTTGTCCAACGCCGAATTGTCGACCCTGGCGCAGCAGTATCAGGCGGCGGATCCCGTTCGCCGGGATATGATCCAGGCGGTCCTGGATTCGATTCGCGTAGAAGACGATGAAGCCCTTGCGGAATCGTTGCGTGTGGCGGTGTATCGCGCGACCGAAGAGATCGATCGGGTCATGGGGGGGCGCTATCATAGCCGTTCTATCGTCCGCCTCCGCCACACCAAGACGGACGATGCTATGCGGATGATGGAAGGTTTTACCTGGCCGCTTTCCGAGTTTGGCGGACCTGAGGGGAAAGCGTTTGATCCTTACGGAGAATGGGTTCGCCAGGTCCTGAAAGTTCGTGTCGTATCGGATCCGCGGGTGATGCCGCATCTGGGATATCAGGCGGCCCAGAACACTCTTTATTTGCGCGCGGACGAATTGGCGAAATCCCTCACGGAACTGACCCTCCGGATCTTCGAGCGTCTGGTACTGATCCGTTTGTACCAGGAGAATAAAGCGGCTCTGGGAGAGTGGACCCAGGCGATGGAACGCCAGGCGTTGAGGAAAATCGCCTACCGTTCCTTCAGCCTTCGCTGGAAGCAGCAAGCCGAGAATGAACTGAACCGAGCGAATTTTAGCGGGAATGTCAAAGATCTGTCCATCGTTAACTCGGCATGGCTGAAAAAACTGGTCCCCGCGTTAAGGACGGCTCCTTTCTTGTGGCTGGAGGATGAGCATCCCGATCTTGAGCCCGCCCGGCAAGGGTTGAGAACCGGTTCTCTTGTGGAATTTATCTTTGCGGCAGGAGAGGCCACGCGTTTGTGGGAAAGTCTTACGGATGAAGCGCATAAGGACCAGGGGCGCCCCGCGGCCGTTCTTACGGAAAAGGACTTGAAGAATCCGGAGACCAAGAACGCCTATCGCATGTGGAATCTTGACACCTGGAAACTGGTCCAGCTCCTCAAAGAACGCCGGTCCGCGATGGCCCGTGTTTTGGCGGATCAGAAAAAGGTGCTTGGCGAATTGGCGCAAAAGCCTGAGGTCAAGACTTTTATGCGGCTCGCGGGTGAACTCAAGGCGCTCGAAGGACAGATCGGGGATCTTCCGACCGCAGAGCAGAAGGCGGAGCTTGAGCGTCTTGCCGTAGAAAAGAAGGAAGTGAAGGACGAGGGTGAAGAATATCAGGCGGTCGAAAACCTGGTCAAGGATCTTGAGGGTTTGATCAAACAGGCGGACGATCCGCGCGGGCTCCCGAAAGAGGCGAAACATCTCGGATTGGGAGCCCGGCACTTGTTGTCCCTGAGTGAAGGGCTTGTCAGTCAGAGCCGGGCGCTGGGTCTGGATCCCCAAGAGGTTCTGAAACACAAGATCGTGATGATCAGCGTTAACGAAAATGTTGCCGAGGATGTCGAGCGCGACCTTAGGGTCGAGCGGGAACTTTCTTTCGGGCGCACTCGCTTTTTCGGGTTCGATCCGAGGAATATCGTGATGGTCATGAATCCGGATAATGCCATGCCTTTCAAGTACGTGAAGGAGGAAGGGGCTGGTCGTCTGATCTTCGTTCCTGACAGGAAGAATTACGGGCACGCTTGCAATATTTCCAACGCGAGATTGCCGTGGTTTTCCCTGACCTGGGATGAGGGCGCGCAGAGATTTACGCCTTCCGCAATGCCGGCCAACAAGTACGTGGAGGGGCGGTACCAGGGGAAGGTTTCGGATCTCTCGTTCCTGGTCCACCGCGTGAACGATCTGATCCCGTTGCGTCCGGAGAGCGCGGTACCGGTCGAAATGTACGCGTTGTATCTGGATCGCCAGAAAAAACACCAAACGGAACTTTTGTACTGGGCTCTTAACAATTTCACGACCCCGAGGCAGAAAGGCGGTCTGGGACTGGGAACTAGCGGCAGCGATCCCTTTTCTTTCCTTGTGGAGGGCATGGCGACCGAGGATTGGGCTGTGAAGGCGCGTTTGCGCGCGCTCTCCAAAGAGTGGGAGAGTAAACCCGAAGCGCAGCGGCTTCCGGACAATCCCTACAACCGTTTGTTTATGATCGTGAACTGGGAGAAGGCGTTCAATGCCGTGGAGTCATTGGGCGGTCTCGTGGAGCCGATCGCGTTCAGCCCCCACAAAAAGATGCCGGGTGTGTTCATGCTAGATCTGGCTTCCGGAAACCTGACCCGTCATTTGAAGTCCGAGGCCATGTTGACCCGGAAGGACGCGATGCTCGATGTCGACCCCGTTTTGGGCAAGCCGATCATGGATCCCAATCCGAATTACGAGAAGTTCCGTTCGGGTTTGATCTGGGATTTCAAGACGATCGCCGGAGTCGGAGATCTTCGCCGCGTGTCGGGCTATCAGGACTGGCGGTTTGGCGAGCGTAAAGAACGACGGGTGTTTGAGGCCACCGGGATCGTGAAGGTCGGATCGTCGGTTCCTTTCACGCCGGCGTTTGATCTTATTCCCGCGGGCGGGCGGCTGGAACTCCTGGTCAACGATCAGCTGTTGAAAACTGTCACGCTCACCGCAAAGAGCGGGAAGGTCCTGACAGGGTCGTTGAACGGGAATTTTTATGACGATCAAATCGGCGGGACGCAGACTTTCATGGGAGAAACCTTGCCTCACTCGAATCCCGTGGATGTCTCGTGGGAAACGATCGAGGCTCAGGCGGGATCCCGCGACGTTACGAAAGAGCACCGGGTCCTTTATTCCAATCACAATTTCATGCATAACGACTGGGTCGTGATGTATGACGGGAACAAACACCAGTTCTATTATTCCGGCGGGGAACCGTTCGGCCAGCGCGTTTACAGCATGGCCGTTGTCTGGAAGGACGGTCGCGCTTCCTCCGAAGATTTCCGGTTCCTAACGGATCATTCGGTCAAAGGCGGCGTGCGTGTTTATCGTGCCGCCGACAAGACCGAGAAACACATCGGTGACGAGATCGCTTTCGCGACGTTCGGCCAGAGGATCATGAACGACACGGTCGTGGACGGGAAAGCGACGGTTCGGCACAACGTTTCCCTGGCGGAGATCGCTCACCAGTTCAGCGACGGGCACCAGACCTATAATTCCATTCAGTTCATGGCCAGGAAAGCTGACGGCAGGCCGCAATACGGAACGGCGCTTGGTTATACGGATATTCTTATGTCGGGTAAGGCCCGTCCGATCGTGCCGGAAGATCGCCCCGAGATCTTGAAAGCGGCGCAGAACGGCGGTTATTTTGAAATGGATCTGACGCCTTATCTTACGGGAGCGGGACGCGAGGCGCTTGCCGCGGACCTTGAAGCGAGATCCAAGAATGAAAAGGCCGGAGATCCGAAGTCCATGGCGGAACTGGCCCGGTATGCCCAAATGATCCGGAACGGGAAAGTTCTCGAAGCGATCGAAGAAGGCGCGATCGCCAATTGGCTCTGGGGCTATCACAGGATCCAGCCCAAACCGGCGGGCGAGATGAAAACCGGCGAATATTTTATTGCCGCGAACAAACTCTACGTTAAATTGACCCCGGCCCGGTACCCGAACGACCTGATCGCCGTGACGGCGAAAGGTCGCGCGGTCATGATCGTTCTCCCGGGTGAGAAATATGTGAGCGAGGCCGACGGCGGCAAGGGTTACAGCATCGAAGAAATGCAGAATCTCATCCGTCAGAAAAACCTGGAGCCGGAGTTCAAGGACGATCCGATCGTTGCCGCGCATATCCTGGCCAACAGCAAAGACGCTTTCAAGCTCGAAGACGGCAAACCCGTCGCGGGGCAGAGCAGTGATCCTTATTATCCTTCGGGAACGGCCGCGATCATGATGACCGTGCCGGTAACGGCTGAAGAAAAAGCCCAAGTCGAAGGGCAGGGGCTCCGGAAGGAACGGCGGGTGCCCGGTTCAGCGGATATTTTCGAGATGAAACGGCACCCGGCGATGATCGGGAACACGGAGCTCACCGCGGGATGGATCTCGATGATCCAGAGCGGGAACGTGACCAGTCAGCAGCGGGATCTTTCGGGCCGTGAGTACCGTAGCGGCCTCAGGATCTCCTCCCATGGCGCTTCGATCGAACATTTTGCGACGGAGGTCCTGACGGGTAAGGATCACGCGGGTGTTTTTCAGGAAAAAGTCGTCGGACCTTATAAAGTGAGTTTTGTGTGGCATCGGGGCATTCGGCCGAACGCGACAGGCCCCACGGCGTTTGCCGAGAGGAAAGCGCGTTTCGAAACCCACGACAAGACGAAGTGTTCGATCTGCAGCGGGCAGTTCTCGGTTCGTGACCGGAAACCTATCGCGGTGGTTGAAGTGAACGGCCGGAAATGGGTCATCGTCCATAATCTCAGCCCAGTCGATGCCAAGGGATCGTTCCTTTTGGTGCCGGCCCGTTGGGACGCGGAGGACAAGTTGTTGCTCCAGAGACTTACCGATAGCGATATCGACGACCTGACGGCGCTTGTCGCGCAGTCGCAGAACCTTTCGATCCATTTTGACGGGCCGCTTTCGGGTTCGTCCCAGCCTCACATTCATGCCAAGATCTATTCGTTCGGGCCGGAATGGGACGAGACTCGAGTGACGGCGGTATCGGATGCGGAAGGTCGGAAGATCACCGAGGGGCTTGATCAGAGCTTTACCGGATTGTCGGTCGAAGAGGTTCGCGGGCCGGTCAAGGGGATGCCGGAGGGAGAAAACTGGAAAGAGGAAGATGTGTTCGTGACGCGCTGGAGCGCCGCGGATTGGACGGTTGTGGCCCGTGCGTTGAAACTGGTGATACCGCAACTTTACAAACGTGAAGTCCCGAACAGCGTGGTCTGGCAGAAGAAGAACGGGAAAGTCAGCGCGTATCTCGTCCTTCGTGAGACCGGGGGGGATATTTCCGCCGAATTTCCGGGCGAGACTTTCGGCTCTTCGCAGCTTATCGACCGGGTTTTCCCCTTTGAATCGCAGAAGGATTTCGACGCCGTGACGGCGAAGAGCCTCTGGGCATCTATGACCGCAACGACGATGCCCCGGGAGCAAGCGATCGTGTTGATCCAGGATATCTTGGGCACCAAGGGCCGCGCCGAGCTCCGTGGCGTGCCCAGCTGGGATCTCGTTCAGCATAATATTGAGAAAGCAAATGCCCGTCTTGAGCGCGCCATCCGGACGGGCGAAGATGTTGATCTTTCGATGGTTATCACGTCCCCTGAAACGGTTTTGAAGACGCGGAAACTCCTCGAGAAGCAGCAACCCAATCTTTTCTCGCCTTCCAAGATCCCCCTGGTGATTGCGGCGGAATCCGGCGAGGGAAGTCTCGGGCACATTGATTCCATCTTGAAGGGATTGCGGGAATCGTTGGGGGCGGCCGGAGTTTCGCTTACCAATGAGCAGGTCCTGGAAAGATTCAAAGACAAGACGGTTATTGTGATCCTGACCTCGGGTGAAGGATCGAGGATGAAGATGCTTTCCGCGGGACATTCGCTCAGAAATAAGGGGCTTACGATGACTCCGAGCGGTGCCATGACCTATCTGGAGCAGGTGGAGCGCGGTCGTGTTCTCTATAACGATTCTCAGGTCGGCCCGCGTCTTGTGATCCTTGCGGTGGATTCCGCGGTCGCTCCCGAATTCGAGGTCAATTATCCGATCGATGAAGGTTTTGCGTTCTATGGACAGACCTATAACAAGAATAACCCCGAGGTCTACAAACTCGGCGCGGCTCAGGTTCCGGAACCGAGGAAACCGGGAGTTCAGCCGATCACGCGGATGATCGAAAAAGCGGATCCGAAGAACGGGCTTATCAACGAATTCGAAGGTGAAGAAGTTGTGGCCAGTCACGGCAGCTATTCGCTGTCGTGGCCGGCGTTTTTGTGGTTGTCCCAGAAGAAAGCGGCTTTGGATAGAGATTTCCCGGGTCATCCTCCGATCAACTGGGTGGAGGGTCTCTTTGAAGCAGGGACCCTGGGAGCGGCGTCTTTCGATAAATATGTCAAACATTACCAGCAGGGTCCCGGAACGCCGGAGTGGAACCTCGGGAGTTATCCGGAGTTCGTCAGGGCTCTGGTGAAGATGGCGAAAGAGGCGCGCGATACGTTTGGTTTTGCGGCGGTCAATATGGGCGAGAACACGCTTTATCTCCACGCGAACAAACCGATCGACCTTGTAAAAACTGTCGGAGAGCTTTATGAGAATGTGTCGAAGAGGAGGTTGCTTGGGGTCGGGATCGTCGGCTGGAAGAGCGGCGGGGCGGCGTGGGATCCCTGGTACTACGAAAAAGCGGTGAAATCGCTGGGTAAGGTGACGGCGGATCAGATCTGGAGTGACGCGAGGTATCAGGGGCGGATCATCGATGTGGAGCAAACTCGGATCGAAGACGGAGCCGAACTCGGACCCAAAGCGGTCGTGCTCGGAGTTTCCGTGATCCAAAAGGGAAGCTGGATCTACGGTCTCGTGCGGTCTTCTTCCGGAATCTTCACGGTGCCTGAGAACGCGTCGGTGGTGGATGTCCTGAGTCTCGATGCGCCGTATGAGGTCGAAGACGGTATGATCTCGATCGCTTATGTGATCCAAACCGAAAGGGGTTTGTCGCAGGTCATTGTGACGGTGGCGCCCGGATATGATCCCAAGCAGATCATTCGGGGAATAGCGATCGCGGATGATCCGAGTAAACGTTTCGGGAACGATCAGGTCGGTTGGTTTACGGTCGGGGAGATCCTGGCGCGCATCAGCCCGGAGGCGGCTAATACCGCGTATGATATGTTTGACAAGATACACGACCTCGTTCGCGCATCGAATAAATCGGTGCCGGGGATTGTTTCTGAAATCAAAAATATCATGACCCGGGCCGGTATTCAGGCGGAGCGTTCGGAAAAGAGGGCCGAAGAGCTTCCGACCGTGACGCTTGAGCAATTTACGAAGTCCGATTTCGAGGGCCCTGTTGTGATCGGCGGGACGGGCATGATCGGGTCTCATTTTATCGAAACGCTCGTGAACCAGGGACAGCGCGTGGCGGTGCCGTTGCGTTCCCAGGGCGAGGAAACCCATATCGCGAACCTGCGCCGCGTTTACAAGCAGCTCGAGGAAAAAGGCATTGCGAACCGTCTGGTTCTCGTGAACATGGGCGCCTTTATGGATCCGAGGCAGATGGATGCGAGCGGCGCCGGCTACCAGGCTCTGGAACAATTGCTGGGCAAAGCCACAGCCATTTATCATCTTGCGGCGCAAACCAGCACGCGGCCCGAGGCGATTGAAAAAGGTTCGACCGTCAAGGAATCGCCCGAAGAGTTCATTATCCGGACCTATGTTGTGAATGTGTTCTACACGAAGCTGATCGCCCGTATCGCGCAAAAGCTCGGCAAGCCGATGGTCTATAGTTCCAGTCAGGCGATCTTCGCCCTTGAACCGCTCTTTAAAGAGCCTATGAATCAGCCTGTGACGGAAGAAACCCCGATCCCGTTCGATCCGACGACACGGGACTTTATGGACCGGCTGAATCAGGGATTTGATTCGTATGTCAGCAGTTTTGTGGACGGTAAGGCCTCAATGACGCCGGAACAGTTCACGAAGGACCTTCTTGAGAAGACTACGGTCGCGAGACTGAATAATCCCTCGATCCGCGAGAATTTGTTCCAGATTACCGGCGATGGGATGCAGGCTTATCGCGCCGCGAAGGCGGTTGAGTTCGATAAAGCTGCTCAACCTCAGTTGGACCAGGCCCTTCGCGACCTGGAAGCGAAATATCCTTTGATTCTCGTCTTTGGGAACTACGCGATCTCCAAGCTTCTTCCTGAAAAAGATGTGCTTGGCCTGCAGCAAGGCAACGGTCTCGTTTTCCGGTTCGTGAATCTTTTCGGAAAAGGCATGCACCCGAACAACGTGCTTCAGAATTATCTGGAAGATTTGATGAAATTGATCCAGGGGAAGATCTCGATCATGGGATTGCATACCACCAGCGCGCTCCGTGAATTTATGGCGGCCATGGAGCTGGCGGGTCCTTTGGGTCCTCTGGGTATGGCGCTCGCTAAGCTGATACGACGTCAATTTTCAAAGAATCAGATCATTCATGTCGGGCCGGGGCGCGTGGATTCGATGGAGGATGCTCTTGTGGCGACCGGCGATATGATCGAGTTTGATCTGCGGCCGCTGAAAGACCGGATCCCGCGCCATTTGGATCAGCCTTACACGAAGCCGCCCGTGATGGATTATGGGAGATTGAAAAAAGAATTGCCCGGGGCTCAGCCCAAAATGACCGTGGCGGCAGGTATGAAAGCGGAATTTCCGGAGATTTCCGGAGATGAAAAGATCCTGGCGGCCGTGGCGAAAGTTCAAAAGACGTTGGCGACCGGACGGGCGGAACTTCGGGGAACCACAACGATCCTGAGTCAGGCGACGCGCAAGGAACTTGTTGAAGGCGCCGCGGTCAAAGTGGATGGCTATGGGCTCGGCAGGGTGGCGTCGGTCACGACGGACGGCAAGAAACCGAGTGTGACGGTCAATTTCTTCCGGGCTGATGGAACGATATCGGCCCGGCGGATCAATTTGCAACCGGGCGCGCGGGCCGTTGAAGTGGTGACCAATAGACCCGTGTTTCTCGCTGCGGGTGAAGTCGGGCGGCTGGAAGAAGAATTGAATCAGTCACAGACTGCCCAGCGGCTTGCGGAAAAAATTCGCGCGGAGCATCTTGCCGCAGTAGGCAAAACGATCCGGACGGCGCCGGCGGATGCGGTGACGAGGATCGAGCATCCCCGACGGCGGGAACTGATTCCGCTCAAGGTGGAAGCCCCCCGCGTTCAGCCCGTGACCGTATCTTCGAAGGTAGCAGTTACGACGCCGCTTGTTCCGGGATCCAGGGATGAGGAAGTCGCAAGAGCGGTTGCCGCGGCGGCATCCACCAGTGCTTTGAGGTTTGAAACCGAGATCCTGCCCGGTGTGGTCAATGCGGAAGCGCTCAGGCTTGAAATCCGGCTGATCCGGACGGTCATGGAAATGCTTGGGATCAAGTCCAGTGCCCGGAATTTTAAGGGTTTCGGCAGCCATATTATCGAGTACAACCCGGCGGACGGGTTTGATGCGGATTATATCGCCCAGCGTTTGGATAAAACGGCCGCGGGCAGCAAATTTATCGTGGTGGTGAATTCCGCTGACCGGAACGCTGCTGAAAAGGCTCTCGGCCGGTTCGTCAAGGCCGGACACTTTGAACTGCGGTTCGGAAATGCGACGGCGTTGTTGCAGGCGGCGGTCAATGAAGAAATGGACCGGCTTGGCATCGCGGCGGATAAGACGCAAACGAACCGCGATGTCCTTCAGGCGGTTGTGGCCGATGGGATCGAGCGGAAAGATCTGATCGCGGCGTCGGCGCTCCTGAACCAGTTCGTGGATGTCGTGACGGTGACGGGTTCGCGGACCAGAGTGAGCGCGGCCTTCCCGTTCGAGATCGGCGAGATCCTGCGCGCCGAGATCCGCGCGGCTCAGGTGGTTGGCAAGTCGGCATAACGGACTTCATTGGTCCGTATGTCGTTAGTACTTGCCCGACAGGGGCAAGTGCAAGTCGGCATAACGGACTTCATTGGTCCGTATGTCGTTAGTACTTGCCCGACAGGGGCAAGTGCAAGTCGGCATAACGGACTTCATTGTAGCGTCGTGAATTTTTAATTGTTAGAAGATGCTATAAATCGGGTTTTCATGTCCCATTTCTTCATTTTAAAAACCGGGAAGTTCAAGGGAAGCGGTTTCTCTTTACCACTAAACGATTTATAAAGATTTTTTTGCGTCAACCTCTGTTCAAAACCATCAGTGCGTGTTAACCTTTTTCAGATTCTTGTTAGATTTAAAATCTAAATTAAAAAAGGAATCCAAGGCTATGACGAGAGAAACCTCTTTCCACCCCGATCCGGTCTTGAAGAGAAATAAGTCGTTGATCGCCCTCATTACGGTCATCACCTTTACGGTTACCTCCATCGTCTGGAATCCTAACGGCTTCGCATCGACGGGTGTCTCTGCGGCCGAAGTGTCGGCGTCTGTCGCGGGAACCCTCCAGATCCCTGCGGAATTGGGCCGGGTGAGCGGTTTATTCAAAGGGGATCCTTCGGCCCCCGCATTCATTCACATCCAGTCCGCGCACGGGAATTATCAGGCGGAAAAGAATATCGAAAAACTCCTCGGGTACATCGAAAAGAACTCTTCCGTCAAATTGATGCTTCTCGAAGGCGCGTCCGGGAAGCTGCACCCCGAAATGTTCCGTATTTTTCCGGAGCAGCCCGATTTTAACCACAAGGTCACGGACAAGTTGGTCGCCGAAGGCTATCTTTCGGGGCCTGAGAATTTTCTCATTAACCAGGATGAAGCCTATCGGAAGACGGATAACGCAAAGCGAATGACGAAGGCTCCATCCGCCGATTTCAAGGCGTACGGCATTGAAGATCTCGATGCTTATAAAAAGGACCGCGACGCATTCATTTCGGTCGTGAAATCCGACAAGAACGCGCAGGCCTTTCTGAGGCAGCTCCGCGCCGAGGTCGACAAAAAGTTCGCTGGGGAACTGAATAAAGATCTTTTGAAGATCGTCCGCCAGGAGGAGGCTTTCGGCTCCGGAGCCTTGTCTTTCGAGGCATGGCTTAAAGTTCTCGGAGAAGCGGGGAAGAAGCACCTGAAGCAGGACCTCTCGGATGCATTCTATCAGAGCGAATATCCTTCGCTCGTTCGCTATTACCGTCTCCAGGCCATTGGTTCCGGGATCGACCGTGAAAAGGCGATGAAAGAATCGGAGGATTTTCTTAAAGAGCTTGAGAAGCGGAATATTTCGAAGGAGATTCTGGACCTCTTCAGGCAGGGCAGCGGATGGAGGATGGAGGAGGGCGTAAAAACCAAAGCTTCATCCACCTTCCGTCTTCCCATGTCCGGCGGTGACTATTCGCCGTTGCGCCGGGCGTTCGACAATGCCTTCGAGAAACTCCCGAAGGATTTCTCCATGGATCGTTGGCCAAACTGGGCCCTTTATTCCCAGCATGTCATTCTGATGCAGGAGATAGAAGGCCAGGGCCTCCAGGAGGAGATCGTGCGCCTGAAAGACGGGATCGAAAACGCTTTGGCAAAAACGCCGGCCGACAAGGAATGTCTCGCCGCGGCCCGGCAGCTTTATCTGTTGAAGCGGCTGTTTTCCTTAGAACTGACACGCGCGGAATATGAAGAGCTTCATAACCGGATGCCGGAGGCTGGAGGTCGGGTGACGAACAACGGGGTGGCAACGTCATCCGTTATCCGTTATCCGTTATCCGGAGAAGTTGCTTCCCTTTATCGTTCGGCGATGAGTTTTTATGAAACAGCGGTCATTCGCGAACAGAAAATGTTCTGTAATGCCCTTATCAAAATGGGCGAGACGAAGCAGCAGCGCGCCGTGATCGTGACCGGCGGGTTCCACGCCGAGGGTCTTAAGGCTCTCGCGCGGGCGAGGAATTGTTCCTATCTCCAGATCACTCCGCGTATCAGTGAAGTCTCCAAACGCGACCATGAGGTCTATCTCCATTCCATTTTAGGCTCGCGCGATTTCGAAACCTCTCAGATGAATGCGCTGCTCGGGGTCGTTGACCGCGCCCAGCGTGTCGCCGTGACGGGGATCGATCAGGCCCAGGCGTGGTTCGGCGGTGTCCGCCGGTCGATTCTGGAAAGGATCAGCGTCGAGCCTGTTTCTTCCCGCAACGGTTTTTCAACGTCTCTCGATCTTAGTCCTGATTTTGGCATTCCCGTTTTCCAGACCGTGCCGATCTCTTCGAAGGCTTTGGCGACTGTCAGCTCCCGCGCGGAACGACGTGGGAAGATCGAATATTTTCCGAAAGATCCGTCCCACCATCGTAATCACAAAATGGAGCGGTTTTTCGGGAAGGATGACCGGGCGGGGGATGTTTGGAAAAGCTATCAGTCCGTCGCGGATCCCGTGAAAACGATCATGGCTGAGGACGCGCGTGTTCTGCTTTATTCGGGTTATGCGGATGCGCGGTCGGCGGCCCGCTGGTTCCTGGGCCAAGTGCTCGGGTACGAAGTCCAGGACCTTCTGGAGAAACGCAACGATCCGGCGGCTGTGGTGGCTCTTTACAAGGAATATTATGAGACGGAGCATTTGAAAAAACGGCGGATCCTGCTGGATATTCTTTTTTCCGCGTATCAAGAGGTTAATCGTGTGCAGCTTCAGGCGAACGCCGCGGCGGCGCTTGATATGATCCAGAACTTGGACATCATTTTTGAGAACAGCGAACCGGGCGACGCCGGGAAGAAGAAAGAAGCCCAGCAAAAGCTTGCGGCCGAAGTTGCGCCTTTTTTGGAGGGCTTGAACGTGGTCATTCCCGGGACTTCCGTTCCCGTGAACGTGTACGAAGCTTTCAAACGGTTGAATGTCGAAGTGCTGGACCATGTGTACCGCGTGGGTGAGAGCGCGGATTCGGTCGTGAACGTTTATCGCAATGCCATCGTGGTTTTGCACCCCGGCTTTGAGACGATGAAGCCCTACGAGAAAGCGGCCCTCCTCGCCGGAGCGGCGATCCAGTATGCGGCCCGCGAATGGGTGATTCGCAGCAATGACGTCCGGTGGTCGGACGAGATCGAATACAAGATTTTTGAAGTGTCCGCCCGGAAGACGGCACCGATCCGCCTGAACATGCATGAGGTCCTGAAAAAATTTTATGATCCCTCAATTCCAGCCGGGAAAATGAACGCTCGCGAGTTCGAGAGCAAGAAAGGGTTGATCAAGCCGGGGCATGTCGAATGGATGGAGGATGTCCCTGAGGAATATTACTGGCATGCGGCCAAGGATGCGGTTTCGGGGATCAAGGCCGAATTCATCTATGCCGCCGGGAAGGCGGACCGTCTCTTTAAGAGCTTTGTCAAGATCGGCATTATTTCGAAGGAGAACGAAAAGGATCCCGTCACGGTCAGGAAATTCAGGATGTGGAACCTTGACGTTTGGGAAGTGATACGCCTTCTTAAGGAGCATAAGACGGCTCTCGAGGCTGAAAAGAGAAAACAGAAAACCCGTCTCCGGATTCTCGAGACGGATCTTGGCGCTGAGATATCCCGTTACCTCGATCTCAAGATGGCGCAGGAGGATCTCGAGAACAAGATCGACGACGCCAAAGAGGAAGAAGAATTGGCCCGCCTTCAGGCGGAACTCAAGCGCGTTAAGGAAGAGCGCAAGAAATTCAATCGCGCGAAAGATTCGGACCCTGAACTTTCCGGGGATGAATACGACCGGCTGACCGAAGAGGTCGAAGAACTCGGGATCTATATCGCGGAAGCGGAACGGCCGGTTCCGGAGAATGCCCGGCATCTTGGGCTCGGGGTACGGCATATGCTGGCGTTGGTCGAGGGGATCCGCAGGCAGGCCGTCGAGTACGCGCGGCATGAGGGGGTGGATCAGACCGTGACAGAGGCCTTGGTTCGAAACGCCCTTGCGAGCAAAAAGGTTTTCATCAGCGTGAATCCGAACATCAAGGACGATGTGGCCAGGGATTTTAAAGAGAACCAGTTTTTCGGACTAGACAAAGAAAATATTGTTTTTGTGATGAATGACGACGAGCCGAGCGGGTTTGAATGGCGCGATGCCGAGAAGCGTTTCGTCTTCAGTTACATGCGTAACGACAAAAGCTACAACCACGGGTTCAATCTGATCTACGCATCTTTGCCGTACATGTCGTACAGGTGGGATGACGCCGAAAGAGATTTCCGGATCATGGCGGTCCCGGCGTTCCGGTATCTTCTGAAAAAAGGCGGCCGTTCTTTCGCGATCCACCGGGTCAATGACCTGACGCTCCTGGATCCGGTATCTGCGGCGGGCTCCCGGCCTCACGCGGCGTACAAATATTTCCGGAAGACCATGAAAGCGAATTCCGCTCACGTCGTCCTCCAGAATTTTACGGGGGAGAAGGGCGGGCTCGAGTACGGGAGTGAAGAAATTCCGGAGCCTTTTTCCGCATTGGTGGAAGGCGATCAGTTGAAATCCGAGGATGCCCAGCGGCTTCGCCGGAAGCTCAAACAGCGGGTGAAGGCGGAAACGGGATTGCAGGATGATCCCTATAACAAGCTGTATCAGATCGCGAACGCGGAAGAACTGATGGACCGGATGCTTGACAATGCCGATGGGCTTCCTGAACTTCCGATGGTCATCCAGGTGCTGGCGCAACGGTCCGGGCAGGCGGGGGACGTGATCGCGCCGAACACGGCGTCCGGGAACGCGACCACGATTCCCGGGGTGCGTTCGATCGCATTGATGGCGAAAAATGACCGGTTGCTGGATGAGGGGATCCTCTATCGCGAAACTTATTACAACCCGTACGAAGCCTATGTGGCGGGTCAGGGCGATCTGATTCATGATTTTAAACGCGCCGGCCATGTCACGCCGCTCCGGCAGATGGCGGAGTATCAGGATAACCGTTTCCAGGTGAAGCCTTCTTCTAAAAAAGTTACCCAGAAGATCAGGGCGGAGCTGCGCGATAGTGCGGTTGATCGCGCCGAACGCAGGCTGACGGAAGCCCAGAGAAATCGTCGCCGGACATTCGACGAAAGAGACGCGCGCTTGCGTGCCGGAAGCGGTGATGCGGCCAATTACAAGGTGGGTTTGCCGGCGGAAAAATTGGTGGGCGTTCCTTTCTCCCAATTCATGGATGAGAGTGATGCCGAACGGTTCCTCCGTTTCAAGGAAACCGCGGGATACCGTAATGCCCGGGGGAATGTAGAACAGGCCGCCTTACTGGCCGTATGGAAAGCATTCTGGGCAACGGAGAAAAATATTGCCAGACTTGATCCTCATGTGGACGCCCTTACGACGCTGCTGAATTCGCGTGCCTGGGCGGACCTTTCCGAAGATGAGCGTGCGCTTCTTGAAGGTTTTCTTGTAGCCCTTCCCAAATACGCAAAGGTGAATTCGGACCACGCCTACGAAGTATGGCGGGATTATATCCGTTCGGCCGGTTTTAAGGCGCTTGGTTCCGGGGCCCGTCAACAGGATATGAAAGATTTTGAAGGGAAGCTGGCCGCGATCTTTTCGCATAGGAGGAGCCGCGAGCAGGTGGATTTTGAACTGAACAAGCTTAGCCGTTCTCTCAAAAAGAGTGCCGGGAGTGATCGTGCGGAGCTGCGGAAGCCGATGACGGTTGCTGAAAGACAGGTGCATTTACGCGGCCGGCTCGGTCTTTGGTATGAAGTCTTTTTATTCGGCGGTCCGTTATTCGGGGTCGTTTCTGCCGTACCGTTGCTTTTTCATCAACCGCATATGTTGCCTTTCGTGGTCATGGCGGGTGGGATAAAGGATTTTTTTCTGGCGGCAATCTTTGGGAGTCTTTTTTTGGCGTTTATGGGCGCGATCGCGGGGGCGCTAATCTGCGACGGGTTTTGGAGATTGTTCGACCCGAAAAGTTATAAAGCAAATCAGGAAGTTTTGGAAGCTGAGCGAAAGAGAGAAAGGGCAGAGCGAGAGGCGCAGATTGCCGCGTCGGACGATGATGACGGACCTTCGGATAGCGGTTATTCGGGACCGGGGGTCGGGGACTATTATGCGCTTCCGCTGGCCCTTGCGGCGGGACTCATGGGGGCTTCGGCGTTTGGAGATATTGTTACCGGGATCAAAGGCCCGGGCCAAATAACGGCAGAGGTGTCTTTGCACGGGAATTACCAGGTCATGACTTCTCCCACGCTTCCCGCGACAAATTGGATCGCGGGGGAGATCCAGCCGGCCACCAACGCTCAGACTTTGCATTTTTCAACGGCCGCTTCAGGTAAACAGGAGTTCGCGCGTGTGGTGTTTGTCCCTCCGGCGTTGCCGAATTGGTGGGAGAGGCTTGAGGTCGATCCGAATTTTGCCGTTCAGAGTCGTGACCGGTACAATGGGACCGATCACTATATCAAGAATCTCCTGACCGGTCAGGAGATCTATCTGATGTCGTGGACCCGCGGACCCTCCGTTCCCTTGGGTTACATTTTCAATTATTACATTACTCCAGACGGGAAGACGCTGATCTTTGATCAGGTCCGGGCGGGAACCGGATTGGATCCGCAAATACGCATTGTCGATCTTGTCACCGGCGCGGCCACTTGGATCGTGGATTCACGGTTTGCCGAAGCGTCACTCAATCCCGTGGACCTGACGTTGATGCCGGGATATGCCATCATCAGGACCTCGCTTTCCATGTTCAAAAAGGTCAATCTGAGCACCCGCGAGGTTCTGCCGATCGATGAGGCGACGCGGTTTGACCTGGCTCAGAGGGATTTCCCCGCGATGTCCAATTTTATTCACGAATACCTCTTTGCCCGGGTATGTGGAGGCGTCGCTGGGGTGGGTGAGCGGTGTTGCGCCCTATTACATCGAGCCCAACTACGGATGGCGGCCTTACTCTGCCTTTACAAGCGAATTTAACGGCGTGGCTCTGAGCGGTCTGGAATCCCAGGGCTTATTGACAGGTTTTGCCAAGGCTCAGTTGAGCCAGGCGTCCATGGCATTTTACACGCAGAGGTATCTATCTGTGCTTGGTTTTCAGGTCAATTATCAGCCCTGGCTCGATAGTTTTTCGGCCACCTACGCCGCACCGGGTGTTAAAACGTTCACCGATTTTCAGAACGAATTTACACCCGACCAAATCAGAACACTCTTGAACTCCAGCTATATCTCACCTCGTTCCGAACGTCGCTCCGCGATGCAGGATCAAGACTCGTCCGGTATCCAGGCGAAACAACGAACACCCGAGGATACTATCGTGATGGGCTCGGTGATTAGCGGGTTTGTTGGCTTTGCGACAGGGGTTGTTCTTGGCGTCTACTTGATGGTAACCGTTCCGGCTTTCTTACGCGCCGAGACGATCCTGCTTGCATTTGCGATGGGTGTCGCTGCCGCCGTGGCCTTTGCGGCAGCTGCGAATTTTATGATCCCGGTTTTTTGGCGTCTTTTAAAGCCGGCAAGGTATGCAGAATATGTCGAAGAAAAAAAGATCGCCCGGGAGCGTGAATCGGCAATTAATGAAACCACCAGTTCGGATGATGAGGGTCAGTTTAGACCCGGAGAAGATGGGAGAAGTAGTAGCACTCATCCACTGATGAATCCTTTTCCTCTGGCTCTTATGGCGGGACAAAACGGTGCGGCGGGTGTCGCCAGCTCATTGCAGACGGCCTGGAGCGAACATCAGATTCTTATGATCGCGGGTTTTGCCGTCGCGTCAGCTGTGGTGGGTGGTATTGCCGGGTGGATCACAAGCAAAGTGCGCGAACGTGTCCGTGCCGCGAAACTTGCCGGGGAAGAACGTCAGTTGATAGCTGAGCAGCGGCGCCAGAATCCTATCCTCGATAGCATTATGACAGAAGCTCCGGATATTTCGCTTTCGGAAGCCTTGGCGTTGGTTGATAAAGCACAGGACATGTCTAAAAGAGAGGGGGGGTTTGAAGTATCTAGGACTTTCCGTGTATGGACCATTGATCGGCCGGGTTCAAGAGCTTTAATGGCCCGTTTCGCACAGCCTGTTCGGCGCCAAGGTTATAAGGTTATGGATGAAATCCAACAATATGCCGATGCTGAGCGCGAGCGAGCAAGCGAAGCAAACCTTAACGGTGCGGATGGCGATGAGTCTTCCCGAGCGGAATTGAGGGGAAGGTATATCGATCAGGATGACAACCGTCTTCCCGATGACGTGCGTGACCGTGAGGCGCGTGAGGCTTATGAAGCCCTTGTGGATTCTCTGGAGCCGCAGGTTTGGGACCGTATCTTTGTAAAAAATGGCATCAAACGCAGAGTTTCTGCGGCGCAGGACCTTGCTCAATTTGTCGCGATGGAGGATACGTATGCGATCATGAGGTTGACGAAGGCCTTGAAGGACCCATCGTCCGAGGTGAGAATCGCCGTGGTCAAAGCTCTCGGGACAAAGGCGTCTCTGGCTCTCGTGGGGATCCTCGGCGATACGGATTCTTTGGTAAGGATCCAGGCGGCCGGTGAATTGTTGAGGCTTCGGGACCCGCGGCTGACGGAGATGCAACGGTACTTCGAATGGATCAATGACTCGAAGGGCAACTACAATGTTTTGAACGGTGCGGAGATCAATACGCTCCGGTCTTGTTTGATCCGGGGAGAACAGGTTCAGGTCAGTTATGTCGAGGTCCCGCAAGTTTATCCCACTTATGAGTCGGTGGGCGACGGGCGTGGTGGCGGACCTTTTGACGGCGCGCTTATTTCCGCGGGCAAAGCGGGCGAATTGACGGTCACGCTGGAAGGTTCCCGTCCGATGCCGCAGGAAAGTGCGGCGGAGGCTCCTAAGGATGCAGGGTCCCGTGCGCCACTCCGGCCGGCAAGGGCTCAGGAAGATCAGCTCCGGAGAGCGATGAACGATGTGGAGCCGAAGTTTTATGACGGCTGGTTCAACCATTACGGTGAGGATCGCAGGACCGCTGCGGCAAAAAAACTTGGCGAGATCGGAGATCCGCGCGCGGTGGATGTGTTGGCCCGGGCTTCGACGGATCGCCGGGTTTCTATCCGTTACGAAGCGCTTAAAGCGCTCGGCGCAATCAATGACCCCAAGGTTATTCCTGTTCTGGTGCTTGCGGCTCTGAATGATAACGATCGCTTGGCCCGGGAGATCGCGGTCGGAATATTGTGGAGTAAAAAGGAGTTTTCCGGACTTTTCTCGGCATTGGGGAATGAGAATGACCGGGGCCGGAAGGCTGCGGCCGCGGCGTTGGCGATGACAAAAGATCCCTCGATGGGTTCCGCAGATCCCTCGGTGGGGTCCGCATTGCATAGCGCTCTGGATAGCGAAAAGGCCGGCGATGTGTGGCTTGCGATCGCGGAGGCCCTTTGGGAGATCGGGGATACCGAGATCGTCGGGCGGCTGATCCCTTGGCTGACCGATGCGTCCCTTGAGCGACGCCGGAAGGCTGCCACGATGTTTTCAAGGCATGCCGCAACCCAAGCCCTTCCCGCATTGCTCGTAGCTTTGAAGGACCGGTCCATCAGTGATCTGGTTGTAACCGCATTGGAGAAGTACCACACGGCCGCTTCGGTGGCTGCGGTGAAGGCGTATCGTTCCATGGTGGCGAGTGAAGAGGCGGAACGCGCCGCGAGGGAAGCTGTCGCTTCGTCCGGTTCGGACGATGATGCAGCCCAGGTCAATGAAGATATGGGCGCCGATATCCAGGGTCCCTTTGGCCGGATGGAATTGCGGTCGGTACCGGAACAGCAATTCCAGAAGGCGCTGAACGATCCTTCCTCATTTTCATCGTTGCAAACGCTTTCCGAGGTTCTGCGTGTTGAGCTTCAGGTCAAAAAAGAAGAACTCATGCGGATTCCGCCTCGACGCTCCGGAATCGTGGTGTCGGGAGGACCCGGTGATCGAGGACGTGTTTATGGGACCGGGGAATATGAAACTGTGCTCGCCCATAGCTTGGCTTCGAAGAATGATGCTTATGTAAAGCTTGCTCGTGAAATAGCCAGTATGGAAAAAACCAGGGAAGCGATCCTTACGCTTCTGAAGAGAAATAAAACGCAACGCACGGAAAATAAACTTCGTGCCGAGTTGTGGATGGATAACGAGAAGCTTGTGATCCCGCAGATCGCGATGCCTGACCTTAGCAGTCTCAGTACGAAGATCCGGGTGGCATGGGGGGTGGCGGGGAGTGTGGTGTCTCCGACGCTTTACGCTTCTCCGGACTATCGGTTCAGGATCTTGCCGGAGCTTTTTGCCGGGACGGTTCACTACCGCGAGGTCCTTCCGGTGCCGGAAGCTCTCCGGAAGACACGGCCGGAGACGGTCCGCTTGATCGACCGTTCTTGGGCGAGTTCCGTCGAGCGTGTTGTCATTGACCAGCGGACAAAAATTCCGGATGTCAGGGACATCTTGCCGGAGGTGCCGCTATTTCGCCATGACCCGAAGGTGACGGGCTACCTGGTCTTTGTCGGTGTCCGGGATACGGACGTGCTGAACTTTAAGCTGGCGTTGGCTGCGGCCGGTGCGACGGACGTTCTGGATAAAAACCTCAAGGTCGTGCATTTCAGAAACGCGGCGGATCTCCTGGGCTGGTTCAACAGGGTCCGCGACCAGAAGGTTGTGCCGATGGCCTTTGTCACGGACGGGAATGTGCCGGAGCTTTCGGAGGTCAGTCGGATCCGTGCGGGCAAGAAAAGCGGTGTTCTTCGCGTCAAGGCGGGGGCGGGTGCCCTTGGGCAAACGGCTTGCGTGGTCGGTTCGGCTGTCAAGCTGCTGGACGATAACTTTATTGAATTGCACAAACTCGATTTTGCGTCTATGGACGAATTGGGCGTGACCGCGCTTTTGACGGAATTTACCGCCAGTCTCGCGGGTGCGCGCCGTACCGCGGCCTCGGCATAGTGATTTTCCTAAGGATTGCACGTCGAGGTACTTGCGCATTGAGCGCAGGTGCCTCGGCGTAGTAAGTTTCCCACAGAGGGGACGGGCATTCATCGACTGCCTGTCCCCTTTGGCTGTCTAGAGTCCTTGTGATATACTTCTCCCCATGAAAATCCCTCTCAAAATCGCTATGGGACAACTTAACCCCACGGTAGGAGACTATGCCGGTAACGCGGCGAAGATCCTTGCCTGGATCGATAAGGCCGAGCAGCAAGAAGCCGACCTTCTCGTGTTCCCGGAAGGCGCGCTTTGCGGCTATCCGGTGTGGGACCTGGCCAATCAGAAGGCGTTTGTCGATGCGGGGCTCAAGGAACTCAAGCGCATTGCCCTCGCGACGAAAGGCAAGCGTGTCGCCGTTGTCCTCGGTTTTATTGATCGGGCTGTTTCTGATTTAAAATCTCAAATTTCAAATTCTTATAACGCGGCGGCTTGGCTCGAAGGGGGCAAGGTCCGCGCGGTCTATCACAAACAGTTGCTTCCCACTTATGACGTATTTCTTGAGGAGATCTTTTTCCAGGCGGGATCCGGGACCGTGGTCGTTCCGTGGAAGGGAATGAAAGTCGGTCTGACGATCTGTGAGGACATTTGGGATGCCCGGTACGACGTGAAGCCGCTTGCGGAGCTCAAAAAGAAAAAGGCGGACCTGGTTCTTAACCTTTCTGCGTCCCCTTATTACGGAGACGTTGCCCGGACGCGCGAGGCGCTCGTAAAAGGGCATGTGCGGGATTACGGTTTTTCCATTCTCTACGTTAATCAGGTGGGAGGGCAGGACGACCTGCTTTTTGACGGTCGGAGTTTTATGACCGATGCGCGCGGTCGCGTTTCTTTTCGTGCGCCTGCGTTTGAGGAAGGCTTGTTTTTCACCCAAATAAGACCGTGTCTTGCGGAAAAAGTAAGACCGGGTCTTGCGGCGGGTGTGGAGGAGATGTACCGGGCGCTGGTGATGGGGGTCCGGGACTATTTCCGGAAGAACGGTTTTAAAAAAGCGCTCGTGGGGTTGAGCGGGGGCATTGATTCCGCGCTGGTGGCCTGCATCGCCGTGGATGCGCTCGGACCCGAGGCGGTCAAGGGTGTCACCATGCCCGGTCCTTATTCTTCCGAAGGAAGCTGGAAAGATTCCGAGTCTTTGGCCAAGGCGCTCGAGATCCCATTCGAAGTCCGCCCGATCCGCGAGAAGTATCAGACCTGGCTCAAAACGTCCGGGATCGCGGCAAAAGAGCGTCCCACGGTTGCGATGGAAAATCTTCAGGCGAGGCTTCGTGGCATGGAACTCATGTTCCTTTCGAACGATGAAGGGCGGCTTGTCCTGACGACCGGCAACAAATCCGAACTTGCCATGGGGTATTGCACGCTCTACGGGGACATGGCGGGCGGGCTTGCGGTGATCGGAGATGTGTACAAGACTGATGTCTACCGTCTCGCGCAGTACCGGAATTCGATCGGTCCTGTGATCCCGGAAGCGACATTGACCAAGGCGCCGTCCGCGGAGCTCCGGCCCGGCCAGAAGGACCAGGATTCTCTTCCGCCGTATGAGACGCTTGATGCGATCCTTCGGCTTTATATCGAAAAGAACTTGAGCGGCGGGGCGATCGTCCGGAAACTCGCGAACAAGACTTCGCCGGAGATCGTGAATGACACTCTCCGCAAGGTCGACCACAATGAGTATAAACGTCGCCAGACGCCTCCCATCCTTCGCGTGACCGAAAAGGCCTGGTTCGGCCGACGCATGCCGATCACCAACAGGTTTCAGGGCTAAGATCCTGGCAGCGGTGAACGTGCAACGCCCTACGAAAAAAGGTCTTAAAACGCTTTCTGTAAAAACCCGTGCGGGAACTTTTCTCCTTGAGATGAGCGCGAAGGGGCTTTGTGTCGTCCGCTTCCCGCGTCAGCCACTTTCCTTAAGGCCGGGTCCATTTCTCGGAAGGGTTCTTGCCGCGGCGAAGGGGATGAAATACGATCTCACCGGTCGCACGCTTTTCGAGAAGAAGGTTTACCGCACGCTTCAAAGGGTGCCTGCCGGAAGCGTTGTGACCTACGGGGAGCTTGCGAGGAGGGCGGGATATCCCGGCGCCGCACGCGCGGTCGGGAGCGCCATGAGGAAGAACCGGTTGCCGGTGGTTATCCCGTGCCATCGCGTGGTTCCGGCAGCAGGTGGTCTGGGAGACTATTCGGCCGGGAAGCAATGGAAATGCTTGCTGTTGGCGAACGAAAAAAACTGTGCAAAAGTGTCAGGGTGTCAAAGTATCAGAGTATCAAAAATGCAAAGCAGCACGTTGATACTTTGATACTCTGACACTTGTATTTTTTTATGCTATAATTCCGCAACTTTTTAAGGAAAGGTGAGTCCCTTGCAACCCAAAAAAATAGCTGAATTGATACGTACCTTTGCGGAAGACAAGAAAGCGGAAGAAATTCTTGTCCTGGATATCTCCAAGCTTTCCAGTTTTTCCCATTATTTTATCATTGCCCACGGGAACAGCGACCGTCACGTCAAAGCCCTCGCGAGCCACATCATGGACGAGATGAAAAAGCTCAAGATGGCGGCCCTTCACGTCGAGGGGCTCCAGGAAGGGAAGTGGGTGCTCCTGGACTTCGGGCCGGTCGTCGCGCACATTTTCTACAAGGAAACCCGCGAATTCTACGGCCTCGAGCGGCTGTGGGGAGAAGCAAAAAAGATCTAAAGACAGGTTGTCGGATAGAGGATGGCGGAGGTCGTTTAGTCTTTCGCTATTCGTTTTCCGTCATCCGTCATCCGGTTTTATGAAAATAAAAATCGAAGACCTTATCAATTCTGTGGTGGATGCCTATTGCGCCGGGCAGGGGGTAAGCAAGCCGGCCGATTTCGGTTATGATCTCCATCCGCCCAAAGAATCCGGTCGCGGAGACCTGGCGTGCAATGTCGCTTTCCGCCTCGCCAAAGTGACCCGCCAGAAACCCGCGGATATCGCAAACGTCCTCCTTCCCATGCTCGTCGCGAAGACCGGCGAAAAGTCGCCCGTCGAAAAGATCGAGCTTGCCGGCGGCGCATTCCTCAATTTTTTTCTCAAAAAAGAAGATCTTGGAGCGCTCCTCGTGGAGATCCATGAAAAGAACGAGGACTATGGCCGTTCCGCTTTCGGCAAGGGAAAGAAAGTTATCCTGGAATTTGTGAGCGCGAACCCGACGGGGCCGCTCACGATCGCGCACGGCCGCCAGGCCGCGGTGGGGGATTGTCTCGCGCGCATCCTGAAGTTCACGGGCCATACGGTCCATCCGGAATATTATCTCAATGACGCCGGCCGCCAGATGAATCTTTTGGCGAAAAGCGTGTGGGTCCGGTACAACGAACTCTTGGAGATCGAGAAGCCGTTCCCGGAGGACGGGTACCAGGGCGAATACATCCGCGATATTGCCCGCACGATCATCGAGAAAGAGAAGAAGGATTCTCTTTTAAAGGAAACGGAAGAAAAGGCGGTCGAATATTGCGGCCATTACGCGGTCAAGACCATGATGGCGTGGATCGAAGAAGATCTCGCCAAGATGCATGTCCACTTCGACCATTATTTCAGCGAAAAGACGCTCTATGTCAAAAAATCGGTCGATCACGCGCTCGAGGTCCTGAAGGAGCGCGGCTATCTTTTTGAAAGTGAAGGCGCGCTCTGGTTCCGCTCCACGGATTTCGGGGATGACAAGGACCGCGTGGTCCGCAAATCGACGGGGGAATACACCTACCTCGCGCCGGATATCGCTTACCATCTCTCCAAATATGAACGCGGCCACAACATGATCGTGAACCTCTGGGGTCCGGACCACCACGGTTATATCCCGCGCCTCAAAGCCGCGTGTCAGGCGCTCGGTTATCCGCCGGAGGCCATCCATATCGGGATCGTCCAGCTCACGACGCTTTTCCGGAAAGGTCAGCCGGTTCGGATGTCGACGCGCGCCGGGGAATTTGTCACGCTGCGTGAACTTTATCAGGAGGTCGGCGTCGATGCGACACGCTTCTTTTTTGTCATGCGGCGGCAGGAAAGCCACCTCGATTTCGATCTGGACCTTGCGAAAGAACAGTCCCAGGAGAATCCGGTTTTTTATCTCCAGTACGCCCATGCCAGGATCGCGAGTTTGCTGAAGTTTTCGGGGAAAAGTATCACGACCCATGTGAAACTCGACTTGCTTGCCGCACCGGAAGAGGCGGAGCTGATCGGGTGCCTCGCGCAATTCCCGGATTTTCTGATCCAGGCGAGCCGGGCGCTCGAGCCGTATCGTCTTTCCGATTATCTCCGTCAGGTTGCCGCGAGTTTTCATAAGTTCTACAGCTGTCACCGCATCGTGTCCGAGGATCCGGAGTTGACGAAAGCGCGTCTTCTTTTGGCCGATGCGACACGGATCGTTCTCCGCAACGGTCTCGCGCTTCTCGGCATCTCCCAGCCGGAAAGTATGTAAACGTGTCAGGGTATCAATGTCTTTCGGTGTCAGAGGAAATCCGGTGAGTGGAAAAGGCTATAAGAAACTCAGGGTTTGGGAAAAAGGGAATGAGTATGCGCTGGCGGTTTACAGGTTCACAAAGGAGTTTCCCCGCGAAGAGTTATATGGGATTACTTCGCAGCTTCGGCGTGCGGCACTTTCTGTTGCTTTGAATATTGTTGAGGGACAGGCGAGCGTCAGCAAAAAGGATTTTTTGAACTTCCTTAATATTGCCAACCGATCCTTGGTGGAGTCGGAGTATTTGCTCGAGTTTTCGAGGGATCTGACGTACTTAAGCGATGCTGATTATGAGATCCTTGAGAGAAGTCGGCGTGAGTTGGGCCTGCTCCTAATGGCATTCATTCGCGGGGTTCGTTCAAAGCTTTGACACAGAGACACTTTGATACTTTGATACCGCCTTTGGTCTTGTTCATTGTCGGTCCCACGGCGTCGGGGAAATCGGATCTTGCCGTTGCTTTGGCGAAGCGCATGAACGGGGAAGTGATCTCCGCGGATTCGATGCTGGTCTATCAGGGGATGGATATCGGGACCGCGAAACTTTCCGCCAAGGAGCGCCGCGGTGTGCCGCACCACGGGATCGATCTTGTCCCGCCCACGAAGTCTTTTTCTGTTTTTAAATTCCGCCAATTTGCCTTGAAAGCTATCCGGGACGTGGTCAAGAACGGGAAGACTCCGATCGTCGCCGGAGGGACCGGCTTTTACGTCAGGGCTCTATTGGAGGGGCTTTCACCTCAGCCGGGGGCCAATCCCGCGATCCGCAGGAAACTTGAGTCGGAGGCCCAAAAGAAGGGGCTTCCGGCACTCTACAAACGCCTTCTGAAGGCCGACCCGGAGCGTGCCCAAGCCATCGGGCCTGATAATCAGAGGAGGATCATCAGGGCGCTTGAGATCTATCTTGTTTCCGGTAAAAAGCCGTCGAAATCGTCCGCCAAAACTCCGGGGTTAGTTGAGCTGGGTTACCAGCCGGTTGTGATCGGGATCCACCGGGACCGGCCGGCGCTCTATCAAAAAATCAACAAGCGAGTGGATCGCATGTTCCGCAGGGGACTGGTGCGCGAAGTCGAAAGACTGGCGAAGAAGAAACTTTCCGTGACAGCGTTACAGGGAGTGGGGTATAAGGAAGTGCTGGAATTCCTGAAGCGGAACGCGTCAGGCCCGGGCAAGCAACACCCGGTGTTAAATTCCGTGGGCGCGAGGTCAAGCACCGGGTGTCGTCCGGGTGTTCTGCCGGCGGCTACCGTGGGAGAGGTTAAAGAAAAGATCAAACAGACCACGCGCCATTTTGCAAAGCGTCAGTGGACCTGGTTCAAACGGGAACGCGGGATCCGGTGGGTGTGGTGGCCGGAAGGGGTGCCCCTTGCGGACGTTTCCGACTATATTCTTACACATATGATAATCTCAAGTAGGATGAAGGATGGAGGATGTAGGATGACGAAGGTCTTCAAAAAACTTTATCCCTCATCCGACTTTCGATATCCGGGGGGTTGCGATGGCCGATAAAGCTTTTCTTGTTATCGTCAAGACCGGCGCGAAGAACGAGCGGGATCCCCACGAGGTTTTTGAGGAGATGAAAGAACTCACCGAATCGGCGAACGGGACGGTGGTGGGTACCCTGAGGGCGAACGCCCAGCACCCGAGCCCGAGCCATTACATCCGCGGCGGCAAGATCGGCGAGATCCGTGAGGAGCTTGGGAAGACCGGCGCGAATGTTCTCATTTTCAGCATCGATCTTTCTCCCGTGCAGGCACGCAACCTGGAGGAGGATTGTGGCGTGCGCGTGGTTGACCGGACCGGATTGATCCTCGACATCTTCGCGCGGCGTGCGGTTTCGAGCGATGGTAAACTTCAGGTCGAACTTGCCCAGTTGCAATATCTTTTGCCGCGGCTGGTCGGGCAGGGCGTGATCATGTCCCGGCTTGGCGGCGGGATCGGCACCCGCGGCCCCGGCGAACAGAAGCTCGAAGTGGATCGGCGCAAGATCCGCGGCCGCATCGAACATATCAAGGGGCAGATCGAAAAGCTCCGGACACACCGGGCGCAGCTCCGTCAGGGCCGCCGGCAGAAAGGGCTCTCGCAGGTCGCGATCGTCGGGTATACCAATGCCGGGAAGTCGACGCTCCTGAACGCGTTGACCGGTGCGGACGCGTACGTTGAGGACCGGCTTTTTGCGACTCTGGACCCCAAGACGCGCGTCTATGAAGATAAATCGGGCCGGGCGATCCTTTTTACGGATACCGTCGGGTTTATCCGCGATCTCCCGCACGGGCTCGTCAAGGCGTTCCATGCGACGCTTGAGGAGACGCTTGATGCGGACCTCATTCTGATCGTGGTCGATGCCGCGAGTGATCACGCGCTCCAGCATAAAGAAGTCGTGGAGAAAGTGCTCGAAGAACTCGGCGCGGCTTCCCAAAAGAGGCTTCTTGCGCTCAACAAGGCCGACCTTTTGGCAGAGCCGCAGAAGCTTCGCTACCGGGATACGTTTCCCGAGGCGGTTCAGATCTCTGCGGCGACGGGGAGTGGGCTCAAGGAATTGATCGCAGCGGTGCAATCGGCTCTGATTGCAGGGCAATGCTCGTCCGGTAACGCACAAAATTAATGTATTTTCGTTGTTCGTTGCGCGTTGTACGCCGTGTCGGGGCATGGTATACTCCAGCCTGTTTTTCCTTCCCCCCAGTGACATCATTCATCAAACAGTAGAGAGGAAACCATGGAGACGTGCATGACAACTTTACCGAGTGTTGAACTTTATAACGCAGGGCAGGGGCCGTGGCTTGATACCATTAGCCGAAAACTTCTTAAGTCCGGAACTTTGAAATCTTATGTGGAAGAAAGCGGCCTCCTTGGGGTTACCTCGAACCCTTCCATTTTTCAGCAGGCGATCGGTCAGGGCGAAGGCTATGAGCAGGACATCCGCAAACTTTCCCAAAAAGGAGCGTCCACGCTTGAGATCTATGATGCCTTGACGCTTGCCGACATCCGCCAGACCTGCGACCTCTTTCTTCCCGTTTTTGAACGGACGAACGGCGAGCACGGTTTCGTGAGCCTCGAGGTTCTTCCGTGCCTCGCGTTTGACGAAGAAGCTACCGTGGCCGAAGCGAGGCGTCTTTTTAAGGCGGTCGCGAAGCCCAATGTCATGATCAAAGTTCCCGCTACGCCCCAGGGTGTGCGCGCCGTCGAGCGTCTGATCGGGGAAGGCATTAACATCAATGTTACGCTTATTTTCTCCCAACAGAATTACCGCGACGTGGCGTACGCCTATCTCGCCGGTCTCGAAGCGTTTGCGAAAAAGGGCGGCGATCTTCGGAGAGTGCATTCCGTGGCGAGCGTTTTCGTGAGCCGCATCGATACGGATATCGATAAACAGCTTGACGCGAAGATTGCGTCCGAGAATGACCCGCAGAAGAAAACCTGGCTGGCCGGGCTCAAGGGCAAGGCCGCGATCGCGAATTCCAAGATGATCTACCAGGAATTCAAGAAGATCTTCGCGACGTCGCAGGCGCAGGACTTGAAATCCCAGGGCGCGTATGTCCAGAAGACGCTTTGGGGTAGTACCAGCACGAAGAACCCCGCGTACCAGGACCTGATCTACGTCGAAACGCTGGTCGGAAAGAACACCGTTAACACGCTGCCTCAGGCGACATGGGAAGCGTTGCTTCATCACGGGCAGGTCCGTCCGGACACCGTCGAAGAGAACGTTCCCGAGGCTCAGAAATCGATCGAGGACCTGAAAAGCGCCGGGATCGATGTCCACGTGGTTTGCGACAGGCTCCAGAAAGATGGTGTCAAAGCGTTCGTGAATTCGTTTGAGTCTCTGATGGCGACGATCGAGGCAAAACGCGGTTCGTTTAAACCCGCCGCTCCCGCGGTGAAAACCGGCATCTCTCTTCCCGAGAAACTTCAGAAGGCGGTGCAAGATGTGAAGACGCAGGCTTCCAAAAAAGACCTTCATGCCCGCTGGCTGGCCAAGGATCCGACGCTTTGGAGCACGGACGAAGGACACAAGAAAGTGATCCTGAACCGGCTCGGGTGGGTGGCGAACTGCGAAAAGATCTCAGGCCGTCTATATGAAGTCGACGTTCTCTGTGAAAAACTTTTCAAAGAGAAGATCCGCGACATCGTGCTGCTTGGTATGGGCGGTTCGAGCCTCGCGGCCGAAGTCCTGTCCCTTATTCTGACCAAGCCCACGCAGAAAGTAAAAGGCGCGTTGAAGGGGGTGCGGTTCCATCTGCTCGATACCACAGACCCGGCCAGCATTCTCAAGGTCGAGAAGGCCGTTCGCTATCCCAAAACGGTTTTTCTCGTGGGAAGCAAGTCCGGTTCCACGATCGAAACGCGTTCGCAGTATCAGTATTTCTTTGACCGGTTGACAAAGTTTTACAAAGGAGACGCGAACAAGGCGGCGGAACGCATGGTGATCGTAACGGACGAAGGTTCGCCGATGGCGGACCTTGGCCGCAGCAAGCCTTTTTGTGGTCTTTTTCTGAATCCCGGCGATATCGGCGGCCGCTATTCGGCGCTTTCTTTTTTTGGGCTCGTGCCCGCTGCGCTGCTTGGGATCGATATCCGGAAGATCCTTGGCGATGCCCAGCGGTTCCTCACCGTGATGCGGCAGGAAAAAGATCTCGTGAAAAATGAAGGGATCGCGCTCGGACTTCTTCTTGGCGCGTTGGCCCTGAAAGGAAAAGACAAGCTGACGTTCTGGACTTCCCCTGAGCTCGCGTCGTTTGCGGATTGGGCCGAGCAGTTGATCGCGGAAAGCACCGGCAAAGAAGGCAAGGGGATCACGCCGATCGCCAACGAAGCGCCGCTTCCTCTCGATCGCTACGGCGCGGACCGCGTGTTCGCGATCCTTCGGTTGAAGGGGGAAAGCGAAAAACTCTGGAAGATCCGCATCAAGGATCTGAAGGACCGGGGATTTGCGGTCCTGGATTTTGTGTGGGCGGACGGAACGAATGTCGGCGGGGAGTTTTTGCGCTGGGAAGTCGCCACGAGCTTCGCCAGCGTCGTTCTCAAGGTCAATCCTTTTGACGAGCCGAACGTGACTGAATCCAAGAACATTACAAGCCGCCTTCTGGAAGACATCAAAAAGAAAAAGGCCCTTCCGGTGCCGAAGCAGCTCGTGACCGTAAAAAGTCCGAAGTTGAGCCCTGCCGACCAGAAACTGATCGCGGCATTCCTGAAGAAACTTCCCGCGGACGGGTTCGTGTCGCTTCTGGCGTATGTGGATCGTTCTCCGGCCGCGCAGAAAGCGCTCCGGGGCCTTCAGAAGAGCATGGCTGCGGCGCTCAAGGTTCCGGTCCTTTCCGGGTTCGGTCCGCGCTACCTTCACTCCATCGGCCAGCTTTACAAGGGCGGTCCGAAGCAGGGGATCTTTATCGAATTTTTCGTGAAAGACGCGAAGGACGTCCGGATCCCGGGCGAAGTGTACGGGTTCAGCCAACTCAAACAGGCGCAGGCACTTGGCGATTACGAGGCGATCTCAAGCAAGGGGCTTCCGGTCCTCGGGGTGGAGCTTGGGCGTGATCCCGTCGCCGGTCTTTCGGCCTTTGCGAAGAAGCTTTCGGCGTATTTTGAGCGCGTCTGACCGCTCCGGAAAAGGTGAGGAATCTGCTAAAGCAAAGCGCTCTTTCAGGCGAAACATAGTAGAGTTATAAGGTTCCAATCCAAACGTGATTTCACTCTTTTCTACGGATCAGCTTCGGTCATTAAGAACGCCGGCAGTTCTCATAGCCCTTCTCGGGATGAGTCTCCTTTCCGGTTGTGCCTCGTCGTCTCCGGCGGTCTTTTCACCGTTCCGCTCGAATGCGGCGCCTACCGCGTCCATGGTGACCTATATCCCGGTTTCTCAATATGCCCCGCACGACGTCTATCACGAAGTCGGTCCTTTCGAGTCGGTTTGGAGCATCAGCAAGACCTACAACGTGGATATGGAGACGATCATGCGCGTGAACCATATTACGGATCCTTCCCAGATCAAAAAGGGGCGGAAGCTGTTGATCCCGAATACGATGGGACCGCGTTCGAATATCCTGCTTTTTCCGACGACGCGTTGGACCCACATCGTGATCCATCATACGGCGACCGACGACGGGAACGCGCTTTATATCGACAAATTGCACCACGAGCGCGGATGGGAGAACGGGATGGGCTATCATTTTCTGATCGATAACGGAACCCGCGGCAAGACGAGCGGTCAAATTGAGGTCGGGCCCCGATGGAAGAAGCAGATGCAGGGAGCGCACACCAAGCAGGGGGACTGGAACCAGAAGGCGATCGGGATCGCGGTCGTCGGTAATTACAGTGAGACCGGATTGCCCGAGACGATGTTGGCGCAGCTTATTTTTCTTGTCGAAACCCTCAAGACCTATTATCGCATTCCCGACCAGAACATTCTCGGTCATCGGGATGTGCCGGGCGCCGCGACGGAATGTCCCGGAAAATTTTTCCCCTGGAGCGAGTTCAAACGCCGCATCCGCGTTTATTAGACCGCGGCTTGGCCGGTCGTGATGCCGGCGGAAAAGGAGCCCGATCATGCAGCTTGTTTTGAAGGGCGTTCAGCGCTTTTGGTTCCATCCGGGATTGATCGCTTTGATCCGTCAACGGGAGTCCTGGGAGGAAGCCCGGATCAAGGATTTTCTCTCCAAAAATAACATCGCCGTCTTTAATCAGGTTTCTTCTGCCCAAATCCTTTCTTTCCTGGAAGATCTCGAAAAACTCGGTTTCGTCCTCCGGGTTGAACGCACCAAAGAGAGTGTCCAGGTCCTGCTGGCCATGGCATTTGAGCAGGAGCTCGAGAGTCTGAAGCGGGAGGTCGGCCGTCTGTCTTCCAAGATCCAGGACCTGGAGACCGCGAGGGAAGGCGCTTCGCAATCCACGTCTGTCAGGGATTCTGAGGCCTACCGGGACTTGGCCGCCCAAACAACTTCTGAGAGAGCGGTGGAGGCTGCTTCGGGAACGGCTGCGGTGACGTATCAAGAGACCGAGCGTGCCAAGGCGCCGCGATCCGGGGAAACGCAAGAAAGTAGTATCGGGAAATACTGGCTTGCGCGGGCCGGAATTTTCACGCTCGCGCTTGGGATCGTTCTTTTTATCAGCTATTCGTTCCAGTTCATCGGAGCCTGGGGGAAACTCGCGATCGGGGCGGTTCTCGCGGGAGCGCTGATCGGTTTTGGAAATTATTTATCATCGCAGGAGAAATACCGGCGATGGAGTATGGCGACTATCGGAGGCGGCTGGGCCATTCTTTATTTTGTTGTCTATGCGGCCTACCAGATCGCGGCAACCCGAGTGATCCATGATCCGGTCATTGCCTTTATTTGCCTTCTATTCGTTATGTCTGGTTCGATCACTCAATCCCTGAAGTTCAAGTCGGCCGTTCTCGTTTTCTTTTCTTATTTTCTCGCCTATGTTGCGGTCACTCTGGTGGGCGTGACGACCTACACCCTTGCAGCATCGTTCCTGCTCGGCGTTTCCACGGTGATCGTGGCAAAACGCGTGGGCTGGACATGGCTTGCCTTGCTCGGCCTTGTCGCAGTATATCTGACTCATTACGCGTGGGTTTCGGCGGGTCTTTTCGGGGATTTTTCCAACACCGATTTTTGGTACCAGGTTTTTATTTCGCCGTGGGGCAGCGGCGGAGCCGCCGGCGGGATGCCGCTTCAGAAGTCGCTTCTGCACCAGGGGTTCCTGGCGCTTTACTGGATGCTTTTTGCCGCGATGGGTTTTATCAAAACCGAAAAACCCGCGGACCGGGAGATCAGTTTTTGGCTTTTGTTCCTCAATAACCTGATCTTTTGCACGAGCTACCTGTACCATCTGCACGCCTTCCACCCGGCTTTGAAATACTGGTTTCCGCTCGTGATGGGGTTCGTGTTCCTTGCACTTGCCTACGGGGAAGAGAAACGGGGCCTGGGACTTTTCAGCGATCTCTATCTTGCGTTCGGGACGACCCTTTTTTCGCTTGCGGTACCGATGTATTTTCACGGTCCTTCCGTAACCTATGGCTGGAGCGGCGGTCTTGTCATTTTGACCTGGCTTGGGGTCCGGCACCGGCGCATGATCCTTTACCGGTTGGGGTGGGCTCTTGCGGCCATGATCTTGTGCCGCCTATTGCTTGTGGACCACTGGGAATCAGGGATTTTGTTCCGGATCTTCTTTGCGTTCCGGACGATGTTTTTGATCCATGCCGTTGCCGCGTTAGCGTTCGGAGCGTGTTACTTTTTTTATAAAAGAAGCGATTATCCCGCCGGCAAGGAAAGGGAGGTGTCCGAAGATGCGTTTCTGATCGGCGCGTTTGTTTTGTTTGCCGCTGGGTGTCATTGGGGCGGCCTTCAGGCCGCAAGTTCCGTGATCTGGGTCTTGATCGGGATGGCCCTGATGTTCCTCGGCGTCCGTGACTCCCGGGTGGATTTGCGCAAGGTGTCGATGTGCTTCTTTTGTCTTGCCGCCATCCGGATCGCGGGGGTCGACGGCAGACTGCCGCTTCTGAATATTTTTACGGATCTTAAAGTGGCCGTCCGTTTGAGCGCGGTCTTTTTTGGAATTCTTGGGATGATCGCGACGGGGGGATGGCTTCGCCGGCAGCCCGGTCTTGCCGGAGAAAAAGATGTGCCGGCTTTGTCTCAATGGCTTAGCGTGATCGGAGCGCTGCTTTTGATGGTCTTTTTTTATGATCCCAAACTGAGCTCCTGGATCGCAATCATCTGGGGCGTCCTCGCTTTAGGGTTCCTTCTCACGGGATTTTATCTGCGGGAGAAGCTCTATCGCTGGATCGGGCTTGGGATGTTCGGCGTGGTGCTTTGCCGTCTTTTTTTCTACGATTTCGGCAATCTCGAGACGCCTTACCGGATCATTTCCTTTGTCGGGCTGGGCGTTGTTCTGCTCGGGGCGAGTTTTCTTTACAGTTATTGCTCCAAGCTTCTTCTCGATCAGGATAAAGAAAAACCTTCCTCGAAGGTTCCCTGAGGGATTTTTTGGGACCCGGATTTGACAAACTCCGGGGTCTCTGGTACATTTCTTTTGTCATTCAAAACGAAGGAATATCATGAACAAACGTGACCTCAATCAAATTCACGGCTTAGCGATTTATTCCATGCCGGCGCTTAAAGCGGCCGTCGTGGCGCGGGCGTGGTTTGTGTCCACGAAGTGCCGCCATACGGTTCGCGGCCGTGGGCTTTTGAGGGACGTTCGGGAGGTTTCGGAGTAACGAAGTAATAGCAGGAAAAAACGGCATCATTCAAAAGCCCATGATCGCAATAGCGGTCATGGGCTTTTTGCGTTTAAGGCGGCAAAGGATTCACCCCCGGTCTTGCAAGGGGGCGGTTTCATAAGGTGGAGCGTAGACAATCAACAAAACAACAACCCGGTAAAGGAGAAGACTATGAACCCAATATTAAGTTCGTCCGGTTTCACCCGGTACAGGAAAAGGGCGCGGAATCCCGTGAAGTTGACCGCTCTTTTGTACTTGCGGGAAGCGTTGCTCTCGGAGAATTACGAAGAATGCTCCGAGTGCATTGCTATCGCAAAAGAATTCGGAGCACTTGATGAAGAAGTGCGGACGCTGCTTGAAAATCCGAAAAGACATCCCGGCTCTTGATCCTCTGCGGATGGAACGTTGCAAGGCCAAGGAGCAGGGTGTGCCTGCAAAAGAAAATCCCGAAAAATTGGCGGATTTGTTCAAGATTTTTCATTTCTGTCCGTTACATAAAGTGACCCGAAAGAAAGAGAAAAATTTTAAATGTCAAAAGGGTCGAAACAATGTTTTCATCTTGCCGAGGGGTTGCGACGCGGTTCAAACGTTCATGTTTCTAACGGGGAAGAAGGGGGATGCGATGATTAACAATATGGTTTTATCGAGCGAGATCGAATGGATCGGCTATGAACATAAGCGTAACATGCTTCAGGTGGAGTTCATTGTCGGCTCGATTTACCAGTATGAAGATGTCCCCGAAATTGTTTATAACGAATTCCTGACGGCTCCCTCCCACGGTCGCTATTTTGAATCCAATATTAAGGGGAAGTACCAGCACCGGAAGATCCGTTAGTTCCGTCCGGCGGAAGTCCCGCATTTTTCTGATGTCTTTTTCTCCTCGTTTTATTTACACTATCGCTGTATGACAACACACCCACATACCAAACCGCGCGAACAATGGGGCACGCGCATTGGTCTTATTATGGCCATGGCCGCGAACGCGGTCGGCCTCGGCAACTTTCTCCGGTTTCCCGTCCAGTGCGCCAATAATGGCGGCGGCGCTTTTATGATCCCGTATTTCATCGCGTTCGTACTTCTCGGCATCCCTCTTCTTTGGATCGAGTGGGGGATCGGGCGTTTCGGCGGGAAATACGGGCACGGGACTACGCCCGGTATGTTCCACTATCTCTGGAAGCACCCTTGGGCGAAATATGTTGGCGCGATCGGCCTCGCCGTGCCGCTTCTGCTCATCATCTATTACAATTACATCGTTTCCTGGACGCTGGCCTATAGTGTTTTTTCGTTCACCGGAAAATATTCCGGGGTCGCGAATTATCAGGGGATGGCGGATTTTCTCGCCGCGTTTCAGGGGAAGGTCTCGAATGCGTATTTTCCGACCATCGCGACCGCGTTCCTTTTCTTTGTCATCACGCACTTTTGTATGATGGGGATCCTTGCCCGAGGTGTCAGTAAGGGCATCGAGCTGCTCGCGAAGATCGCGATGCCGCTGATCTGTATTTTTGGGATCATCCTCGTCGTGCGCGTTCTTTTTCTCGGGACTCCGGATCCAAGGCTTCCGTTGAACAATGTCGCCAACGGGTTCGGGTTTATCTGGAACCCGGACTTCAGTATTCTGAAACAGAGCAAGGTATGGCTTGCCGCGACGGGGCAGATCTTCTTTACGTTGAGTGTGGGATTCGGGGCGATCCAGGTTTATGCGAGCTACCTGAAGGAGAAAGACGACGTGGTGCTTTCCGGCCTGGCGACAGCTTCCACAAATGAATTCTGCGAGGTGATCCTGGGCGGTTCGATCGCGATCCCCGTGGTCGTGGCGTTTTCTGGCCTGGCGCAGACCAAGGCCATTGCTGCCGGCGGGGCGTTCGATCTCGGTTTTTTTGCAATGCCGATGATCTTTCAGAAGATGGCCTGGGGGCCTTTTTTCGGGACGATCTGGTTTTTTCTTCTCTTTCTGGCGGGCTTGACCTCGTCGGTTGCGATCACGCAGCCCTTGATGGCGTTTTTTCAGGAAGAGTTTAAATGGACCCGGAAAAAGACGGCTTGGATCGTCGGAGTTATGACCTTTTTCTTCTCATTGCCCGTGATCTTTTTCCTGAAACACGGGTTCCTTAATGAGCTTGATTTTTGGGTTGGGACGGTCGGGATCGTGATCTTTGCGATCATCGAAGTGGTTCTTTTTGTCTGGGTGTTTGGTTCCCATAATGCCTGGAAGGAGATCCTGTCCGGCGCGGACCTCAAATTGCCGCACTTTATCATGCCGATCATGAAATATGTCACCCTCGTATATCTCGTTGTTTTGTTCCTGTTCTGGATGTTTCAGGACGGGTGGGGAGTGCTTATGATGAAGGGTGTTCCGAAAGAAGATTATCCCTATATCTGGTTCGCCCGGTTCCTTCTGGTCGCGGTCGGGGCATTGATGGTGTTTCTCGTTCACATTGCGTGGCAAAAAAAGCACGTCATCCAGCAACGGGTGCCCGAATGAAGCTTTCAGGCTGGATCTTTCTAATTTCGAGTTGGCTTTTTATTATCGCCGTGATGTTTTTTTCCTATCTCCGCGTCCTGCGGAAAAAGTAGTTTTCTGATTTTCTCCTCTTAGTCAGGGTTTTCTTCGAGGTTTATTCCCGAGAATTTGTTCGTTCCTCTCAAAATTTCTGCCATTTTGCGTATAGCAATATATAGCAAACATAATTAATTATAGTAAATTATAGTCAAAAACACCTAAAATAATTCTATCGACATCTTGCAATAGCATTAACTTGATGGCAAACTTTTTGTAGAGACAAAATGCAAGCTTCGCAAACCTAATCAACGGGTCTTTAAAAAGTGGGTTTGCCGGACGGAGGGGCGTGTAAAGCAACTTTGAGAGCATAAAAAGTTACATCACTTATGGATAAAAAAAGTATGCGGAAAAATCGAGGACCGGATTTTGGATTACGGGCTACGGCGCTAGGGACGGTGTTTGTTTTTATCGTCACGAGTGTGACGTGGTCTCTGCCGGTTGAGGCGGCCGCTCCGGAAGTTTCCGCACGGACGGCTCCGCGGGTTCTGTCTTCTTCGGTTACGGTACCGGTCGAACTCGGGACAATCGAAGAAGCATCGCTTCCGAAACAGGCGGAAGGACGGGGCTTGAAGGCGGGCGCTGACGGTTCTGCGTCTACTGTTCTCCGCGTCCCATCTTCCAAGGAATTTGTGGTCTTGATCCAGGATGCCCATGCGGTCGTTGCCGCGCAGGAAAGCATCCGAAAACTGATCGGGCATTTTGACAAGACTTGCGGGATCAAACTCGTCGCAATCGAGGGCGCTAAAGAGAAACTTGATCCGACGCTTCTTCGCATGTTCCCGAACGCGGCCGTGAAACAGCGTGTCCTTTCGGCCTATCTCGAGCGCGGTGAACTTACGGGCCCGCAGATGGCCGCGATCTTTGACGCGAACGAGCGGGATTACCGGGGGATGGAGGATTGGTCCCTCTACGAAGAAAATTATCGCGCCTGGCTTCGCGCCCAGGAGCCGAAAGCGGCGTTGCTTGCGACCTTGGAGGGTTTCCGCAAAAAGCTCGATCCTGAACGCCTGACCGTCTACTCCGCCACGCTGAACGAATTCCACGAGCGGTGCGAAAGTTTCCGTTCGGAAAAGATCTCCTTTGGCGAGTTCCTGATCTATCTTGCGAACTTCAGAAAACAACTCAGCCAAAGCGGGCATCAGGAGTTCCTGAAGCTTCTTGATTCGGTGGGCTATGCTGCCTCGGGGAAACAAGAAGAGCTTGATCCGATGATCAAGGCGATGGCCGTTGAGTTCAAGACGAAGTTTGTGCGCGGCTCGGGCGTCAAGGATGAGATGAACTTTTACAACCGTTTCCAGCAGTTCCTCACCGGCCAGATGGACGGGGGAAAATTTCTCCAGTACATGATCGAATTCGGCGGCGCCAAGGGATTCCGGCCCAAACTGACGCCCCAGATGCAGGCGCTTCTCGGTCACACCGAGACCCTTTCCGCGATGAAGGGCAGCAAACTTTTTGCGGATCTTCAGGCCGGTCTTCTTGCGATCGAAGGGGGGCTCATCATAAAGCCGGAAGAAAAGGCCCTTGCGGAAAAATATCACAAGCTGTTCCTTTTGAAGGATCTCACCAACCTTGAACTCACGCATGAGCAGCTGGCCCGATACCAGAAGGAGCCGGACGCTTATCTGGAACTCCTTGCCGACAAGGCCTTTCGCGAAAACCTCAGGCAGGCGATCGGTTTTTATCAGTTGGCCCTCGAACGCGATCGCGCTTTTTATGAAAACCTGATGGCGCTGCTCCGCGGGGAGTCTTCCCGGACGCCAAACTCCGAACAGCGTACTGCCATCGTGGTGGCCGGAGGTTTTCACACCGAAGGCCTCAAGCAGCTGTTCCGTGAGAAAGGGGTCGATTATGTGGTCGTGAGCCCGCGGATCGCGGAGCTTTCCGGACAGAGGAACTACGACAAGATCATGAAAAACGACGTCTCCTACAAAGAGTTCCTCAAAACGACGTATTACGATGCGTTCATTCGCCATTCCACGCGTGCGCTGGTCGGGGAATTCGACCAAGCGGATTTTCTCCGGAATATCAAAGGCTGGCGCGATGAAGTGATCCGTGACCTTGCGCGACGGGGCCGCATCGCCGAGGCCGGTCATTACACGCAATACCTTGACGCGCTCTCCGGCATTTTTGCGGAGAAATTCGGGAAAGGTGCGCCGAAGAGCAAAGAAGAGATCCTCCGGATCCTCGACAAGGAACTCGCCGGTTTCCGCGATAAAAGCCTCGAGGCGATCTGGCAGCATTTTGAATCCGAATTAGGCCGGTTCATGGAGGGGCTGAAAGCATTGATGAACAAGAAACAACTTACCGCGGAGCGCGTGTCGACGCTTCTGGATAACGCGGGAGCTGCCAAACGTTCGATGCTTGCGGAGCCGGCGGCCTCTTCCGTGCTGAGTCCCGGTACCGCGATCATTTCTGCGGAATTGCCGGGCATCGTGCCCTCGGAAGCGAAGGATGTTTTTGCCACTCGCGAAGAGATGACCGCCGCTCTTGAGAGCATCGCGGCCGGAAAACCGGTCGTAAATCCGCTCGTCGTGGATACCGCCCGAGTTCTTAAACAGGCGGCCGTGCGATCGGAGCAGCACGCCGGTTCCGAGATCAAGACGTTGCCGGCCGCGCAACTGGAAAAGACGAAGCGTGACCCGGCGTATTTTGGCATGAACCGGAACCAGTATAAAAAAACGGTCAGTTCTCTTTCTTCGGTGCTTCGCCACGAACGACGTGCGGAACCGGCGGTTGAGATCTCAGACGGAATCCGCGCCAAGATGTTCCTGAATCCGGCGATTCTGGCGGCGGGACTGGTGGCGATGGCGGTTGTTGGGGCGGAGGGGGCGTCCCAGGGGGCCGTTGATCGGTCGGTGGAGTTTTCCGGAAATGCGGCGGCAGTGGTTTCGGTGGCCTCGTTCCTCGACAAGTTGCAGAAAGTTCTCAGGGAAAATCACGCCGTGACTTCGCAAACCCGGCAGGTCGCAACGGCCAAAGCGGTTGTAGCCGCCGAAACTTCTGTAAAGGCGCCGGCCGGTAAAAACACCGTGGCGGAGATGACCGAATTGAGGATCGATGAGTTGGCCAACGCGCTTGTTGTTGCGGAGATCATTGACCCCGACATGCTGGACGAAACAAAGATCGAGCTCACGACGAATCCGACGGTCCGAAAAGGCCTTGTCAAAATGCTCCAGCAGGAAATTGGCATGCCCCAAAAATTATGGACCGGCAATTTTTTGAATGAGACCCGCAAAACGTTTGCAGAATACAACGCTAAAAAAAATGCGAAGAAATCTTCCGAGAGCCGTGAGGTTATAGTTTCGGAGACGCCAGCAGCGGGCGTTTCGAGTGAGGGCGCCGCAAAGGGGTCGCAGGTCATTACTGTGCAGAAAAAGGGTTTCAAGCCCGTGGCGGTGGATCATCCCGAACTTGTAGCTCTTAAGGTGAAGCCGCGGGTCGTGGGCTATTTCGGTAAAATCGATCGAAGCTACGGAAAGTACGGATTCAGGTTATGGCCTGGACAAAAAAAAGAGGTTGAGACGCTTTGGATGGCGACCCAGATATTGAAGGAGAGGGAGCCGACTCCGGAGGAAGAAAAGGCGCTGGCGCAAATCAGGAAAGATGTCGCGAGGGACGTCGAGCGCAGGAATTTCGGTCAAACGCGTTTGGGGACGGCGACCGCTGAAGGGGGGAGGGGGTTGATCCCCAATCAGGGCGGTGCGAAGAAGGCGAGCTCCGTTACGGCGGCAAGCGCGGAAATGCTGGAGGCCCGCTCCGCGATCGACGCGGTATTATTTGCGGCGGGTAAGGCGAAGCTGGATCCCAACGTTCGTTCTGTTCTGTATGACGGTCTGACGAAAAAACAGGCGACCTTTTTCAACTCGGTTGTGAAGACCCGGGCCAATGATACGAAAAACCGGGAAACGATGTGGGTCCTTCTTCAGGATTCCGATTTTCAGGACCGCATGGTGATCCTCTACTTTTATCACCGGTACTTGAGGGATGGCCTTTCGTTGCCTCCCGCCGACCGGATCGATCTGCAGGCCGGAACTTATCACCAGACGTGGGCGCCGGGGATCTTTGAATACCCGCGTACGCTCGAGACCTTTCTCTACTCGGACGCCCTTTACAATGTTCTGGAAAAGCTTTCCCGGAATGAGAAGATTACCGAGGCCGACCGCAATGCGTTTCGTCAGGCGGATACTTTTTCCAAAAATGTCGAGTCGGCTGCGATTGACATGCGGAACGCCCGAAAAGCCGCAGAGGATGGGGATTGGTCCGGCGCTTCGATGAAGCTGCTTTCGGCCGAACAAAAGTGCGCGAAATTGACCGCGCACTTGGATCAGTATGAACTCGTTCCCGCCCGTTTCATGCTCGCCAGGATATTGGACAAAGACATTGTCCACCGCAAACAGTTGCTTAAGCTTAAGCAAATTCCTCAAAGTTCTTTTGGCATTCCTCAGGAGTTTGAGCTTCAGCGCATGGCTGCCGAGGCGAGGGCCAGTGCTTTTTCGAGCGCTTTGATCGCAACGGGAGGACGTTACGAGTTGCGGGCGAGGGAGGGGGCGGCGTTCGGGCTTATGCGGGACAGCCGGCAGGGGACTTTTGATGACGCGTGGAGGCGATTGCAGAGAATGGTCAGGATGTTGTCGCCGGAGAGGAAGCAGTATTATCAGGACCCGCGGGGTTGGCCGGACAATGAGCAAACGGCTTATATCCAGAAACTCGACAAAATGACTTTCGAGGGGCTGGGGGATGAAGTGGCCCGGTTTGAGCGTGCCAAGGTATTTGAAGACGGGGGATTCAGTGGAATTGCGGAGCCGGCGCAAAGATTGGTCGCATACATTGATTTTCTGAGTCAGGAAAATGATTATGATGAAACTCCGGAACATCTCATGCATCACATGGGGCTCATGCATCCCGCGCCGGGGGGGCATGTCTCAGCCGTTCTTGATCCCACGCTGGTTCAGGAGTACGCCATGTTCTTCCGTAAGGTCGCGGAGATCTGGAGCAAGTTGGCCCCGGATCTTTCGCAGAACGCGGCGGAAGGGCGGCCGGGTTCGGCTTCGGCGTCCAATTCTCGTAAGGAGATCAGGACCGGGATGCCGATGGAGGGTGCCGAGATCTCCGAACGGGCGCAGGCGATCGAGGCGATCCAGACGGTTTTTAAATTCCCATCGGCGGGCGAGCTGGGGTTTGAAAATGGAGAAGTCTCTGTTCCCGCGGGCCGCCTTTACATCGAACGTTTGCAGGCCGAAGAAAGTTCGATCTCGGCGGAGCAATCGTCTAACCCGAAGTTTTTTTCCGTGGATGGGGTGAGGAATTTCTGCTACCAGGACGGAGCGCTTTACCTGAAACATTCCGTCACTTCCGGCGGAGTTGTTTATTCTATGATCCCGTCCCAGGGGAAGCCCGAACGGGTGTTGTTTCCTCCGGTTTCCGTATTAGCCAGGCTGAACGCACTTAACCGGACGGAACTTGCAGCTCAACTTGAGATCTTCCGGAACGAGGAATTTCCTGATAAGGAATCCTGGCAAAAAGAATTCCGGGACATCGAGGCTTTGTTTTCCCTAAGAGCGGTTCTGCAAAAAGATCCGCTGACCGGCGAGCTTGGCGCCGCGATTGAGGTGGGCGCTTCTGATCCCCGGATCGATGGGAGCCGTCCGCTGATGATCCCGGGCGTTCTCAATCTTGTCTTTGCCCGGTATTTTTACGACTATCTGCAGAACGGTCTTCCGGTTGAAACCGTTGTTTTCGAAAACGGAGAATGGCGGGGCAAGCTTTACTTTATTCCGGCCACGCTAAAGAAGGCGGGGAGCGATATCCGGCCGGTCCGAGAAATGGTGGCCGGGATCCCTATGCCATTGCCCCGGGCTGTTTTCGCGGATTCCTTCCGCGCGGAGAAACGGACGTTCGAAGTAACGCATGAACCTTTCGAGGTTTGGGCCGGGAAGATTGCGGGGCAGCCTCTTGCCGGGGATGCGAAGCCCGTGGCCGAGATCCTGGGTGCGCCAGTCTCAAAACGCTGGTCGCTCATCGGAATGTATCTGACGTTCCGCGAGTTTTTTGCGCATGATGAATCTTTCCAGAAGACGACGGCGGACAACGCACCGTTGCGTTTCGGGCCGGTTGTTGAAGCCCTATCGACTTCTTCCGATTTAAAAACTCTCGAAGGTAAACCCGCTTTCGATTTTCTACAGCGTCTTCAGGTTTATCACTTGTCGGGGGAGGGCCGGACCCTGCCGCTGCCGTACTGGAGCCTTTCAGCGAACGAACCGGGCAGAGAACCGGTCCTGTTTTTCCGCAGTGTTCCGGGGATCTTGTCCGGGCGCGATCTGACCCAGGTGTTGGCTGTGAACGGCATGACGGTGGACGGAAAATCGATTCGGGATGGCGCGGACGTCACGGAATTTTATTTTGTCGACGGGATCTACGTTGGCTACGGCGTGACGCGTGTCAATAAGGGAGATCTGAGCGATCTCGAGATGCAGTATAAAATATTTGCTAACACGGACCATCCGGATTACGGGAGTGGCAGAGGCGATGGTTTGGCGGAGGCGATCTATCGGACCCGGATCGAGCTCTGGCGCTCGCTTGTTCCCAGGGATGTAACGGCCAAGGTTACCGTCAAAGCGCATCAGCTGGACGGGCATATCACGGAGCAGAACCCGCCGAGCTTTTACGAAGGGCTCGGATTTAAGGCCTCGAATCTGGCCGATGGAAAACCCGACTATAAAAATGGGCTTGTCCTGTCCTTGAGAGGGTTCCGTAAGGAGCGGCCTTTGATAATGACCCCAGAGACAGCGGCAGGTGCTTTTCGCGCGGAGAAACGGGGCGCGAAGGGTCGACCGGCCGACAGGCTGGAGTCCTTGTTCGCCGCAGTGGCGGATCTTTCGGAAAAACACGATCAAGCGATGGCGAATGCTGTCTCGAAAGCGAACGGGAACCTGAACGATCTTGTGACCGCCCTGGGAGAAGTGGAGAGGGTCCATGAACAGATCGTTCTTCTGATCAAAACTTGCCAAAAATACGCCGCGGCCGATCCTCTCGCGTTACAGATCTTTGAGCAATACCTTACGCAGGCCAATGACTATCATCAGTCCTCGACCGGGCTTCTTTATCTGCTGCTCGACAGGAGGCTCGGTTTCGATATTCCTTCGCGGAGTCTCAAGATCTTCGGCAATAAGGATTTTGTCCGGAAGGTCAAGGCGCTTTCTCTCGAGACGATCTCGGCGCGGGCCGAAGCCGCGTGGACGCGATTCAAAGATCTGCGGAACAACGTTTCGGAAAAGGACAAGAATGTGATCGATACGGTGATCCTTGACCGGGAAACCACGCTTCGGAAACAAACGCTGAGCGATTCCCTGATGCTATTTCGTGCCGGCATGGACCTGGGGTTATTTCCCGAACCGCATTATCCCGGGGTTAGGTCGCGCTTTTATGTGAGAACACTCCGCGAATGGCTTCGTGACCCCCAGAGTACGAATTTTGAAGCCGCCAGGAAGATCTTTTCGGATCTTTACTGGAGCGCTTTCACGGGTCTGGAGGAGCATTCGGAGATCGTCTTGCAGGATGCTCTTGAAGCGTTCATTTCGGGCCGGAGTTTAGAGTTTCTTGGCGTGGACCAGGCTGGTCTCGAGAATAATGGAGACGCTATGCGGCTGATGGCGGAGCGGTACGGCTATCTCGGGAAAAAGGTTATGGGCGAGCGCGACCGCCGGCGTCTGGCGGCGATGGTTCTCAGAGGGTTCGGCCGGATTCTGATGATCCTGAGCGTCGGTTTTACTCTCCGTGCGGGGTGGTCGGGGATGAACTGGTACCAGGCAATGCGGCGGGACCAGATCGAAATGGCTCAAAAGATCGAAAAGAATGCGGCGGAAACGCTTAAAAAAATTAACAAGATGCGGCCAAAGGCGATGGGCCGGGGTACGGCCGGGACGGAGGGTGGTGGTCCGCGGAACGCGGGATTTAACAGCGACGGCCGGTCGGAACGCGTTGAAACCGGCGGAGGGGACGAGAATTCCGAGGGTAGGACGCTTGCCTTGTACCGGCATCGTCAGGATCTGAAGCACCATTTCGGATTTGATTATCTTCCTTTGATGGGGTTCCGTTATCTGGATCCCGCTACCGGAGAATATGGCCCGGGGCCTACGGACTTCCGGCAATACACCTCTCCTACGGGAAGAAGGGCTATTGCCAAGATGGATCTGTTCCCGGATCAGGCGGAGGCCAGGAGCCTTGTGACAGGTCTCGCTCCCGGAACGATCGTGTTGGAAGCCCGATCGGAAAGCGGGGAACTTGCCAAGCTGCGGTACGACCCGCGCGGAATTTGGGAATTTTCTTTTGACGGGCCTGTCGGCAAAACGATCACGATTGTTCTGGGGGATCAAAAGAACGGTGACCTTCCGTCGCCCGGGCAAGCGGTGATGTTCAATTTTGCCGAAAACCGCGCTTATTCGAAAGAAGAAGTGATGAGGCTTTTGCCTGCGGAGATACGGCAGAAGGTTGTTTTGGCGCAGAAGCTTCCTGCGGGATTTTTGAGGGAAAGGGAGATGCTCAATCTTCTCGCGACGCTCAAGTATAGCAAGGACAACCGGGTTGATGGATTGAACACAGAACTTCCGTTCGTGTCGAGGGTGTTCATGAGCGGGGCCACAGATTGCGATGGATTCGGATTTCTGAGCATTGCTTTATTCTGGCTCACCGATCTTGAAACAGGAGTTCTTCAGGCGGGGAATCTGATTTCAGAAGGCCAGTTCAAAGAAGGGGTGTATCCTCACGGGTGGGTTTTCTTGCGAGACGGAAAGGTCCGTGATATTCCCCAGGGAGTGAAGGACCTTGACCCCCGGGTTCAATCCCTGCCGCCCGTTCCGGGACGTCAAACGCCTGCCCGGTCGCTTGGAGGGACCCTCAAATCGATTTTTGACGAATGGAAAAGCGAGATACAACGGTTCAATCCGTTGCCGGGATTGTATCAGTTTTTTAAAGTGTACCTCGTCTTCGCTCTTTTGGGCGGGTTGCTCTACCGTTGGGTTCTCATCCCGTGGAAGGCGTGGCTGCGGTCGAGCGATCGGGCATGGTTCGGGGCAAGCACCGAGACACTCCGGGGACGGACGCTGCGGCTGATCCTGAGAGATAATGGCTGGTATCATCCTCCCGCGGGCTCCGACCCCGAGGAGTTGATCGCTTCGGGGAAATTGTCGCCGAAAGAACGCGCAATTGCCGACCTGCTTGCTCTTGCCGCGAAGGGGACGGTTCCCTACGAGCCTCCTACCCGGGCGCAATTTTTTAAACACCTTGTGAGATTTTTGACGATCAGTCCGTTTGTGATTGATGTGATGGAGTGGCTGACACATCGGGAACGCGGCGCTTCGGGGCGTGAACGTTATTTTGAGAATCTGATCAGGCTTGCGCGGGCCACCGGCGGTGAGAATTCCCTGACGCTTGAAAAATTTTATACCCGCATGCGCAATATCGTGACGAATAGCTTGGGGGCGTATAGCGTTGAAGTTTCGAGAGGTATTGAGCTTCGGACGTTGACGGATCTGATCGGTTCAAAATTTTTACAGAAAAAGATCCAAATCGTGGCGCCGAAGGGAGGTTTCAAGCTTCACTCGGAAACAAATTTGCACCGGGCGGCGCCCTCCGGAAATAGTCGTGAGACCGCGGAATTAGCCGTGGTCAGCTTGGCCGGAGGGGTGCCCGTGGATCAGATCGCTCAGACGGCTAGCGCCAAGGTGGACGGCAACAAGGTCGTCAAAACGCTTCCTCCCGCGCGTCCCAGGAATGTTTCGGCCTCGATCGCCGTGGATGTGCAGGCGGTTCTCGACCCGTCCGCGAATAATCTCGATCAATGGATCCAGCAGCTGGTCAATTCTCTGGCCCTGCCGTTCGCCGAAATGCACTGGAAGAAGGCTTCCAACGTGCGCTATTCATTGGTCTCCCTGATATTGTTCATGCCCGACGGGAGGGTCTGGAATATCCGGGTGCCGTCGACGAACGGCTTGAATTCCGCCAAAGCCGCAAAGGAGACCCGCGAATTTGTCATGAGCGCGGTCCGTCAATTCCTGTCCAAGGAATCCGGCGTGGATTTTGGGAGTATGAAGGCTCGCATGAAGAGCTACATCCCGAAGGACCAGGTGGGGGGTGTCTGGAACTCGCTCTCACCGGCGGCGCAGCAGCAACTGGTCGTGTCTGGCATCGGCAGGCGCGGTGAAGGCGGTTGGACGAACGCGGGGTCTTTGGTAATCGATGGGAATCCCGAGATCGTGATCAGTGTGGACCCTCTTGAGGAACTTGGTCCCTGGCTTACGGGACGTTTGCAGAAGCCGGTGCTGGGATG
>Ga0116170_10000110_pt1 | contig 80344 bp, 67 predicted proteins | sample AD_JPNHW1_MetaG_FD_89797 | JGI IMG/M metagenome (GOLD analysis project Ga0116170, IMG submission 89797) | Active sludge microbial communities of municipal wastewater-treating anaerobic digesters from Japan - AD_JPNHW1_MetaG | ecosystem: Engineered > Bioreactor > Anaerobic > Digestate | place... | reverse complement strand
GAGGACGAGGTGGCCGTCCATATCGCCATCCTCGGCCGGCCCAACGTCGGCAAGTCCTCCTACGTCAATGCCATCCTCGGCATCGCCAAACAGATCGTCACTCCCATCCCCGGCACCACCCGGGATGCCGTCGATACCCGCTTTCGCTATAAGGAACGTACCCTGGTCCTCATCGATACCGCGGGATTGCGCAAGCGCGCCAGAGTACATGAAAACATCGAGTATTTCAGCACCGTGCGCAGCTACAAAGCCCTCGAACGCTGCGATATTGCCCTGGTCTTGGTCGACGCCACCCAGCCCATCGCTGATCAGGACCAGAAGATCCTTCAGGCCGCTGCCGAAGCGGGCAAGGGGATCGTCCTCGGCATCAATAAATGGGATGCCATCGAAAAGGATACCCAGACGGCACGCCAATTCGAGGCGGATATCCGCGACGCGATCAAGGATCTGGCGTACGTCCCGATGATGTTCATCTCCGCACTCGAAAAGCAGCGCGTTTTCAAGCTCCTCGACCTGGCGCTGGCCGTGCATGACGAGTGCCAGAAGACGATCGCGACCCCGGAGCTCAACCGCTTTCTCCAGGCGGTGGTCGAGAAAAATCACCCCGCCGCCTACGGCACCAAATGGGTCAAGCTGAACTACATCACCCAGACCAAAGCCAATCCGCCGGTTTTCGTCATCTTTACCAACGAGCCTCGCGGTATCAAGCAGAATTACCGCAATTATCTGGAAAACCAGCTTCGCGCCCAATTCGGATTTCTCGGCGTGCCGATCCGCCTGGCGTTCCGGCTGAAAAACTGAATCCACGCATGAAACGTACTCTTGTCGTCCTGCTCCTGGCCGTACTCCATCCCGGCGCCGGCGAGGCCGGTGAGCAGCTGCAGGCGATCCTGCAGCAGGATCGCGAAGCCGGCCGCATCACCCAGGCCCAAAGCCTCGCCCTCCAGCTCCAGGCTGCCGAGGATCCGCGCCTGCTCCCGCCCCTTTACCAGGGCTATGCTCTCGAGGATCTGCCTTGCCCAACCCTAATCGCCGCTGAGGCTCGGGCGCTGCTGCCTGCACTCTCCGCAACGGAGCAGCAGCTGCTGATCCCGCTCCTCAGCCGGCCATCGGCGCAGCGTTTGCCCCTCTCCCTGGTCACCGCTGCCGGCCACTTCCGCATCCATTATACCCTCACCGGCAGCGATTCCGCCACTGAGGCTTTTGTGGCCGAGGCCGGAGAGGCCTTCGAATACGTTTTTGCACTGCTGACCGGCGGGATGGGGTATGCCGAGCCGCCAGCGGATGACGGTACCGACGGCCCGGAACTGGACATTTACATGATGCGTTTTTCCGCCTATGGCGAAACCCGCTTCGAGAATCCCGTGGCCGGATCCGAAGGCCGCCGCTACTCCAGCTACATCGTCATTGACAGCAAATTCCAGGGCGGCAGCTACGCCACCCAGGGACTCGATGCCCTCCATGTCACAGCCGCCCACGAATTCTTTCATATGCTGCAGGGGGGCTACCGCTATTTCCCCTCGACGGCCATGGATTCGCGCTTTCTTTTCGAGGCCTCTTCCACCTGGTTTGAGGATGTCGCCTACCCTCTGGTCAATGACTACCTTCAGTATGTGCGCACCCTCTATCTGTCGCCAAACCGACCCTTCCATCTCTTTTCGAACGCCACTTACGGACTGGGCATCTACATCGGCATGCTGCAGGAGCAGTATGGCACCCGGATCATCCGCACGATCTGGGAGCAGCTGCGCGAGTTTGAACCCCTCGACGCCCTTGACAAGGCCCTGGCGGCAACCGGCAGCGATCTCGGCCGCTCTCTCGCCAGTTTCAGCATCTGGAACGCCTTCACGGCCAGCCATGCGGACACCGTGCACTATTTTCATGACGGCCTCCTCTTCCCTGAGATCTCGCCGCTGCAGTCGCTGATCTTGAGCGATCAGCTCGCCATTACCAACGCCGCCTCGGAACTCGAGACCCAATACTATACCATTACCCTGCCGGGCGGCGGCTCCTATACAGTGAGCCCCGCGATGACCAATCCCTCACAATGGCTCTACACGATGGTCATCCTGGAATCGGGGGCCGCGCCGCGAACCTATACGATCGCCGGTAATACCCCCCTGACCTTCGGTCCGGTCGGCACCAACAGCGAACTGCGGCTCGCGGTGACCAATATTCAATGGCCGGTTGCCGGACACAGCCAGACCGACGCCGATTATGCCTTGACGATTTCTCCACGCGCGCCCGCCGTCGCTATGGAGGCCGGGATCATCCGCACCCTGCCCTCGCCCTTCAAGCCGGAGGAGGGGGGACGGCTGCAGATCCAGTTTTACACGCCGGCTCCGGCCGGGGAAGCGCGGCTGTATATCTTTAACGAGCGGGGGCAGACGATCCATGCCCAGACCATGCGTGATCTGCCGCGCGGATTGAACTGCAACTTTTGGGATGGCCGGGATGACGCGGGTCAGACGGTTCCGGCGGGGATCTATGTGTGCGCCATCACCGGAATTGGCCAGTTTACGCCACACAAATTTGCCCTGGTGCGTTAGGGCCACGGCCAAAATGCAGACAAATTCGCTTGACAATCCGGTATTTATTTAATAACTTTTAATGCCTAAACAATGCCAATTAAGCAGTTAGGCGCGGTTAGAACGGACATCTGTAGCATTCTGATACAGGGCTGAACGGAAAAGCGCCAGTAGCGACGCCAGGTGGCGGAGCCGATCCCCGGAAGGAGCTTGGAGAGAATAGCTGATTATTCAGTATAATAAAATCAAATAGATACTATTATTTTTCCCGATCTGCCCCCGGCTGTCGCGTGTTTCTTTCATCAACGTGCCTGCAGTTGGTATAATTATTGCATGTTAATTGGGGCGTGGTGGGCAACCTGGTACTTGCATCGGACACCTAATTAGGCTCGGAACTTGATGACCCTGAACACCTTCCTCGCGATGAGATGAGGGGAGAACGTATGAAACGTTGTCTATCGTTTACTATAATCACAGCTGTACTGATTTTCGCTGTCCAGACTCCGGCTCAGGAGACAGGCTCTGCCCAGCCCAAAAACAGCAAAATCGGTCTCGGGTTCAATATCGGCTTGCAAAAACCCTACTGTGATGTGCTGCATACCGGCGCGGGCCTGGCCGGCGAATTCATGATGCGGTACCTCCTCAGCAACTATCTCGATCTCTCTCTGGCCTTCGGCTACGGCACCCTCAACGACGGTTTCAGCTATAATACCTTCGTCACCGACCTCATTTCCGGCGACATCAAAGCCAATATCCACCTGAGCCGCCCCGGCTCTACCAATCCCTATCTCTTTGTCGGCGCCGGATTCACCAATTCATCCTATACCCGCAACAAACCCTGGGCCATCGGCTCGCCCAAATTCACCGACAAACGCATCTCGGACGGTGCCCTGATCTATGGCGGCGGCGTTGAATTCATGATCACCCCGCAGGTCGCCCTCAATACCTTCATGGATTACCGCTTCAGCACCGGCGATGCCCTCGATGGGGCCGAGCTCGGCAAATACAAGGATGGCTACCTTAACGCCCGGGTCGGACTGACCTATTACCTCAGCCCGCGTTCCGGCAAGATCAAATCCGAACGTGAAGACCTCCTCGCCTTGCAGCAGGGCAAATCCAGCTCCGGCACGGAACAGTCCAGCGGCGACAGCAGCATGGACATGTTCGAAGCCAAGCTGGACAAGATGGAATCCGGAGATGCCGAACTCAGTATGGAGCAGTATGTCCGCCTCAAATCGCGCGTCGATGAACTCAACCAGCTGATCAATATCAAGGAGACCGAACTCTCGGAATTGCGCTCCACCCTCGATTTCAAGAACCAGCGCATCGCCGACCTCGAAACCACCCTGCAGAATGCTCCCCCGGCCGGGGATACCCTCAGCGGCGGCTTCTCCTACAACTATGAAGAGGCCCTCAAGGCCTTTTATGCACGCGATTATAAAAAAGCGGCCGCCAATTTCAGCAGCCTGCTGACCTCCTACCCGACCCATACCCTGGCCAGCAATTGCCAGTACTGGATCGGAGAATGCCTCTTCGCCATGCACGACTATCAGCAGGCCTCGTCGGCGTTCCAGGCGATCTTTAACTATGAGAATACCACCAAGAAGGATGATGCCACCCTGATGCTGGGACGCTGCTACTACGCCATCAACGACAAAACCAACGCGCGGGATTACTTCCAGGCGGTGATCGATAAATACCCCGGCAGCGAGTATATCGAAAAAGCCCGCCAATGGCTGCGAAGATTCTAGCGATAAAAAAAAGGCTGCGTGAGCAGCCTTTGTTTTGTCGGCGTCATCGCCGGCAAGAGTAGAGATACTTTTTCATCAAAAAAGGCTGCATGAGCAGCCTTTTTTTTATCGGCGTCGTGGCCGACAAGAGCAATGATACTTTTTCAGCAAAACAGGCTGCATGTGCAGCCTTTTTTTACCGGCGTCGTGGCCGACAAGAGCAATGATACTTTTTCAGCAAAACAGGCTGCGTGTGCAGCCTGTTTTTTATCCTTTCCGGTCGTCCTGCTTTTTGCTGTACTGCTCCACAAAGGTCCGGATATCCTCGATATGGGCGAGGATCAGCCGGGCTTTCGACAGTCCGAACGAGAACGGATAGCGCTCATCCGGATTAAGGGTCAGGATGGGATTGCCCTTGAATTCTCCCACCACCGGTTTGTTGAGTTGCTCTTCATGATCCACCTTGATTCTCCTTATGTCAAGCGGGTTATTTTTGCTTCATGTCAAAGACACCGTCCCAATCTTCCGGGGCCGGCTTTTCGATAAAATTAAGGCAGCGAATGGTGTAGAGCCTAGACGGGCCATCATCGGGAAACTGGCGCAGGATCCGGCGAAAGGAGATCAAGGCTTCGCCCCAGCGGCGCAGACGATAGGCCGCGAGGGCTTCGCTGTAGAGGTCGATGAGATAATCCTGCTCGAGCTGCGGCAGGGCATCCATGCTGCGCAGCTCGAAGATACGGATCGGCTGGGTGCGTCCGACCAGCCGCACCAGGTCGAGTTCGCGGGCCAGCGCGGTGGCAGCAACCAGGGCGTAGGTGCTCTCGGATATGATAATGCCGGTATCGTACTCCTTGTTCGCTCCCTCAAGCCGGGAGGCGAGGTTGACCTGATCCCCGATGACGGTATAATCAAAAAGCTGCCGCGATCCCAGATTGCCCACAATCATCTTGCCCGTATTAATGCCGATTCCGATGTTGAAGCGCCCGAAGGCTTCATCGGACCAGCTTTTCTGCAGCTCGCGCAAGCGCCGCTGCATCTCCACGGCAGTGCGGCAGGCCCGCTCGGCGTGATCGGCAAAGGCGTACGGGGCCCCGTAGACCGCCATGATGGCATCGCCGACGAACTTGTCAAGGGTGCCGTTGCACTTGAAGATGATATCCACCATTTCACTTAAATACTCGGAGAGCCGCGCCGCTACCGCTTCTGGCTCATGGGCTTCGCTGTAGCGTGTAAAGTTGCGGATATCGGAAAAGAGGACGCTTAATTCCTTGCGCTCGCCGCCGAAGCTGGGCAGTTCACCGGAGCTGAGCATCTTCTCCACGACCGCGGGAGCGACATATTGCTGGAAGGTCTGGCGGATGAGTTTTTTTTCGCGCTGTTCGACGGCCACCTGGTAAGACATTTGCCCGACCGCAGCGAGTGCCAGGGAGATCAGCGGAGTGGTCATGGGCAAAACCACGTGCAGCCGGGTGAAGCAGAGCAGCGCGGCGACTCCGAAGAGCAGGGCGATGCCGAGCACGGCCGCCAGTCCGCGCACGCCCTGGATCCAGCGCGCGATCAAACCGGTGCTGGCCGCGAGTACCATCGCCAGGAGCAGGGTGCACCACTCCGGCAGGGCGCGAATAAAATCGCCGCGCAAAAGCGTGCTCAGGGCATTGGCGTGCAGTTCGACCCCGGGCATCTTTTGCTTGACGCCCTCCCATTCGAAAAAGGGGGTGAGCTTGTTATCCTGCAGCTCTTCTGCAGCCGCGCCGACAAAGACGATCTTGTCCCGGAAGGTCCCCCATTCCAGGTATTGGGCGAAAATGTCGGTGTCCTCGTCCCCCTTGAGGGCGAACGTGGAATCATCGAGCACACTGGCCAGGGAGTAGGTACGAAAGGTATGAGCGGGCCCGCGGTAATTGATGAGCATGGTGTTGGCCTGATGGCGGGGAATCGCGCGGCCGCCGATGAGGAAGGGGGCCTTTGCACTGTCTGGCGCTGCGGCGGCGGTCTCGCCGGCCAGCACCCGTGCGGCCTGCACCGCCAAAGTATACCAGGTTTCACGCCCCGATTTCTGGAAGAGAATATAGTTGCGGATGAAACCGTCCGTGTCCTCAACCACATTCACCAGCCCCAGGGCGGCGCCGCTCTGCATCAGCGGCACGACCGGCGTCAGGAGGTGCTGGTTGTTGACCACCCGGCTGCCGATGTCGAGAACGACCTTGCCGGCGAGCACGACCTTGCCCATGCGCCGGACGGCCGCAGCCAGAGCCAGGTCTTCGCCCGGACCATCGTCGCCGGATTCGGTGAATTCGATATCGAATACGACCAGCCGCGCCCCCGCTGTGGCGAGATGATCGAGCATGGTGACATAATAGGCACGCGGATAGGGCAGCTTGGCGGGCAGACTGGCCAGACTCTGGTCATCGATGGCGACGATGACGATCGAGGTGTCCGGCGGCATCACTTTGCCGCGCAGGTTGAAGAGGGTGTTGACCGCCTTGTACTGAAGATTCTCGACCATGACCAGTGAGCCGAGGATGAAGCCGAGGACGATCGCAAGGATCGTAACCAGGATGGCCACCCGCCAATGCTCTTTAGCCCGCTGCTGGTTCACTGGCAGCCTCTTCCGGCTGCCGACCCGTTAAAAATAACGATCATAGCGCACCCGGAAATAGCGATCGGTTTTGGCATGGTCTGCGCCAGCCGGCGCGCTGTAGGTCCAGAATTGTGTCTCGCCCTGCAGAGTCTGCCCTGCGGCAAGATTCCAGCGCAGACCAACACGGAATTGCTGGCGATCTGAAGTCGCATCGGCCGCTGCCGCAAACGACTGGCGGATCCCTGTCCGCCGCCACTCGGCAAAACCGTTGAGCCGATCCTGCAGCCAGCGGTATTCGCCGCTCACGGCCACGGTGGAATAATCGATGGCATGGAACGAGGCCCCTTCACTGTGGTTGCTGCTGTAACTGACGACGCTGGAAAAGGGGAGCGCAAAGCGACTCGCCAGGGAGACGAGGGTGACCCGGCTGGTGAGATCGGCCGAGGCAAGCAACGGCGCCCGTTCCTTTTGCCAGGAATCGATGTTACGGCTGCTGATCAGGCTGCCGCTGAGCTGATGGGCGGCATTGAACAGGGCAAAGGATTGGCTGACCTGGACCGTCAGATCCCGGAACCAGATCTTCTCGCGATCGTCGCGGGTGATCAGGGTGTCCGTCACGGAGCTGATGGCCAGGCTGTCCTGGAGAATTTCATGAAGATGGTTGTCGCGCAGCTGATCACGCAGATTGAAATTGATCTGCGGCAGTGATCCGCCCGGGAAGAGCGCAAGTCCGCCCTGGAGGGTGCGCAAATCGGTACGGGGATTACCGTTTAGTTCGCTGAAATTGTCCGCGTACTCTTCAAAGCCGAGATCGAGATAGAGCTTGTTCTGGTAAAGTCGGAAGCGGTCCTGCAGGTAAAAACCGCGCAAATCCTTGCGCAGCCAGGGATTGGCCAGTGAGCTGTATTGTCCGCCGATTGAACGGTAGCCCAGATTGACCGCATGCCCCCAGTGCAGCAGCTGCAGGTTGAGGAACCAGGCCAGTGAGCTCCCGGAGGTGGGATCGAGCGGCACCGTGCTGTCATTGATGATCAGCAGGTCAGCAAGATCGGCCGGATCCAGGGGCAAGTCCGACTCCTGATGCAGGGCCCGTTTCAGATCATCCGCCGTGGCGGGGCCATACGAAATGTCCTGAGTGAGAAAGCTGATAGCCGCAGCACCCGTAAGCAGCACCCGGCTGCCGAAAAGGGCCAGCTTGACATCCGGCCCGATGACCAGGTTGTCTTTGGGGTGGAGGCCCATCTTGATCGAGGTGGAATCATCGCGGATCCTGGCCAGAGTCATGCCCAGCTGGAAGACCCGGCCGTCGCCGAGGCTCGGCCGCACCCCGATGATGGATTGACTGAAGGTGCCATAGGCGCTGGGAATCAGCTGCCTGGAGCCATTTTCCCGGAAGCGGGTCTGCACGGCTCTCTGGATTTGGCCATAGACCAGGTCGACATTGATCAGGCCAAGATGGACATAGCCGGTGGCACCGCGGACCCTGCGGCCGGCGAGAATGAGCTCATGCAGGCGCGGATACGAGTCGCCCAGACTTATCCCCAACATCCGGCTGCCGAGAGAGAAGCCGAAGCGGTCGCGCGGCTGATAATGCCGGCTCTCCAGGGAGGTGAGAAAAAGCGTGCCCCGATAGGAAAAGGGGCCGGTTTTGCCGGAAAAGTCCGCTCCGGCTATGGCGATGCCGTCGCTGTGCCCGCCGAATTGCTCCTGCGACAGCTCCGCCCAGCCGTGCCCTTGAAAGGAGGGCCGCGGCCGGGGGGCATCCTGGGCCCCCGCGGAGGCGATCGAAAAGCGGATCAGCTGCGGCCGCAGTGTCCGGCCGCCGGCCTCCCGGGCGCGGATGATAACCTGGTGCGGGCCCGGAGCCAGCGCGGGCGGCGAACAGGAGATCAGCCTGTCGCTGATCTCGGCCGCTGCGGTCACATCGCGGCCATCCAGTTCAATACGTACGCTTTTCGGATTCAGGCGGCTGCTCTCGGAATAGAACGAGACAGCGATCATCACCTCGCCGGAGGCATAGAGGCCCTCCTGCTCGGGGGAGAGCAGCGTCAGGGTATCCCCTGCGGCGGCCGCTGCAGACGCCTCGCGCGCCGGCGGTGGCACCGGCAGCTGCGGTTTGTTTGGGCCTGCCGGCGCCGGCACCGGCAACTGCGATTTGTTTGGGCCTGCCGGCACTGGCACCGGCAACTGCGATTTTATCTCGCCCGCCGGAAGGGAGAGCGGCACGGGCCCTCCGGCAGGCTGACTGAGCGCGATCGCATGCGGCGAATTGTAGGGGTTAACGCCCGGCCAGGTCAGAATCGACTGGTTATCCAGCAGGACTGAAATGAAGTAATAGAGGGTCGATCCGCGCAGCAACCGCCCGGGGATGGCGCCCTGCCATCCGGGCGGCTGGCTGGCCAGATCGATGGAACGATAGGTGGTCTCGCTTTCGCTGCGATAATAAACCCTGGCCATGATCACCCGGCCGATATACCCGGTCAGGCTGAACTGCAGCGGCACATCCTGACCGGCAGCAGCTGCGGCGGGCGGCACATGATGCAGGACCGGCTGGGCGAACAAGGAACCCGCCCCGAGCACGGAGAGCAGCAGGGCCCTCCGGCTTTTGCCGGAAAAGAGACGCACGGCTGATCGCAACATAGGTTCCCCGCCCCGGCTCATTGATATTTGATTTTCAAATGCTTGATTTGACCGGCATCATTGCGGTATTCCAGATCCAGCTCCTGGATCTTGTCTTCAGCGGCCCAGTCGTCCAACTCTGTGGTCGGACCGACGCGGGGCGTGCTGCCCTTCAGGGCCCGTCCGGTTTCTCCCTTTTTGACCAGCACCGATCCCAGATCATTGAAGAATTCGACGATACCCTCGATGCCGATGATCACCGTCTCCCCCTGTTCATCGATCAGACCATAGAATTCAGTCCCCTTGACCGCCGCGACGCCGGAGGGGGTCTCCAGCTGGAAACCGCCGCGGCCGGGAATCACCTTGCTCCACATTTGCCCCATTTCCATAATGATCCGCTTGTGCAGCCCCTTATCGGTCTTGTCGGTGACGATTTGCACTTCGGAGACGGCGTGAATCTTCATCATGGTTTTATCGTCGAGGAATACGATCGCCACCAGGGCATCGGCACCGGTGCGGATTCGGTCCTGATCATGCAGACGCGCCCCTTTTTTCAGGTTCTGCCACTCCGCGTCACCGCTCTTGACCTTGGCTTCGCCGGTGACTTTAAGCACAAAGGCGACCTCTGCCGTGGCGCATTGCCCGGGCCGGATGAGAATGAGACCGCAGAACAGCACCAGGAGAGAGAACCATTTGCCGGTGATCCGCATACTCCGCTCCTTTTTCAGGTTATTCCACCCGGGTTTCAATGACCTTGTATTCGCCGGTGGAGAGTTTTCGCAAAATGATCTGCAGCTCTTCCGCGGTGATCCAGCGGCCGTTCAGCCAGCAGCGCCCGGTGGCCGTGAAGCCATCCAGCTCGCCGCCGCGCGCGATCAGGGCGGAAATCGCTTCCCCTGCAGCCGGGCGCACCGTGGCGAGTAGCTCATCGATCCGCACCTCACCGGCGGGTGCGCTGCCATCGCTACCCAGGACCTTGAAAGCCCAGATCTCCCCGGGCATGCTGATCTCTTCGCCGGAGGAGGCGGCCAGTCCGGTGACCTGCCAGTAATAGACCTTGCCGAGTTCCAGCGGCCAGGCGCCGGCAGGGGGATAGGCGTAGCTGGTCGTGGCTATATATTCCGCACCATCCGCCGCCAGGCTGCCGCTGCGGGCTGGATCCACGATCAGGGTGCGCTGGAAACGGATGCGGTCCTCGATGATCTCGGCGGGACTGGCGGAGGCATGCACATCCGGCAGTCTCTCCGCAAGGGTCAAGCGGAAACGATCGAGATTCGAGTTCCAGCGAAACATGGGAAACGGGGTGGGGGAGAGGCCAGGCTGGGCCCGATCCGCCGGCGCCCCGGGTCCGATCAGATCGAGATTCACCGGATTGGAGACATCGATCTCGATGTAGGTCTCGGAAAACATGCCGGGGCTGCCGTCGCAGCGCTGGAGCTGGAAGGTGAAGCGGTAGATGCCGGAGGGCAGCTTGCCGGTGGCCAGCACCTTGTCGCGCACCGATTCGCCACCGCTTTCAATAGAGTAGTCGTTGAGCGAAAATTGCCGGGCCTGCGAGAACAGATTGACGTTGGTGATGCGAATGACCTGGCCGGCCTCCAGGGTGAAGGGATCGGTCGTGCCGCTGGCGAGCGGTTCGGGGGCGGCGCCGCTATTCTTGTCGATGGTGAGATGGAGGCAGCAGCGCTGACGGCCCGCCGAGGTGTTGGTCAGGGTGAGGCTGAAGAGTTCTGTCGAGGTGCGGCCGCGTCCGGTTAAATTCAAGTCACTGATAAAAAAGAGGCGTATATCCCGCTGCAGGAGCTGGGCCTGGATGATCACCTGGGCCATGCTTGCCGCTGCAGTGCTCAGCCATATCATAAAGAAAACGGCCAATTTTCGACCAATCATGGGCTCCTCCTGCGTATGTGCGGATTAAAACAGGCAATATAGCAAATAAAATGCCAACCGTAAACGGCTGAACAAGGTTGTTTTTATACAGGTTGCCGGTATGAATCCGCGCCGTGTCGCCGCCGGGATGTCCATGCCAGGCATAGTGTATCATCGGGGGTCAAATCACCGCGGCCCCGCACCGGAATGGTCTTGCATTTGGTGGTGCAAATGCATACATTAATGAACATTATCAATCCCTTTTTTATTTACGGCCATGCACGCATAATGAAACTCGATCAGCAAACCATCCTGTTGACCGGCGCCTCCAGCGGCATCGGCGCCGAACTCGCACGCCAGCTCGCTGGCCGCGGCTGCCGTCTGATCCTCATCGCCCGGCGCGAGGCGCTGCTAAAGCAGCTGGTCGCGGAACTGCCGGGAGGAGCGGAACGCTGCCAGGTCATGCCCTGCGATCTGGCAGACCCGGAGGCCGTCGCTGACTTGTGCGCCCGGATCCAGGCGAGCGGAATTACTCTCGATGGCATGATTCTCAACGCCGGCGTCAGTGGCCGATTCGCAGTCCGGGCCATGGATCTTGCGCTCATGCGCCGCCAGTTCGAGGTCAATTTTTGGGGCGCCGTTCAATTCATCAGCGCTTTCATGCCCCATTTTCTGCAGCAGCGCCGGGGGTTCATTGCGGTCACCTCGAGTCTGGCGGGGTATCGCGGCATGCCCGCCGCGGCCACCTATTCAGCCGCCAAGGCGGCATTGACACGATTCGTGGAGAGCCTCCGCATCGATTGCCAGCGCAGCGGCGTGCATCTGGCCGTCATTTCGCCGGGTTTTGTGCGCACACCGATGACCGAAAACAGCACCTTCGTCCGGCCCTTCATGATCGGCGCCCCTCAGGCTGCGCGCATCATCCTGCACGGACTGGAACAGGAGAAATACGAGATCCGTTTTCCCATGCCTATGGTCGCTCTGGCGCGGATCGGGCGGATGCTGCCGGAGAGGCTCTACCTGCGGATCATGAAAGACCGGCGCAAACCCGCAGCAGCGGATGGACAACAGTTCTGAGAAGAGGGATACCCCGATCATGAAGCAAGCGTCTCGCAAATGCATCGTACTGATCCTGGGCCTGGCGCTGGCCGGCTGCACGGGCGGAGACCGGAACGCGCCTGCAAGCGGCAAACTGGTGGTTGCCGCCAGTATTCATCCGCTGGCCGATTTCGTCCGCCAGGTGGGCGGCGATCAGGTCGAGGTGACGACCATCATCAGCGGCATCGCCAATCCCCACACCTTCGAATTGACACCCGATGTCGTCCGCCGCGCCAGCCGGGCGCGCCTTCTGATCCTCAACGGCATGGGACTGGAATTCTGGGCGCCCAAGCTCGTGGATACCATCGGCAATGAGCGGCTCCGGATCGTCGAAACCGCGTCGGGAATTCCCCCCCTGGCCGCGGTGGACGAGGAGCATGAGCATCCGGGCGGGAATCCCCACGTGTGGCTCTCTCCCCCCCTGGCTATGCACCAGGTCGAAGCCATCCGCGATGCTTTGATCGCACTCGATCCCGGCCATGCCGCGCTCTTCCGCCGCAACAGCGCCGCCTATCTCGACTCACTGCGCATGCTCGATAACGCCATCACCCTCGAGGTCGCCGGCTGGATGCAGCGCTCCTTTATCTGTTTCCATCCCTCCTGGAGTTATTTTGCCCAGCAGTACAAGCTGAATCAGGCGGCGGTGATTGAAACCCGGCCCGGTCTCGAACCCACCCCGCACGAGATCGTCCAGATCATCGGAACCGCACGCAACCTGGATATCAACGCCATCTTCGCCGAGAAACAGTTCCCCACCCGGATCAGCGAGACCATCGCTCGGGAATGCGGCGCCCGCGTCCTCCTCCTCGATCCCCTCGGCGAGGAGCAGCCCGGCTTTGGCTACCTGCAACTCATGCGGCAGAATGTCGCCCAGATGGCCCTGGCCATGAAATGAGGCCGGCATGAACGACATCCTCATCACCTGCGAAGAGCTGTCGGTGGCCTACCAGGACAAGCTCGCGCTTGAAGACATCACCTTCAACGTCCTGCGTGGCGAGTTCTGGGGCATCCTCGGTCCCAATGGCTCCGGCAAGACCACGCTGCTGCGCACCATGCTGGGTCTGATCGAGCCGATCAGCGGGCGGATCACCCTTTTCGGACGCACCCCCGCCCAGCTCGGCGCCCTGCGCGACAAGATCGGCTATGTGCCGCAGTACGCCCGCATCGATTTTAATTTTCCCTTGCGCGTTCGCGACATGGTCCTGCTCGGGCGCAGCCGCAAGATGGGCCTCGGCGCCCGCCCGACCAGGGACGACTGGCGCGCCGTCGACCAGGCCCTGGAACGGGTCGAAATGAGCGATCTCGCCCAGCGCCAGATCGGCCGGCTCAGCGGCGGCCAGCGCCAGCGCGCCCTGATCGCCCGGGCTCTGGCTCTCGAACCGGAACTGCTGCTTCTCGACGAACCCACCGCCGCCCTCGACATCGGCGCCACCGAGGGATTTTATGAGTGGGTGCACCATATGCACGAGCAAATGCACATGACCCTCATCCTGGTTTCGCACGATGTCGGCGTGGTCTCGCGCTATGTCTCAACCGTCGCTTGCCTGAACCGCCGCCTCGTCGCCCATGGACGGCCGCAGGAGGTGCTCGGCAGTGAAACCCTCGAGGGCATGTACGGCTGCGACGCGCTCTATTTCCAGCATGGGGAGGTGCCGCATATGGTCGTCCCGACGCCGGCCCACAGCCATCACCCCGCGCACCCGCATCCCTGAGAAAGGCCCTATGGATATCCTCTGCTATCCCTTCATGCAGCGCGCCCTGCTCTCGGCCACCCTGATCGGCACGGTCTGTGCTGTGATCGGCGTTTACGTGGTGCTGCGCAGCATGGCCTTTATCGGCGCGGGAGTCGCCCATGCCTCATTCGGCGGCGTCGCGCTCGGCTTCCTCCTGGGCATCAATCCCTTTTTCACCACCATCCTCTTCTGCCTGGCCACCGCCTGGGGGATCGCCTTTCTCAGCGAGGAGCGCAAGGTGAGCGAAGACAGCGCCGTCGGCGTTTTTTTTGCCTCGACCATGGCCTTCGGCGTGCTGCTCATCGGCTTCATGAAGGGCTACCAGGCGGATCTGTTCGGCTATCTCTTCGGCAATATCCTTGCGGTCAGCCGTTTTGACCTCATCTCCAGCCTGATCATCGGCGCCATGGTCCTCGCTCTGGTCTGGTTTTTCTTCAAGGAATTCCTGCTGCTCACCTTCGATCCGGAGATGGCCAAAGTGACCGGCCTGAAGGTCAAGGGACTCAATCTGCTGATGATGAGCCTGATCGCGGTCACGATCGTATTATCGATCAAAAGCGTCGGCATCGTCCTGGTTTCCGCCCTGATCGTCACTCCGGCTGCCTCCGCCTTGCTGCTCAGCGATGATTTCAAAAAAATGATGGGCCTGGCCATCCTCATCGGCGTCGGCTCAACCTGGATCGGACTCCTCCTCTCGGTCTGGCTCAATCTCGCCTCGGGCGCCACCATCGTCACCGTGGCCACCTTGATCTTCTTCCTCTGCTATTTTTCCAGCCCGGAGCGGCGCAAACTCTTGCGGAATATCGAACAGCTGCGCTCGCAGATGCAAAACCGGTTATAAAAAAGCCCTGTCTTCCTGACAGGGCTTCATTCAGGCGGCTGGCGACGGGACTACCGGGCATTCTCCAGCATCCTCCGCAGCCGCGATCTATTCTTGCGACTGGGCCAGGACTACCGGGTATTCTCCAGCATCCTCTGCAGCTGCGATCTATTCTTGCGACTGGGCCAGGACTACCGGGCATTCTCCAGCATCCTCCGCAGCCGCGATCTATTCTTGCGACTGGGCCAGGACTACCGGGTATTCTGCAACACCATCCGCACCCGCGCCGCCACCGAGCGGAAATCAATCTTGCCACTGCCCATTTTGGGCATCTCTTCCAGCACGACAAAGTTCTTCGGCAGGGCAATGGCCGGCAGCTCGCCGGACATCTTTTTCAGAATGGCGCGCTCATCCACCGGGGCGGTAACCGCAGCCACGATACGCGCTCCCTTGAGGGAGTCCGGGATCTCGACCACACAACAGGCGATGCCCGGCGGCAGGTGTGTTTCGAGAACACTTTCCGTGCGCACGAGCGAAACCATCTCGCCGCCGATTTTGACAAACCGCTTCAGACGGCCGCGGTGCCAGAGAAAACCGTCGGCGTCCATCATACCCATGTCCCCGGTATCATACCAGCCATCCTTGATATGCAGCGAGGTCTCTTCGAGGTCATCGAAATACCCTTTCATGACCAGATCCCCCTTGACGAGGATTTTGCCCTCCTGGCCCGGGGGCAGCGCGGCGCCGGTCTGGAGATCAGCGATCCGGATCTGCACACCGGGCAAGGGGCGGCCGATGCTGCCGGGCTTGTTCGCCTCACGCGTATTGACCGAAACGCCGGGGCTGGTCTCGGTCGTGCCGTACGCCTCCATCAATTCGATGCCATGCTTGCTGCGATAGCCCTCACGCAGCCAGTCCGGCGTCTTGTCAGCGCCAGGAAGGACCAGGCGGAGGGAGGCAAAATCCCCGGGCTCGGATTCGCGCAGGTAGCCGGCGAAAAAGATCGGCGTGCCGGCGATCAGCGTGGGTTTCTCCTCGCGAATGATTTTGGGGATATTTTTGTACTCCAGGGGATTGGCGACGGTGACGTTGGTCATGCCCACCACCAGCGGCAGCCAGAAATTGGCGTTATGACCGAACACATGGAAGAGCGGCAGCACCCCCATAAAACTGTCGTCCTCGGTCAGATGAAACACCTGGATCAGATCGGTGATATTGGCGCTGAAATTCTTGTGGGTCAGCTGCACCCCCTTGGGATCCTTTTCACTGCCGCTGGTGAAAAGGATGACGGCCGTATCCTCTTCCTTGACGGTGGGGAGGGTGGCGATGAGCAAGGCGGCGGGGAGCTTGGAGCGCAGCGCCGCTTTGAGTTTTGCCTTGACACCGATGCTAGCGAGGATGTCCTCGACAAAGATCATCCCCGGCACCACCCGGCAGTTGATTTTTTCGAGCAGGGCTTTGGAGGTGATGATGGTGGAAAAGCCGCATTTATTTTGCGCGTATTCACAATTCTCGGCGGCGCCGGTGGAGTAATTAATCATCACCGGGACTTTGCCGGCCATGACGGTGCCGAGGGTGGAGAGGATGGAGCCCGAGGAGGTGGGGATCATCACGCCGATGAATCCCTCGCGGTAGCGTTTGAGGTAATCGGCGAAGATCAGGCTGGCGATGAGGGTTTTTTGAAAGCTCAGCCGCCGTTCGAGGGTGCGGTCGATGATGGCGGGTTTTTCGCTGAGCCGTTTGGCGGTGCGGATGAAGGCATGATGAAGGACCATGGAGAACCCTTTCGGCAAGAAGCACAAAAATGAATGATATTCAAATAATACAAAATTTCGCCTACAAGTGCAACAAGAAAATGAATACAGTTCATTAAATGGCGTGCAATCGGCCAAAGGATCTGCGAGCGCAAAGCGGCGAAAAATATGGTTTGGCAATTGAAGAATTTTATCCGTATCTTGTCTATTCGATAAGGCACGTTGGAACAGGGCGGAGGGTGGCCATGCTGCGTTGTTATCACATCTCCAATGAAAAGATCCAGGCTTGCGCCCGCGAGTCCGCGCAGATTTTCATCTACATCAGCCCGGATGAATCGGAAAAGAAATACCTCACCTCCGAACTCAAGTTCGACGAACATACGCTCAACTCCACCCTCGATCCGGATGAACTCTCGCGCCTGGAATTCGAGCCGGAACACGTGGCCATGATCTATAAACGGCCGCGCAATTATATCGTCGAGGACCGCTTCCTCTTTCGCGTCACCTCCATGGGTATCTTTTTCTTCGCCGACAAGATCATCCTGGTCTCGAATGAAGACCTGCCCATGTTCGATGACAAGAAATTCGCCAAGGTCGCCAGCCTCAAGGATGTCATGCTCAAGATGCTCTATCGCTCCATTTATCATTTTCTCGAGCATCTCAAGATCATCGACATGATCACCAACGAGCTGGAGGAGAAGATCAACCTCTCGATGCAGAACAAGTACCTCATCAGCCTCTTCTCGCTGGAAAAATCGCTGGTCTACTACCTCAACGCCATCACCTCCAACTCCATCCTGCTGCAGCGGCTCAAGAACAACGCAGGCAAAATCGGATTTGCCCAGGAGGAAGAGGAACTGCTGGACGATATCATGATCGAGAATTCGCAGTGCTACCGCCAGGCCGAGATCTTTTCCAACATCCTCTCCAGCATGGCCGATGCCCGCGCTTCGATCGTGAGCAACAACCTCAACGTCCTGATGAAGACCCTCAACATCATCACCATCGGCATCATGGTGCCGACCTTTGTCGTCAGCGCCTTCTCGATGAACGTCAGCATCCCCATGCAGCAAGCCCCGCACGCCTTCTGGCTGGTTCTTGGCATCGCCTTCGTCTCCGTCCTGGTTTTTTATATTTTCTGGCGCCTGAAAAAGTGGTAATCTGAATCCTTTTCGGTTTGCTGCATCCAATAGGTAGGGGCAAAGCGGCTGAACAGGAATGCGAGGAAGCTATGCAGTGCGACAAGATTCTGCGCGAGATCTGCAACGATCTCGCCGAGGACATCGATTCCGAGGTCTGCGGCCGGCTGCGCAGCCATCTCCAGGAGTGTCCGGACTGCACCCGGCAGCTCTCGGCCATGCGCACCACCATCCACCTTTACCACTGCCTCGGGGAGCAGGAGGTGCCGGAGGCCATGCATCAGCGCCTCGCCGCGCTCCTCAACCTGCCGGAGGGCACGTTGCATAAAGGTGATCATTAGGACACTTTTTGCTTGACAAGCGCGCGCAAAATGCGTATACTAAGGGTGAAACTAATTTCACCCTTTTTTATTGGGGAGAGCATGGAAAAGCTGTCGCGCAAACAGGAAAAGGCCCTCGCGCTGATCGTCAAACGCTCGCGCGAACAGGGCTATCCCCCGACCCTGGCGGAACTGACCGAGGAACTGGGCGCCGCCTCCAAAAATACCGCGGTCAAGTACCTGCGTATCCTCGCCCGCAAGGGCTATATCGTCTGGGACCGCAACAAGGCCCGCGGCATCCAGGTGGCCGCGGAACTCGCCGGCGAAGAGAGCGGCGTGCCCCTGATCGGCGCGGTCGCCGCCGGCACCCCGATGCTGGCTGAGGCGAATATCGAACGCTATGTGGCGGTGCCGCGCTTCCTCCTGCGCGCCGCGGGTCCCCATTTTCTCCTGCGCGTCGCCGGCGAGAGCATGATCAATGCCGGCATTTTGCCCGAGGATCTGGTGCTGGTGCACGCCCAGGCGCATGCCGTTGTCGGCGATGTCGTGGTGGCCCTCATCGGCCACGAGGCCACGGTCAAACGCCTCGCCCAGCACGAGGGACGCTATTTTCTGCAGGCGGAAAACCCCGCCCACCCCGACATTCATCCGGAGGGGGAGTGGAGCGTGCAGGGCAAGGTGGTCGCCCTGATCCGCGAAGCGGTGGCCTGAAGCGGGGGCCCGATGTCGCGCACCATCATTCATATCGACGTCAGCGATTTCCCGGTGGCAGTGGAACGGGTGCTGGAACCGCGCCTGCGCCAGCGCCCGGTGGCCGTGGCGGTCCAGACCGCAAGCCGCGCCCTCGTCGCCGCCCTGTCGCGCGAGGCGGCCGGCTGCGGCATCGAACGCGGTATGCCCCTGCCCCAGGCGCGCAAATACTGCCCCGACCTGACCGTCCTGCCCCCCAATGAGACGCTCTACCACCGCGCCACCGCCGCCCTCCTCGACCTCCTCGGCCGCTTCTCGCCGGTCATTGAACCCCTGCGCTTCGGCCATGCCTACCTCGACATGACCGGTTCGACGCGCCTCTTCGGCGCCGCCATCGACGCCGCCGCCCGCGCCCAGCGCGAGATTCACGAACACCTGCGCCTCGAGGCCGTCGCCGGCATCGCCAGCAACAAACTGGTCAGCAAGGTCGCCTCCGACCTCCTGACCCGGCAGACGGCGGTCCGCCCGCTCTGCGATGTCCACTGCGGCGAAGAGGAGCACTTTCTCTCGCCGCTGCCGGTCACCTGCCTGCCCGGCGTGCAGCTCAAGGTGCGGCAGCAGCTGCGCGAACTCAACGTGCGCCTCGTCCACGACCTCGCCCGTATCCCCGCCGAACACCTGCAGATGCTCTTCGGGCGCTTCGGACTCCTTCTTTTCCAGCGCGCTCGCGGCATCGATGAGCGCCCGGTGCAGCCGGTGCAGCGCGGCCCCGAGATCGCCGAGTCGCTCGAGCTCGACGAGGACTGCAACGATTTCACGCAGATCCGGCGCCTGACTTTCAGCCTCCTCGCCCGCGCCAGCCGCCGTCTGCGCCAGAGCGGCCTGCACGCCCGCCGCCTCGCCCTGGCGATCCGCTTCTCCGATTACCGCGAAGCCTCCGCCCGGGTTGCGGTGCCCCCGGCAGAGAACGACGACGCCCTCCTCACCGCCGCAGCCGCCGCCCTGGAGCAGGCCCTGAACCGGCGCGTGCGCGTGCGCAAGATCACCCTGCGCCTCGAGGGACTCGCCCCGGCCAGCCCCCAGCTCGAACTCTTCGCTCCGGCCGCCCCCCCCCAACGCGCGGCCCTCGGCCGGGCCGTGGACCGCATCCGCGACCGCTTCGGCGAGAACGCCATCCGCTACGGCCGCGCCGCCGCCTGGCCCGGGCCGGAGGCCGGCACGCACAAAAAATGAGGCGCCCGCCCGCTGCCGCCGTGAAAAAACTTGGATTAACCGCGGCAAATGCGTATACTTTGCCCAAGCCCTGAAAAGGCGCCGATCGTGAAACTCAACCCGGAGTGGCCATGACTACTGCACCTTGCCGCATCATCCAGTTTTCCAACCAGAGCGCCGACGACCGGCGCCTGTTGAAGAAATTCGTCGATTTTCACTGGCAACACTACAAAAACGAGCCCCATTTCGTCCCCCTGCTCGATTACGAGTACCTCGGCTTCAAGCTGCTCGGCATCACCGGCTTCTTTGAACCCGCCAACCTCTTCTTCGAGCATGGCGAGATGACCTTTTTCCTCGCCCTGCGCGATGAGACGGTCGTCGGCCGCTGCAACGCCTTCATCAACCACAACCATAACCGCCACTGGAACGACAAGGTCGGTTTTTTCGGCCAGTTCGAGAGCAGCGACGATCCGGCGGTCACCACCGCTTTGCTCGATGCCGCGGCGGCCTGGCTCAAGAGCAAGGGCATGGAGGCGATGCGCGGCCCGCAGAATCTGCCCATCAATGAGGCCACCCCCGGATTGCTTGTCGCGGGATTCGAAACCCGCCCGGTGGTCTATTATCAGTTCAACATGCCCTATTACGAAAAGCTGCTGCAGGACTATGGCATGGAGGTGGTCAAGCGCGTCAAATCCTGGGAGGTCCCGGTCAACCGCCCGATGGAAGAAAAGCTGGAACGGGTCGGCAAAAAGGTGATCGAACACTTTGGCGTGACTATCGAGACCTGGGACCAGCGTCCCCTTGCGGTGCGCAAGGCCGAAATGCTCGAGGTCTATAACGATGCCTGGAACGATAACTGGGGCTTCGTTCCCTTCACCCAGGCGGAGTTTTTCAAGAACGTCGATGACATGCAACTGGTGATGGAAAAGGGCCTCTTCCTCTTCGTCTATGTCAAGGGCGAACTCGCGGCCTTTTTCGGCGGCGTGCCCAACATCTTTGAACGCATGGCCGTCACTCCGGGCGCCCGGCGCTTTGAATTGCTGCGCGCCGCCAAAATGATCCTGACGCGCAAGCAGATCAAGGGCTTCCGCCTCGGCTATATGGGCGTGAAACAGAAATTCCGCCGCCTCGGCCTCGACGGCGTCATGCTCTGGCAACAAAAACTCTATTCACAGAAAAAGGGCTACGACTATTGCGATTTCGGCTGGGTCCTGGAGGACAACGTTCTCGTCATCCGCGTCGGTGAGGCGATGGAGGGCGCCCACCTCTCCAAGACCTATGCGGTCATGCAAAAGCCCCTGAACTGAGGCGATTACCGCTGCACCTATGGACTTTGTTCCCCTGCATCTCCATTCCAACTATTCGCTCTGCCGCGGCGCCAACACCATTGCCGAGATCTGCACCGCGGCGGAGCAGATGGGATGCACCCATCTCGCCCTGACCGATACCAACGGGCTCTATGGCCTGGCCTTCTTCCGTGATGAGGCCCGGCAGCACCACCTGCAGCCCCTCGTCGGCGCCCATCTCCAGGCGGGAGGCGAAAATGCCATCGTGCTCGCCAAAAACCTGCGCGGCTATCACACCCTCTGCCGGCTCATCACCGCCATCCATACGGAAGCGGCCCCCTGCCTCGGGGCGCTGCTGCAGCCCTACGACGCCGATATCGTGATCCTGACACCGGAAATTCCCCTGCTGCAAATCCTGCTCGCCAGCAGCTTCCGCGAAAATCTCTATGCCGAGATCGTCCCGCATGGCGAGCGCGAACGCCTCCTGCGTTTCGCCCGGGAGCACCGCCTCCCGCCCGTGGCCAGCTGCGCCGCCTGGTTCCTCAGCGAGGCGGATTATCCCGTCCACCGCCTCCTGCGCGCCATCGATCTTAACACCACCCTGGAGCGCATCCCGGCCGGCGAGGTGGCCTCGCCGCAGGCACGGCTCCGCTCCCCCCGCGAAATGGAGCCCCTCTTCCCGGATGCCCCCGATGCGCTCGCGAACTCCGCCGCCATCGCCCGCCAGTGCACCTTCGATCTCGATTTCGGCCACTTTGTCTTTCCCTCCTTCACCGGCCCGAACGGTGAGGACGCGCAAAGCTGGCTCCGCAATGAGGTCCTGGCCGGCGCACGCTGGCGCTACGGCGAGATCACCCCGCCGGTGGCCAAACGCATGAACTATGAACTGGATCTGATCAACAGCAAGGGGTTCGCCCCCTATTTTCTCGTCGTCGCCGACGCGGTTCACCAGGCACCGCGAACCTGCGGCCGCGGGTCGGCCGCCTCCAGTCTGGTCAGCTACTGCCTCGGCATCACCCATGTCGATCCCATCCGCTATGACCTCTTTTTCGAGCGCTTCCTCAATCCCGGCCGCAGCGATCCCCCCGACATCGATGTCGATTTCCCCTGGGATGAGCGGGATGACATCCTCGACTATCTCTTCCACCGCTACGGCCAGGGCTGCGTCGCGATGATCGCCAACCACAACAGTTTCAAGGCGCGCTCGGCAGTACGAGAAATCGCCAAGGTCTATGGCCTTCCGGATGCCGAGATCGGTGCCGTGACCAAAAAGATGACCAGCTACTGGCAGCCTAAAAGCATCCAGACGATGATCGACACCCATCCGGTGTTCAAGGGCACTGAACTGCAGGCGCCCTGGCCCGAAATCCTGCGCCTCGCCGACCGCATTCGCGGCTTCCCCCGCCACCTCTCCGTCCATTGCGGCGGGGTGGTCATCGCCCCGGACGGCCTCGAACGCTACGTGCCGCTGCAGCCGGCAAAGAAGATCCTGCAGCGCTCCGCGGCAGCGGAAGCGGGCGACCAAGGCCTGCCGCGCGACGTCAGCCGGGTGATGGTGGTACAATGGGAAAAGGACCAGGCCGAAGAGATGGGACTGGTCAAGATGGACATCCTCGGCAACCGCTCCCTGGCCGTCATTCGCGACGCCCGCGCCGCCATCCGCGAGAATTATGGCCGCGAGATCGATTTCCACCGCCTCAATCCTCTTCGGGATCAGGCCACCCAGGATCTGCTGGCGCGGGGCGATACCATCGGCGTCTTTTACGTCGAATCGCCCGCCATGCGCCAGCTGCAGCGCAAAACCGGCAAGGGCGATTTTGAACATCTCGTCATCCACAGCTCGATCATCCGCCCGGCCGCGGCGGTCTTTATCAGCGAATACATCCGCCGTCTCAACGGCGGCAGCTGGCAGCCCCTGCATCCACGCCTGGAGGAAATGCTCAAAGAGACCTATGGCATCATGGTCTATCAGGAGGATGTCTCCAAGATCGCCATCGCGCTGGCCGATTTCGATGCCTCCGCCGCCGATGGCCTGCGCAAGGTGGTGGGCAAGAAGAACAAGCAGCGCCAGCTGGCCGAATACAAGGAACGCTTTTACGCCGGCGCGGCGCGGCACGGCGCCACCCCGGAGGTGTGCGACCAGATCTGGGCGATGATCCTCAGCTTTGCCGAATACAGCTTTTGCAAACCCCATTCGGCTTCCTTCGCCCTGGTCTCCTATCAGTCCGCCTGGCTGCGCGCGCACTATCCGGCCGAGTTCATCGCTGCCGTGATCACCAACCAGGGCGGCTATTATTCCCCCTTCGCCTACATCTCCGAGGCCCGGCGGATGGGACTGGAGATCCTGCCTCCTGACATCAACCTCAGCCGCTGCGCCTATCATGGCCGGGGGCAGCAGGTGCGCGTCGGACTGATGCAGCTCAAAGCCCTCAACCGCGAGACACGGGAGGCGCTCCTCCACGAACGCACCCACCGCGGACCGTTCCGGAGCCTGGCCGATTTTCTCGAGCGGACACCGGTCACGGCCGCCGATGGCGCCATTCTCATCAAGGCGGGCTGCTTCGATGCCCTGGAAAAGGAGAAAAACCGGCCGCAGCTGCTCTGGCAGCTCCATCTCCACTGTAGCCGGCGATCGCTGCTCGCAGCGGGCACCCTGCCGCTTTTCGCAGCCGACCCCGCCGAGCTTGAGAATCTGCCACAACCCCCGCCCTATGCCGCTGCGGAGCTGCTGCGCATGGAGGAGGAGACCCTCGGCTTTTTACTCTCGGCCCACCCCCTCGAACTCTATCGCGAACACATGCAGCGCATTCCCCACATCCGCGGCTGTGATCTCGAGAAACACGTCGGTGAGCAGGTGACGACTATCGGCTGGCTGATCACGGCCAAGGTGACCACGACGAGAACCCACGAGTTGATGGAATTTCTCAGCTTTGAGGATACCACGGCGATCTATGAAACGACCTTTTTCCCGCGTACCTATGCCCAATTTGCCCATCGCATGACGCAAACCCGGCCCTTTGTGCTGCACGGCAAGGTGGATGAACAATTCGGCGCCGTCAATCTGATTGTGGACAAGGTCACGTTTTTATAACTTTATGCTGGCTATTGTGAGCGCTTTGTTCTATATTATCGGAAGGGGTCGCCATGTGCTGCGGGATAGTATGGGGAAAAGGAGAGCGTGGAACAGGAAAATGATTATATCTGGCGGATGCCCAAGGTCGAGCTGCACCTCCACCTTGAGGGCTCGATCCAGCCGGCGACCGCCATCGCCTTGATGAAGCGCAATCGCGCCGGATATGTCCCGAAAAGCAGCGCCGAAGTCGAGCGCCTCTACCGCTTCGAGGACCTCACCCAGTTTGTCACCGCCATGCGTACGGTCTCCAACCATGTCCAGCACCCCGAAGACCTCGAGCGCATCACCCGCGAATTGCTGCAGACGCTCATCAACCAGAATGTCCTCTACGTCGAGTTCGATTGCGCCCTGCAAAAGTATCTCGACCTCGGCTTCGATCTCGAGGAGACCGTGGATCTGCTCCATCGCTGCGTGCAGGAGGTGGAACCGCAGATCAAGGCCCGCATGATCGTCAACCTGCAGCGATCCCACGGCGAGCAAAAGACCGCTGCCCTGGTCGAACGCATCGCCCGCCTCGAACATCCCCTCATCGCCGGCGTCGGCCTCTCGGGCGATGAGTCCCTCTTCCCGCAGGCGGGATTTATCCGCCCATTCGCACTGGCCCTGGAGGCCGGACTGCACCGCACCGTCCATGCCGGGGAAGCAAGAGGCGCTGAGAGCGTCCGCGATGCCCTCGATCTGCTCAAGGCGGAGCGCATCGACCATGGCACCCGCGCCATGGAGGATCCGGCGCTGATCGAACGTCTCCGCAGCGAAAAGATCCCCCTCACCCAGTGCCTGAGCAGCAATCTCCGCCTTAATGTCGTCCCCGATATCACCATGCATCCCTTTCCGTACTACTTGCGGCAGGGGCTGATCGTCGCGCTGCACACCGATGATCCCGAGGTTTTCCAGGTGTGCCTGACCGATGAATACCGGCTGGCGCAAAAGAGCTTTGATTTGACGCATGGAGAGTTGCACCGGATCGTGCTGAACGGGGTGGAGGGGGCTTTTTTGCCGGAGGAAGAGAAACAAGCCTTGCGCACCAGGATCGAGTCGCGATGGGACGCCGCCTGATCCCGGCGCAGATCCGCCTGTGTTATCCAGTTACACGGTGACGCCGCCTGATCCCGGCGCGCCATCTCCTGTGCTATCAAGTTACGCGGTGACGCCGCCTGATCCCGGCGCGCCATCTCCTGTGCTATTAAGTTACGCGGTGACGCCGCCCGATCCCGGCGCGCCATCGCCTGCCGGATCGAATCGAATCCTTCCCTTGTCCATATCCGCAGCCGCCGCTTCCAGATCGGCCGGCTTGCCCAGATCGCGCCAGTACCAGGCGTCCATCCGCCACCCGAAGACACGTTCCGCTGCGGCGGCTGCGGCGAGATAGCGGTCGATGCTGGAGAAGGAGCGCTCCGGCGCGTCTGCGAACAGGCGCGGCGTGATGACCTGGATGCCGTTGAAGGCGAAGCAGTGGGGCGCGCCTGCGGGCGGCCGCACCAGCTCCAGCTTTTGCCGGCTGGCATCGGCGCGGCCGCAGAGACGGGCCTCATCATCGAACACGAGGTAGCGTTGCGTGGTGCGCTCTGAGATGGCCAGGGTTGCCGCAGCCTCGAGGCGCACATGGGCGGCGTAGAGCTCCTGCAGGGGCAGAGCCGTGAGGACGTCGACATTGTGCACCAGAACCGGCTGTTCAGCACCGAGCAGGGAGATCATCCGGGCAATGCCGCCGCCGGTGCCGAGGATCTCAGACTCTTCCGAGAGCAGGATCTCCGCGCCGGGCATCGGGTGCGCGGCGAGCCAGGCGCGCACCAGGCCGGCGAAATGATGGCTGTTGACGGCGATCCGGTCAAAGCCGGCGGCGATCAACCGCCGCAAGGTGATCTCGAGCAAAGGCCGGCCCGCCAGTGGCACCAGCGCTTTGGGCAGGTCGCGGGTCAGCGGCAGGAGACGGGTGCCGAATCCCGCCGCCAGAATCATCGCATTCATGCAAAATCCGGTTTGTCAAGATGGATCAGCTCAACCTGATATCCCGCCGCCCGCAGACGCGCAGCGATGCGGCTGGCGCAAAAGACCGAACGGTGCTGGCCGCCAGTACAGCCAAAACTCACCATCAGGCGCTCAAAGCCGCGCGCGCTATAGCTGGCCGCACTGATCTTGATCAACGCCTCGGCATGATCGAGAAAACGTCCGGTATCCGGATCGGAGTCGAGATGGCGCTGCACGGCCGCATCCTCACCGGTCAAGCGGAGAAAGCCGGGATCGCGGCCGGGATTGGGCAGCCCGCGGCAGTCGAAGACAAAACCGCCGCCGTGGCCGGAGGGATCTCGGGGGATCCCGGAAACATGATAGCCGAAACTGTAGATGGTGATGGTCAACCTCTTGTTCATTCGAACTCCCGAAGGTCATCAAAACTGGCGCAGGGCGGGGTCTTCGATGAGATCGAGAAAGACCCGCCGCAGCACCGGCAGGTGCTGCAGAATGGCGGCCTTATCCAGCAGGATTTCCAGGTTGGCCAGGGCAAAGGGCACTGATTTCAAAAAGTTCTTCTTGCCCTTGACCGCAGCCAGATAGCCATACGCGCCTAAAGCCTGCAGCACCCGGACCAGCACAAAGCTGTAGAAATAGTGCCGGAACCGCTCTTCCTCGACCGGCTCGACCTCGCGCAGCACGCTGATATAATGGGAGAGCAACTCCTCCCGCACGGGCTGCGGGAGGTTGGCCTTGGCATCGAAAAGGAGGGAGGCGACATCGTACTGCAGCGCGCCGCGGCGGCCGGATTGATAGTCGATGAAATGCGGCTCGTTGTCCAGGATCATCACGTTGCGCGACTGGAAATCACGGTAGAGGAAATTTTGCGTCGGCTCCTCAAGGAGATGGTCAACCAGGCGCGCAAAGTCGTGCCCAAGGGCCTGAACATCCAGAGGTTTGCGGTAAAAGGGCGCGAGGAACCGGTGCTGAAAATAGCGCAGATCCCAGAGCATGGAATCCCGGCCGAAGAGGGCATGCTGATAACAATAGCTGTAGTCGATGGAGCGCCCGGCGGTGATCTGAAAGTGCGGCAGCCAGGAAAGCACCTTCCGGTACATGGCGAGGATCGCCGGACTTAAGCCTTCCTTCTCCCGGATCGACTGCATCCATTCGAACAAGGTGAAAAAGCCCAGGTCCTGCTCGAGATAGATGCCATGCTCCAACTCCTCCACATAGATGGCCGGCACGGGCAGATGGAACCGGGTGAAATGAGCGGTGAAGGAACAAAAGGCCTCATTCTCGGGACGGTTATCACCCGCCACACCGATGACCGATCGATAGACATTCTGCATGCGATAAATGCGCCGCTCCGAGCCATCGCCCTTGAGCGGATTGATGCGGTCCGGGGTTTCGGAATAACACTTCCTGAAGAGCTTTTCCAGCAAGATCGTTTCCAAGAGGCCGTCCTGGGCAATGGATGGTGGTTGTTGCCGTCGAGCCAAAACATAAACATATTTAAACAAAAATACAATTTGAATTCTCAAAAAGCAGAGCAGACTTGGCTTCTCGCGCAAAATGTTGTATATTGGGAGGTTCCTTCCGGCGGGGGAGTGCCGGATGCTTACGCCCAAGGCTAAACGGAAATGAGTTCTGCCCATGCATTTGCGCCCTCTTGCACTCCTGGTTCTCGGCTGTGCGGCCCCGCTCGCCGCACAGAACATCAACGGCCAGGTCACCGATCTTCGCAACGGCTCGCCTCTGGCCGGCGCCCTCATCACGCTTGAAGCGGCGGGTTCCGCGCGCCTGGACAGCGTCCGGACCGCAGCCGACGGCACCTGGAGCCTCCTGCTTTCGGGAATCGCGTCCGAGGACACGCCGGAGCTGCCGCACACGGCCCGGCTTCATGGCAACTATCCCAACCCGTTCAATCCCGCCACCACCATCAGCTTTGAACTGCCGCGGGACGGCACCGTCCGCCTGGCGGTTTATGACGCCCTTGGCCGCCTGGTCGATGAACGGGGTGCACATCTCGGCGCCGGGGTGCACCGCATCGCGTGGCAGGCCCGCGGCGCGGCCGGGATCTATTTTTATACCCTGCACTTCGGAAACCAGGTGCTGCGTGGCAAGATGGTGCAGCTGGATGGAGGATCCGGAACGGGATTGGGCGACTTTTCCGGCGGCGGTGCCGAACCCGCTGCTGCGATGGCGCGCAAGAGCTTCGGTGCCGCAAGCTATCGCCTCATCTTTGACTCCTTCGGTTACTGCGCCGATACCCTGGAAACCGCACTCAACGGCGGCGAGTTCATCGCTCGTACGCTCGAGAGCATCCATGATCACGCCCTGGTGGCGGATCTCCATAACGATATTCTCGAGCGCATGATCGGCAATGCCTCCTACCACCTGCTTGACCGCCACACCTGGTGGCAGACCGACCTGCCGCGGATGCAGGAAGGGGGCATCGATCTCCAACTCATGGCCGTGTGGGTGGATCCCTCGGAATATCCGACCCACCCCTTCAGCGCCGCCATGGCCATGCTGGACCGGCTCGAGCGCGAAGCCGCACTGACCGCCGGGGGCTTGCGCCAGGTCGGCAGCGCCGGCGAGATCGGCTCGTCAGCATCGACCGTCGATTATTTCATCGGCGTCGAGGGCGGACATGCCATCGAAGAGGATCTGGCCAACCTGTACACGCTCTACCACCGCGGCATGCGCATGCTCACCATTACCTGGAACAACAGCACCAGCTGGGCGGCCTCCTGCGAGGATGCCAACAAGTACACCGTCGGGCTCTCCGATTTTGGCCGCCGCGTCATTCACGCCTGTGATTCCCTGGGCATCGTGATCGATGTCGCCCACACCGGTCCAAAGACGATTGAGGATATCCTCGCCATCACCCGCAATCCGATCATCGACAGCCACACCGGCGCGTATGGATTGCGCGCGCACAAGCGCAATCTCACCGATGCCCAGATTAAAGCCATCGCCGCAGGCGGGGGCGTCATCGGCGTCGTCTTCTATCCCCCCTTCATCGCCGCTTCCGGCAGGCCCGCGACCATTGCCACGGTGATCGCCCATATCGATTATATCGTCCATCTGGCCGGAATCGATCACGTCGCACTCGGCTCGGATTTCGACGGCGTCAGCGATAACCTGCCCAGCGGACTCGGCTCTACGGCCGATCTGCCCAACCTCACCCTTGAGCTGCTCAAACACGGCTATAGCCGCGCGGAGGTCGAAAAGATCCTCGGCGGCAATGTCCGGCGCGTCTGGAAAACGATACATCCATGACAGGAGGGAGGCCCGAATTCCGTGAATTCTTCTTGCGTTTTCAAAGGACGAATAGTACATTATTGGCGGCTGGAGAGTGCTGCGGGCAATGATACCGCCGGATGCGGCGCAGTGCCCGGCATATCCGTTTCCACAACGGGGGCAAGGACGCCCTTCCCCTCAACCTGATCCGGGATGCGGGCGCATTGCTGCGAATAACCGTTTCTCCAGGCCCATCCACCCAACTCGGGAGCCATTGTGACATCCATGACCAACATCATCGCGCCTTTCGAAGGTAAAAGCCTGATCGAATGGTTTGAGGACCTCACAGAACTCTGGCATGAAACCGGCCCCATCCCGCCTGATGACCGTCTCTCCCCCAAAGGGATGACCCAGGCCCTCCACTACCACAACTACTGGCTCTGGCACCAGGAGGATGAGGCCCGGCGCACGGATGTCACCGACAAGGCGATCGCGGCGGCGAAACGCGCGATCGACCTGCACAACCAGCAGCGCAATGACGGCATCGAAACCATCGATCTCTGGATCGACAATGTGCTCAGCGCCGCCGGCATCAATCCCGGACCGGATGTGGAGTTGAATTCGGAGACTCCGGGAAGCATGGTCGACCGGCTTTCCATCCTCTCCCTCAAGATTTTTCACATGGACGAACAAGCTTTGCGGGAAGATCTGGCCCCGGATCTCAAGGGATTATGCGAGATCCGCGCCAACGTGCTGCGCGAGCAGCGCCAGGATCTCGCCGCAGCGCTCGACAAACTCTTCCTCGATCTGCGCCAGGTGCGCAAGCGCCACAAGGTCTACCGGCAGTACAAGATGTACAACGACCCGCGCTTCAATCCCGCCATTTATATGAACAGGAAAGAGGAAGGCAAATAACCGCCGCGTTCACCCTCCGGCCGAATCCGTGCTGATCCTCCCTCCCGCAAGGGGCGGAGGATTTTTTATTTTAGCCGCGCGCAAAAGGGAACCCTGCGCCGGCAATTTCGTTAGAGAGAAGGAGAGCCCGGCCTGGGCCGGTGCTGCAGCAGCCGTGCATTTTGGGCAGGAAAGAAGGAGAGCAAAATCAAAAATTGTACCGAATTTGTTTGATATTTTAATAATTTTATGTATATTATATCTATTTATTCCGAAAATTGTAATTGTGCTCCACTTTTCAGATATAATGCGATATCAGGCACCGCGCGGCCGCGCGTGCCCGAAAGGAGGTTGGAACTATATGAACAAGATCGGTATATTGAGTTCATTGGACGCCCTGAAAATGGCGATTCAGTGCGAAATGGATATGAAAACGTATTACGAAAAAGCCGCCGCCCTGATCAAAAACGATGATGCTACCGCCATTCTCCTCGGTCTGGCTGAAAAAGAAGAGAGCCACCGGGTGCAGCTTATTCGCAAATACAGCTCCATTTGTGGCAAAAAGATTCTCTATCTCAATCTCGGCAAGAAGCACAAATTGGGCACGCTTGTTCCCTGCAGCGAGGACCCGAACGAGGTCATCCGCAACGCCAAAAAGAACGAGAGCGAGATCCGTAACTTTTTTATCACCGTCTCGCGCCGCATGTACGAGAGCGACATGCGCCAGCTCTTCCGCGACCTTGCCCTCGAAGAGGAGCAGCATATCGTTTTACTCGAATCCTCCTTCTGCGAACCGCTCAATCTCGAACAGCCTCTGGTGCAGCAGCATGAGGAGAGCGTTTATCGCGAGGTGGCTGCGGCCAAGAATGTGAACTCCACCTGGTAAGCCAGGCGCTCGTCGCCGCGGCCTGCGCAAAGCTGCAGCCCTCTGAACCGCCTTGCGATCCTCGCCCGATCGGAGGCGGTTTTTTTTGGACCAGGCGTGCTTTCCCGGCCGCGGCGGATTCTGCCCTTGATTCCCACAGATTTATTTACTATTATTATGCGTCTTTCCGCCCCGTACGGGGGGCCTGACTTGCTCTTATAAATCTTCAAGGAGCCCTATGCAATCCATCTATATGGACCATCACGCCACCACCCCGCTTGAAGCCGAGGTCCTCGAGGCGATGATGCCCTATCTCACCACCGAGTTTGGCAATCCCTCCAGCAGCACGCATGATTACGGACGGCGGGCGCGCGCCGCCGTCGAGCGCGCACGCGAAGAGGTCGCGGCGATGATCTCGGCCGAACGCAGCGACGAAATCATCTTCACTAGCGGCGCCACCGAATCCGACAATCTCGCCCTCAAGGGATTGGCCTTGCTCCGGCCGGAACACTCCGGCCATATCATCACCCTCGCGACCGAGCACAAGGCCATTCTCGATACTGCGCAATTCCTGCAAAAACAGGGATTCGAACTCTCCCTGGCGCCCATCGACCGCTATGGCGTCGTCGATCTGGCCGAACTGGAGCGCCTGATCAGGCCGGATACCTTCCTCATCTCCATTCAGGCGGCCAACAGTGAGATCGGCACCATCCAGCCCCTGGCTGAAATCGGAGCTTTAGCCCGCGCCCACGGCATCCTCTTTCACACCGACGCGGTCCAGGCCCTCGGCAAGATGGAGATCCAGGTCAACCGCGACCAGATCGATCTGCTGTCGATCTCCGGGCATAAAATCTATGGCCCCAAGGGGGTCGGCGCGCTCTATGTGCGCAAGGGCATCAAACTCCAGCCCCTGCTCCACGGCGGCGGCCACGAAGCGGGCATGCGTTCCGGCACTCTCAATGTCGCCGGCATCGTCGGTCTCGGCCACGCCGCGCTGATGGCCCGGCGCGATCTGGCGAGTGAAAGCGCCCGCCTGCTCGAGCTGCGTGAACTCTTGCGCCAGGGCATCGAGAGCCGCATCGATATGGTCGTGCTCAACGGGCACCCGAGCCAGCGCCTGGTCAATAATCTCAATTACAGCTTTTCCTTTGTCGAAGGCGAATCGCTGATGCTCGCCTGCCGCGGCATCGCCCTCTCCTCGGGATCCGCCTGCACCTCGGCTTCGCTCCAATCCTCCTACGTCCTGCGGGCCCTGAACGTCCCGGAAACCCTGGCACACTGCTCCATCCGCTTCGGCCTCGGCCGCAGCAACACCCGGGAAGATATCGGGATCCTGCTGGACCTGCTCGAAACCCACGTCAAGCGCCTCCGCGAGATGTCCCCCCTCTACGATATGGCCAAGGAGGGGATCGATATCGAAAGCTTTTCCTGGGGCGCACACGATCATCATAACGATTGAGGCAACATCATGGATGCATGGGATGACTATACGGAAGCGGTGATGGATCATTACGAACATCCGCGCAATGTCGGCATCGTCGAGGAAGCGGATGGCGTCGGCATCGTCGGCAATCCGGCCTGCGGCGACGTGATGAAACTCACCCTGCGCATCGAGGACGATCATATCACCGATGCCAAATTCAAGACCTTTGGCTGCGGCGCCGCCATTGCCACCAGTTCCATGGTCACCGAACTGGTTAAGGGCAAAACCCTCGACGAGGCTCTGACGATCTCCAACAAGGCCGTGGCCCAGGCACTCGGCGGTCTGCCCAAAATCAAGATGCACTGCAGCGTCCTCGCTGAAGACGCCCTCAAGGCGGCCATCGACGACTATAGAAAAAAAACAAAGGATAAAAAAGCCTAGGAGCTGCTCCATGGATGAACTGAAACTCTACCTGGTCTATCACCTGGGGATCAATCCCTGCTGGAATCTGCGGGTTGCCCGCTCGCCTGAGGAGGCGCTCACCACCTGTTTTCATCACTCCGCAGAGGTGGGAGTCAACGATGTCGATGCCGGCAGCTGCCGGGTAGAGGAGATCCGCCTGGAAGGCTACCGGATTAAAATCGAGAAAGCCTGAGAGCCCTGAAATATTTCTGGCGCTTTTAGAGTTATTGAGCTAAAGCATAGTGGAGGGCAGGATATGAAGCCTGTACTGATAAAGCCGGATGTATACTGGATTGGCGCGCTCCATCCCGATTTGCGTATTTTTGATATCATCATGCAGACCAAAAATGGTACCACCTACAACAGCTATCTGGTCAAGGGCGAAAAAATCGCGGTTATCGATACCGTCAAGGACAAGTTTACCCAACCCTACCTTGAGCATATCGCCAGCCTGACCGATTTTTCCCGTATCGCCTATATCGTCGTGCAGCATACCGAGATGGACCATTCCGGCAGCCTGGCCGCTTTGCTGGATAAGGCCCCGCAAGCGGAGGTGATCTGCTCCAAGCCGGCTGCCAAGTATGTCCAGAATGTCCTCAACCGCCCGGTGAGCATCCGTGCTGTGGAAAACGGCGAGAGCATCGACTTGGGCGGCAAACGGTTGCAGTTTATTCCCGCCCCTTTTATCCATTGGCCCGATACCCTGATCACCTGGCAGCCGGAACAAGGGGTGCTCTTTACCTGTGATCTCTTCGGCGCCCACTTTTGCGACAGCCATCTGTTCAGCGACGAGATCACCCGCGACAGCTGGAGTGAATTTGAGCATTACTTTCAGACCATCATGCGGCCCTTTAAAAAGATGGTGCGCAACAACCTGAAAAAGATCGCCGAACTACCATTCGATATGATCGCCCCCAGCCATGGGCCGATCCTGCGGCAGGATCTGCCCCGTTTCATCACCGCCTATGAAAAATGGTCCGAACCCCTGCAAGCCAACGATCCACGCCAGCTGCTGATCTACTATGCCAGCGCCTATGGAAATACCGAAAGAATGGCAGCCGAGATCGCCCGCGGCGCCAAGGATGCCGGCGTCAGCGTCAAGGTCTATGACACCATGGAAATCAATCTGGCCGCGCATCTCGACCGCATCGAGGCAGCTGACGGTATTGCGGTGGGCAGCCCGACCATCAATGGGGATGCGGTCAAACCGGTCTGGGATCTGCTCGGCAGCCTCACCACCCTGGACCTTAAAGGAAAAATCGGCGCGAGCTTTGGCTCGATGGGCTGGAGCGGCGAAGCGGTTTCCTTTCTCGATCAACGCCTCAATCAACTCAAATTTCAGGTGCCGCTGCCCGGCCTGAAAGCAACCCTGGTGCCGGGCCCCGACGAGCTGCGCCAATGCTATGAATTCGGCACCGCCCTGGCACGCACCATGCAAGGCTGAACCGGGATGCATCCCAACCCTAGCGAATAAAGGTCCTGCTTATGGAAAAATACGATCTGGTGGTCATCGGTTCCGGCCCGGGCGGCTATGTCGCCGCCATTCGTGCAGCCCAACTGGGACTGCAAACGGCTGTCGTCGAGAAAGCCGAGGTGGGTGGCATCTGCCTCAACTGGGGCTGCATCCCGACCAAAGCCCTGCTGCATAGTGCCACGCTCCTGAACCATATCCGCCATGCCGCTGACTTTGGGATCGTGACCGCTGCGCCGGTGGTGGATTACCCCCAGGTCGTCAAGCACAGCCGCAGCGTCGCCTCCCGGCTCTCCAAGGGTGTTGAATTCCTTTTTCGCAAGAACAAGATCACGACCATCGCCGGCACCGCCGTTCTGCGGGCGCCCGGCAAGATCCAGGTGACCGCCGCCGATCAGAGCGTTCGGGTCATCGAGGCCCGGGATATTCTCATCGCCACCGGCGCGCGCGCCCGCGCGATCCCGGGGGTGGACTTTGATGGCGAGCAGATCATCAGCAGCCGCGAGGCCTTGGTGCTGGACAAGAATCCCGCCAGCCTGGTGATCATCGGCGCCGGCGCCATCGGCGTCGAATTCGCCTACTTTTTTGCCGCCATGGGCACCAGGGTCACCCTCGTCGAAATGATGCCCCATATCCTGCCGATTGAAGACCACGAAGTGGTGGAGGTCGTCGCCAGGGCCTTCAAGAAAATGGGGATCACCATGATGACCGATACCCGGGTGGAAAAGGTCGAAACGGATAAATCGGGGGTCCGCATCCAGACCAGCAGCGCCGGCGGCAGCCAACTCCTCGAGGGCGAAAAAGCCCTGGTCGCCATTGGTGTGCAGGGGAATATTGAGAACCTCGGGCTCGAAACCCTCGGGATCCGGGTGGAACGCAACCACATCGTCGTCGACAAGAAAAACTACCGCACCAACATCAATGGCATTTATGCCATCGGCGATGTCATCGGTCCGCCCTGGCTGGCCCATGTCGCCTCCGCCGAAGGCATCGCTGCTGTGGAAGGCATCGCGGGTCATCCGGTCACCCCGGTGGATTATGAGAACGTTCCGGGCTGCACCTACTGCCAGCCCCAGGTCGCCAGCGTCGGCCTCACCGAGGATAAAGCCCGCGAACAGGGACGCGAGATCAAAGTCGGCCGCTTCCCCATTCGCGCCAACGGCAAGTCGCTGGCCATGGGGGAGAGCGAGGGCTTCGCCAAGCTGATCTTCGATGCCAAATACGGCGAGCTGATTGGCGCCCATCTGGTCGGCGCCGAAGCCACCGAGCTGCTCGCCGAATTGAACCTGGGCAAGACCCTGGAAACCACCGCCAGTGAAATTATGACCACCATGCATGCCCATCCGACCATCTCGGAGATTATCAAGGAAGCCGCAGAAGATGCCTATGGCCATGCCATTCATATCTAGTTGATACCGGATTTGCCCGCGACGGCGTCCCTGTGGACAACCTGATGCCTATGGCCATGCCATCCATCTCTAACTGAAACGGCACACCGCGCTTCCGGGGCCGCCTTGCCCCGGAAACGGACCGGGTTGCCACAAGGAAATGTATATCGTGAGCCAGGGCAAAGCTCTTCCCCGAATAGATCTTTTACAAAGCTGGCGACTGATGCTCACCAGCCGCACGCTGGATGAAAAGATGCTCATCCTGCTGCGCCAGGGCAAGAGTTTTTTTCATATCGGCGCCGCCGGCCATGAGGCCGCCCAGATCGGCGCGGGCTCTGCACTCCAGCCCGGAGTGGATTGGGCCTTTCCTTACTACCGCGACCTCGCCTTCATGCTCTCATGGGGTGTCACCCCCAAAGAAATCCTTCTCAACTTTCTCGCCAAGGCCGAGGACCCCTCCTCGGCGGGGCGGCAAATGCCGCAGCACTATGGCCATCAACGGCTCCGTATCGTCTCCCAGTCCAGCCCGACCGGCACGCAGTTTCTCCAGGCGGTCGGCGTCGCCATGGGCTGCAAAAAACTGGGCACCTCCGAGGTGGTCTATGTCTCCGCCGGTGAGGGAACCACCAGCCAGGGCGACTTTTACGAAGCCATCAACTGGGCGACGCGCGACAAACTGCCGGTGCTCTTTTTCATCCAGGACAATGCCTATGCCATTTCTGTGCCCCGCACTCAGCAGGCGGCGGGAACCTCGGTGTACGACATGGCCATGGGCTACCGCAGTCTGCACCGCCACCAGGTCGATGGCCTTGACTTGCTCCAGGTCCGGGATACCGTCGCCCACTGCGCTGATCTTGCGCGCCGCGGCCAGGGTCCCAGCCTGATCGTCGCCCGCACCCTCCGTCTCTTTTCCCACTCCTCTTCCGACGATCAACGCAAATACCGTACTCAGGACGAACTGGATGAATCGGCGGCTGCCGATCCCCTGCAAGCTTTGGCAGCACAGCTGATCGAGCAGAAGCTCGCCACCCCGCAAGCGCTGGAGTCACTCCGCCAGGAGGTCAAAGAGGAGGTGGACGCGTGCGCTCTCGAGGCTGCAGCGGCGCCCGATCCGGATCCCGCCCGCCTCCGCGAACACCTCTACGCCGGCCCTGGTGCGACCTCCATCCCCGGCGATGAGGAGACACCTGCGGGGGCAGCGGTGGTCATGGTCGATGCCCTGAATCACGCCCTGGCCGAGGAACTCGATGCCAATCCCGCCATGATCATCTATGGACAGGATGTCGCCGATCCCAAGGGCGGTGTTTTCACCGTCACCCGGGGACTCTCACAGCGCTTCGGCCCGGATCGCGTTTTCAATTCCCCCCTGGCGGAATCGAGCATCATCGGCACCGCCGTCGGTTTGGCTCTGCGCGGCTTCAAGCCGGTGGTCGAGATTCAGTTCGGCGACTATATCTGGACGGCCATGATGCAGCTGCGCAATGAGGTGGCCACCATGCGCTGGCGCTCCGCCGGTGCCTTTTCCTGCCCGATCGTCATCCGCGTCCCCGTCGGCGGCTACATCCACGGCGGCCTGTGCCACAGCCAGAATATCGAAGCCTTCTTCGCCCATATCCCGGGCCTGTATATCTGTTATCCGAGCACCGCCGCGGACGCCAAAGGTCTCCTCAAAGAGGCCATCCATCTTGAAGACCCGGTCCTCTTCCTCGAGCACAAGGGACTCTATCGCCACAGCCTGGCCAGGTCGCCTGAACCGGGCTCCGGCTTCCGCCTGCCCTTCGGCCTCGCCCGGGTCTGCCGGGAAGGGCGGCATGCCACCCTCGTTAGCTGGGGACTGCTGGTGCACAAAGCGCAGCAAGCGGCGGCGCAGCTGGCAGAGGAGGGCATCGAGTTGGAGATCATCGATCTGCGCACTATCCAGCCTCTGGACCTGGAGACGGTCATCGCTTCGGTCGCCAAAACCGGTCGCCTTCTCGTCCTGCATGAGGATACCCTGACCGCAGGTTTCGGTGCCGAGGTGTGCGCACGCATCGCCGATGCGGCCTTTGAGCAGCTTGACGCCCCGGTGCGGCGTCTGGCCGCGCGCGATACCCCCGTACCCTATGCCAGCGGTCTCGAAGAAGTCATGCTGCCGCAGCTCCCCGGCATCGTCCAGGCGGCAAGGGCCCTTGTCGACTATTGAATGGAAGGAAAAATCTATGTGCGCAATTAACGCGGACATATCGCCTGAACTTAAAGTAAAACTTTATACTATCATGCTGAAAACCCGGCGGACGGAGGAGCGCATTATCGCCCTCTACCGGCAGGGGCGCATTGTCGGCGGTGTTTATGCCGGCCGCGGCGTCGAGGGCACAACCGTCGGCGCCGGATTGGCACTGGAAGCGCAGGATTGGCTCTTTCCCATTCATCGCGACCTCGGGGCTCATCTGGCCAAGGGCCAGAGCGTCCTCAATATCCTGCTGCAGTATCTCGGTCGCGGCACCAGCCTCTCGCGGGGCAAGGACAGCGGCATCCATTGCAGCGACCCCCGGCTCAACATCGTCGGCAATGTCAGCCATCTCGGTCATATGATACCGGTGGCGGTCGGCACGGCTATCGGCATGCGCATGCAGGGTCACGCTATAGTCACCCTCAACTTTATCGGCGAGGGGGGCTCCAATATCGGCGATTTCCATGAAGGGCTCAACTTCGCCGCTGTGCAAAAAGCCCCCTTCGTCCTGGTGATCGAAAACAATCAGTACGCCTATTCGACGCCCACCCACAAGGGCTTCTCGGCCCGTCATCTCTCCGACCGCGCCGACGGCTACGGCATCCCCGGTCACCATATCGACGGCACCGATGCCCTCCAGGTGTACGCCACCGTCAAGGAAGCCATCGAGCGCGCCCGCGCCGGCGCGGGACCGAGCCTGATCGAGTGCCTCAGTTTCCGCATGGTCGGCCACTCCGCCCATGATGACGCGTTTTATGTGGACAAGAAGCAGATGAAGGCCTACGAGAAAAAGGATCCCATCGCCCGCCTCGAACATCTCCTGCTCAAGGAGGGGGTGCTCGATGCGCCGGCGCTGGCGGCCATTGACGGGGCCATCGCCCAGGAGATCGAGGAAGCCACCCGCACCGCGCTCGAAAGCCCGCTGCCCGAGGCCGATTGGGCCGCAGAAGGCCTCTACGCCGAATAAACGGAAGGATTTGCCATGGTTGAAACCACCTATTTGCAGGCCATCACCGATGCCATGCGCGAGGAGCTGCAGCGCGACTCCCGCGTCTTTCTTCTCGGCGAGGATATCGGCATTTACGGCGGTGCTTTCAAGGTCACCAAGGGCCTGATCGAAGAGTTTGGTGAAGAGCGCGTCATGGATACCCCGATATCCGAAGCGGCCATCATCGGCGTGGCGGTCGGGGCCGCCCTGACGGGCATGCGCCCGATCGCCGAGATGCAGTTCGCCGATTTTATCACCTCCGGCTTTAGTCAGCTGGTCACCAACGCCGCGACCCTCCATTATCGCTATGGCACGGCAGTGCCGATGGTCGTGCGTGCCCCTTCCGGCGGCGGCATTCACGGCGGCGCCTTTCATTCCAAGAACCCGGAAGCGTGGTTCGTGCACCAGCCGGGCCTCAAGGTGGTTGCACCGGCGACCGCGCGCGATGCCAAGGGATTGCTCAAGAGTGCAGTGCGCGACGACAATCCCGTGCTCTTTTTCGAGAACAAGTTTCTTTATCGCCGCATCAAGGAGGAGATCGATCCCGCCGCCGAGATCCTCGTGCCGCTCGGTGTTGCAAATACGGTGCGTCGGGGTGACACCGTGGCCATCATTACCTATGGTGCGATGGTGCATGCTTCCCTGGAGGCTGCGACAGAGCTGGCAGCGGAGGGGATCGAGAGTGAGATCCTCGATCTGCGCTCCCTGCAGCCCCTGGATGTGGACGCGATTCTGCAGGCGGTTGCCCGCACCAACCGCGTCGTGATCGTCCACGAAGCCAATCTCACGTGCGGGATGGGCGGTGAGATTGCCGCATTGATCTCGGAGCATGCTTTCGAGCTGCTGGATGCGCCCATCAAGCGGGTTGCCGGCCTCGATACCCCAACCCCCTATGCTCCGGTCATGGAAGAGTACTGGCGGCCGAACGCCGAAAAAATTGCCCAGGCGGCGCGCGAAGTAGCGCGTTTTTAACAGCGAGGAGAGCTATCATGACTGAAGTTGAAAAAGAAAACCTCAATTCGATGCGGGAGATCCTCCTGGTGGCCATTCACCGTGAGGAGGAGGCGTATGCCTTTTATATTGGCGCCCGGCAATGCGCCCGCACGCCCCATGAGGTGGAGATGTTCAACCGGCTCGCGGCCCAGGAGATGCAGCACAAACGCGCGCTGGAAATCCAGCTGGAAGAGATCAACAATCAGCTGGATATGGACCGCGCCTTATCCTATGACATCAGCTGAACCCGGCTCGATCGAAAGGATCTATTATGAATATCGAGATGATTATGCCCCAGATGGGGGAGAGCATCGTCGAAGGCACCATCGTCAAATGGCTCAAGCGCGCCGGTGACCGGGTGCAAAAGGACGAGATGATCCTGGAAATCAGCACCGACAAGGTCGACTCCGAGATCCCCGCTCCCGCCACAGGCCACCTCGTTGAGATTCTCGCGGCGGAAGGCACGACTGTGGCCGTCAACACACCGATCGCCCGCATCGCGGTCGGCGAAACCAGTGCCGCAGCCCCAGCCTCAGGACCTGCGCCGCTTTCCGGCGCTGCTTCTGCGGCCCAAGCGGCACCCTTTGCTGCCGCTGCGCCGGACGCTCATGCCGTGCCGGTTCCCGGGGTGGCGCCCGCCGCTCCGTCCGCCCCGCTTGCGGGGGGCGCAGCGCAAGCTCAAGCGGCTCCCGCAGCTCAAGCCGCTCCTCTCGCCGGGCCCGGGCCGCTCGCACCGGCCGCTCCGCTTGCGGAGGAGGGCGCCCGCCGCTTCCTCTCTCCCGTGGTCAAAAAGATCGCCCGGGAATACGGGCTTGGCGCGGCTGAGGTGGAACACATCCAGGGTCATGGTGAGAACCAGCGCATCACCAAACAGGATATCCTCGACTATCTTGCCCGCCGCGGTACGCCTGCCGCTGCCGCTGCAACTGTTCCTGCCGGTTCGCCGCTGCCGGCTGAGGCTGCGCCATGGCCGGCGGCAGCCCCGTCCGCCCTGACTTCATCGGAGGTGTCCGTGCCGGCTGCGGCACCCGCCGCGGGGTCGTCCCCGCCGGCGCCGGCAACAGCCCCGACAGGTGCCGCCACAAGCGTCGAGTCCGACCAGGAAATCATCCCCATGGACCATGTGCGCAAGCGCATCGCCGAACACATGATCATGAGCAAGCACACCGCCGCGCACGTCACCTCCGTGGCCGAGGTGGACGTGACCCCTCTGGTGCGCTTCCGCGAGGGAGAAAAGGCGGCCTTTGAACAGCGTGAGGGCGTCCCGCTCACCTATACCGCCTTTTTCATCGCCGCCGCTGCCCGCGCGCTCAAGGAATTTCCCTATATCAACGCCTCGCTGGAGCAGGAGCGGATCATCCTCAAGAAATCGGTGCATATCGGCATCGCTGTCGGCCTCGAAGACAAGCTCATCGTTCCGGTCATCCGCCATGCCGATCGGCTCAATCTCTCGGGCCTCGCCCGCGCGGTTTCTGACCTGGCCACTCGCGCCCGCAACCGCCAGCTCAAGCCGGAGGAGGTGCAAGGCGGTACCTTTTCCATCACCAATATCGGCACCTTTGGCAATCTCTGGGGGACGCCGATCATCAATCAGCCGCAGGTGGCCATCCTCGGCACCGGGGCGATCAAGAAACGGCCGGTGGTCATCAACGAGGCCATTGCCATTCGCTCGATGATGTATCTCAGTCTGACCTATGACCATCGCCTTATCGACGGGCTGTATGCCGGCCGCTTTCTGCAGCGAATTGTCCAGCTGCTCGAAACCGCAAACTATGCGTGATTCCCGAGAAAGGCAGGCCTGAGTTTGGATCCCTTGAGTGAAATCCCCTTGCTGGACCAGGGCTTTGTCCGCCTCATGGATTTCATGGGCGGAGACATGGCCGTGGTGCAAGCCGCGCGCGTCTCCTTCGGCAAGGAGGCGACCGACCCGGAACGTGACCATAAACTGCTCGATTTCCTGCTCGCCAACCGCCATGAAACGCCGTTTGAGCATTCGGTCTTCAAGTTCCATATCAAATGCCCGATATTTGTCGCCCGGCAATGGTTCCGCCATCGCATCGCCAGTTACAATGAAATCTCGGGCCGCTATGCCACCCTGCGTGAGGAGTTCTGCCTGCCCGAACGGCTGCGCACGCAAAAGGCGCGTAATTACCGCTACGACCTGGTGCCGGAGGCGGATAACGCCGAACTGCGCGGCAAGATTGCCGCATTCTATCAGCAGGCCTATGCGCTCTATCAGGAGCTGCTCGAACGCGGCGTCGCCCGAGAACATGCGCGCATCGTCCTGCCGCTCTCACTCTATACCCAGTTCTATTGGACGGTTAACGCCCGTGCCCTGATGAATTTTCTCGCGCTGCGCAGTGATGAGCACGCCCAGGAGGAAATCCGTCTCTACGCCGATGCCATTTCGGACATCTTTGCGGAAAAAATGCCCTGGACCCGCGCCGCGTTTATCAAATTCCAGGTCCACGGTGAAAAATGGGGCGAGTAGGCAAGTCCGGGCCCCCACGGAACTTTTTTGCCGATTATTGTAAAATTATTCGTATATTGTACAATGCCTTTAAAGAATGAACCCAGACGGCCCCACTGGCTCAAGGTTGACCTTGCCGGGCGGGGTTCTTTTTACCAGGTCAAGGAACTGGTCGCCGGACAGCATCTGAACACGGTCTGTCAGAGCGCACGCTGTCCCAATATTGGCGAGTGCTGGGGCCGCAAGACCGCAACCTTTATGATCCTCGGCGACGTTTGCTCCCGCAACTGCGGCTTTTGCGCCGTCCCTCACGGCCGTGTGCAGCCTCCCGACTCCGATGAGCCGCGGCGCGTCGCCGCCGCTGTTCAGGAGCTCGGATTGCGCCATGCCGTGGTCACCTCGGTCACCCGTGATGACCTCGGCGACGGCGGTGCCGGACATTTTGCGGATACCATCACCGCCATCCGTGCTGCTGCGCCGGGGTGCCGCATTGAGGTGCTCATCCCCGATTTTTCCGGGTCGGCCGCAGCCCTGGCGAGGGTGCTCGCTGCCGGTCCGGACATCCTCAACCACAACATCGAAACCGTCGCCGCACTCTATCCACGTGTCCGACCGCAGGCCCTCTATCAACGCTCTCTGGACCTGCTCGCCGCGGCCCGCCAGGCCGGCGCCCTGACCAAATCCGGGCTGATGCTTGGCCTCGGTGAGAGCCGCGCCGAGCTCCTCGCCACCCTGGCGGATTTGCGCGGCGTCGACTGTCAGATCCTGACGCTCGGACAGTATCTGCCGCCCTCACGCCGCCACCTGCCGGTCAGCCGCTTTGTCGATCCCGGCGAATTCCGCGACTTGCAGCAGACGGCGATGAGAATGGGCTTTATGCATGTCGAATCCGCTCCGCTGGTCCGCAGCTCCTACCATGCGGACCGGCAATCCACACCCTCTCAAGACAAAGGTTGATATATGCCTGTGTTAACCGTTATCAAATATGGCCATCCGACCCTGCGTGTGCGCGCTGAACGCGTCCGACCCGGCGAGTTGTCGGAGACCTTCGTCGAGGATATGATCGCTACCATGGAAGCCCTCGATGGCGTCGGTCTGGCGGCTACCCAGGTCGACGTGCGCAAGCAGATTCTTGTCGCCCGGGATATCGATCATAAGAAGCTGTATGTGCTGGCCAATCCTGAGATTATCGCCTACAGCGAGAAAATGGAGAAGGACATCGAGGGTTGCCTCAGCTTGCCCGGACTTCAGTCACAGGTGGCCCGTCCTATCAAGATCATCGTCAAGGCCGAAACCCCCGCAGGCGAAAAGATCGAGATCCAGGCCCGGGGACATTTCGCCCGCGTGCTGCAGCACGAGATTGATCACCTCAACGGCATTCTCTACATCGACCGGGCGGAACCGGACTCCCTGGAGTGGATCGTCGACACCGGCAAGGAGAGCTACGCCACCAGCGCGGCCACGCTCGAAGAGATACAGCGCACCTACCGCAAAAAGTTCCACGAGGGTGTAAAACATCTCCATTTTGATCCCCGGTTGAGCTGACGCCACAGCCGGAGGTGCCACGCCACCGCAGCGGAAAGTTCTTGATAATCTCACCTTCTTTTCTTAATTTGAATTTTTAAAACAGGAACGGTGGCCTGGACCGGGAGTCCGGGGCCGCCGTTTTGACGGGACAACGGCTCCTGAGAGCACGGGATAGAAGCCACGAGGAGAAGATATGGAGTTGAAGGGAAAGGCATTCATCGGCCTGGATCTGGGAGGCACATTTTTAAAATACGCATTGGGTACGCAGGATGGAACTATTCTGGCCAAGGGCAAACTGCCCAGCAACGCCCAGGAATCTGCGGAGGCTGTCTTTGCGGTGATGTTCACGGCAGTTGAGGAACTGCTGGGTGTGGCGAAAGAGCGCGGAATGGAAGTCGCCGGGATCGGTGTCGGCAGCCCCGGGGCTATTGACTATACCACCGGGCGTGTTCTTGGCAACACCCCCAATCTTCCCAAGTGGCCCAAGGCGGATATCCGCGGTCATTTGCAGGGCCGTTTCGGGATTCCGGTCTGGGCCGATAATGATGCCAATGTGGCCATCCTCGCCGAGGCGCGGTATGGTGCAGCACGGGGGAACAGGAATGTCATCGGCCTGACCCTGGGCACCGGCATTGGCGGCGGCATCGTCATCGACGATCAGGTCTTTCGCGGCGCCCGCTTTTCCGGCGCGGAGCTCGGCCATATGAGCATCAATTTTGCAGGACCATTGTGCGGCTGCGGCAATCCGGGCTGCCTCGAGGTTTATGCCTCGGCACCGGCGATGGTCCGTAACTATTCGACAAAGCTCAGGGAGTTGAATCTGCCCGTCCCCGCCGGACTGAATACCGAAGTGATTTTCGCGCATGCCAAGGAAGGGGAGAAGGCCGCCAATCAGACCATCGATGAAACCTGTTTCTACCTCGGCTGCGGCATTGGCAATATTGTCAACATCTTCAATCCCGATGTGGTCGTGATCGGCGGTGGCGTGGCTGATGCGGGTGACGAGTTCATCACCCGGATCTGGAAAAGTATCGAGGGCCATGCCCTGGCCGCCTCCCTGGAAGGGGTCCGCCTGGTGCGCGCCGAGATGGGGAATGAGGCCGGCGTCGTCGGCGCCATCGCGCTGGCCGCCGATGCGGTCAAAGCCGCGCACAAGTGATTTTTCCGCCTTCCGGCCGACGCTGCCGGAAGGCTTGATTCTCATGGATGCTTCCGGGCCCTCGCCGGCGTCGTACCCGGCACCGCAGGCGGTGCGCCAGGAGCAGGAAAGGTGCCATGGTTCTGAAGAGACCGCAGCGGCTGGCACTGGCCCAGCTGCCCACCCCCATTCAGCCCCTGACGCGCTGGAGCGCTGATCTCGGCGGGCCGCAAATCTGGGTCAAACGCGATGATTTGACCGGCATGGACCTGAGCGGCAACAAGATCCGCAAGCTCGAGTATGTTGCTCGCGCCGCCCTCGACGAACAGGCCAATGTGCTCATCACTTGCGGGGCGGTTCAGTCCAATCATGCCCGTGCCACGGCCGTTGTCGCCACACGGCTGGGGCTGCACGCGCACCTGGTCTTGCGCGGCGAAGAACCCGCCGCACTGGCCGGCAACTATTTTCTCGACCAGATGGTTGGGGCAGCCTGCACCTTTATCACGCCCGAGGCGTACCGCACCCGACGCCAGCAGATCATGGAAGAGATCGCCACCGCTTATGCGCAACAAGGCCGCCAGGCTTTCATCATCCCCGAGGGCGCGTCCGACGGCCTGGGGGCCTGGGGGTATGCCCATGCGGTGGAGGAGATCCAGCAACAGGCCGCACAGATGGGCCTCCACTTTGATGCCATGATTTGCGCCGTGGGTTCGGGGGGCACTCAGGCCGGGCTGATCCTGGGCAAGGCGCTGGGCGGGTGGGAGACCGAGATCATCGGGATCAACATTTGTGATGATGCCGCCTTTTTCACCAGCCGCATCCTTGAAATTCTCGATGAGGTGCGGGTCAAGTATCTCCCGCAGCTTGAAGTGGGTACGGCAAATATCCATATCATCGATGGTTATGCGGGGGATGGATACGGGAAATCCCGCACGGAGGAGCTCGAAACCCTCGTCCGGCTGGCGCGCTGTGAAGGTGTGATCCTCGACCCGGTCTATACTGGCAAGGCCATGCACGGTCTGGTCCAGGAGATCGGCCGGGGCCGGTTTAGCTGGATGAAGAACATTCTCTTCCTCCACAGCGGTGGCCTGTTTGGCCTGCTGGGTGTGGCGGATTCATTGCGTCCCCTGGTGACCGGTTCTCCGGCCTAGGCAGCCCGGCTGCAAGCTGCTTCCAGATGCTGCACAACGGCGGGCGGTGCGGCGGGCGAGCGACGCCTCGTTGGAGCTTCAGGTGGTCGCATCGCTTTGCGCCCTGACACTTCCGGCGGTGAGCCGGCGGACTAATCAAAAGGTCTTCGATCATGCCCATTCCTGAGCAATCTGCCCTAAAGGTCGGTGAACGCGGCGGTGACTTTCTCGTCTGGTTCGAGATTCATCCGACTGTCTCCATTGTCGCCTTTGCATTGGGGGTGATGATCTTTGTCATTGCCTATTTTGCCGGCGGCCGCGAGAATTTTGCCAAATTATGGTCGAGCATTATCATCTCGCTGCTCATCAGCGTGCTCTCGATGCCGATCTTTATCAAATTCGGCCATTTCTTCGGCCTCCTCAAGACCAAATTGGGAGAGATCTTTGTCCTCTTCCTCTTCATGATCTTCATCTCGGCGCTGGCCGGTCATCTCTATGAGATTGTTACCGTTTCCGCCCGGGAAGCCCGGCCGGATTGATCCCCGCGCCGTTCTTTCCGCTCGATGTTCGGCGGAAGGCGCCGCCTTTTCTGTTGCATTTCGCCGAATACATATGTATATTGTTAAGTTTTAAACAACCCGGAAATCCTGACTTAACCAGGTGGACTGTGATGCTCAAACCGCGAAAAAAGATCACTAAAAAGCAGCTCAAGGAAGACAAGCTGGTCACTTTCTATTTTCAGGCGCAGGAGTGGCTGGAGAAAAATGGCAAGTTGCTCACCATGGCCGCTGCTGCGGTGGTGCTGGTCGCCGCCGGCGTGGCCTATTATTCCTATGCCCAGGTCAGGGCTGAAAAAACAGCCAGCGTCGATCTGGCACGCGCCACCCGCACCTTCGAAGCCCAGGATTATCAGACGGCCATCAGCCAGCTCAGTCCGATCGTCGACAGCTATGGCAGTACCACCAGCGGCAAGATGGCCCGCCTCTATCTCGCCGACGCCTTCTTCCAGACCAAAGAATACGCCAATGCCCGCAAGCACTACCAAAAGTTCGCCAGCAGTTTTAAAGGTGATGACTATTTTCGCGCCGCAGCCCAGGGTGGCGTAGCCGCCTGTCTCGAGCAGGAGCAAAAGTATGCCGAGGCGGCAGCCGCCTATGTCGATGCTGCGGAGTCCTGGGACTCGGTGCTCGCCCCGTCCATGTTGCTCAATGCCGGCCGCTGCTACAACCGCGCCGGCGATTCCGCTACCGCGCACAAGACCCTGAACCGGCTCATCGAGGCCTATCCCAAGGCCACCGAGAAAGAGGACGCGCTGTTGCTTCTCAGCTCGCTCGGCAGCTAATTTTTCGCGAATTTTCTTGCATAGTTGGTTATTTTTTTATATATTATCACTCTGAAGTGGGTCCTTTCTGGCCCACTTTTTTGTTGTTACGGGATGATACTATGACCCAATTAGCTGATTTAAAAGCAATTATCGAACCGATTCTGACCGGCATGGGGATTGACCTTGTGGATGTGGAGATCCACGGCCGCAAGGGCAGCCTGGTGCTGCGTATTTATGCCGATGAAGCGGGGGGGATCTCGCTGGCGCGTTGCAGCAGCGCCAGCCGTGCCATCTCGGCTGCTTTGGATCAACAAGATGTCATCGCGGGGCACTATACGCTCGAACTCTCCTCGCCGGGAACCGACCGTCCGCTCATCACTGAAAAGGATTTTATGCGTCATCGCGGCCGCAAGGTGGCGGTGACCTATCGCCAGGAGGAGCGGGAACTCGAAAGCATGGGCACCATCGTCGATGCCGCTGTGGGGGTGCTCCATCTGCAATCCATCGCGGGGGTACTCGCGATTCCGCTCTCCGCCGTGACGCGGGCGAAAATTATCGTTGAATTGTCATGATCTCTATTGGAAAACTCCTATGAAAAATGAGATTGTCGAAGCCTTTTCCCTGCTTGTCAAAGAGAAGAATATTGACAAGGAGGTCCTCTCACGCATCCTGCAGGAAATCTTTCTTGGCTTGCTGAAAAAGAAGTACGGCCCGAACGGCAACTACTCGATCTTTGTCAACATGGAAAAGGGCGAGATCGAAATCTATCAGAGCAAGAATGTCGTTCCGGAGGTTACCGACGATGTGACCGAGATCGCTCTGGAGGAAGCGCAAAAGAGTGCGCCGGATATGGAAGAAGGCGATGAGTTTCTCGAGATCATCGATCCCTCCACCTTCGGCCGCCGGCTGATCATCTCCGCCAAGCAGAATCTCAATCAGCGCATCAAGGAGATCGAGAAAGAGGTCGTTTACGAGGAGTACAAAAACCGCGTCGGCGAGATCATCATTGGGGAGATTCGCCAGGTCAATCGCGATGAGATTTTTATGACCGTTGATAACCGCACTGAGGTCGTTCTGCCCAAGAGCGAGCAGATCAAGGACGAACGCCATCACCGCGGCGGCAGTCTTCGCGCTGTCATCAAGGAGGTCCGCAAGAGCAATCGCGGCCCCGAGATCGTCGTCAGCCGCGCCGATGATATGTTCATTACCCGTCTTTTTGAGAACGAGGTGCCGGAAATCGATGAGGGCATCATTGAAGTGCGCGGCATCGCCCGCGAAGCCGGGGAGCGCACCAAGATTGCAGTCTATTCCCATGATAAACGCATCGACGCCGTCGGCGCCTGCGTCGGCATGAAGGGCATGCGCATCCAGTCGATCGTCAAGGAACTGAATAACGAAAAGATCGATATCATCAACTGGAGCAGCGAGCCGGAGATTTTCATCACCAGGGCCCTGAGCCCCGCCAAACCCCTGCGCATCATCATCGATGAAGAGGAAAAGAAAGTCAGCGCCGTGCTCGATGACGAGCAGATCTCCCTGGCCATCGGCAAGGGCGGCGTCAACCGGCGCCTCGCCTCGCGTCTGACCGGATATGACATCCAGACGATGCGCGAGGAGGATTTCCGCAAGCTGATGGAAGAGCAGCGTGATCTCGACAAGGCGATCACCGATGTCACCAGCATCACCGAGAAACAGAAGAGCATGCTGATCGACGGTGGGTTTGCCTCGGTCCGCGACGTTCTCAACGCCGGAGCCGAGGGGCTGACGCAGCTGCCGGGGATCGGCGCCAAGACCGCGGAAAAGATTCTCGAAGCACTGGAGGCCGAAACCCAATAAAAATGTGCCGCCAATCGACCATGATGCCAGTGTGATCGCATGTAGAATTGAGGAGTGTCATTTGTCTGTGAAAAAACGGGTATTCCAGGTCGCAAGAGAATTCAATATTTCCAATGAAGCTCTTGTCGCCTTCCTCACCAAATTGAACCACGATGTGCGCAACCAGATGAGTCTGGTTTCGGATGAGGCGTATACCGCCGTCGTGGAAAAATTCGGCGAAAAGACCACTCAGGTTGATGAAGAATATGAGTTTCGCCGCAGACTGCGCGAAAAGAAAGCGCAGGAGGAGGCCAAGAAGGCTGAGGCCCAGAAAAATCTGGAACGGCGTCTGGCAGTAGCGCAGGAGCTGGCCAAAGAAATGCCCGAATTGCGCAAACGCCGCGAAACGAGCGCCGGCGAAGCGCCAGCCGCTCATCCCGAAGCCCCGGTCGCAGAGAGCCGGCCCGCGGATGAGACGGCCAGGACCACGCCCGCCAAGGCCAGGACCGCCGAGACGACCGCTGCGGAAGCCGCGCCCGAAGCCGCCCGGACCAAGCCGCACAAGAAACTGGTCGTCATCGAGATCCCGCCTGAGGAGACCGCCCGCCGGCCGCGCGAAAAGGAACGTCCCGCCGAAGTGGCGGAAAAACCGGCGCCGCGCGCGCCCAAGGAGGGCGCCCCGGCCAAGGAGATGGTCCCGGTCGAACGCCTTGCCGAGATGGAAGCCGAAGAGGGCCGCCACAAAAAGAAACGGAAACGGAAACGCAAGAAGAAGGGTGCGGAAACCCCGGCCGCGCCGGCACCCACGCCGCCGGCTGAAGCCGAACACAAGCGCAAACGCCCCAAGAAGAAGAAAAAGATCACCTTCAACGAAGCCGAGATTCAGGAGACCATCCGCCAGACCATGGCGGCTATGGAAGAACCCGGCAAGGGCAAGAAGAAAAAACGCCGCATTCAGCTCGACGACGAGACCGAGGTCGAGGAGACCCCGATCATCAAGGTGAGCGAATTCATGTCGGTCTCCGAACTGGCACGTCTGATGGAAGCCGAAGCCTCCGAGATCATCAAGAAATGTATGGAACTCGGCATGATGGTCTCCATCAACCAGCGCCTCGATATGGATACCATCACCCTGCTGGCCGGGGAGTATGGCTATGCGGTGGCGCCCCTTGCTGAATTCGGCGAGGACCTGCTCGAGCAACTCGAGAAGGAAGAGAGCGAGGAAGAGACCAATCTGGTCCGCCGTCCGCCGGTGGTTACGATCATGGGCCATGTCGACCATGGCAAGACCTCGCTGCTCGACTATATCCGCAAAAGCAACATCATTGCCGGCGAAGCCGGCGGCATTACCCAGCACATCGGCGCCTATGAGGTCCTGACCGATGACGGCAAACCCATCACCTTTCTCGATACCCCCGGTCACGAGGCCTTTACGGCCATGCGCGCCCGCGGCGCCCAGGCGACGGACATCGTCATCCTTGTCGTCGCTGCCGATGACAATGTGATGCCGCAGACCATCGAGGCGATCAGCCATGCCAAGGCGGCCAATGTGCCCATCGTCGTCGCCATCAACAAGATTGACAAGCCCGGCGCCAATCCGGACAACATCCGCATGCAGCTCTCCAAGCACGATGTCCTCGTCGAGCAGTGGGGCGGCAAACACCAGTGCGTCGAGATCTCCGCCAAAACCGGACAGAATATCGAATTGCTCCTCGACAATGTCCTGCTCGAAGCCGAGGTCCTCGATCTCAAATCCAATCCCGAACGCCTTGCGCGCGGCGTCATCATCGAATCGGAACTCGATCGCGGCAAGGGCGTGGTCGCCACGGTGCTGGTTCAGTCCGGCACCCTCAAGGTGGGTGACCCCTTCATCGCCGGCTCCTTCAGCGGCAAGGTGCGCTCGATGTTCGATGACCACGGTCGCAAGGTGAAGCAGGCTGGACCCTCCAAGCCGGTAGCCGTCCTCGGTTTTGCGGGCATGCCCCAAGCCGGCGACTCGATGATCGTGCTGCAGTCGGAACGCGATACCCGGGAAATCAGCCAGAAACGCCAGCAGCTGCAACGCGAACATGAGCGCTGGCGCAGCCATCCGCGCACGCTGGATGAGATCTCGAAGCAGATTCAGAAGGGTCAGGTCCGCCAGCTCTTCGTGGTGCTCAAGGCCGACGTGGATGGCTCCATCGAGGCGATCACCGATACCCTGATCAGTCTCGGCACCGATGAAGTCGCGGTCGAGATCATCCACCGCGGCGTCGGCGCCATCTCGGAATCGGATGTGCTCCTGGCCTCCGCCTCCAGCGCCATCATCATCGGCTTCAACGTCCGCCCGACCTCCAAGGCGCGCGAACTGGCTGCCAAGGAGAGCGTCGATATCCGTCTCTACGACGTCATCTATGACATCGTCAACGACATCAAGGCCGCGCTCGAGGGTTTCCTCGCGCCGGCGATTTCGGAAGAGCTCACTGCCACGGTGGAGATCCGCCAGGTGTTCAAGGTGCCCAAGGTCGGCAATATTGCCGGATGTTATGTCACCTCCGGCAAGATCAGCCGCAGCGACCGCGTCAAGGTCTACCGCGACGACCGCCTGATCCACGACGGCCAGCTCTCCTCGCTCAAGCGTTTCAAGGATGATGTGCGCGAGGTCGCGACCGGATTCGAATGCGGCCTCGCCCTGGCCAACTACGACGACATCAAGGTCAATGATATCCTTGAGGCGTACAAGGTGGTCGAGACCAAGAGAACTCTGGAATAGGCTGGCGTACCATGGCCATGCTGGTGGGACTCTTCCAGATTGAATTATTCATTCCCGAGAGCGGCTCGCTCAAGGGAAAACGCTTTGTCCTCAAGAGCCTGAAGACGCGGATCCGCAACAAGTTCAACGTCTCCGTGGCCGAAGTGGATGAAAACGAAAAGTGGCAACGCACGACCCTGGGCATCGCCCTGGTCGCCAATGAGCGCAAATTCATCGATCAGGTGATTTCGGAAATCCGCCGCCTGATCGAGGCCGAGGATGAGGTGGAGATCATTGGCCAACAGCTGGAGATCGTCTAGAAGGTATGAACAAGTATAAACGTGCGGACCGGGTAGCGGCGCTGCTTCAGGAAGAGGTCAGCCGCTATCTGCTCTTTGATCTTAAAAATGGTGATCTGGGCTTCATCACCATCACCCATGTCCGGATGTCGGATGATCTGCGCCATGCGCGGATCTTTTACAGTGTCATGGGCGACCAGGACCGGATCGAGCAGACGGCGAAGCGGCTCGAACAGTTGACCGGACCGATTCGTGGTGAAATGGGGCACCGCCTCGGGTTGCGCTATGTGCCCGAGATCCAGTTCAGTTTCGATGATTCCGCCCTCTATGCGGCCCATATTCAGGACGTGATCGCCAAGATTCACCGGGAGGAAAAGCCATAGCCGTTCCCCCTTCCGCCGCAGCACTGCGTGAGGAGCGCGGCCGCGATCTCGTTCTCAATCTGCGCAAACCTGTCGGCTGGTCCTCCTTCGATGTCGTTCGCCGGGTGAAAAAGCTGATTCCGGGGAGCAAAGTCGGCCATGCCGGCACCCTCGATCCCTTTGCGGATGGGGTGCTGCTGGTGTGCACAGGTCGCGAGACGCGTAGTATCGCAGCCCTGGTCGACGCCCCCAAGGAATACCGCGGCCGCCTGCGGCTCGGTTTTACGACTGATACGCTGGATATCAGCGGCGTCGTGACCGAAACCAGAGCATTGGCGCCTTGCGATCCCGAACAGATCCGTACCGCAGCTCGCCGCTTCGTCGGCGAATTGCAGCAGGTGCCGCCGAGCTTTTCCGCGATTCATGTCGACGGCCAGAGGCTCTACAAGCTGGCTCGGGCCGGCGTCGAGAAAATCCCTGCACCCCGGCCTGTGACCATCCACAGCCTGGAGGTGCTGGCGATCGGTACCTGCTGGATCGATTTTACCGTCTGCTGCTCCAAGGGAACCTATATCCGCGCCCTGGCGCGGGATTGGGCCCGGGAACTCGGCACCGTGGGATTCCTCTCCCATCTCACCCGGACCCGAATTGGCAGCTACAGGCTTGAGGAGTCCCTGGAAGTAACGGCCTTGGCACAGTATCTTCAATCTGAATCATCGCGATAGAACATACATGCAGATTATCTGGAATATCAATACTTTTCCACCCTCCGACACCAGTGTGGTCTCGCTCGGGACTTTCGATGGGGTGCATCGCGGCCACCAGGTCATCCTGGGTGAGTTGAAGGCGCGTGCCGAACGGGCCCGGGCACATGCGACCATGATTACCTTCGAACCCCACCCGCAGCTCGTTCTGCAGGATTCAGGCCGGCCGCAGCAAGAGGTGCTGACCACGATCGAGGAGAAGATCGAAATTCTCGATGACCTCGGCCTGGACCGGCTCGTGATCGCCCATTTTTCGCCCACATTCGCCAGCATGGGCCCGGAACGCTTCGTCATCGACCTCCTCATCGCAAAATTGCGCATGCGCGAGATCATCATCGGCCACGACCACGCTTTCGGCAAAGGACGCAGCGGCAATCTCGCCCTGCTGCAAAAACTCGGAGCGGAATTCGGCTTTGTGGTGGATTCCCTGCCCCCTCTGAAGGTAGGCGAAGAGATCATTTCGAGTACCCGGATCCGTCACGCCCTGCAGGAGGGAAATCTGGAGGTCGCGGGGCAGATGCTTGGTCGCCCCTACAGCATTAACGGGCTGGTCGTGCATGGAGCCGGCCGAGGAACCGGCCTGGGCTACCCGACCATCAACCTGCGGCCTTATTCCCAGTATAAACTGGTGCCCCGCCCCGGCATCTATGCCTCGCGCACCCGCCTCGGCGGCAGGAGTCATAATTCGGTCACCTATATCGGCACGCGACCGACCTTCTCCGCCCAGGAGCGGGTTATTGAAACCTATCTGTTCGACTTTGACGGGCACCTCTACGGTCAGGAGGCCACCGTCGAGTTTATCGCATACATCCGTGAAGACGCCAAATTCGCCACCACCCAGGCTCTTATCGAACAAATCAAACAAGATGTTACCAAATCTATGGAACTTTTAGCGATCCATTAAAGTTACTTAACGGAGGTTTTTTCAATGCCACTGACCAAAGAGGTAAAGCAGGAACTCGTACTCAAGTACGGCCAGCGTGCCGATAACACGGGCAGCACTGAGGCCCAGATCGCCATGCTGACGGAGCGAATCAATCAACTCACCAAACACTTCCATACGAATCCGAAGGATTTTCACTCCCGGCGTGGTCTGCTCAAGATGGTCGGCCGCCGGCGCCGTCTTCTTGACTACCTGAAATCCAACGATATTACCCTCTATCGTTCGCTCATTCAGGATCTTGGCATTCGCCGCTAGAGGCACTGCTTTCTTGTCCAGATGCGCCCTGGTTGGGGATCACCCTGCACGGATTCGGCCCAAGAGAAAGGAGGCACCAGCCCATGGTTGAAGTAAAGCAAGTAACGCGCTATTTTGGCCGTGTCATGGCTGTTGACAAGGTCTCATTTCAGGTCGGCAAGGGGGAGATCGTCGGCTTCCTCGGCCCCAACGCCGCAGGTAAAACCACGACCATGCGCATTCTCACCACCTATCTTCCGGCGACCAGCGGAAGCGCCTCGGTGGCTGGTTTTGATGTGCACGAAAACTCCATGGAGGTCCGCCGCCGTATCGGCTACCTGCCCGAGAATCCACCGCTCTATACCGATATGCGCGTGGCCGATTATCTCGAGTTCGTTGCCAGGATCAAAGGTGTCGATGCGCGCAACCGGAAACAGGCCATCGCCGACACCATGGATAAAACCGGCATCAGCAGCGTTTCCGGCCGGGTCATCAAGCAGCTCTCCAAAGGCTATAAACAGCGCGTCGGTCTCGCCCAGGCCCTCGTCCATAATCCTGAGGTTCTGATTCTGGATGAGCCCACCGTTGGCCTCGATCCCAAGCAGATCATCGAGGTGCGTGAGCTGATCAAGGGACTCGCCGGAACGCACACCATCATCCTCAGCACCCACATTCTGCCCGAGGTCAGTATGACCTGTGAACGCGTGGTCATTATCGACAAGGGCAGGATTGTGGCCGAAGATACCCCGGATAATCTCACCCGCAAACTGGCCGGATCCCAGCGTTTTGCCCTGGCCGCCACCGGCCCTGTCGCGGAGGTGCAGCAACAGCTCTCCCGTCTCGAGGGCGTTCGCCACGTGCGCGCACTCGATCTGGCCGCGCCAGCGGGCGTACAGCATTACCAGATCGAATCGGGCGCCGAGGCGGACATCAGTCCCGCCATCGCCCGCGCGATCGTCGAGAAGGGCTGGAATCTCCATGAGCTGCGCCCCGAGGGGCTCAGCCTGGAAGATGTCTTCCTCCGGGTGACGACGACGGAAGAGGAGGTGGAACACTGATGAATAACTATCTCGCCATCTTGAACCGGGAATGGCGCTCCTATTTCGCCTCCCCGATAGCCTATGTGGTGATCGGCCTCTTTTTGCTGATCTCGGGCATCTTTTATTATTTGCTGGTCACCAATTTTGTCCAGATGTGCATGCAATCGGACATGCAAGCGCAGTATTACCAAATGGCCGCACCCAAACTCAATGTCAATATGATGGCCATCCGGCCGCTGCTGCACAATATGAGCCTTTTCGCGCTCTTTTTCCTGCCCCTCGTCACCATGCGGCTCTTCTCCGATGAGAAAAAGAGCGGCACGATCGAGCTGCTGCTCACCTCCCCTGTGACCAATACCCAGTCGATCCTCGGCAAGTTCAGCGCCGCCGCCGGGCTCTACCTGCTGATGCTGCTGCTCACCGGTCTCTATGTGGCCGCACTCTTTTTCCTGGGCAAACCCGAAGCCGGCCAGATCCTCACCGGCTATCTTGGGCTTTTCCTGCTCGGACTCTGCTACATCGCCTTCGGACTCTTCTTCTCAACCCTGACCGATAACCAGATCATCGCCGCGGTCAGCACCGTGGCCTTCATTCTGGTGTTCTGGGCCATTGGCTGGATCTCGGATATGGCCAGCCCGGCCGTCGGCAAAATTCTGGGCAATTTTTCTCTCATCGAGCATTTCGATGATTTTGCCAAGGGCGTCCTCGATACACGCCACATCCTCTTCTACCTCAGTTTTGCCGGCATGGGGCTATTCCTCTCCTATGTTTCCATCGAGTCTGCTAAATGGAGGGGCCGGTAATGAAAAAAATCGCAACCTCTTGCGGCTGGCTCGGATTGTTGATCCTTGTGGCCGGCCTGGTGATCTACTCCTTGACCAGTGTGATGAACTGGAGCGTTTATGTGCCGCTCATTCTCGGCGCCATTCTGCTGGTTGCATCGGCGCTGCTGCAATGGGATGAGCTCAAAAAGGGACTGACGAGCCGATCGACCCGATTCGGCAGTAATGCCGCATTGATGATCGCGGTGATCCTCGGCTTGCTCATCGTCGCCAATATCTTTGCGGCGCGGTTCTCCTGGCGGCTCGATACCACCGCCGCCAAACAGTTCAGCCTGGCCGAACAAACCCGCACCCTGCTGAAAAACCTCCAGCAGGAGGTCAAGATCACCGGCTTTTTCAAGTCGGGTGAAGAGGCCTTCACCAGGGAACTCTTGACCGAATATGCCCACTATTCCGATCACCTGAAATTCGAATTTTACGATCCCGATAAAAAGCCCGGCCTCGCCAAAAAATACCAGGTCAAAGCCTATGGCACCCTGATCGTCGAGGGCAACGGCAAGGAAGAGCGGATCGATAAAACCGAAGAGCAGCTGCTCACCAATGCCATCATCAAGGTGACACGCGAAGGGAAGAAAAAGATCTACTTCAGCAGCGGCCATGGCGAAAAGGATCCGGATAAATCGGATCAGAACGGCATGAGCAGCGCCAAAACGGGCCTCACCAACGAAAACTATGAGGTCGGCACCTGCGTGCTCGCCCAGGAGAATGCCATTCCCGCGGATTGCAGTCTGCTGGTGATTGCCGGACCGAAAAGCGATCTCTTCGGCAATGAAAAGAGCCTGATCGAGGACTATTTGCATAAAGGGGGCAAGCTCCTCGTGCTTCTCGACCCGGAATCGCCGGACTCGTACACGCAACTTCTCGCGGCCTGGGGTTTCAAAATCGGTCACGATATCGTCGTCGATGCCTCCGGCTTCGGCCAGCTCTTCGGCGCCGGGCCGACCATGCCGATCGTCTCCCAATACGAACAGCACACCATCACCCGCGATTTCAATCTGATGACCTTTTTCCCGGAGGCCCGCTCCGTCAGCCGCGCCGATGCGCCGCCGGCCGGCCTGACCGTCCAGGAGATCGGCAAAACCAGCCAGCGCAGTTGGGGTGAAACCAGCCCGCTCAGCGGCACCAAGCAGATCGCTTTCGATGAAGGCGCGGATCTTCGCGGCCCGGTGTCGCTGGTGGCTGCCGCTGAAAAAACCGCGACCCCGGATGCCGGCGGCAAGACCGCCAGGACACGCCTTGTTGTCTTTGGCGATTCGGATTTTGCCGGCAACAGCTATTTCAACACCCAGGGGAATGGCAATCTCTTCCTCAATGCGGTAAGCTGGCTCGCGGAGGAGGAGGACCTCATCTCAGTACGCGCCCGTGATCCGGAGGACCGCAGGATCGACATCACCCAAACCCAATCCCGCGCCTTGCTCTATATCGGCGTGATTCTGCTGCCGTTGGCCATTTTTGCCTCCGGCATTGTGGTCTATCGCAAACGTAAATAAGGAATACCCCGCGGCTTCCCCCACCGGGATGCCGCGGGAACCTGTATATCCGCTGGTAAATCGGAGTTTATTCGCTATGAGATTCAGAACAACGCTCATTCTCGCGCTCGTCCTCACCCTGGGCATCCTTGGCGTTGTTTATATGAACAAGAAGGATAAGAGTGGCCAGGACGCTAAAACAGCCAACGAGAAAATAATCAGCTATTCCGGTGACGAGATCACCGCCATCAGTATCTGGCCTGCCGGAATTCAGGCCCGGCGCGACAGCAGCGGCTGGATGCTGCAGCAACCCCTGCAAATCCGGGGGGACAAAGAGAGCTGGAATGCCATCGCTGCGATGTTCTCCTGGGCGAAAAAGGAACGCAGCGTTTCCACAGACGCCGCCGACTATCCCTCTTTCGGCTTGCTGCCGCCGCGCGCTCTCCTGGTTCTGGAGAGCAAGGGCCGAAGCGATACCCTCTATATCGGCGACGACGCCGCCATCGGCTCTCTGGTCTATGCCCGCAGGGCAGGCAATCCGGAAGTCTTTCTCGGCACGAGCAGCCTGTGGACGAATGTCCATAAATCCCTCTTCGATCTGCGCGACAAGGCCGTGCTGGAGTTCGATCAAAACCGCATCTCGGCCTTGGCAATTAAAAGCGGCAAGGAGATGTTTAATCTGAGCAAAGAGGGAAGTGACTGGAAGATCACCTCCCCTGGCGCCTGGCTGGCCGATCGCAGCAAGATCGCTTCCTTGCTCAGCGCATTGCAGTATCAGAAAGCCAAACGCTTTGTGGAGGAGAATCCGCGCGAGTTGCGGCGCTACGGTCTGGACCAGCCCCTTTATCAATATACCCTCCGCCACACATCAACCGGAGACCCGCTCACCCTGGCCATTGGCAGGGAGGAGGGGGGCGAGTATTACGCACGCGATGCCTCCCGCCCGGCGCTTTTCACTGTAGATTCGTCTTTCGTCAACAGCCTGAAGGTCAACCTGACCGCCTTGCGCGACAAGCAGCTGCTCCATTTTGCCGCTTCCGCCGCGGACGGTCTCGAGCTGACGGTGGGAGACACCACTTTTGTGTGCCACAAGGACACATCGGGCAACTGGAGTTTGTCTCAGCCCCTGTCCAGACCGTTGCGCAGCTGGAAGATCAGCGGATTACTCGGCGATCTGCAAAGTGCTGCTGCCGAGGGTTTCGTCAGTGAGAAGCCGGCGCCGCTGAAGCCCTTCGGCCTCGAGCGCCCGCGCATCCGCTGCCGCATCACCCAACAGGGTGCACTCCTCGGCGAGCTGTTGCTCGGCCGCGAAAAAGATGCTGCTACGCTCTATGCAAAGACCGGCGCTGCGCCGGCGGTCTATATAGTCAAGTCGACGCTCTTTGAAAAAATGAATGTTAAATCGTCGGATCTGATCGAGTCCACACCGGTCCCATCCGGCGGCAACTATGTACCACAGTAACACAGGAAGACGCAGCCGGTTTGTTCCACGCGGCTAAGGGCCGCGAGGAATGAATCGGCTGCGATCACACCGGGCTTAGGCCCAAACTACACACCACGATACAGGTTGCCTCGCTCATCATGAATGTGCGCAGTGCGCATGCCTGCCAAAGACATTCTCCTCGCATCTTCATATTCGGGGAAACGGCCTGGTCGCAACGGAGGAAAAATGATCGTTAGAAAACAAACCGAATTTGAAGGTCAGCAGCTGATCATGGAGACCGGCAAATTGGCCAAGCAAGCCAACGGGGCCTGCTGGGTCCAGTTGGGCGACACTGTCGTGCTCGCCGCCGTCGTTGCCGACAAGAAGGCCTCGGAAGAGCGCGATTTCTTCCCGCTCACCGTCGATTACCGCGAAAAGGCCTATGCCGCCGGCAAGATCCCGGGCGGCTTTTTCAAGCGCGAAGGCAAACCGACCGACGGCGAGGTGCTCAGCGCCCGCCTGATCGACCGCAGCATCCGTCCGCTCTTCGCCAAGACCTTCCGCAATGAGGTCCAGGTCTATGTCTGGGTGCTCTCGGCCGACAAGATCAATGACGCCGATGTCCTCGGCCTCACCGCCGCCTCTCTGGCTTTGGGCGTCTCGGACATTCCCTTCCAGACCCCGATCGCCGGTGTGCGCATCGGCAGGGTGGAGGGCCGCTTCATCGCCAACCCCACCTTCGAGCAGCAGGAAGAGAGCGACATCGATCTGGTTCTCTCCGCCTCTGAGGATTCCATCGTCATGGTCGAAGGCGAGGCCAAAGAGATCTCTGAAGAGGATATGATCGCTGCGCTCGAGTACGGCCATCAGGCCATCCGCAAGATTCTCGCCCTCGAAGCCGCGGTGGTCGCGGAAGCCAGCAAGACCAAGATGGCCATCCCCGTGCCCGAAGAACTCCCCGGTCTCGTCGAAGCCGTCAGCGCGTGCAAGGATGAGATGAACGTGGCGCTCCGCGTCAAGGAGAAAGAGGCGCGCCGCGAAGGGCTCGCCGCCATCAGTGAAAAAGTTCAGACCAGCCTCGCCGAGGCCTATCCGGAAAAGAATTCCCGGATCGCCGAGATCTTTCACGACCTGGAAAAAGAACTGATGCGCCGCATGGTGCTCGAGGAGAAATCCCGCCTGGATGGCCGTGGACTTCGTGACATCCGCGATATCTCGATCGAGGTCGGCTTGCTGCCCCGCACCCACGGTTCGGCCCTGTTCACCCGCGGTCAGACCCAGGCCCTTGCCTCGGTCACCCTGGGCACCAAGGTCGACGAGCAGCGCATCGAGGAACTCGAAGGTGAGTTCCGCAAGACCTACATGCTGCACTACAACTTCCCGAGCTTTTGCACCGGCGAAGTCAGGCCCAACCGCGGCGTCAGCCGGCGCGAGGTCGGCCACGGCAATCTGGCCGAGCGCGCCATCAAGCAGGTGATGCCGACGGAAAAGATCTTTCCCTACACTGTCCGCATCGTCTCCGATGTGCTCGAGTCCAACGGTTCCTCCTCGATGGCCACCGTCTGTGCCGGCTCCCTGGCCTGCATGGATGCCGGTGTGCCCATCAAGAGCGCCGTGGCTGGTATCGCCATGGGTTTGATCAAGGAAGGCGAACAGGTGGCCGTTCTCACCGACATCCTCGGCGATGAAGACCACATGGGCGACATGGACTTTAAAGTGGCCGGCACCCGCGAAGGCATCACCGCCTTCCAGATGGACATCAAGATCAAGGGGATCTCGACCGCGATCATGCGCGAAGCCCTGCAGCATGCCCGAGATGGACGCTTCTTCATTCTCGACAAGATGCAGGCGATCATCGAACAGCCGCGTGCTGAGCTTTCGAACTATGCCCCGCGCATCCTTTCGATCAAGATCCCGGTCGATTCCATCGGCCTGGTCATCGGACCCGGCGGCAAAAACATCCGCGAGATCGTCGAACGCACCGAAACCACCATCGACATCAACGATGACGGTACGGTGACCATCGCTGCGGTGGATCCCGGCGCCTGCGAAAAGGCCGCCAGCATCATCAAAGCGATGACCGCCGAGGTTGAGGTGGGCACGGTCTATACCGGCAAGGTCAAAAAGATCGCCAAGTTCGGCGCCTTTGTCGAGGTCCTGCCGGGGCGGGAGGGACTCCTCCATGTCTCCGAGATCGAACACCGCCGCGTCGAGCGCGTTGAGGATGTGCTCAAGGTCGGCGATGAGGTCCAGGTCAAGGTGATGAAGATCGATGGGGATGGCAAGATCGATCTCAGCCGCAAGATTCTGCTCGAGCGCCCCGCAGGGACTCCCGAGAACAACCGGCCGCCACACGGCAATCGCTAGGCGGGTCTGCCTTTGCGGGCAGATCTCGGCTGAATTCCTGAAATCCGGCATCCGTGGCAGACACGGATGCCGGATTTTTTTACCTGCCGCGCCAGTTGGGGGAGCGGCCGCAGTGTCGTTGCTTCTGTGGGCAGCAGGGATACCGGCGTTGCTGACTTTCTGCCCGGGTTTCAGCGGCCTCTGCGGCAACCAGGCTGACCCGCCCAGTAGAGATGCCGGTGTTGCTGACTTTCTGCCCGGGTTGCAGCAGCCTCTGCGGCAACCAGGCTGACGCGCCCAGTAGAGATGCCGGCATCTGTTACCCATGACAGCGTCCCGCCAGGACGCCTTGCGGAGAGATTTCCTTGCATGCCGATTCTCGCCTATCATATGGTCGAACCGCGCTTTGATCTGGCGATCACCCGCGTCACCCCGGCGCAATTTGCGGCACAACTGGATGCGCTGCTGCAGGCCGGGTACACCGTGCTGCCCCTGCGCGAGTTCATGCAGCTACGCGGTGGCCGGGAACGGAGTGTGGCCCTGACCTTCGATGATGCCTATGCCTCCGTTTACCGGTATGCCTTCCCCATCCTGCGAGGCCTGAGCGTACGCGCCACGCTGTTCGTGCCGGCGGGCTACATCGGCAAGATGGACGATTGGGATGTCAATTTCGGCCGTATCCGTTTTGCCCACATGGAGCAGGATCAGATCCGCGAGCTCGCAGCGGCGGGATGGGAGATCGGCTCCCATTCGCTGCATCATTGGGATCTGACGCGCCTCAGCCCGGAGCGTCTGGAGGAGGAGGTGGGAGGTTCCAAACAGGTACTGGAAAAGCTCAGCGGCGGGGCCGTGGAGGCCATTTCCTACCCCTTTGGCAACACCGATGCACGGGTGGTGGCGAGCTGCAAACGGGCGGGGTACCGCCTGGGGGTGGTGATGGCCAGACTTGATGCAAAGCTTGAAGTGAACTTCGTTTTGCCGCGATTTGGTGTCTACTTGTACGATTTGCCCCCACTGTTCAAAAAGAAAGTGTTTGGAAAACACGAAAAATTGTTTAAATTTATTCAGCGTGGCATTGATTTCTGTTCCGATGGTACTGTTCTGGTGAAACAGGGCTTTGGAAAACCAAGAAAAAGTGCTTGATTATTGGAACAATTATCCCTATTTTATGCGTCTGAAGAACAGGCGCAGGCTCAGGTCACGCCCAGGGTGGAAGAGAAGGCTATCCGACGGCTTTACTATTCCATCGCGGAGGTCAGCCGCATCACGGGTCTCAAGCCCTATGTCCTGAGGTACTGGGAGACCGAGTTTCGCGAACTCCGGCCTGCCAAAAATCGCGCCGGCAATCGTATCTATCGCAAGAATGATATACGATTGCTGTTCGTCATCAAACGCCTTCTTTATTACGAGAAATACACCATCGAAGGCGCTCGGCAAAAGCTGCAATTCATCAAACGCAGCAACGATGCCCAGCTCAATCTTTCGCTCTACGAGGCGAAAAGTCAGGATGTAATCGATGAGTTGCGGCTCGGGTTGGTGGATCTGGCAAAAATGTTGGAAGATTTACATCGGGGCGTAGCGCAGTCCGGTTAGCGCACTTGACTGGGGGTCAAGGGGTCGCAGGTTCGAATCCCGCCGCCCCGACATGTAAACGAAAAGGGTTGACGCTGGTTCAGGTCAGCCCTTTTTTTTGAATACCACGCTCCGCTCCTCCGCAGAACACACCCGTGGCACCGCCGCGCCTGGGCGCAGCCCGCATACCGCACTCCGCTGCAGCCCCTCACCGCTGTGCCGTAAATTCTCCGTATTTTGTGATCCAACGCGCGATTGCAGCCCCCTCAAACCGCTCCGAATCAAGTTTTTGATTGACATTCTTTGCTAATTTGGCTAATTTGCCGCAAGAACCGGCAATAGCCGGACCAGCACATCTCCTCCTTCCTCTGGATACTGACATGGCACGTTCCACCGACTCCGGGCTTTCCTGTTCGCCAGGCGATAAGCTGGATTCATGCGGCTGCTCACCCGGCCGGCGGCGTTTCAATTTGCGTCGGACCTGAAGGCCGCCTCTGTTTACCACACTTGTCAGAGAAAAGGCATCATGAAAACAAGCGAACGATTAAGGCATCTGACCACCCGTATCGGGATCCTGGCGCTCCTGCTAACCAGTCCGGCGCTGTTCGCCGCAGATCCGGTCCTCTTTTTTTCGGATCTGGATTGGGGGCCCAGGTCAGGATGGGAGGGATCGGCCAGCCGGGGCGCGGCGGTGACGATCTGGGGCAAGAATTTCGGCAGCAGCCGCGGCGGGAGTTATGTCACCATCAATGGCGCACCCGCAGCAGAGTATGCGGAGTGGGGTGCCGCCGGGCCGGCGCGGGGTCTGGAGCGGATCACCTTCTGGGTCAGCAGCAGCAGTCAGGATGGGGACGGCCAGATCACGGTAACCGTGGGTGGCGTGACCTCCAACGCACTACCCTTCCGGGTGATGGCGGGGGTGATCTATTTTATTGCCCCGACCGGAAGCAACAGCAATAACGGCCTCTATACTACGGCACAGGGCGGGGTCAAGGGCCCTTTCCGCGATATCTATATGTTCAATCCCGGCACGCTGTCGAACGGGCAGAATCCCTCCGGTGATGGCCAATACATCGTTTATGTGCGCGGAGGCAACTACAGCAGGCAGGATGTGGATGAGGCTTTTGTCGCATTGCGCGGGCCCTATGGCGGCGAAAACAAGCGCAAGGCGCTGATCGGCTATCCGGGCGAAACGCCGGTTCTGAATGCGTTGACCGCCAGCCGGGGCGTGATCTGGACAGCGAGCTACAGCCCTTACGGTCGGATCAACTATTTCACCTACGCCAAGCTGCGGGTGGAGGGCGGGACCGGGGCCTACAATCTCTGGGGTGACTATACCCGGGTGGTCGGGAATTATATGAAAGATATGCTCGCCGAAACCTGGAGCGGCGTCGTCATGGTGGATAATTCCCAATATTCTGCGGTCTATGGCAACCTTTTCGAGCACTGCGGCTACGACAGCTACAAGCACAACATCTATGTCAAAACGCATCCCGACTATGTCAGCGGCGACAAGAGCGTGGACCAATGCCAGATCGGCTGGAATGAATTCGCCGACGCCGTAGCAGGCTCCGATGCCCGGGGCGGCGTGATTTTTATATCGCGCGCCGGCGGCACCAGCGGCAAGTTTACCCGGAATGTCTTTGTCCATGACTGCTATTTTCGCGACGGCAATATGGATTTTATCTACGTCGGAGACAGTCAGGATATCGGCGATGTGTTCGTCTATAATAACCTGTTTCGTGGCGGGACCAGCATCAACGGCGGGATAACCCTCTACGCCGGCACCAACAACATCTATTTTTACAATAACACCTTCTACAAGATCGGACCTGCCAACCAGCCGATGATCTGGGGAACGGAACTGGCGCACGCCTTTTTCAAAAACAACATCTGGTACTGCTCATCCGGACAGCTCTTCAGCTATCTCGAGACCTGGAGGGGCGCCACCTTTAATTATGACCACGATCTCTTTTATGACCCGGACGGCTCGACCGCACTGCCCTCAGGCGCGAATATTACGGTAACCAGCTGCCGATCCGGCGACCCGAAATTCACCAATGCGACCGGCAACGATTTCCACCTTCTCCAGACCAGCCCCGCCATCGACGCCGGCCTGGCCAGTGTCAACACCCTCGTGACCAGAGACTATGACGGCAACAAGCGCCCGCAGGGCTCTATCTTCGATCTCGGCGCCAATGAGTATATCACCGTGACCGCCGTCCAGCCCTTTGCGATCACCCCCACCTCCCTGGATTTTGGCAGCCTGGAGGCGCTGAAAACCCTCCAGCTGAGCAACAATGGATCAACCGCCCTCAGCTGGACCGCCAGCGGCGACCAGGCCTGGCTCAGCGTGAAACCGGCCAGCGGCACCCTGCAATTGGAGACGGCCCTCCTTAAAGTGACGGTCGACCGCCGCAATCGGGCGGCAGGGTCCTATTCCGGCAGCGTCAACATCGTCACCGGCAGCGGCACCACCTCTGTCGGGGTGCTGATGAACTGCGTTCCCGATACCATTCCGCCGGCGCGGCCGCAGGGCGTCCACGTCCTCTTCAATTGAGGGAGGCGCCTGGATGGACTGACCGGGGCCGAACTCCCCGGCATGAAATCGCGCATAAAAGATTGACGATGCGAAAAAAAATCACTACCTTACTCCCCGTGTGAATAGCACAACGGATTTGTGCCAACCATTCACCTGGAGAAGGAAATCTCACGATATGGATTCAATTTCGCAGAAGTCCGGCGATCGGGAGAAAAGACGCGTAGCCCTGACCTCTGTCCTGGCAGCGGTAGCACTGACGGGATTCAAGCTCGCGATCGGCATCGTCACGGGCAGCCTGGGCATCCTCGCCGAAGCGGCCCATTCCGCGCTCGATCTGATTGCCGCAGTAATAACCCTTTTTGCCGTCCGCATCTCCAGCCAACCTGCTGACCGCGAACATACCTATGGCCACGGCAAGGTCGAAAATCTCTCGGCCCTGGCCGAAACGATCCTGCTGCTGCTCACCTGCATCTGGATCGTCTATGAATCCATCCACCGCATCTTTTTCAAAGAAGTCCAGGTCGAGGTGAACATCTGGGCCTTCGCCGTGGTCATCTTCGCCGTCCTCATCGATTATGGCCGCTCACGCGCGCTCTACCGGACCGCAAAAAAATACAATAGCCAGGCGCTCGAAGCCGACGCCCTGCACTTTTCCACCGATATCTGGTCTTCGCTGGTTGTGCTGGCCGGACTGGTGCTGGTCCTCGTATCCAGGCACAGTGGCCTCCCCTGGCTGGCCAAGGCCGACGCCATCGCCGCCCTGATCGTTGCGGCGATCGTCATCTATGTCAGCCTGGAGCTGGGACGCCGGACCGTCGGTGGCCTGCTCGATGCCGTCCCCGCCGGCTTGCTCGATCAAATCGGCCAGGTCATCCGCGTCCCCGGTGTCTTGCAGGTTGGCCGCGTGCGCGCCCGCCATAGCGGCCCGGATGCCTTTGCCGATATCACGGTCATGGTCGCCCGCGACATCGGCCTCGAGCAGGCGCACGATATCGCCGCTGCGGTGGAAGAACGGGTGCACACAATCATCCCGGGATCCGATGTGGTGGTGCACCTCGACCCCATCGAGACCGACAACGAGTCGGTCTTTCAGGTTATCCGCCTCGCTGCCGCCCGCCTCAATATATCGGTGCACGGCATCCGCATCTACGCCGTCCATGGCAAGGACTATCTCGAGCAACACATCGAGGTGAGCGAGGAACTCACCCTCGAAGAGGCCCATGCCAAAGCGACCAGCTTCGAAGAGGCTCTGCATGCGATCCTCCCGGGGGTCGAACAGATCGTCACGCATATCGAACCCGTCGGCGACTCATGGTCGCGGCGCCAAACGCAGCAGGCGAGCACCGAGGAGATTCGCGGTATCCTGTTTGCTCTGCCGGAGGTTGTGAGTTCCGGCATGAAGGTTCACGATCTGCTCGTCCACAGCGTGGACCGGGAGATTCATCTCTCCTTTCACTACAGTCTGGCAGCGGATCTCCCGATCAAGGAGGCTCACCTGCTGACGGAAAGAATCGAGCAATCCCTGCGCCACCAGATCCCCAATCTGGGCCGGGTGATCATTCACACGGAACCGGATTAGCGTATCACGCAGGAAGCCGGCCGCAGTCGCACAGCAGGCGCGAACGGGGAGGGCCGGATTCAGGCCCCAGGCGTTTCGGGCGGCGCTGCAGCAGCGCGCGGCGCCAGGGCATGACGCTGCAGGAGCCACCCGAGATACCCCAGCGAACTCGCCAGAATCCCCAGCAGCGCCGCCAGATCCTGCCATGAAAGCGCAAATCCTTCCGCATGCAGCGTCGGCATTACCAACCAATTCAAATCCACCCAGTGCATCAGCAGCAGCCAGGCCGCGCAAAGACTCAGAACCCGCACATTCCGCTTGGCCCAACGCGTCAGGAGAATGGGGAAGGGTATCGCAAAATGACCGAATACCAGCAGCAGGCTGACCGCGCGCCAGCCACCGTGCCAGCGGTGCTGATACCAGATGGTCTCCTCCGGAATGTTGCCGTACCAGATGAGAAAATATTGCGAGGCCGCCATGTAGGCCCAGAAGATCATGAAGGTGAGGAGCAGGCGCCCCAGATCGTGATAGACCTCGAGTCCCGCCGTCGTGCGCAGATGGCCCTGGCTGTGCAGAAAGTGGAGCAGGAGAATGACCGCCGCAAGCCCGGCGACCACGCATCCCGAAAAGACGTAGACCCCGAAAATGGTCGAATACCAGCGGGCATCAAGCGACATCAGCCAGTCGAACGCCGCAAAGGTGACCGTCAGGGCGAAAAGAATGGTCCCGGCTGCGCTGAGCTTGCGCATACGTGAGGCCAGCTCCGGCGTGGGAGTCGCATCTTCTTTCAGGCTGAGGTGCCGCAGCCTCCAGGCCAGCAGGGTCCAGATGGCAAGATACATGAGGGCGCGCAGGATAAAAAACGGCGCGTTGAGGAAGGGTGATTTCAGCTGCACGACCGGATCATGCGCCATACGCTCTGCATGGCTCCACTCATAGAGTTCGTGCAAGCCACCCAGCAGCGGCAGAAAGAGCACAAACAGGAGGGGGAGTATCGCGGCGAGGTGCTCCAGCAGACGGCGCACCGGCAGGCTCCACTGCGCGCCCGTGAGGTGAAAGACCATGTTCAGAAAGAGCGCGCCCAGGGCGATGGTGAGGCCAAAAACGACGGCGACGAGCCACGAATGGTAGAACTGGGTGGGATTTTGCAAAGCGCCCACAGCGCTCAGGGCCAGGGCGATCACAGCGATACAGACCGCCACACGGCTGTAGCGTGGAATACCGGAAAGATACTGTTCTTCAGCGTTCATATCACCATCTAAAAAAGGATGACTGCGCTCACGGACTAGTGCTGCTGCAGCGTGCGCACATGGGCGACGATCGCCCAGCGGTCGGCCGCCGGAATCTGGTGGGCATGAGAGGGCATGGTGCGCACGCCATTGCTGATCACGGCAAAAATATAGCCATCGCCTTCTTGCTTCAGCCGCTCCTCCCAGAAGACCGGCGGCGGAATGAATCCCCGCGCGATAACCGTGCCCTGGCCATCACCCTGCAGGCTGTGACAATGCTTGCAAAAGATGGCAAAGCGTTCGCGGCCCCGCGCGAGCAGCTCGGGTGTTGTCGGCAGCGGACTATGCGTGACAGCCTGGCCCTCAGAGTCCATGCCCTGGTAAAAGGCCGCATCTTCGTGCAGCGGGCCGGCAGCAACAGTTCCGGGCACCGGCATGCGCATGGCCGCATGGTCGGCAAAAAATGCGCTCGCCGCCTGGGTCTTGTATTTGGGCTGATGGTCCATGTCCTGCACCGGATGCACCGGGGGCTTGTTGGACTCGCCGCCGCGCTGACAGGCCGCCGCAACCAGCAGGAAAAGGCATAGTAAAAATTGGGGCATTCGGGCCATGACGCGTCTATTCCTCTGGTTAGGCGGTTTCCTGCAGCTCTTCAACCCGGGTGGCGCGGGTGGCGTAGAGCAGCGAGCGGACCTTTTCCGGATCGTAAAGGGGGTCGCCGGCCTCGATGCTGAGAAAAAAGCCATCCGTTGTCACCTGCGCAAATCGGTCGGAATGAAAAACCGCATGATAGAACTGCGGCAGCTTGATCAGGGCCAGCATGCCGATCACGGCCGTGAACGCACCGAGCAATACCGCCAGCCCGAAGGTGACCGGCATGAACGCCTGGTAGCTGAAAAAGGGCTTGCCGGAAATGATCAGTGGGTAATCGACGGCACTGGTCCAGCCCTGCAGCAGCAGCGCCAGAACTGCTCCGGCGAAAGCCGCAGCACCCACCATGAAGCCGAGCGGTGAACGCTTGAGCCGCATCGCTTCGTCCATCCCGTGAATGGGAAAGGGGGAATGGCAGTCGAAGTGGCGGTAGCCGGCCTCGGCTACCTGGCGTGCCGCAGCCAGCAGCTCGCCGGGCCCGGCATACTGGGCCAGCATCCCCAGAGTACGCTTCGGGTTGGGCATATCAGACCTGCCTGGAAGGGGTTGGTGCCGCCGCCGGCTCTGCCGGATGCGCTTGCGGCAGGATTCCCTTGACCTCCGACATCGCAATGATCGGCAGGAAGCGGACAAAGAGGAGGAAAAGGGTGAAGAATAGCCCGAAGGAGCCCAGCAGGATACCCGCATCCACCCACGTGGGCTTGTAGTAGCCCCAGGCCCCGGGCAGATAATCACGCGACAGGGAAGAGACGATAATAACAAAGCGCTCGAACCACATGCCGACATTAATGAGCAGCGAGGCCGCGAACAGCAGCGGAATGGAGGTGCGGATCTTTTTGAACCAGAAGAGCTGCGGAATCAGCACATTGCAGCTGATCATGATCCAGTACCCCCAGGCATAGGGCCCGAACGCACGATTGAGGAAGGTGAAGCGTTCATACAAATTGCCGCCATACCAGGCGATAAAAAACTCCACACCATAGGCGTAGCCCACCATCAGGCCGGTGACAAGCATGATCTTGCACATGTTTTCGAGATGGCGGAGGGTGATGATGTTCTGCAAATCGAATATCTTGCGCATGATGATCGCCAGGGTGGTCACCATCGCGAATCCTGAAAAGATGGCACCCGCGACGAAATAGGGGGGGAAGATCGTCGTATGCCAACCCGGGATGATGCTGGTGGCAAAGTCGGTGCTGACGACACTGTGCACCGAAAGCACCAGGGGGGTGGAGAGCCCGGCGAGCAGGAGGTAGGCCATCTCATAATGCTGCCACTGACGGTTGCCGCCGCGCCATCCCAGGGAAAGGATGCCGAAAACGATCTTTTTGATTCGGCTGCGGGCCCGGTCACGCAGGGTGGCCAGATCGGGCACCAGGCCGACATACCAGAAGAGCAGCGACACCGTGAAATAGGTGCTGACCGCAAAGACATCCCAGAGCAGGGGGCTGCGGAAATTGGGCCACACCGACATCTGGTTCGGCAGCGGAAAGAGCCAATAGATCAGCCAGACCCGTCCGACATGGATCGTCGGAAAGAGCAGGGCACAGATCACCGCAAAAAGGGTCATCGCTTCGGCAAAACGGTTGATCGAGGTGCGCCACTGCTGCCGCAGCAAAAAGAGAATAGCCGAGATCAGCGTGCCGGCATGCCCAATTCCGATCCAGAAGACGAAATTGACAATATCCCATGCCCAGCCAACCGGAATGTTGTTGCCCCAGACCCCGATACCCGTGGTCACCAGATACCCGACCAGCGCCAAAAGCCCCACGGTCAGACTGCTGCTCACCGCCAGGGCAATATACCATCCCCTCGGCGTGGGCCGCTCCAGCAGACCGCTCACCTGCTGGGTCAAACCGGAAAAAGTCGGATGGCCCTGGATCCACTCTTCCTGCGTGTGTGAACTCGAGCTCAAATCTTCATCCTGTAGTGAGGAATATCACGCATCAAACCAGCTCGGGATTACGGTTGCGCAGACGCGCGGCAAAACAGGTTCGCGGCCGCACATTCAACTCTTCCAGCAAGGCATAACTCCGCTGCGAGGCGCGCGCCCGACTGACCGCACTCTCCGGATCGAGCAGATTCCCGAAGGTGATCGCCCCCGTTGGACACGCCTGCTGGCACGCGGTCCTGACTTCACCGTCGGCCACTCTCCGTCCCTCCAGCCGGGCCTTGTTTTTGGCGAGAGTGAGCCGCTGCAGGCAGTAGGTGCACTTTTCCATCACCCCGCGCATGCGCACGGTGACATCGGGATTCTGCACCATCTTTCTCAGCTCGGCCATCTTTTGGGTATAATCGAAAAAGTTAAAGCGGCGTGCCTTGTAGGGACAATTGTTCGAGCAATAGCGGGTGCCGACACAGCGGTTATAGGCCATGACATTCAAACCCTCATGGTCATGAACCGTCGCTCCGACCGGACAGACCTGCTCGCAGGGAGCGGTTTCGCAATGCTGGCAGGCAACCGGCTGGTGAACCATCTCCGGATCATCGGGAGTACCATTAAAGTAACGGTCGAGGCGAATCCAGTGCATCTCCCTTCCCTTGGCCACTTGCGTTTTGCCGACCACCGGGATGTTATTCTCGCACTGGCAGGCAATGGTGCATGCGTTGCAGCCGATGCAGGCGTTCAGATCGATCACCATCCCCCACTGATAACCGGTTTTGTAGTCATGATCCTTCCAGAGACTTTTCAGCGGGGGATGTTCGACCGCCGCGCGGGCGAAACCGGGATTATGGCGGAACTCTTCGAGCCCGGCCTGGCGCACCAGCGGCCGCCCGGCCATGCCTGCATATTCCTGGGCGCAGGCGATGGGAAAGCGTCCACCTGCAGGCGCGATCGTGGCCCCCGCCGCAAAGCCCGGACTGGCGGAGCTCCGCAGCACACCCACATCGAATCCCACCCCGGTTCCGACGCGGCCCGCCCGGGTGCGGCCGTACCCCAACTCCAGGGTGACCGAATGCACGGCCTGGCCGGGGACGATCCAGACCGGGATCCGGAGCGACCGGCCGTTAAGCGACAACTGCACCATTTCTCCATTGGCCAATCCGGCCTCTCGGGCCAGTTCATGGCTGATGCGGGCAGGATTATCCCAGGCGATCTTGGTGACGGGATCCGGCACCTCCTGAAGCCAGGCATTGTTGGCGTAGCGGCCATCCAGGAGCGCGGAGGGCTGGAAGATGACCTCCAGCTTGTCCAGGGAGGAGGAAACGGCCGGCTGCTGCCGCAGCTCTGCCAGGATCCGCTCCAGATCCGGCTGCAGGGGAGAGGCCGGCGCCAGCGGCGAGATTCCGTCATGCAGCATCTGGCGCCAGGATTTTTCGTATCCGCTTGCGGGCAGGAGCCCCTTCCAGGTTTCGCGCACCAGGTCATAGCCGTGATGTTCCTCGCCCCGGGCCAGCAGAGCCATAACTTCGGCGGCACTGCGGCTGGCAAACAGGGGCGCGATCATCGGCTGGATGACGCTCAGGCGGCTTTCGACACTGCGGCAGTCGCCCCAACTCTCGAGAAAATGGGCCGCCGGCAAGTGCCAGGTCGTCAGGATCGAGGTTTCATCCACACGGTCGCTGAGGTGAACGCTGAATCCGACCCGGCGCAGCGCCGCGGCAAAATCAAGATCGACCGGAGCGGCATAGGCGGGATTTCCGCCCAGAATGACGAGATGGGTGATCTCTCCAGCCGCCATTTTCGCGGTCAGACGGGCCAAGTCGGCCGTCGCGGGCAAAGCGGTCTGCGCCAACGGCATAAAGTCCAGTGTGGTGCCGAGATGGCCCAAAGCCTGATTGAGCGCAAAGAGGAGCAGGTGCACCTCTGCCAGCTGACGGCGGCCGGCGATGAGCAACCCCTTGCCCCGATGGGCGAGCAAATCGCGGGCGAGCGCGGCAATCCAGCGCTCTTCCGCTGCGTTTTCAAGGTGAGGCGCCGGCCAGTTGGCGAACGGCGTCAGGCCCTGCCGTCCGAGCTCCGCGGCCAGGGCGGAGGCCAGAGCGGCTACGCGCGTGGCTTCGCAGCGCAGGCGGTGATCGGCGGCACCGCCGGTCAGGGTCAGGGTGGGCTCGGCGACATAGAGGCGGCTCATGCTGCCGCCATTCCCATCGAGCGCACGGCTCGCGGCAAATCCGTGTGCGTGGCGCAGATGTTCGCCTTCGCCATAGAGGGCATCCGCATCCAGGCAGACCACCACCTCGGCGCGGGCAAAATGGGCGAGAGGATAGACCGCCTGGCCGCAGGCGGCCCGGGCGGCTTCGAGCAGGGATTCCTCCTGGATTCCATCCCAACATACCCGGATCGCACCGGGCAAGGCGACCGCCAGTTCCTGCTGCAACCGGCTCAGTGTGGGCGAAGCGAAAGACTCGGTAAGCACCGCCAGCCCCTCGCCGCCCCGGCTCTGCAGCTGGGTCAGCTCTTTTTTCCAGGCCGCGGTGAAATCCACCCATTCGGCACCCGCACCGGCATGCTGCGGCTGCTGCGAGCGGTCAGGATCATAGAGATCGAGGACAGCAGCCTGCATGTGAATATCGGAGCCGCCCAGCGCCGCAGGATGGACCGCCAGACCATCGATCTTGGTGGGACGGCCATCAAAAGTGGTGACGAGCACACCAGCCGGATGGATCCCATGCGGCATGGTGCTCGCATAGAACACCGGCAGGCCGGGAACGCTCTCCTCCAGCCCCTTGACGTAGGGCATGATTTTCTCCACCGGCTTGCGGCAAGCCGAAAGCCCGGCCAGGGCCAGCGAAGCGCTCATCAGGCGTAAAAACCGCCGCCGGCTCGGCAGCTCATGCCACTGCTCCGCAGCGTCTTCCGGCTCTGGTACGAAATCGTGAGGGAATGGGGCGCGTTTCTTCATCGATGACATCCCGAACAGTCTTGTGGTGGCGCGATCTTGTTCTGCTTCATTATCACCGCGGCAAAGCGGGCCTGATCCGCGTCCGGTTTCCAGACCATGGAGGTGATCTCCCCGGCGGGACGCAGACTGCTCTCCGGATGACGATGGCACGCCAGGCACCATCCCATGCTCAGCGGCTCGGCCTGCGCCACGACCGCCATGCGCGTTATAAGGCCATGGCAGGACGAACAGCCCACACCTGCGTGTAAATGGGCGCTGTGATTGAAATAGGCATAATCCGGCAAAAGATGGATCCGGTTCCAGGCGATCGGAAGGCCCGTGCTCCAGCTCTCACGCACCGGCATCAGCCGGCTGCTTTCGGGAAGCAGAATCTCATGACAGTTCATGCAGGTCTGTGTCGGCGGCAGATTGGCGTGTGGCGCGGCTTCAATGGCGTGATGACAATAGCGGCAGTCCATGCCCAGATCTCCAGCGTGCAGGGCATGACTGTAGGGAACGGGCTGCTGTGGAGCGTAGCCGACATCGGTAAAACGGGGAGAACCAAAATAGGAAAAAAAACCAATCACTGTAGCGAGACCGAGCATGGCCACAACCACAAGGATCAGGGGGACGTAGTTCGACCAGCGTTTGAAAAGTTGAGCCAAGGGCGTCCATCCTCTCCGTAAGGGCAGTGGAATCGTCTGGTTGGTTCAGGAAAACGCAGGGGAAACAGCGCCATACGCAAAAGAATATAGCTTTTGCATCGGCCATCTGCAAGCAAAAAAGCTGGCCAATCGAAGATTTCAGAAGCTCTCGTCCCGAACCGGTCTACTTAATTTTGACACCCCCTGGAATCTGGGCCACACCCGGCTTTAATATAATTAAAAATAGTGGGCTACCGGTGATACAAGCTTGTGAAGTACACGGCGCAAGATGTCAGGTGGGAACAAGATTTCAGGGTGAACACGGCGCGAGACGTCAGGTGGGAACAAGATTTCGGGGTGAACACGGCGCGAGACGTCAGGTGGGAACAAGATTTCGGGGTGAACACGGCGCGAGACGTCAGGTGGGGACAAGATTTCAGGGTGAACACGGCGCAAGACGTCAGGTGGGAACAAGATTCCGGGGTGTACACGGCGCAAGACGTCAGGTGGGAACAAGATTTCGGGGTGAACCCTGTCTACTTAATCTGTTGCAAATGATAAAAAAAAGCTTAAATTGGACAGAGTGAGCCAAAAGCGGAACCCGCGCCGAACCTCCGGCTCGGCCCGACTGGGGCGCCACCTCCGGGATCACCGCACGACCGGGAATCGAACCCTTGCAGAGGATGATTATGGCCGCTTTCGAGAGCTGGCATAAAGACTGGAGCTTGATGGGTCTTTTCTTCACCGCCGAGGAGACAGAGCGCATCCACAGCCGTCTGGCGGCGCTGCAATTCGAAAACCTAGTATTCGCCTCACTGGAAAACCGTTTCGCCCGCAGCGGCGGCCTGGCCGCGGTCACCATCAACACCCTGCCCTGGCTGCAGCACATCAACGGCTTCAAGCGCGCTCTCCTGGTCTCCCCTTTCTATCCGAAAATCATGGCCCAGGCCCCGCTCGAGGATACGGGCCAGAGGGTGAGCATCCTCTTCGGCCAGCGGCTGGTCGAGGTGGAGATCTGGTCCTATTCCGCTGCCCATCGCTCACCGGTACCGGGTGCCGTTACGGAATATTTTCTTCGCGCGGAGGGCTTTTTCACCGCCGAAAATCCCCTCAACGACCCCTATGGCTACCTCCTGGACCAGCCCGAGGGCAACGATGCTGCCCTGCGCACCAACAGCCTCTTCTTTTGCAAAGCCCTGCCTGCAGTGCTGGCGGCTCTCAGCCTGACCGATCATACCCTCGTCCATGCCCAGGAATGGCAGACCGCTTTGCTGGCCCTGACCATCAAGGAGGCCCTCTGCGAGGAGCGGCTGCAAGGCTGCGCGGTCGTCTTTACGATTCACAATCCCTACGACAGTTACTTTCCTGCCGCAGAACTCATGAAAATCGCCGGACCGGCCCGCAAGGTCCGGATCGAACATATGCTCTCCCGCGGCGCAACCGCCTGGCAGATCGGCCTGCAGCTGGCGGACGGCCCGATCACGACCGTAAGCCGCAACTTTGCCCGCGAATTCACCCACGATCCGATCCATACGGAGCATTTCGCCCCCCATCTCCAGTCCATTTTCCAGCGCGGCGGCGTCTTTGGCATTGCCAACGGCCCTTTCATGCCCTTCTCGGACCATTTCCCCAAGCGCGAGCGCCACACGATCAAGGAAATTGCCCGCATCAAGAAGGCTCAGCGCGCCGAACTCCTCCAGGTGCTGGAGCACTATACACCTCCGCAGCGCTTTGGCCGCCTTCTCTGGCAGGGCGGCGCCATTACCTCGCTCCCCGATGCCGTGCCGATTTTGGTCATGAGCGGACGCCTCGACCCGGGCCAAAAAGGCTACGACCTCCTCCTCCAGGCGATCGAACGCTTTACCCTCGATGAGATCAAGGTCGTACTCACGCCCATGGCCACCCGCAGCAGCGACCTTGATTATTTCTATCAGGTGGCGGCCCGCTACGACGGCAATCTCACCGTCTTTCCCATACGCATGCAGCAGGGCTATCAGGCGCTGCAGTCCGGCAGCACCTTCGGGCTCATGCCCTCCATTTATGAACCCTTCGGCGCCGCGATCGAATACATGGTGAGTGGAACGGCTGTAATTGCCCGAGATGCGGGAGGTTTATCCGATCAGATAACAAATGACGTTAATGGTATACTCTTCCGGGAACGCCCCGACTACTATTCCGGTGAACTGATTCGTGATTTTGCCGCTGCCTCGGCTATCGTGCAGTGGCGCAAGACCAATCCCTGGGTCCTCGATATGGTGGACGCGCTCGAAGCGGCACTGCGCCGGGCCATCCGCCTTTTCCAGGAGCAGCCGGACGACTACTACGCGATGATCCGGCAGGGCTTTGCCAGGGCGGGCGAATTTTCCTGGGAGAAGAACGCCCGGGAGTATGGTGAGGTCTATGAGCAGGTGCGCAAATAGGAAACCGCGGGCAGGAGGCCAGCCGACGCCATGAATATCGAGCAGATCATCGATATGCTCAAGCGGGATGAGGGATTCCTGCGCCAGGTCTCGCTGTGGCGCGAAATCCCGCCGCAGCCCGCCGCCTTCCGTCCCTTTCCCGCTGCTCTGGATCCGCGGCTGGTCGGTGCCCTGGAGAAACACGCCATCCGCCAGCTCTATACCCACCAGGCCCGCGCCATCGAGGAGATCCTCGCGGGCCGCAACACCGTGGTCGTCACCCCGACTGCCTCGGGCAAGACGCTGTGCTACAATATCCCGGTACTGCAGGCGGTGCTCGAGACCCAGGAGGCGCGCGCCCTTTATCTCTTCCCCACCAAAGCCCTGTCGCAGGACCAGGTCGCGGAGCTGCATGCCCTCATCGCCCTCCTCGGCCAGGAGATCGATTTCGACATCCGCAGCTACACCTTCGACGGCGACACCCCGGTCACAGCGCGCAAGGCGATCCGCACCTCTGGCCATATCGTGGTCACCAATCCGGATATGCTGCACAGCGGGGTCTTGCCGCATCATACCCTTTGGGTCAAACTATTTGAGAATCTGCGCTATATCGTCATCGATGAGATCCATAACTACCGCGGCGTCTTCGGCAGTCACTTCGCCAATGTGCTGCGGCGTTTGAAACGGATCTGTGCCTTTTATGGCGCCCGGCCGCAGTTCATCTGCTGCTCGGCGACGATCGCCAATCCGGCCGATTTCGCGCAGCGTCTCACCGGCGAGCCGATGCAGCTGGTGGACGACAATGGCGCCCCGCGCGGCCGCAAGCACTTCATTTTCTACAATCCGCCGGTGGTCAACCGCGAACTGGGCATCCGCCGCTCTTACATTCAGGAGGCGGAAAAGGTCGCGGGCAAGTTCCTCGGCCATGACGTGCAGACCATCGTCTTCGCACGCAGCCGCATGCGCGTCGAGATCCTCCTCACCTATCTCAAGGAATTCATGCGCCGCATCAACAAACCGCCGCAGCTGGTGCGCGGCTATCGCGGCGGCTATCTGCCCAACGAGCGGCGTGAAATCGAACGCGGCCTGCGCAGCGGCGAGATTCTCGGCGTGGTGAGCACCAATGCCCTGGAGCTCGGCATCGACATCGGCCAGCTCCAGGTTTGCATCATGGCCGGCTATCCCGGCACCATCGCCAGCACCTGGCAGCAGGCCGGTCGCGCCGGCCGGCGCAGCGATGCCGCCTTGGCCATCCTCGTGGCCTCCAGCTCCCCCCTCGATCAGTTCATCATCAGCCACCCCGAGTACCTCTTCGAAAAAAGCCCGGAGGCGGGCCTGATCAATCCGGACAACCTCATTATCCTCCTCAGCCACATAAAATGCGCGGCCTTTGAACTGCCTTTCTCTTTCAACGAGCGCTTCGGCAGCCGCTGGGATGGGGGAGAGGGCGTCGATTCCACCCAGGAAATCCTCGCTTACCTCGAGGAACACCGCGTCGTCCACAAGGCCACGGACCGCTGGCACTGGATGGCGGAGGTCTACCCGGCCGAAACCATCAGCCTGCGCAGCGCCGCTGAGGAAAACGTGGTGATCATCGATAAAACGACCCCCAGCGAGCGGGTCATCGGCGAGATCGACCTCTTCGCCGCGCCCCTGATGGTCCATGATGAGGCCATCTATATGCATGGCAGTCAGCAGTACCACGTCGACCACCTCGACTGGGAGCGGCGCAAGGCTTATGTCCATGAAGTGGCCGTTGATCACTATACCGATGCGCAGCTCAAGAGTGACCTGCGCGTCCTCGATATCCTTGAGGAGAGCGCTCTGGGTGAGGGAATGGCCGGCTACGGCGAGGTCTCGGTCACCAGCGTGGCGACGATGTACAAAAAGATCAAATTCGGCACCCATGAGAATATCGGCTGGGGCAAGATCAGCCTCCCCGAATCGACCATGCATACGATGGCCTTCTGGTATGCCTTTCCGGAGCAGATCCACGCCGAGCTGGGCATTCCCCAACAGGAGTTCAGCGACGGCCTCAAGGCCGCGGCCAATGTGCTCGGCAACATCGCCCCGCTCTTCATCATGGGCGATCCCCGCGATATCGCGGTGCTGCCCATGATGCGCGCACCCCTCTGGCACAAGCCCGCCCTCTTCATTTGGGAGCGCTATCCCGGCGGCGTCGGTCACAGCGCCAAGCTTTTCCAGATATTCCGGGAGGTCGCCCGCGCCGGCATCGATCTGGTCCGGGCCTGTGGCTGCGAGAACGGCTGCCCTTCGTGCTCGGGACCGGCGCTTGAGGTGGGCGAAACCGGCAAGCTCCATGCGCTCAAGGTGCTTGAAGCCATGCTGCGCTGATCCCGCCCATGATGTCGATCAGGGAAAAACTGGCCGCTTTGCAGGGGACGCCGCCGGCGCCGGCGGCGCCGCTGCCGCCCGCCCAACCCATGCGGGGCCGCGAGGCCATCGGCCTGGTGTGCGAGCCGACCCCGCAGGGCGATCGCTGGCGGCGGCACCGCGAGTTCACAGCCGCCCAGATCCCGATGTTCCCGCTCGCGGAATTCGCCTGTCTCCTGCCGGAACAGTTAGCGCTGGTCGGCAAGAGCCGGGCGCTGCAGCGGGCCCGGCCGGAAAACCTCCTCTTCATCGACACCGAGACCACCGG
>Ga0116170_10000108_pt1 | contig 80595 bp, 71 predicted proteins | sample AD_JPNHW1_MetaG_FD_89797 | JGI IMG/M metagenome (GOLD analysis project Ga0116170, IMG submission 89797) | Active sludge microbial communities of municipal wastewater-treating anaerobic digesters from Japan - AD_JPNHW1_MetaG | ecosystem: Engineered > Bioreactor > Anaerobic > Digestate | place... | reverse complement strand
TTCTCGTCGCCATCGTTCTCAAGGCCTACGGCGCCGTCGCGTTGAACTGGGACCCCCTGACGCTGCGGGTCCAGATCGGCGAGGACTTCGGCACCGAGATCGCCCGGGCCCCCTACGGCAAGATGATGGCGCTGATCAACGTGATGACCACGGACACCGTGTACCGGTCGGTCCCCGTGTTCGACACCACGGTGCACAGCCTCGCCGGGGAGCCCAGCGCCGGCATGGAAGAGCTCCCGGATGTCGATGATGTCGCCTGGGCCGTCGCCGAGATCACCATGGCCGACCCGGATGCCCCCAGGGTGCCCGGCAGCAAGGTTCCGTGGTCCATCGACATCGCGGGCTACGTCGGCCTCGCCCTGGACCACGAAGGCATCCAGGGTGAGCCCAAGGTGCTGTTCTGGGCGCGGCGGCGCGGTTCCGGGGCTCCGACGGCCTCGGACCACACCAACGACGCCGACTTCTACAACGCCGCCATGGGCACCGCCGCTGCCAAGGCCGCCGAGGTCGACGGGGTCATCGACCAGCGCATCGCTGTACTCGTGGATCACCTCAGCCAGCTCGGCATCGAGCCCGCGAAGGTCGCTTAGATCCGTACCGTTCCGGTCTGCAGTGGCAGCACTAGGGTCTGTGTCACCAGCGCCAGCTTGAGGTCAGCGACCTCGTTGGCGTAGGCGGCGCCGCTGAGCAGGGACTGCAGCACGACTTCCTGCTTCGTATCCGACATCAGCACTGGCTTCGGCTTCAGGCACGTCGAGCACTGCTCCTGGCCGTTCAGCGGCACCTTGGTGCCGCTGCGCACGGGATCCAGGAACCCGAACTGCTTGAACCGCGTCGAGGATGCCAGCGCGGTCAGAGCTTCCTTGTTGAGTAGGACCTCGCTCACGAGCTGATCTCGACGGTCCGCACCGGGCTGAGCTGGTTGTTGATCCGGGCCATCTCGGCGCACAGGATCTCGAGCTCAGCCAGGATCTCGTCCCGGATCTCGTAGGCCACGCTCCGGGATGCGAAGTCCAGCTTGGCGACATTGCTGCGGAAGAAGGAGAGCTCCGTGGTCGGCACGGTGCCGTAGTCCGCGAGATCAGCCGGCGAGCAGACCCCGGTGAAGAGGATCTCGGAGGCGGAGATCTTCTGGTACCGGAACATCGCGGCATCCTGGAAGCCTGAGGCGACCCTGGTCGTGAGCTCGATGCGCCAGCCCTGGTCTCGGCCCGGGGTGCCCACGTTGGTCTCCTGGATGTCGGTGTGCAGCGCGTAGGTAATGGGGTCAGCCATGGGACATGCTCTGTTTCGCGGTGATCATCAAGGAGGGGAACACGGAGCGGAGCACTGGTTCAGCGTCGAGCTTACCCTGGAGTTCCTCGGCGAGAACGGCTAAGGTTCGGAGGACGCGGCCGCGCTCGCAGCTGGAGCACTCCGTGGGCCCCTCGAGCTTGGCCGCGGCCTCGGCGGCGCGGGCCCGGATGTCCGCGAGCTCCGGGGCGAGCCCGTCGAGCAATGGGGATTCCAGGGCAACGAGGACCTCAAGCGGGTTCGGGGCAGTCGCAGTGGTCATGTCTTATATGCCTTCCACTGGTTCGGGGACCCCGGAGTCACGAGAACCAGGGCGACGCGGTCTCCGCAGAGCACTGGGGACTGGCTGCCGTTCTTGACGTGCTGCAGGGAGCCTGGGGCGCCGGATCCGGAGCCGATCGGGGAGCCCGCGGCGACGAGGAGCCCGTCAACATCGACGAGCACGGGAATGTTCTCGTCGTAGTCGAAGGAGCAGCTGGAGCACGCCAACGAGGTGAGCCAGTTCTGCGCCATATCCTTGATGACGAAGTTGTAGCCGCCGATGGTGTTGCGACCCGTTGGACCCGTAGGTCCGATTCCCGTGGGCCCCGTGGCGCCGCGGGGACCCGTGGGCCCGACACCGCCGCCACCACCGAAGAGGACGCCACCGAGCACGAACCCAACGCCGCAGCCCGTGCCGGTCTGGGTGACGTCGATGGAGCCGATGACCGTGGCGCCGCCGTCCCGAATCGGGCCCCCGGAGATCGAGGGGATAATGCACGGCAGCTTGAGGAGGTCGGTCCACTTGATCTGGCAGGCGTCATCGGCGGGCTGCGTGACCTCGCGAGTCCAGGAGGCGTCGCCAGCGGTGCCCGGGATCATCTGGACCGTCGGCGACGGGGCCACCACGGTGGGGCAGTGCACCCCGATCGACGGCGGCACCGGGAACAGGTTCCTGATGCGCAGGAAAGCGAACCGGAGCGTTCCCAGGGGCTCCGTGGGCAGCGCGAAGACCCTGACCCGGATCAGGCCAGGGAACGGCCAGCACGCCTTGGCCTCGACCATCCCGGGGTCCACGCAGCCCCCGGCCGGGGCATGGGACACCACGGGGTACCCAGGCCCGGAGAGGTCCGGCAGCGGCGTGTTGTACAGGTCAGGCAGTGGCACGGTTCAGCTTCTCGGGGTGCACGACAAAATACAGGGTGTGATCACCTGGAGAAGGCAGGACGTCAATCGCGGCGCCCCTGACGAACTCGAGGTTCTCACCCTGGACCCCGTTGATGGACTTCAGGGCCAGCAGGGAGGGCACCCCGGGTGGGCATCCCGGTACGGCCCCGCACCACGGCCCCAGCCCGGCGCCGAGGACATAGTTGACGCGGAGGACACCGTCCCTGATGGATCCTGTGAGCTTGATGTTGTAGCCCGCGGCGACGTCGGCACCGATCGCGGCGGCGCCGGCCGGCACGGCGTCGTAGCCGGGGTACGCTGGGAGCGCGTCTGCGACCACGATCTCGCGGGTCGTCACCGTAGTTGTGGCGCCGGTTCGATATGTCGTAACGTTCTGCGTCGGGTCCGGGATCGGTACCGGAACCACGGTGGTCCCCTCGGGGTCCGGGGATACGTGGTCCTGTGGGACCGGGGCCGGCGGGACCACGGCGATCTCGACGCACCGCGCCACGGTGTCAGCGGTCCTGCCCTGGAAGGAGAACGACGACGAGGCACCCAGGGACTCCTGCTCCACGGTATCGCCGCGGCACGGGGCGTTGGCGAGCCGGAACGAGACCGTGTTGTTGGCCTCGAGGTAGCGCAGCACCGTGGGTTCCACGAGCTCGCTGTAGGTCCCACTGGGAACCGCGGCATCGCCGAGGACGACCCAGCCGTAGCCCTGGCCCGGGGCCGCGACGCCAGCGACGTTGTAGAAGTCGAGGCGGACGCGCTCATAGAGCGCCGGGCTCACCGGGATCGTGCCGCGAAACGAGGCCCCAGCCATGGGCCCCGTGAGCACGTCGAAACGGACCGAGGTGCCACCCAGGGACACCAGGGCCACGGCACCGGGGTCGCTGAGCGCCTCCGACGCCGAGGTGATCCGCAGGGCGAGATCCACGAAGATCCGGGGATCCAAGACAGTCCCGGGCTGAAACGGGAAGGCCCGGATCAGGTTGTCGCCGTAGAACTGGTTCTGAGAAATCATCCCGTGACCTCGACGCGGATCTTGCCGTTGCCCAGCGGAATGAAGTTCAGCCGGAACTGCGCCGAGCTGCCAGCTGGGACCACGTTGATGTTGCCGTTGGCGTCAGGCAGGACCCCGTTGACAGCCACGTAGGTCCGGCGCGGGCCCGTGCGGCCGGCGTAGGGATCTCCATAGGCGTGTACCGCGAACCCATCGACGGTCGCAGCGAGCTGGATCCCGTCGGCGCCGACGAGCCAGACCTCTCCGGTCAGGACTTCGCCACCGGGGACCACGATGCCGCGACGCCAGGCCGGATCGGAGAACACGAGAACGTGCGGGACCACGGCGGTCCGGAACACGTAGGTGCCCGTGGTCCAGTTCAGGACGCCGCGCATCGCGTTGACGTCGAAGGCGAGGAAGCCCGCGTTGACGCCGTCGGCGCTGACCCCGACCTGCGTGGTATCTGCCGGCGTCACCGTCGCGGTTCCCAGCACGGTTCCGGTGACATCTGTGAAGGAGAACGTCGCGGAGACACCCTGAACCACGGTGACGGTGTAGAGCAGAACGGCCTCGGTGCCGGCGCTCACGAACAGGGCGAGATCGGTGATGACGTCGGGCCCGAGCTCGGTGCCGTCCTCAGCCCGAATCGGGCCAGCTACGGCGAAGGGGTACGAAAGGCCGCGCAGGGAGTCCTGCCAGGTCTGACCGGAGATCTTCATGCGCAGGGCTCTCCGTGGTCCAGAACCGTGATGGCGTGGTTCGTAGCATCAGGCACCACGTCGACATCGGCCTCGGTGGGGAGCTCCTTGATGACCACCATGGCGAGATCCAGTGGTGGCGGGATTCCGTTGATGCTGCGAACCGCGGGAGCCGGGAGGTCGGCCTCAGCGGACTTGAACGCGGCGCCAACGGGCTCCCCGCGGACGGCCTCTACGAGGCGGAACACGGCGGCTCGACGCGTGCCGACGCCCTGGATCACGACATTCTCGGCCGTGATGGAGACGTCGCTGCCGGCCTCCAGGGTGACACGTCCGAAGAGCTCGCGACCCTGGACCGTGAGCGTCGGGGTCAGCGGCGCCGAGTCGAAGAGGACAGCCGCGGAGTCCACGACCCCGTAGGTCCCGGTGACGTTGAGGCGCCGGCGCCGGATCCCGGATCCGAACACGACGAAGCCGGAGACCCCCGTGGCGATGGGTTCCAGCTGAACCGAGGACTGCACGAGATCTTCAGAGTTCGTCACGGTGGCGTAGCAGGCCGGGGTCCCGTCGAGGCTGAACACCACGGAGACCACGAGGTCTGTAACCGCGATCGAGGTCAGTGTGAGGCGTGTACCCACCGCAGACGGCGCGTACACCATGACATCCACGAGGATGTCATGTGGCACGAGCCCGTCGTCGTCGCCGACCAAGGGGTACGATTTCCGTTCGTTGTCGTCGAACCAGGTCATGGCGGCACCGATGACAGCGGAGCCCCGAAGAGCTCGATCGTGGGGGTCAGCAGCTTCGTGATGCTGGCAGGGGCCGGCAACGGTGCAGGTCCGCCGGTGAACGTCACCGTGGCGGCCAGACGCCACGACGACGAGACCGGGGCGCCGACTGCCACTGACATGCGCTGGAGCTCCGTGTTGAACCCGACGCTGTCTTGCGGATCCAGGTCGAACGTCACGTTGCCGGGGAACCCGGCAAAGGATGCGAACGGGGCTCCGCCGCTCAGCGTCTTCGTAACCAGCAGGGAGTGCGGCGACATCGTGAGCTGGGACTGGACCGCGGGGTCCAGGATGGTCATGGTCAGGCTGACGCTGATGGTGTGCAGGGTGTTGTTGACGACGGCGACGTAGACCTGGTTGAAGTAGGGCCGGTTGAAGACACGGCCCACGAAGTCGATGAAGCCGCTGGGCACCGAGATGTCCGCACCGCTCTGCACTGCGGCGGTCTTGGCGTTGGCGGCGGCCACGGCGTTCTGGTACCGGTTGAACTGGTCGACGTGAATCGCCCCGAGCTGGTGGTAGTAGCTGGCCTGTGCCGTCAGCTTGGTTTGCAGGGCATCGATATCCTCGCAGTGCACGCAGGGATCACAGAAGTTCATGAGGTGCAGGAGCCCCGGGGTCCCCGGGACCGGCACGAGTCGGTAGCAGCCGGCAGCATCGATGTGCAGGGATCCCGAGCTGTCCGCAGAGGCGCCACCCAGGGCGAAGAGGCGTGCCGCGGCGGGGCCGCCGCCGCAGTCGACGCGGTCCGCGGGATCCTGGAACGCCAAGGTGACGGCGCCGTCGGTCTCCTGCGTCGCGACGCAGTAGTCCGGGAGCTCCAGAACGACGTCACCCTGGAGCCCCTGCAGCGTGTTCAGGCCGGATGAGGTCTCATAGCACGCCGACGCCACCAAGGTGGCAGGCGCCGGCAGGGCTCCGATGCTGCCGATGCGTTCCGTGGCCAGCATGAACCGCGCCGTGGCCCCCGTGGTGCCGTCTGTCATGGAGACGAACTCGAACGCGCCGATCGTGACCACGGTGCATCCCGTGGTGTCCAAGAAGACGCCGTTGGCTCCTGAGATCCGGAGCCGGAAGTTGGCGGCCATGGCCGGGTACTGCGGGTCGAAGAGCTCGACGACGTATGGGCCCGGTTGGTCGCTGACCACGGCTGCGTCGCCGACGGCGGCGGTCAAGGACAGCTCGGTGCCATCCTCGAACGGGTACGCCAGCTCCAGATTGTTTTCGAGGAAGGGAGTCATCACTGAACCAGCCAGGACTCCACGCTGCGCGTCGAGCTCTCGAGCTGGGCAGCCTTGTTGGCGAGATCAGCGAGGAAGCGATCCAGGGCCTGAACGTTCTCAGCGATGGCGGCCATCTCGACGTCGCCGCAGCAGGGTTCCGCGCAGCGATCCGTCAGGACGAGGCCACCATTTCCAGCTGTGATCTCAGGGCACCCGATCGGGGTGATCGTGATGGCGCCGGAGCCGTCAGGGACGACCCCGTTGATGCTGCGGATCGCGGGGCGGCTCTGGCCACCGGGATCCGCGGCGCCACAGGGGTCCCCGATGATGACCCCGGAGTCCATGCCCACCGTGATGGTCTGTCCCAGGACCGTCAGCGCGGCGTTGTTGCCGGCGGCGATGACCGCGGCGCCGACCAGGGCGACTTCACCGCCGAAGCTGTCCCGGATCGTCAGCGAGGTCACTCCGGTCTGCGCCGGCGTGATCAAGGTGGGCAGGATGCGCGTCGCGGCGAGGTCGAAGGTGAAGTCGGCGAGGCCGGCCGCCATGAGCGCTGCGGCGTAGCTGAAGACGATGACCCCGGTGATGGAGAGGTGGCCTGGCAGCCCAACGATGCGGTAGGGCTGGAACTCCTCGAAGCCGGCGCTGGGCACCACGGCAGTGGCGACATCTCCGGTCCCGTCCACGGCAACGGTCACGAGGACGCCGGAGCCGAAGGCCTGGAGACGTCGGATATAGAACTTCGTGGGATCGTAGCTCAGCGCAGCCGAGATCCGGAGATCCACGATGAGGTTGTTCGGGAGCTCATAGGCCCCGGCGGTGTCGAGACGGGTGACCCCGTCCATGAGCGGGTAGACCCGCTCAGAGTTCTGGTCGTACCAGTTCGGATTGATCAGCGTAGCGGGCACGACATCTCCTCAGGAGGGAATCACGGCGCGAGGAGCTTGTACTCCAGCCGCGGAATCGAGATGGTCCCAGCGAAGCTGTCCGTGGTCCCGAGACGGGTCACCCGGATCAGCACGATGCTGCCAGCCGGCACCGTCGGAAGCACGAAGGGGTACCCCACAGCATCCGGGTTGGTCCTGGAGTAGCGGCCCGCGACGAGGGAGTTGATACCTGTCGTCGCTGCGGTGACCTGGGCCAGCGAGGTCCAGGATGTCGGCAGCAGGGCCGGCGCCGCGGGGGTCGCCGGCGGGACCACCTTGTAGTCGATCTGGATCGCGTTGCTGGTCGGCAGGGCTCCGTTGCTGCTGCTGTAGATCCACAGCGCCAGCGACATCTTCGAGACCGACAGCGCCGAGGGGCTCACGTCCACGGTGAACACGGGGGCAGCGACGCGACCCGGGAGCAGGCTGACAGCCTGGACGCCCTCGATGCTGTCGACCCGGGCGTTGGCGAGGTCGGCGACAGCAGCGATGCCCTGGCTCAGGGCGCTGTCCGTGAGGGTCAGCGTGACGACGCCATGGAGCCCGTCGGCGCTGGTGCCAGCAGTGGCCTGGGCACTGAGGCCGCCGGCGACCTTGATACGACTCACCACGGGGCCGCGGCTGAACACGGGACCAGTGATCTGCTTCACCGCGAAGGCACCCTCGTCGGCGACGGGATCCACGGTGAGGGCGTCGATGATGAGCTGGAGGTCGCCGTCGGTGGCCTCGAGGCCGCCGGCCCGGACGAAGCGGCCCAGGAGGGCGCTCTGCTCCGAGAAGATCAGGCTGCGGACCAGGCCGCCGTCGGTGCCCATCAGGATTCGGCTGAACCAGAAGTCGATGCCGGGCTCCTGGGATGGTGCCGCCTGCATGCTGTCGGACCACGGCGCCGAGGTCTGGGCGCCGTTGATGTTCTCGGTCCACCAGATCCCGTACTCGTTGACGATGACCCGGCTGTCGGGCTGCACGAGGCCACCCTGAACGAAGACGTGGCTGTCCACGGGGACCGGCGGGAACATGGCACGCAGCGAGGCATCGCTGCTGTGGTTCAGGTTGTACCAGAACCCATTGGCGGCGTCGCCGGCGGTCCAGCCCGTGGGCCAGGTATCCGAGGCCTGGCCGTCCGCGGGGAGCCAGCCCCGGGCCGCCGGGTTCGGGATGTCGATGATCCACTTTCCGGTGCCGCCATCCTTGTGGACCTGGGCCACGTTGGTGGGATCCGTGACGGCAGGGAGCGGGGAGATCGCGAACTTGTGGTGGGTGTGGGCGCCGTAGTCCGGCGGCACGGCACGGATATAGAACACGCCGGAGCCGCTGAGCTGGCCGATGTAGACGCCGAGGCTGCCGGGGTTCCGGGACAGCTTGCCGCTCTGGGTGCTGGAGAGGTAGTAGTGCCCGGCCACGGCGGCACCGGTCCCGGTCTCCATGAGCCCGTTCCAGTCCGCCAGTGTGACCAGCTCGACGAAGCGACCGAAGGTGCCGATGTTGCCACGGGTCGCCGCGGTCTTCTCGATGACGATGCCGACGGCGAAGGCGGTGGGCAGCGCGGTGACGCTGGCATCCTGGCTCGTTGCCGAAGCCAGCGCGGGGCGATACGTGTTCGTCGCGGTGTCCAGGTAGACCGGGGTGCCGACCACGGTGGCGGCATCCAGATTGGCGTCCGGAACGATGACGAGCTGCTGGGCCCGCAGGGCGTCCGTGATCTCCTTGAGATACTGGGTGCGCTGGGCGAGGTCGTCGACGGGCTTCCGGGTCGCGGCGGCGTTGACGGGGTCCCCGTCAACGATCAGACGGACCAGTGCGGCCCAGGGCGTGGTGGCCATTAGACGATCTCCGTGGACCAGGCTGAGGCGACCTGGGCTGAGCTACCCACGGGCAGGATGGGGCTCACGGCGGCGCGGGCATAGACCAGGGGGCCGCTGGCTGGCAGGGCGACCAGGGAGACCCCGATGATCTTGGAGCTGGAGCCGAAGGGCACCGAGGCGCCATGGAGGAGCCCGTCGGTCCCGGAGGTCAGGGCGTGGTAGGTGCCCTTGTTGGCGGCGTAGTTGGCCCCGCTGGACGTCAGAACGGGGCTCGCGACGAGGAGGCCCAGCTTGATGTCGCGCTGCGCCGGGATCGTGGCTTCGGCCTGGACCGAGGCCGCAGTGTCGGCCCGGGCCGGGGTGATCGGGGCCGGGGACCCCGCGTTGCTGTACTCGAACCAGATCGCGGAGAGCCGGTAGTCCGCGAGGCCGGCCAGGGCCCCCGCGATGACGTCGGCGCCCTGATAGGTCACGAGGTTACGAAGCTCCAGGACCTCGCCGGGGCGGTCCGGGAACCACAGCTTGAGGCGCCCGATGATGGAGTTGGCGTCGAGGCGGGAGGTGATCATGCGTTCCATACCATGGGCGGGTAGTCGGTCACGGCGGTCGCGGTGTCCAGGGTGTCCAGGAGCCCCAGGGCTGGGCAGATCGACACGGTGTCTGTGGTTCCGGCGGCGTCAAAGGTATCCGAGGTGTCGCCCAGGGCAATCTGGGTCAGCACGAGGACCCCGGCTGGGATCAGGGTGCGGATCCGGTCCAGGAAGCCGGTTTCGGTGGCCAGGAAGTCCCGCGGCTTCAGGAGGATGATGACGAGGCGCCCATTGAAGAAGTTGTTCACGAAGAACTCGGCCGGGTTCACGGGGTCCCCGGCCTTGGCCCCGGTGGCCTCACCGACCGTGGTGCCCTGGAGCCCTCGGGCGTGCACCGCGGCCCAGAACGCCTCGACGTCAGCCGGGGTCCCGATGAGCTCGAACCGGAACTCGGGCCGGCCCGACACGGGGTCCTGGATCACGGTCCAGGTCGAGGGGGCATTGGGGGCCGTGACCACGGCGGTGCCGTCGATGAGTCCCCGGTTCAGGACGAGCCCGGCGAGACCCGTCAGGACATCCGGGAGCCCGTCGCTGACGTCGATGAGCTCCACGGTGTCGAAGATGCGCTGACCTGCGGTGAGGACATCCCCGACGCTGACCACGGCCGAGGCCGTTGCCGCGGCGCGGTACACCGACTTCGAGGTCACCACGGCGAGGCCGTCGACATCGACCTCGATGCGCTCCACGGTCTCGTCGCCGACGACATAGGCGAGGCCGGCCGAGGCCAGGAGTCCGCGCCACAGGACATCCATGCTGGGGCCCTGGATCAGGGCGCGCCAGATCGCTTCCACGGTGGCGCGGTATGCCGGGGACGATGTCCCAGCGAGCTTGATGATGGAGCCGAAGCGGAGGAAGATGTCGTTCTGGTCGAAGCCGACGTTGCGGAGCCAGAGCACGATCTCACGGTCCTGCTTCGTGGTCCCATCGGCGGCCACGTAGGTCACCGGAGCCCCGCTGTTGTCGTAGAGCAGCCTGGCAGGCACGGTGTCGAAGGGGTTCTCGTCGAAGCGGAGCACGGACTTCGTGGCGTCGAAGGAGCTGTTGGAGACGTCGAAGAGCGTGGATGTCACCCAGGGATTGTCGACGACGAGCCCGATGCTCTTGATGGTTCCAGGGATGATCCAGCCATAGCTGTTCCGCTCGATCTGACCGTAGACGGTGCCGTCACCGAAGACGCGGCCGGAACCGTACACCACCAGGTTGGGCTCCTGGACCAGCCCGGACTCCCGGAGCTGAATCGCCCACCACTGCTGGGTCCTCAGGGGCTCCACGGTCAGCACGGAGGCCGTGCGGTCCATGGCATCGGCGTGAGTCAGGGCGTCAGCGTGGATCTCGTGGTGCGCGAACTCGTGGACCCGGAGGACATCACGATCTTCGACATAGTTCTTCCAGAACGTGCCGAGGAGATCGAAGAGAGCCCAGGGCTTCGTCGTCATCAGGGCCTGGATCTCCTGGGAATCAGGAAACAAAGGTCACCTCGATGTTGCCCGTGGGGGCCGTGAAGAACGTGTTCTCCGGCGAGCAGGCATTGTCGACGTCGACGGGGAGATCGACGCCCTGCGACGGGATCAGGAGCAGCTCGGCACCGGTGGGTGCCAGCACGGAGCCCGAAAGCAGGATATCCACGACGTCGCCCTGAAACGAGATCGTCTGCAGCGCCGAGATCACGACGTAGAGGCTGAGCCTGGTGGTCCCGAAGGGGAGCGCGTTGATGGCCCCAGCGATGGCGGTCTGGACGTCGAGCACCGCGGGGACCGTGGTTCCCTTCTTGGGGCGCAGCGTGATCGCAACCTCGACCATGCAGGGCACCCCCGCCTTGACGAGGTAGTCCGTGCCGGCCGGCCGGTTCGTGCCGTAGCAGTAGTTCCCGACGGTGGCGACCTCAGGCATGTAGAGGACGTCGACCTCATAGGCCTGGGAGTCACCAGAGGCGATCACAGTGGACGCCGGGGTCGAGGTGTCCGTGAACACGACGCGGAGATCGGCGATGCCGCCGTAGATGTAGTCCGAGGCCGTCCTGGTCTTCGGGGTGAAGACGAGGTCGGTCCGGATCATGGGGGTCACGGATCCCGGGGCGTCGCCCTGGACGCCCTGGATCCCAGCCGGCCGGATCGCGAGGATCCGATAGATCCCGGCGGCGTCGTCGTTGGCGATCGTGAACGCCATGTCGCGGACCGCGCTGAAGGCCGTGGCGGTGACCGGCAGCGTCTTCTGCTGCGGGAACGCGGATGTCTTCACGTAGATGTCTTCGGTCCCGGGGATCGAGATCCCGAAGACGTTGCCACGGTTCCGGGTCATCAGGGCGGACCCGATGCCGAGGACCGCGGTCTGGATCCCGGGCAGCAGGACGCTCAGCGCGGCCTGGATGTGCTCCGGGCCAGCCAGCGTGGTCGCCGTGATCCCGGACTGCGCCCGGGCCAGGAGCTCAGCGGAGGTCTCCTGGTCGGCGCCGCCGACGAAGTCCGTGGCCACCGTGGCAGCGGTCATGCCGTCCATGGGGGACTGGATCGTCAGCGAGGTACCAGCCGAGAGCAGCCCGGCGGTGCCCGCGGCGTCAGCGGTGACGCTCAGCGTGAACTCGTAGGTGCCGTCGGCGCGGAGCACGAGCTTCTTGGTGGTGCTGGTCTCCGTGATCCCGGACCCCGTCGGGTAGACCCGGACCGCATCCGTGGTTGAGAAGGTGTTCCCGTTGGCGACGAACGGGAACCCGGCAGGGATCAGGTACCCTGTGTTCAGTGCGGTCACGACGCGAACCGGGCCCGAGGCGGCTGAGGCCAGGCGGCGCGTCAGGAAGTAGTTCGAGATCAGGGAGTCGACGTGGGCGTCGTCCACGGTGGAGAGGTTGGCCGCGATGGCGGCCAGACTGAACGACAGGTTCAAGGCGTTGTAGCGGGCAGTGTGCTGAGCCGCCATCTGGGCCTCGTTCTCGACGACGAGTCCGACCACTGCGGAGCCGTCGCTGAGATCCAGCGTGGGGTCCCGGGCAGCCAGGGTCGCCACGACGACATCCTTGTTGTTTTGGAACTCGTCGGCGGAAATCGGGTCAGTGAGGGCAGCGGTCATTGGGGTCCCACGGGAAGCTGGAGGTCAACGGAGCCATCGACGGTCCGTAGGGTTACGGAGAGCCGGATCGAGGCGCCGACCCGGGCGAAGTCAGTGAGATCGGCGCGCAGGAGCTGCTCCGACGACGGTAGCGTGGACTGGTCCCCGAGCTGGCGGACAACCTCCGCAGCCGCCAGTGCGAAGCGCTGCAGGATCTGAGCGTTGGTCCTGATCAGCCCAGTCACCATATCCGCGTTGAAGTCGGTGCCGCGGTCACGGGTCACATCGTAATCCGACAGGAACAGGGAGGCGAACTTGGTCACGAGCTTCGCGGTGCCCTCCAGGGTAGCCGTTGAGGCATACCGAACCGTGGTTGCGGGCTTCTGGCCCTGGAAGATGGCGAGGTCACGACTCATGTCTTCTGGGGGCCTATGGGGAGATCGTCGGACAGGAGGAGGTCGTCGAGGTGGTCGCTCCGACGCGACGCATCTTCCACTGTGGTGCGGAGCTGGGCAAGGGCGGCGCCGCGAGAGCTACGAAGCACCGCTGAGGTCCGGCGCGCAGCCTCCAGCACGGCGTCCTGGAGCTCCAGGCCGGTAAGGTAGGTCGATAACGTCACGGTGTCCTCGGCGTCACCGATCACTGCCTCGTAGGCGGCGTGGATGCCGGCAGTGGGCGGGTACCCCGGGGTCGCCTGTTCCTGACCCGCCAGGGGGTCCCTGGCGGCGTTGGAGAAGTCACCGGTCTGGAGCCCCACGTTGAGCCCGTTGAGCTCGGAGTCGCGGACCTGGCGCCACGCCGTGGTCTCCGCAGTGGTCTGGCGCTGCTTCGCTTCAACCATTGTATTCGTCCAGCTTGGCCTGGATCCGGGAGACGCGCTGGCTGATCGCGGCGGGGCTCAGGCGGAGCCGCTTCGCGATGTCGACGTTGCTGAGCACAGGGGCGCCGCGGTACCCGGTGCGGTACTGCATCACGACCCGGTCGACCTCAGGGAGATCGTGGTACACGGCATCGATCCAGTCATCGTAGCCAGTGCGTTCCGCGGCGGTGACATCCCTGTCGGTCTCGGAGTCATCATCGTTGCCGAAGCCCTCGGTGTACTGGCTCTCGGAGACCCGGCTCCGGATCCCCTTGCGGATCTTGGTGACGCGGCGCACCGGGAGCCCCGTGAGCTCCGAGATCTCCTCGTCCGTGGGCTCCCGGCCGATGTCATCCGCGGCCTGGCTGATCGCAGCCATGATCTTCCCACTGTCCCGCCGGGTCCGTTCCGGCTGCGGCATCGGGTCCGAGATCTGAGGGGCCTCGCGCTGGAGCCGCTGGAGCTGGCGGTACACATGGGTGTTGAGATCAGCGCCCTGGTCCGGCTTGAAGGAACGAATGGCCCCAGCGGCGATGATCCTGGCGCGGCTCCTGACGACCTCAGTGGCGTTCGGAGCGTAGGCCCGGAGTGCCTTCTCGATCGTCGGGTTCAGGTGGTCCACTACGCCGCGGAGCCCCTGCGGCGTCGGCTTGCGCCGGTAGTCCGCGAAGGGATCAGGCGAGGTTGCTGGATCCGTTGTTGACGGGGAAGTCCCCCACTCCCGTGACAGCTCGGCTGTTGGGGTCCACGGGCGTGGTGTCAGGGGCTTCGTCGAGGCGGGCTCCGAGGTAAGTCGTGGCCCATATTGGGTGGAGATCCGAGGTACCCCCTGCATACGATCCAAGAGGTCCGGGGTCGACGTCCTGGGCCTGCTGCTGATCCGATCGGGCATACATGATCTCCAGGACGGTTACGGCCCGTTTTGATGCGGCGTCGAGAACAATGCTAACGCCCTCTACGGACCCATAAATAGCCGCGGCGTCGATGAGCCCGGTGCCAGCCACGTCCGGGTAGACCATTCGTACCGGGGTGCATACCCCGATATCCAGCCGTAGTGGGCATTCCACGGTCAAGCTGTGCCCCATGTAGGCCTGCTTCAGCGTGAGCTCCCTGGCGTAGGGGTCCCCGAACTTCCGGAGCTCGTCGACATAGAAGCGGTTCCGGGCCGCTTCTACGCGTGCTGCCGTGTTCGTTTTGCCGGTCTGGCCCGAGAGCCAGGTCGGCGCCGGGAGCGCCATCAGCATGCCCAGGGCGTTCCCGTTGGGATCAAGCGGGTTCGTTGGGATCGGGGTCCCGGGACGGCTGTAGGCCCCGTAAACCGCGAACGTGGCCGCGGACTGCCCATCGCTACGGGCCGACGCGAACAGGGTTCCGCGGAGGTTGTCGACGAACGCCAGACCTGCCAGGGTGGCCGTGGAGTGCGATGTCCACTGCGTCGAGTACACAGTGTCAGGCCAGATCGTGGCCTTGATGGCAGACCGTGGCACGAACGGGGTGTACGGGACCACGGCGTAGCCGAGACCGTTCTCGATCAGCGCGAAGTGGAAGTCCTCAGCGAGCGCCTTGATGCGCTGCAGGATGCTCTGCTGGGCCAGATCGTAGTGCAGCTCGGCATTGAAATATGCCGTGACGACCTGACCCATCGCGGTCGTGCTGAAGATGCCGCCAGGGAGCCCGCCACCGATCTGGTTCAGCATCGCCGCGTTGACCGTGGATCGCTTTCCCTGGAGCTTGAACTCCTGGATGAAGGCTCCCAGCGCGTTCGTGTTGGCGACGCCGATGAGGGACTCCTCGATGTTGATGATGCGGAGGTAGCAGTCCTTGATCGACTTCCAGAAGTCGACGCCGGGGTCCCCTTTGATTCCGATGGGGAAGTTGTTGTTCAGCAGGTTGGCGAGGCCACCACCGAGGTAACCTGACGGAAGTCCGGAATACTGCAGGGAGCCCGTGGCGAGATAAATCAGTTTAGAGACAATGATGACGCGCAAGTTGAATCGACCGTGGCTCAAGTTGCTGGGACCACCGTCGTCGACGACCCCATCGAACAGGACATGGGTGCCCTTCTTGAGCAGGAGGCTTCGACCCTCGCGGCCATCAGCCGCGCCAGTTTCAGAGCCGACGTCACGGTCGACCTCAACGAGAACCCGTGCAGGGGTGCCTCGGATGAACTTGAAGTTCGCTGGGATCGCTTTGCGCCCAGCAATGTCCCGTGTGTTCGTGCCGACGGCCAGCTCACAGATCGCTCTGCCCTCGTGCTTGGACTGCGTCACGGCAACCTGGACTGCAGCATACTCGACGCTGCCGATCTCGACCCAGGCGCGGAACGCGAACGACACCGATGGGAGATCACCCTGGCGGGTCGACGACAACAGGCTGGCAAGACGGTCTCCGCTGGGAGACGATGCAGGCTTGGTGTACGACGTCGCGTTGGCGCCCTCAGTCGTGGAACCGTCGGCGCGGGTTGCGAAGTTACCAACCCCGAATCCTCCTCCTTGCGCCGTAGCCATTAGACTGCCCCACCAAGGCCAGCCACCACAGCGGCGAGACGATCAAGCTGCAGCGGGCATGTCCGGAATGCCGCAGCGAGTCGCGGGGACAGGAACGCAGCTGGCGACAGCGTGTCAACACGTCGCGCCGCGGTCTGAACCCAGGGCTCCGCTTTCTGGCGGTACGTGATCTCCCAGTATTGGCCGACCACAGGGGTCCCGTAGAGCGTCACGGCGCCGTCCAGGGACGGGAACGTGATCAGACCAGAGACACCGCCGGCGTAGGTGAACGAAGCCACCCCGGTGCCACCGCGGTCGTCCTGCACGGACATGGTGCCATTGCCGGCTGAGGCCGTGAGGACTCGCAGGAACCAGCGGCCCACCGTGGGCGTCTTCGGCAGCGCCGTGAACACGGCCTCCACGGCGAACGGGGACTGCACCGCGAAGCCCTGCAGCATGAACAGGCTGCGCAGCGCGGCACGGGTGTACGTGACCCGGGGATCTCTGTACGTGATGGCGTCCTGGAACGGGGACTCCGCGACGAGATCCGCGAGCTGGGCACAGCGCAGGAAGGTCTCAAGGCGCGATAGCCCGGTGCCGATCAGGGCGCCGCGGAGCACGGCTTCTTCACCTGCGATGACTCGCGGCGTGAACACGGGCCACATCACTACTGGAATCGACGAGGAGTCCGGCGACACGGGATCGTTGTCGAGGTAGGCCAGGAAGTCGTTGATCATTGGACGTTCCAGGCCACAAGGCTGAGCTGGCTCCGCACCATACCGCCCTCGGCGGCCTGAGCGTCGAGATCGGAACCGAGCACGTAGCCCTTGAACACGCTGGCTCCGATGGCCAACGTGACTGGCTGTGTCTTGGCCCGTTGCAGCTTATTGGCCTTGTACCACTGAAGGAGTCGCTGGACGCCGTCGCTAGTTCCGGATCCCGAGGTACACAACATGCCGTGCACCAAGGTGACCGTCATCTGGCCGGCCTCGTCGCCGAACGGCACCACGAAGAGGCTTTCGTCAAGCGTGACCTGAAGCTGCGCCGCGACACGCTGGCCGACGCGGACGCCGGTAACGATTCCAGTGCTGTCGAGATCTCCGTTTTGATCTTTGACGATGAGACGGAAGGTCTGGGCGTCGTCCGCAGCGAGCACCTTGACGATACGGCCTGGCACTGACGAAAAGATGAGATCAGACATGGCCTAGCGACCTCTTGGTGCCGACGTCGGTGTCGTGGTTTTCACGCCCTTTTGATCACCCTGGGCTTGCTCTACAGCGACACCCGCATTCGGGACCTGGTTGAAGATCTTCACTACGACCTCACTGGCGCGGTCAGCGAACGCCTTACCCTTCGAGGTGTCCTTGTCTGCTGGAGGCGTGTCTGCTGTCGGGAGCGCGCCGCCACCAACCATCTTGACCAGTGTTTCAAGCACCCCGGTCAGCTTGGTCAGCGCGTTCGTGTTGAGCCCCCGTGCCTCGGCATCCTTGCGATCCGCGTCACTCATCGTGATGTTGGGATCGATGTTGAAGCCGTACTGACGCATCGAGCCGGCCGCTTCAGTGAGTTCCTTGCGGGCCTCGGTGCGCGCCGCTGAACCTTCGTCCTGCCCTTCGGTCCCGGCGAACGCAGCGCGGGCCCTGGCGTACCGACGCATGTCGGTCGCGAAAGACTCCCGATCTCTGGGATCCTTGAGCGCCTCATTCAGCGCAGCCACCGCGGTGGCTTGGTCTTCAGGGGCGAAGAGCCCAGCGTCGACACCCAGCTTACCCCAGTCCTCGCCATAGCTCATGACATCGAACTTGGAGTCCAGGAGTCGGGCACCGAGCATGGCGCTGCCGCCGCGAACCACGTTCAGCTTGCCCAGCTTGCTCAGGGACTGCTGGACCTCGGCGAATCGCTTCAGATCCGCTGCCTGGTTTGCCGCGTTGTCCTCGGCGCTGTAGCCTTGCGCGATGCCGCGAAGGTTGCCGCCCTGCATCGTCTTAGCGAGTGAGAGCGCCTTGAGTTCTCGCAGCGACATATTCATGGTCTGCTGGACGCGGTCGTTGAGGGTGGCTTCTTCAATCGCGGTCATGCCCTCACCGGCACGATTCGTGAGCATCGCGCTGACGAGGCGACGACTCTCCTTGTCTGACATCAGCTTCTCAAACCCGGCGTCCAGTTCTGCACCGGTTACGGTTCTCCCAGAGGTCAGCTGAACCGTACCGATGCGCAACTCCTTGCGCTGGTTATCGAGCATTGCCCGGTTCATCAGCGCGTAGACGGCGCCAGGGCTGGAGCCGTCCTGTAGAGCACGCATCCCCGCGGCCATCATGGCCGGGTCCTGCTGAAGCAGACGAGCGTTACTGGCGTCCACGGCGCCCATGTTTTCGATCTCGCGCTGCACCCCGGCAGGGTCCGAGGCCAGCCGGGCAGCGAAAGCGGGGCCGTCCAGAAGGGTGCGGTAGGCGAGGCGGGCTGCGAACTGGGACCCCGCAGCCTCGGCGTGGCGCTGCGTCAGCTCTCCAGTGAACATCCCGGAGAACTCTTTGTTACCACCGGCCAGGCGGAACGTGCGGTCCATGCTCTGCCCAGCCGCCAGGGCCGTGGCATGGTACATCGTGGTGCCGCCGTAGTTCTGCTGCAGCGCCGAGGCGTTCTTGATCAGAGCTTCCGTCGACATCGCTGCGGCCCGGGCCAGCGCTTGGAGCTGGATTACGGTCTCGTCCAGCTTGGAGACATCCTTATCGCTTCGGAGCTGGATGTGCTCGCTGTCCATGAACGCCAGGAGCTGCGGCAGCTGGGCGTTTTGCAGGAGTCCCTGCTGGATCCGACGCGCCCCTCTGGCTGCAAAGCTGCCGCCGCTGACAGCGGCTTCGTTGCGGATATAGGCGTCAGTGGCGGCGTCAGCCTCGGCGTCGTCGATGTCGCTGATCTTCTTACGGCGTACGTCCGCGAGCTGCGCCTTGACCTTCATTCGCGTCGACGCCGCGTTCCGGGGGTCCCGGAGCTCGCGCATCAGCTCAGTGTCCACACTGCCCTGCTGCTGAGCGAAGAGCGTCGCCATGGACATTTCGTCGTTAGTGAACCCGGCAGTGAACGCCTGGTTCCGGAGCCTGAACGCCTTCTCGTTGCCGAAGTCAGCCACGGCGTCGAAGGACCGCCCCGCAGCGTTGGCCCTGGAGTGCCCCATGAGGCTGGCCTGCATCATCATGGCGTGCTCTGGGCTCAGGATCCCCAGGGTGCGCTGGAACTGCGAGGCGTTCATGAGCGAAGCTGACCCATTCGCAGTGATCAGATTCTCATCGAGCATGTTGGCGAACTTGCCAATGAGCCCGCCGCTCATCTGGTCGAACATCGGCAGGGCCTGGATGATGCCGTAGCCGGCGTCGCCGGGCTTCATGCCCAGGGCGCTGCCATAGACATCCGAGATCCCGCCCATCCCCATGCGGGCCGCTGTCATCTGGAACGTACGGAACCGGGCCGCGGCTCCGAGATCGGTCCCTGGCGGCATCATGAGCCGCTGCATCAGGGGACCCATGGTCGGATGAGACGCGAACATGGTCTGGGCCATCATGGCCACCATGGATCCGGTTTCGCCGAACTGAGACCCCAGTGCCATCATGGGGTTGTTCGCGGCGACGCCGGACGCGTCGAAGCCAGCGAACTGCGACTGGAACATCTGGGCCCGGTGGGCCTGACCGTAGGCGGCCGTGCCCTGCATAGCCAGAGCGGCGGCATCCAGGGAGCCCATGGAGAACTCACCCATGACGGAGGGCACCGTCGAGGAGATCAGGGCGGAACGTGGCGTACCAGTCCAAGAGGTCGTCCATGGGGTCCCCGCCATTCTGCCGAGTGTTCTGGCGCATCCAAGGCATCAACGCGGCCCGGAACCGGTTGATCCCGTCGAACGCGAACTGCTGACGGATCTCCAGGGATTGTCCGCTGTCGGCGAGCCCCATGGCTGCGATGCAGCGCTCCGCGTCGAGCCGCACGAGCTGGATGGTCTCGCGCTCCTCGAAGATGCTGATCTGCAGGTTGAGGCGAAGCCAGTCCTGCTCGGTACCAGCCCAGCCCTTAGGATTGAAGAAGCCGGCCCCGACAGCGCGTGCGATCAGGCGACAGAGTCGGCTTCCCAAAAATCCGGGTTATTGGCCTCCATGACCATCTTAGCCACGGTGTTCTCGAACTTGCTGTGCGTGGAACGCAGCGCGACGCGCAGGGGCTGCGCGAGCTCACGGTCCAGCTCGAGCCGGGCGGCGCGGAGCTTGGAGGCCCCAACACCGTGCTTCGAGTCTACCACCGCCGTGGTGTTCACGTCGAACACCCGCGGCGGGGACCCCGAGGATTCGATGGAGTGCAGGGAGGCCACGAACTGGTAGTCGAAGTACCGGTTCATCCGGAGGGACTGGCGGACCTGAACCTCGACGTTGACCAGGGACTCGAACTCGTCGTCCCGGTAGGCCTGCGCGGCACACATCGCGTCAACCTCGGCGGACCGGGCCATGAACGTGACCAGGAGCTTGCCGCCGAACAGCCTGTAGGACTTCCGGAAGGGACTTCCGCCGAGCATCGACACCAGGAACGCAGCCTTGTCGACGTCGTCGACGGTGATGTCGGCCCTGGACGCCGGGGCGTCGGTCAGCTTGACCTCACCTTGTTTCAGGAGGGTCTCGCCCGTCTTGGACTTCTCCTCGAAGCTGGATTCGCCAGCCAGGCTCTGGGCTGCGGCGAGGCGCTCCCGGGCCCTGGCGATGACCCCCGGCGGCGGCGCCGGGGCATCCACGGGCTTCGCGGTCGGCAGCACGGCGTCGCCGACTACGGCGCGAGGCGCCGCCTTGGCCTGGGGCACCGGAACGGATCCGCGGCTCAGGTCGGCGCCGCTGGCCTCCAGGGCGCTGAGCTCGTCTGGGGTCAGGTCAGAGACTTTGATTTCAGGCATGCGGGCTCCGGACGAAGTCGGAAAGGGGTCCCGGCGCAGCTGCCGGGATCTGGTTTCCGGGATCATCACTGGGTTGACTCAGAGTAAAGGCCGAGGTCACCGGGTCGAAGAACACCTGGTCCGGCGCCTTGAAGTAGTGACCGTCGTTGACCCATGCAGAACGTCCCGGGAACGGCATGGTATCCTCGGTGCTGTTCGGGGCCCGGACATACTTCTCGATCCATTTCGGTCCGGTGCCCCGGGCGGCGCGCTGCCACCTCGTTTCGGGGAGCCCGTAGGCGACGACCCCGTAGTCCGGGGTGTCCATGAAGCTGAAGCCGTAGGTCGCGACACGCTGCCACAGCAGCGGCACATTGGCATTCAGGGTGGATTCGAGCTGGGCCTGGGGCGCCTTCGCGGCGGTCGCGAACGGCTTGAGCTGCTTGTTGATCTCGGCGACCATGGCAGTGATCTGTTCCGCCAGGGTCTGCTTCGTCACGGGATCCGTGCCGGCCTGACCTACGGTGGTCCCCAGGATCCCGTTCTTGGCGTAGACGCTGTCTCCAGAAACGATGGTCCCGTTGACCTGCGCGGTCCCCGTGGCCACCAGGGGCCCATCGACGACGACGTTGCCGCTGAACCACAGGGACTGTGTCAGCCCGGACATGCTGACCTGAATCACAGGGGTCGTCGATGCCGCGGAGAACACCGTGACGCCCTGGACAACACGCGCCGCGATGGCGTCGGTATCGATCTGGACGCCTTGAGCCTTCACGGTCAGGGTCCCCTTGGAACTCAGGCCCAGGGCCTGCTCCGCGGCGATGTAGGCCCCGGTCGCCGACTTCAGCACGATGCCGCCGACGCGGCCCGAGGCCCCGACCCCGGCTGCGGAGTCCAGCGCCTTGGACCGGGACTCCACGAGGACACCCTCGGAGCCACCGTCGTTGCCGCCGAGGAGGGAGAGCTGGCGCTCCGCCTTGATGTCGACCCGGCCGGTGTTCGCGGCGAGCTGCAGGGTGTCCTGCGCCCGCATCACGACGTTCCGGCCTGCGAGGACCTGGGAGGTCCCACCGGACACCAGGATGATGTCCCCAGGGGCGCTCAGGACGATGTTGGGGCCGCTGAGCATGATCTGGGCCTGGCCGCTGTTCTCGACGAGCACGGAGCCGTCGGGAAGCAAGGCGAAAGTGCTGCGCCCCACGAAGAACTTCTTGGTCCTGCCCTCGTCGTCGAGCCGGATCTCCACGGTCCGGGGCAGCTGGCCCCACATCTCCGCGGACACCGGCGGCGCCGCGGGCTGCACTGCGACACGGTCCGTGGACCACTGCTGCGGGACCCCGTCGACACCGCTGCGTGCCCAGTACCGCGTGATGCCGTCGATGATATCCCAGGCGGCCTGGGCATGGGTGCACGCCACGAGATCGCCGGTGACCTCGATCGGTGCCCGCGGGGACCCCAGGGCGGCACTGACCTGCGTCCTGTAGGCACCTTGGTCCACGGGGACCACTTCCTGGGGCAGATCGATGTCGACGACGCGCTGCAGGACCAGGGAGCCAGCAGTGGTCACAGCCAGGGTGCCATCGCTGCCGAGGATCTCCTGGAACAGCGCGGGCCGCGGGGTCCCCTTGAGCCCGGGGCCCCCGACGTAGCGCTGCGACGCGTTGTGGATTGGGCCCGCGATGCCGAGCCGGCGCGGTGCCGCGTTCTCGGCGTCGACGGCCTCCGCGGCGGTCCACCAATCCCTGGTGGTGTGCTCCAGGGAGCTCCAGACCCGGTGCCGGTGATCCTCGGTCGCCAAGGTCTCCTGGTCGAGCTCGAGGCCACGGAGCCTGGTGAGCTGGGTGTCCGTGAAGAACTCGACCCCGGACATCGGCCCGGCACCCATGGCCGCCCTGAACATCTCGACGTTGGTGTAGGCCCCGAAGGGGGACAGCTTGCTCCATTCCCCGGCGACGAGATCCATGAAGCCGTCGATGCGGTGCTCCGTGGCGTTGATCCACGTGTTCCCGTTCAGCGCCTTGCGGAGCAGCCCCTTGTCGTAGTAGCCCGAGACCGGTGGATCCACGATGAATCGCGGCGTGAAGTTGTCGATCTCCGGCGAGGTCTGCGGCCGCACCGTGGCGAGCACGACGCCGGGGTAGACACCTTCGCCGAGCCTGACAACGACTTGGGTGCCGGCGGCGAGGCCACCGCTCTCCCGGACCCCGAGGCCCACAGAGCTCTGCCCGTTGTAGACGAACCAGGCGTCGAAGCCGGACCCCTGGACCCGGCAGATCCCGGCGCCAGGGATTGAGGTCACGACACGACCCTGCATGAGATCAGCCATTGTGGGAAAACCATAACCTGGACCCAACATCAAACAACGACGCCGCCCCGGTTAGGGACGGCGTCGTGACCACGGGGCCCAGACCGGGACTACTGGGCCGAGGTCGGGGAACCCTTGCTCATCGCAGCGAACATCATGCTGATCGAGGAGTTGATGATGAACTGGTTCGCGTCGGCACCGAAGGTGATGCCGTTGGCGATGACGCCCTGCAGGGTCAGGGAGAGGCCGCTCAGGGCCCCGGCGGTCTGGCCGTTGTTGACGATCTTGTTGCAGGCGTCGTTGGTGCTGCTCAGGGACACCGTGCGGGTCGCCACGGTGCAGAAGTCGGCGAGCTTGGTGGCGAGCTCGTCGATGAGCCCCTGGGGGCCCACGATGCGGGACATCTGGCCCTGACCCTCGGTCCTGCCCTCGATGTAGTACTGGGCCCGGGTGCCCAGCGCCCAGAACCGGGTGACCTGGCGCTGATAGCTCAGCTGGAGCTGCTGCACCAGGGCGCCCTCGAAGGCCAGGGTCCCGGCGTTCGCCACCGTCATCGAGAACTTGTTGCCGCGGAACGTGCCGCCCACCGATGCGTCGGTGCCGAAGATGTCAGCCATGGATGGAGTCCTTGATGCGAGAGGTTGAGGTGCGAAACGATCAGACCACGAGGTCGAGCTCGCCGTTGTTCAGCGGGATCGGCAGGGAGCCGGTCACGCGGACCACGACGCGGTCCAGGAGCACGGCGTGGGGCCGGATGTACTCCAGGGTGCCATCGACGAGCTGGGGACCGATCTGGACGACACCGCTGGGAGTGCCCAGGACGGTGAGGCCGTTGTTGATCGTGGCTTCGATCAGCTTCATGGCGCCCGCGACGACGTTGGCCCGGCCGATGTACGGCGCCAGGATGTCGAGGAGGTAGTAGCTGATGCTGTCCAGGTTCACCGTGGCGCTGTCCTCGGCCTTGCGGGTGTCGCTGAGATCCGTGGTGAGCTGCTTCCGGATGTAGACCACCCCGGTCGGGCTCTGGGTCACGATGTAGGCGCCGCTGTTCGCGAGGACGTCGAGCTGGTCCGCGAAGTCCACGGTGGCCTGGGACATATCATCCCAGTCCTGGACCTCGGCGTTGGTGAGGCCCTGCTGGGGCGCCGCGGCGCAGCGTTCCGCCGCCAGGCTGCAGGCCAGGAAGTAGCCCGGCACCTTGACGCCGCCGCGGCCCGGATCGGCCGGGAACGCGACGGTGACGCGGCGGTTCGCCAGGGCGCCCACGGCGGCTCCCCAGGTCGTGGCCTGCTCCGCAGTTGTGAGCGGGTGCCAGATCTCGTAGAGCGAGGCCGTGACGACCGGCAGCGGAACCGAGTTCAGCAGGACGACCTTCTGCTCCGAGACCACGGTGTCGACGATGCCTTCCGAGTAGGTCAGGTTGCCGAAGCCGTCGTTGGTGTAGCCGTAGCGCAGGACGTCGCCGACCTTGGTACCCCAGGTGATGAAGCGAGCCGAGGCGTCGAACACGGTCTTGTAGGCCGAGCCGGCCAGGGGATCCGTGATCGTGGCGAGGTGCTGGACGCCCTGGACGCTCGCGGCGACCACAGCGGTCTCCGTGACGATGGGCTTCGCCAGCATCGTGGTGGCCCAGCGACCCTGCAGCGCGGTGCTGCGACGGTTCACTTCCGAGATCACTGCAGCCTGGACGCCGGCGTCGTAGGTCAGCGGGACGATGCGGTAGAAGTCGGAGCGCTCCTTGAGCGTCGCGATGGCGCGCTGGTATCCGGCGAGGTCATCGCTGGCGACCGGGAGCACCTTGACGACGAGCCCGCCAGCGTTGCTGATGGCGCGACGGACGCCGTAGGCCAGGCCGGCGTCGACATCGTCGGCACCGAGCAGGGCCTGGGCCCCGGCTTCGTCGCTGACATCCGCGACGACGTTGGCGATGGCGGTGTTCAGGGCGCGGGTCACCACTGTGGCTGCTGCGGTCTGCACCGCGAGGGCCAGGGCACCGGTCCTGGTGTTCGTCGAGGTGATCCCCGACTTCAGGGTGATCTGCGTCGCCGAGGTCTCCCAGTTCACCAGCGGGGCAGCGCCGACGCGGTTCCGGGGGACATCGATGTCGGAGACCAGGGCCAGTTCGACCTGGAAGCTGGTCGCCGCCGGGAAGTTCGTGGCGTCGAGGCTGTCGGCGAGGACGAGATCGGTGTAGTCGTTGATCTTGGCGGCCGTGGCAGCCACGGTCCACTGATCCCCGTAGACCACGAGCTTGTTGCCGCCAGCGGAGGTCACGGTGCCCGTGATGCCCTTGGTGCCGAGCGGGAACGCCACGCTGATCGCGACGCGCCGCGGGATCCCGGCGTCGGAGGCATCGATGGCGACCGCGGTGAACTCGGGCTTGTCGGCGTCGGCCACGGCGGCGAGGTCGCCGCCCTTGGTCGCGGTGATGACGTAGGTCGTGTCGGCGACCCCGGCGTAGGTGCCGCCCGAGGTCAGCACCGCGGCGGTGTAGCCCTGGACCACGGTGACGGTGTAGACGTCGCCGGCGCGGAACCGGTTGTTGAGAGTGCCGCCGCTGAAGGTGATCGTGGCGCCGCGGCTGCCCAGGGGGAGCGTCGCGATGCTGAGGTCGATGTCGACCTGGGGGTCCGTGCCGGACGCCGAGGTGACGCGGCCCGTGGCCTGGGCGCCGCCGGCATCGCCGGTGAGCACGGTGAGGGTGTAGACCTCGGACATGACGCGCACGGCTTCACCGTGGTATGCGGTGCCTGAGGCGGCGGCCGAGGCGTCGCCGACATGGGTGCCGTTGACGACGGTCGCCGAGGCGACCTGGGTGCCGATGTTGCCGGCGGCCGCCGCGGCGGCGCCAGTGCTGGCCGCGGCCGGGGTGCCCGTGATGTCGACGACTTCCGAGAGCTGGACCTGACCGCCGTTGGTGACGCGGACCCAGTCACCGATGACGACATCCACCGGGAGCAGACCGCTGCGGGGGTACCCGGGGTTGCTCTTCCAGTTCAGGGTCCCGTTCGACTTCCGGAGGTAGTTCGACTTCCCGGAGACGATCTGGATGCTGTTCGAGGTGGCCAGGTCAGCGTAGCGCTGTGCGGCGTCCTTGAAGGTGACCTCGGTGAACGCCTGATCCACGACGTCACCGGCGCCGCGATTCGGCCAGTTCACGGCGAGCTCAGCCGCAGCGTAGTTCGCCAGGGCGACATCGCGCTGGACCTTGTAGGCCGGCCCCACGATCAGGGCGCGGAGCGTCCGGGTCACGGCAGTGGCGGTGGCCTGGAAGATCTGATTGATCTCCCACTGGGGCAGGACTTGCTCGACCATCTGTGTCTTCCTCGATCAGGTTGGGTGGATGCTAAGGGTCTTCAGGCGGGGTGCTAGTGGCTGCAGCGTCCAGGCGTATTCGTAGACCGCTGTGAGCTGGATCGGAACTGCGAGCTGGGTACCGGTCTCGGAGAGAGCGCCGACGGGGCCCATGCCTACGACCTGGAAGTCATGGAACGGGAGTCGCTCCGTCATCATCGGCGACAGGTAGGACAGCGTGTCGAAGACCTCCGTTGCGAGGTCGTCTGCCTCACCAAGAACTTCGGTGATCGCGGTGATCGTGAACTGGACCTCGTGGAACCGGACGTAGCGCTGGAACCCGGTCAGCGCGGCGTCGGAGCCGCTGACCATGTTCTGGGTCTTGTCGTCCATTGAGACACGCTTGGATTGCAGGGCGCCACGGCTCACGACGAGTGCTGGGAGCTGCCCCGCGTTCTTCGCGTCGAAGTAGGCGTTTTGCACGATGCGGATCTTGGACTTCTGCGAGTTCTCGTTCCAGACGTACTGCTGCAGCTTGGGATCCATGATGAGTGCAGGATCAGCGAAATGGTTCTTCAGGATCCGGATCAGGAGCCCCGTGACGACACGGGGCGTCATGCCGACGCTGCACAGCGTGGAGGCCTCGTCGAGCCCGTGGCGCACCACGAAGACGCTGTCGCCGACCTCGAGCGTTGGCCGGCCATGCGGATTCTGGGGACCCGCGGCCGCGGCCTCCGGGAAGTTAACCTGCGGCTTGTCCTGCGTCGGCGGCAAGCAGGTCTCGTTGCCTTGAGTCGCGGAGCTCATCGGAACTGGAACCTGGGTAGCACGGTGTGGATCGGCAGGGTGGAGGTCGAGATCTTCTCGGGTCCCGCGGCCTCCACAACACGGTCTCCGGCGCGGAGACCATCATGCGTCACGGGGACCAGGACCGGTGGCTCCGGCGAGACCGCTGGCCTCGGGGTCCCGGCGCGACGCAGTAGAATCGGGGCGTCAGCCACGAAGCGGAACCTGGTAAGCCGCGGAGGTCGCCGGGAGCTCGAGGAGCCGGAGCCCCAGAACGATGTCGACGCCGCGGTGCCTCGCGATCTTGTCGATGTCGCCCTGGATCTCGAACCTGGTCTCGGAGCCGGCCTGAACCCAGATGTCCTTGCCCTCGGGGGCTGGCCCGGCCAGGGCGCGCACCATCTCGATGACAGCGGTCCTGGTGTCGCCCTGCTCCGAGAGCTTCGTGACGCGGCGTGTCGGCTGCTGGACGACCCAGTATTCCAGCGCGGCGTAGTAGCCACCGACAACCCCGGTGCCGTAGCACACGGGGCAATGGGCGTCCGTGGGGACCCCCGTGTTCTGGTCCAGGCAGCGCGTGCAGCCCTCGCCGAACTGGCGCCGCTTCAGGAGCCAGCCCTTGGTGCCGCCGCCTCTGGCCTGGGCGTGGCCGTTGCGGACACCCTGGAGGAGCTGCTCCTTCCGGATGATCTCGCGGCACAGACGCCAGTCGTAGTGGTTCCAGGAGACGTCCCAGCTCACGGGGTGCGACCAGTACTCGGTGCCGTCGCCGTCGACGAGCTTGACTCGGTAGAACGTGCTGCGCTCCATGGGGCGCCGCGAGGGCCTCGTGTCGTAGAGCCAGGGCTGATCCACGACCTCCGAGATCTTTTCCCAGTTGGAGTCGTTGACGGCGCGGCCCCGGTACAGCGTGAACGTCAGCGGCATCGTGCCAGCGAAGCTGGGCAGCAGGGCCCAGCTGACCTTCACGGAGTCAGACTCCGCGATGTGGTAGGCGCCCTCGACGGTGAGCCGCTTGAAGGGGTCCAGCGGCGACGGCGGCGTCGGGGCCGGCAGTGGCCCGACGTGGACCCCGGTGACGGGCTGCGTCGTGATGATGAGGGCGTCAGCCACGCCTCAGTACCCCCCGTGACGCGATCCACCGATTGGCATCGAGCTCCAGGCCCTGGCCATGTTCTGGCCGACCTTGGCCTTGGTGAACCAGTCGTCGTATTCCTTCTTCATGCCGTCGGCGATGGAGAGGTAGTCCGCTGCCTTGTTCTGATCGTCGATGTTGACGCCGCCGGCGCTGTACTGGAGCCGGTTCCTGGCATAGCGCTTCGCGGCGAGGCGGAGCAGCTCGATCATGGTGCCCTGGATCCACCAGTACCGGAACGGGAAGTTGTCGTAGCTGTAGACGCTCACCGGTGGTGGCGTCTGGTTCCAGTGGTCCACGACTCTGCGGATCGCGAAGGCGATCTCGGTGTCCGTGAACTCAAAGGTGTCGAGCAGGCTGACCTCGTTGACCTCGGTGTCGCCGAGGGCGAGCCGGATCTCCGGGATCGAGACGACGCCAGTGGCGCAGGCCTGGTACCGGAGGTTGGGCTCCAGGTACAGGTAGGCCGGGTACGCGTCGACCATGTAGCCGCCACTGACGTAGCGCTCGATCTGGCAGCGATAGATCCCGGGGACCCCGATGACATCCGTGGACTCGAAGTCGAACTCGACGAGCCCGTCGCAGTCCTGGCACTCACCAGGGGCGGAACCGTCCAGGATCTTGCCCTTCTTCACGAAGATGGGCCCGCCGGAGCTGTAGCCCTCGGAGTTCCCAGCGGCGATGCCGAGATCCGTGGTGCCCGCGTTGCCGTTGGTGCCACAGCCGCCGACCACGATGATCTGGACCCCAACGGTCCCGGCCCCAACGGGGGTCTCGTAGCCGAACTTGGGCTGCGGCGCCGGGGCGTTCACGGGCTCCTGGTTCAGCTTGATGCCCCTGCCCTCTTCGTCGACGAGGCGCAGCACGACCTGCTTGCGACACCGGTCCATGACCCGGATCGTCTTGAAGTTCGCCGCCTTCGCGGTGGGCCTGATCTCGATGGGGTCGATCACGACTTAGACCTGGCTGACGTGGAGCTCGCCGAGGACCACGGAGGCATCCTGGGTCCTCAGGACCCCCAGGGCGACGCCGATGCGCTCCGTGACGACGTTGAGCCAGTCCCGGCCGGCCGCGGAGGCATAGCTCGGGACCCCGGGGTACCGGAACGCCTTGCGGACCGTGAGGCCGGTGTCGATGGTGACGAGGTCCTGGGGAACGAAGATGCCGGCCGGGTTCTCGGGGGTGATCCCGAAGGTGCCGCCGAAGTCGACCTGCACGGGGCCATAGCGGCGGTTCAGCTCGCGGTCCACGTAGTTCAGGTCGATGCCGACGGTGGCGATGACTTCGCCGGCGCGGACGCACAGGGGTTCCTGGATCACGGAGCTCAGGGGGTACTCGGAGCCGACGTGGGACGCGTTCGTGACCGGGAACGCCGTGATCGAGGGGATCACGTAAGAGTTCGACATCCAGTCCCCGAGGGAGGCGTCGTAGCTCATCGTGATGACGTCGACGACGTCGAAGGTGTTCGGGAACGTGACGATGAGATCGCGGGGATCTGGACCCGGGGCCACGGAGGTCGGCACCACGGGGACCCCGTTGGCGCTGAAGCTGAGACCGACGAGATAGTCCGAGGACACCACGGGGAGCGAGAACAGCGCCGTGAGCACGTTGGCGGCGCTGGGGGCCAGGGCGACGACGACGGCGTGGAGCCTGGCGGCGTCGGAGGCCGTGGTCACGACGTGATTCGTGAAGGACGCCACCGGGAACGTGCCCGGGGTGTTCGAGAGGTCGCCGTGGCTGGCGTCGTAGCTGACCAGGACGGTGTCGCGGTCGTCGATGGTCTCAGCCATGACGAAGCGGACCACGGCGGGGTTCGCCGTGATCGCAGCGGAGGTCACCGCAGCCGCGGCGCCATTGACCGAGAAGGAGAAGCCGGCGCCGGGGGCGCCCAGGGCGCTATGCACGGGCTGCGTGAACGTGACCTCGATCGAGGTCTCGTCGGCGACGATGCCCTGCACCGTGGGAGCCGACGCGGCCTGGTAGACCAGGCTGGCAGTGGTGACCGCGGAGGCGCCGTCTTCGTTCCAGGCCACAACGGCGAAGTACAGCGTCACCGGGGCCCCCGGGGCTCCCGCGGCGTACGGGAACGTCACGGTGCCGGCGAGGTTCTTTCGGCTGACGCCGACGGCGATCGGGGCCTGGCTGTAGGTCGGGCCGCCGAAGTTGACGGAGCCCGAGGCGAGGTCGGTGAGGACATCCGCGTTCGGCACGAGGCCGCCGAAGCCGGTCGGGACCGAGGCCTGCGGCGGCGGGAACCCGGCCCGTGCCGCGGTGTCCGCCGCGATGTCCGCGGCTGCCATGGCCTGGACGCCGGACAGCGAGGTGTCCACGAAATACTTGTAGCCCAGCAAGGTGGGCGTCGCGGGGACCACGGGGTGACTCAGGGTGACGACCCCGACGTAGTCCGAGGTCAGCGTCAGAGCGAACAGCGTGGGGAGCAGGGGAGCAGCCATGGGGTACGAGTTCCTAGAGATGGAGTTTCACGCGTTTCACCCCGGGCTCAAGCTGTGAAGCCCGGGCTCACGCGGGGTGGACAGCCTTCATCGAGATATGCGAAGTCGGCCGCAGCGCGTTGTCATCCTGGTTGCTGCGCACCTCTGAGATCCGGGTGTTCAGGAACGAGTTCATGACGTTCTCGGCCTTGAGCTGGGCGCGCTGGACCCGGCGCTGCAGCGCGGCTTCGTCGGTGCCCTCAATGGGGGTCTCGTGGACGCTGCGCAGCGAGGTCCAGAGCTGATCCGTGAGCTCGTAGTGCTTGGAGTGGTTCGACGGCAGGAAGAAGTCGACGCGAACACTGAGGGTGTAGAAGCTCAGGGCCTCCTGCGCCATGAACAGGATCTTGTTGACCCGGGCCACGAAGCGCTCCTGGATGAACGCGGCTTCCTGGCTGTAGTGGTTGTTCCGGATGCTGGCTTCGACGGTGGCCAGGATCGACGGTTTGATCTCGAGCCTGAAGTTGATCTCGATGATGCGGAAGCTGTCCTCGAGGTTGATGACCCCCTTCTGGCGGTCCAGGAGTTCGCGCATCAGCACGGTGAGATCGGCCTGGCGTTGAGCATGACCACTTTCCAAGGCATGGATGGACTTCGACAGCGCCGTGGTCTGCGAGGCCACGGCATCCTGAATGGCTTGGGACCCCTTGTTGTTGTTGGTCCTGAGCTCCGTGATCGCGGTCTTCAAGCTGTCCAGCGCGGAGGCATAGCGATCAGCACGCTTCTCCTTGGCCTCGTTCTCGATCTCTTTGGCGCGGGCCTCGGCGCGCTGGGCCTGGGCGTCGAGCAGGGCCTGGGACCGCTTGCTCCGGAGCCACAGCATCCACGCCAGCAAGGCGCAGATCACGATGAGTCCAACGAGGACGAGCCCGCCGGTCCTGAGCTGCCCGATCGCCTCCAGAATCTTGGGGGCGTCGATATTCGAGGCGTCAGCCATTCCGAGGTCTCCGAGTCAGGGGTCCCCGGAGTCTAGTGGGGTCTGTACCCCTTGCCAGCAGACCTACTTCTTGGTGATGCTGGCGGTGCCGATTTCCTTGAGGTCGATCGTGGCGGCGCCGCCGTCGGCGTCGGACACCACGATTTCCTCATCGTCTCCGCTGGGAGAGAGTTCGGCGGCCTTGACCTCGGCGGCCTTCACGGCTGCAGCTGCGGCGTCGGCCTGGGCCTTCGCAGCTGCGACGACGACGGCGTCAGCCTGGAGCTTCGCGGCGTCAGCCTGGAGCTTCGCGGCGACCTCGTCGGCCTGGGCCTTGGCGGCTGCAGCTGCGGCTTCCGCGGCGGCCTGGATCGCGGCAGCATCGCTGTCACCGGGGTTCCCGGCTTCCAGGGGTTCCCCTTCGGGGTTCTCGCCGGTCTCCAGGTTGCCGACCGGGGCCACGGCGACGTTGCCGTCGAGGATGACACCGGCGCGGCCCGCGAGCCCATAGACGAACTCGAGCCTGGCCTGGTTCCCGTTGGCCTCCTTGAGGAGCTCCTTGAGGACCGCCACGGTGTCGCCGCTCATGAAGCGGACCTCGACGAAGCCGCGGGCCACGGCCTTGGTCTGGCTCAGGGTGCGGAGCCGGGGCCGGAGGTCGCCCTCGAAGTGGTACACCCCGGGGCCCATGACGCGGGCCGGCTTCAACCAGTCCACGCGGATCCGGTTGGCTGAGATGACGAGGACGGTGTGCGGGACCAGGAGGTTCATGGATTCCTACTTCTTTCGCTTGGAGTGCAACTTGGCGAGCTTGTCCAGGGACTCATCACCGTCGAGCCGGCCTGGGCGCCTCGCGGCGACCTTGGCGATGCCGGCGGTCTTCAGGAGCCATTCCATGACTCCCGCGGTCTTCTTCGCCTTGTCGCCACGGCTGCCCTCGGCGACGCGCACCTTGGGGTGGAACTCGCCGGCTGCGAAGGTCTCGGGCTGGCCCGGTTCCTTGGGGGCCCCGGGAGCGTTGGTCTCGGGGCAGGCAGCGCAGCCCGCGGCGGACTTCTTCTGGAGAGCGATCTGGAGCAGGGTGCAGGCGGACATCTGGTGGTCTCCAATGTAGGGGGAGTTGACTAGGGGTCAACCCGATAGGACAAGGGATATCGTAGCGGGGGATCCAGGGAGGGGAAGGCGAGCTAATGTTTGAGTATTGACAACTATATTATTTGAGTATTGTATGATCATGAACATCACGGATCCCCTGAACCCCACCAAGCTCCCGATCGAAGATGTCGTCAAGATTTTGGAGCTCTACAAGACCTGCTCGCTTCGCAAGGTCTCCGCCGCGGTAGGCCGCGACATCAAGACGATCCAGAAGATTCTCGAGGCCAATGGCGTCGAGGCTCGGACAACCTGGACCCGCAAGGGGGCCAGCAATGACCGCATGTACGCCTTCGACGATCGCCTGGTCGAGTTGAAGGACCGGTACGACGCAGGTGAGAGTATCGAGGCTATCTCAACTCTGCTCGGGGTTTCACCGTCAACGGCGTCCAAGGTCCTGGTGCGGGCCGGCGCCGACCTCCGGAATCGGGGCCCCAAGCCGTCGGCCGACTTCCGGCCCGGAGAGGTCTGCTGCGGGACCTGCCGGGAGTGGAAGCCGACGTCCGAATATCATTACACCTCGTCTGGCTCAGTGATGTCCGAGTGCAAGGTCTGCCAGCGGCGCCGCTGGTTGAAGAACGCCTACGGCATCACCCCGGAGATCTATGACGCCATGATGGCCGCGCAGAACGGCGGCTGTGCGGTGTGCGGGTGTTCAGCTGACCACGCCCGCAACTCCGGTGGCGCCAACTCGAATAAGAAAGCGTTCCTGTGTGTCGACCACGACCATGGGACCCTGGCGGTGCGCGGCTTGCTCTGCAGCCAGTGCAACCAAGCACTGGGCCACATGGAAGACAACCCTGGTTGGATCTCCAAGCTCGTCGACTACGTCATCAAACACCAGTGAAAGCGAAGAACCCCAGGAGGAATCCTCCTGGGGTTCTTGCAAGTCTAGCTCGTGCTACGACTTAGGCAGTCGCGATGGTGACCTTCGCGATGCTCGCCGGATTGGCAAGCGTGGCCCCACGTTCACAGTAAGCGAAAAACTCCAAGTTGAACGCTTTCTTATCCACGTACATCGTGGTGTCGTCGAGAACGTAGGACTTGCCCAGGAACTCGGGCGAGGCGAAGATCCAGAACTCGCTCTCGGCGACGAGGTCGGTCTTGTTGGTCACGACCCAGTTGCAGCCCAGCAGCTTCTTCTGCTGGAAGCCGTCGACGAACATCTCCTGCGAGAGATCGCCACCGACTTCGTCACGGCTGAACTTCGCGACGTCGTGGATCGTGATGTTGTTCACCAGGATGGTGACGCCGTCGAGGTGCGCGAAGGTCCGGGGCAGGATCTTCTTGATCTCGAACAGCGAGTTGCGGGTGACGCCCGCGGCATCGATGATCTTGACGTTCTGGATCACGCCGGTCTCGGGGACCAGGAGGCCCTGGGCGCCGACGATGGCCTGGCAAGCCGACAGCATCTTGCGGTCGAACTCGAAGTCCATGTCGAGGATGGCGTTGTCGCTGATGACCTGGCGGATATCCATACCGTAGGTACGGAGCTCCGAGGTGTCCTTGGTGAACTTCGGGGTGACGATACGGTCGAAGTAGACCGGGTACCGATCGCCGCGGAAGTAGTACTGGATGGGCTGCTGGCCGAGCGGGATCGTGATGGCGGCGGGCGAGTTCGGCTCGCGCTCGACCAGCTTCACGTTCTTGTCGGTGGTGATCTGCGGGGTCAGCTCGTCGTCGCCGATCTTCACGGCGGGGAGCAGCTTCTCGAAGAAGCTCGACTCGCGGATGCGGATGCGGGTGAAGTCCGTCACCATGTCCTGCGCCTGCTTGACATGGCCCTGTTCGAGCATGCCGAAGAACGCGGTGTTGGACTGGGCGGCACTGATCTTCTTCTGACTCATGGCTGTTTTGCCTTCGTTGATTGATTGGTGGTTGTTGTGGTCGGAGAGGGTGGCCTGAGCCGGCGCGGTACCGGCTCAGGCCTGGTTCATCACAGCGCGGCCGGGACCGTGGTGGTCGCCGAGTCGGTCGGGGTCATCCGGGTCGGGTAGAACGCCAGGGTGGCGTAGCCGTCGGGGCTGGTGTACAGACCGGCCGGGGCGACGACGCCGACGACGAGGTCGGTGGTCGCGGCGACCGGCATGATCTTGCCGGCGTTGGCGACACCGGCGCGGACACAGGTCAGGAGCTGACCCGGCTTGTAGGCCACGGCGGAGTTGAAGCCGGTGGTGGCGAGCTCGACGGCCGCGAAGCACGAGATCGTGCCGAAGCGGGCCGCGCCGGCGTACGGCATCGCGATGCCGCCGACGCCCAGGGCCGCGACGCTGTCACGGACCTGCGGGGGGCCGCCGCCGTCCAGGGCGCCGACACGGGTGACGTCCGGAGCGTTGTTGACGTCGGTGCCGCTCCAGGCGAAGAAGGGCAGGAACTCGGTGCCACCGGAGGTGACGCCCGGGATCAGGAGGCCGGAGCCGTTGAGGGAGCAGACGAAGCCGGCGGGGATCGAAGCGCCAGCGGCGAGGATGCCCGTGTAGTCGATGACCGAGTTGCGGTCACCCTTGCGGATCTCGAGCTTGTTGGCGCCCATGCTGGTGGGAATCATGACGGTGATACTTTCTTCGTTGAATGATGGTTGGTGTTGGAGACGACTGGGTTGATCTTACTGCTTCGCCGCGGGCACGAAGTTGCCGACGTGGCGATCCCAGACCTGGTCTGCGGATTCCTCGGTGGCCGTCTTGGTGTCGCCCTCGACCACGACAGCGGTCTTGCGGACCGTGTTGCCGTGCGCTGCGAACTTCTCGAGCGCGATCAGGGCCTTCGCGGGGTCCATGATCTCGGTGGCGAAGGTCTCGGCCCGTTCCGGGCTCGAGATCATGCCGCTCTGGAGGAGCGTGGCAGCGGCCTTCTTCGCCAGGCCGGTGAGACGCTTGGCGTCCACCGCTGCGGCGGTCTTGGCGGTGCCCAGGGCGGCCTTCTCGGCTTCGAGAGCGGCGACCTTCTCGTTGGCGGTCTTCAGCGCGGCGCGCTGACTTTCGACGACGGCGCTGAGACCATCGATGGTCTCCGCGGCCTGCTTGAGATGCTTGGCGGTGACCATGATCACTTGCCCTTATTGGTGTTGGTGGTGGCGGCGATGCGGAGAGCGGCGACCTTGCCGAGGATGGCATGGCGCGCCTTGAACGAGAACTCGTGCTCCGCCGCGACCTTGACGTCGGCCTGCTGGAGCTTGGCGAGATCCTCGGGCTGGATCCCGAGCTCGGCGAGGAGCTGCTGCAGAGCGGCAGCTTCCTCGGGGGTCTTCGGGACCGGGATGCTGCCGGCCGCACCGGGGTCCATCGCACCGCCAGGGGCGGCCGGGGGAGCGCCGGGCATCGGGGGCAGGGCACCGGGGCCCGCGGGGGCGCCCGGGGCAGCCGGGGGAGCGCCGGCGCCGGTCATGGCGTCGACGACCGCGGCCTGGTCGGGCTGACCGCCGGGCGCGGCCGGGGGAGCCGGAGGGGCGCCAGCACCGGCGTTGTCGGCATCGGGCTCCTTGTGACCCTCGCCGCCTTCGTCGTGCTTCTCGCCCTTCTTGTCGCCCTCGCCCTCGCCCTTCTCACCCTTCTCCTGCTCCAGGGCCTCCTCGAGAGCGAGGACTTCCTGGGCCGTCTTGATGGCGAGATCGTAGCCGAACTGGAGCGCTTCCTTGTGGAAGTGGGCCAGCTTCTTGCCGTAGTCCGGGTGGTCCGGGCCGATGTGCAGGGCAGCGACCTTGGCTTCGAGGCCAGGATCCTGGATCATGCCGTCGGGGCCGGCCGGGGGAGCGCCGCCCATGGCGGCGGGGTCCATCGGAGCCGGGGGCGCACCGCCGGCGGCCGCCGCGGCGGGATCGCCGCCGGCAGCTGCCGCGGCCGCGGGGTCGCCGCCACCGGCGCCACCCTGGGCTTCGACGAGCTGCTGGAGCTCGGCGAGATCCTGTTCGCTGAGGGCGCCGCTCTGGGCAGCCTCGGTCAGGATCTTGGCGGCCTCCTCCTCGGAGACCTGGCCGCTCTGCAGACGCTGCATCAGGTCGCCAGCGCCCGCCTGGGCCTGGCCCACCTCTTCGCCTCCGCCGAGGCCCTGCTCCGCCGCCTTCTTGGCGAGGAAGCGGTCGAACGAGGTCAGGTCACCGGCGGTGATGGCCTGACCCTCAGATTTTCCCAGGATGCCCGCCAGCTTGGCAGTGGCCTTGGCCGCGTCCTCGTCGACGGGCAGCTCGGCAGCGACCTTGGCGAGGCCGGCGCTGACCAGCTTGCCGTGGGCGATCCACTCCGAGGCGACCTTGTCGAGCGCGGCGGAGGTCTTCGAGAGTTCCGAGGCCGGGACGGCGCCGTTGGCCGCATCCTTCTTGACCTCGAGGTCGGCACCCTTGGCGCCGCTCTTGCCGTCGGTGGCGACCGCGGTGGCACCGTCGGTGCTCATCTCGACCGAGGCACCGGGCTTGTTGGCCTCGGCGCCGCCGTCGACCTTGGCCGCGGTGTGCTTGCCGGCCTCTTCGACGTTCTTGTCGAAATGAGTGCCGGTGCTCGGGGCCTGGGTGCCGTTGTCGGTGCTCAGGTCGCCGCCGGGAGCGGCGCTCTTCTTGAGCGCGTCGGCCTTGATGTCGGCAGCCTTCTTGATCATGCTGTCGAGATCCTTCATGATGTCTTCCTGGCTCATCTGTTGTCCTCGTAGGTGGGAATGGTAGTGGGTGTTCTTGTCACGACAAGACGTTGCTCTGAACGAGTGTCCGAAGCAGGGGGTCCGCGGCCCGGTTGGCAGGGTGAGAGGCGCACGCTAGTTTGTAGCGAAGATAGAGCTCCGCAAGACCAGTCGTTGCAGTTGGATCCTGGAGTGCAGCGCTGACCTTGACGACGCCGAATCCGACGTTCCGACCCAGGCTTGACACCAGGCTTCGGCGTGCGGCTTGGTCGGCGTGCATGGAGCAGTTCTCGCGCAGGGAACCATGGAGTTCCTCGGCGATTTTGATCGGCACCGCAGCCGGGGTTCCGTCCATGGAGACCCCGAGGTCACCGTGACCAAGGATGCGGTTGAAGCCGTCGGCGAGCAGCGCGGGGACCCCGGGGGCTGCTGCGGCGGCGAGCTTCGGGGCACCCAGGATGACCTCGGCGAAGTCGCGGGGCGACAGCACGAAGCCATTGCTGTGGAGGTAGTCCAGCACGGAGTCGACACCATGGGCGTCGACGGCCTGCTTGAGCTGCTTCCGGTTCTCCGTGTCAAGATCGGTCGGCGCCGTCGAGACGACACGGGCCACAGCCGGGCTCAGCTTCTCGATGCTGGCGAGCCGGCGCAGCGTGGCGACCTTGGGGTGCGACATCGCCGACATCCCGAAGCGATCTGCGAGGACGTGGCCCCCGATGGGCCCGAGTTCCAGGGCGACTTTACGGATCGTGTACCCGATGCGATCGGCCGGCTTCCACACCGTGCTGAGATCGAAGTACCCCGGATCCGGGTTCTCCATGAAGATCTTCTGGCCGTCCGCGGTGACTTCGCCGAGGTGGTCTCGGATATGCTCGCAGTGATCCGCGGCAGTCTTGGCCTGGTGCTTGCAGAGCGAGCAGACGTCGTACTGCTGCAGGGATCCCATGCTGACCGGGATGTCCTTGCCCTTCTCGAGACCAGCGAGCTCCTCGGCGTACTTCTTGTTGTCGAGAGCGGCCAGGGCCTCGATGCGATCCATGACATCGTTGTGCGCCGTGGCGATGACATCACCGGTCTTCAGCGCTGGATCCGAGTTGGCGTGGTCCTTGAAGACGTGGCCCTGGGTCCGGAAGCGGTGATGGCACCGCTTGTTGTCTTCGCGGCTGAAGCCGTCGCAGTTCCGGTTATCGCCGTAGCGCTCGGAGTCCCCGACGGCGAGGGTGTGGATCACGGTGTGGCCCGGGATCGGCTTCAGCTCCGCGATCTCCTTCTCGAGCGCGAAGCCGCCGGCCTCCTTGGCCGCCTTCGTGAGGTAGTGCTTGTCGATGCCACGGCTGTGGACCGGGAGAATGCTGACCTGGGCGCAGCTGAAGTCCTGCGAGTTCGGGGCAATGATCTTGGGGATCACTCGAAGGCCTTCCCGGCGAGGTCCACTCCGGTGCCTGCAACGGCGCCAGCTGCCATGCCCAGTCCGGTGCTACGGAGAGCGTGAGGAAGGGAGAAGCCCCGACGTAGCGAGGCCCGGTTCGTGCTGAGTCCCTTGCCGATGTCCCCGAGGCGGAACTTCGCGGGGTCCGCGGCACCGGCTTCAGTTGCGGCGTGCCGATGGGCGTCCCAGGCCAGGCGGTGTTCCGGCGCCAAGTGGGCGCGGTCCGCGGCGGTGACGTCGCGCAGGAGCCCGGACTTCGGCGTCAGAATCGGGGCCCCGGAGGCGTCGAGCACGGGCTTCCCGGAGGCGTCGAGCTGCGGCACCTTGTAGTCCACGGAGCTTCCGAGGCGACGGTCGAGCTCGACGGAGTTCGCCGCGATGCGATCGAGGTCCGCGGCGGCGGCACTTCGGCCGAGCCCGGTGTCGCTGGACAGCACCTGGCCCTGGTGTGTGGCCCAGTCCGCGGGGAGCTTGCTGAAGTCCAGGGAGCGCAGCTTGCCGAGAGCGGAGTCCGGGGTCTTCACTCCGGCGCTGTACAGCTTGCTGAGGAGATCCACGTTGGTGGGCCCCGGGGTATGAGGCCCACCCGACGGAGTCGTGGCGGCGCCGAGACCGGTACTGACCTGTTCGGCGAGAGCAGCGTTGACGTGGTCACCCCCCATGCCGCCGCTCATGCGCTTTCCGGCGGTTGACGCCAACCCGAGCTGCCCTGGAATCGTCCGCAGCGGGGCATCCTTGCCGCCGAGCAAGACGCTTTCGCGCAACGCACCGGTGAACGGGACCTGACCTGACAGCCCCGCGATGCCACCCCACACTGCGGGTGACGCCGACATATCACCAGCCACGGGGATCTTTTCAATGAGGCGGTTCGAGAGAGCCTTATCGCTGTAGAGCTTGGTGGAGCCCAGCGCCTTCTGGATCTCGGGGCTGTACTTCCAGGCTGCGAAACCAGCGGCGCCCAGGGCGGAAGCCGCCAGGGCCCACTTCATCCAGTCCGACGCGCTGCTCTTCTCGGAGTCGGCCTCGTCGATGGCGTCGTCCGAAACGATCTCGTCGGCTGCGAGCTTCGCCCAGAGACTCATTCCTTGCTCCGGTAGTCCTTCTTGAGGCGGATCAGGGTGTCGGAATCCATGCCGCCACCCCTGGCGAGCTGCTCCTTGACCAGAGCGGCTGCGGTGCTGGCGTCGATGTCGGGCTTCGCCGCGATGACCTTGTTGTAGGCTGCGACGACATCCGGGATGGGCTGCGCCGCGATGAACTCGTCATCGAACAGCGTGTTGAAGTTGGCGGCGCCGGTGACGTTGCCGAGGCGCTGACGGGCCCCGAGATCCAGGGGGTGCTCGACCTTCTCACCCTCGGTGTAGTCCCCGGTGACCTTGCCGATGAACTGGGAGTGGCTGTCGGCGTCGGCGCTGTCGCGACCCGTGGCCCAGGCCGGGAAGGAGCTCAGGGCTTCCGAGGTCCCCTTGACGTGGTCGCCGGCGAGGCCGAGACCGGTGTCGGGTCCCTTGTCGTCGCCGCCCTGCTTCATCAGGGCGTGCACCGTGGCGCTGGCCTGCTCGAATCGGAGCTCGGCGTCGTGCTGGGCGGCGAGGCAGTCCGCGGCGCGCTTCCACATCGTCTCCACGCGGAGACAGTCCTGAACCAGGGCATGTTCTCGGGGCGAGCACGGAACCTGGAGATGGGACGCGATCTTCATGGCGCCGGCGCGCTTCTGGCCGGCCGGGGCCAGGGCCCCCATGGTGAAGATGACCTCCAGGGTGTCGGAATCGCAGCCGGCGTGCTTCGCCAGGAGCTCGATGCGGGCGAAGCTCGGGGCGTCGGTCCTGCGGAACGCCTCGGCGAGCTTCGCCAGGGTCACGAAGGCAGCGTCTCGAGCCGCGGTGTATTCGCCGCGGGCATGCTCGATGGCGACCTTGATGTTGCGGAGCTGGAGGTAGGGATTCGAGGCGAGCCGGCTGCAGTCCACCGTGGTGGAGTTGTCCAGCGCGACCTTGATCTGGTTCGCGGTCTCGACGAACTCACGGGCCACGGCGACCTTGCCGAGGCCGACGGTGACCACGGTGCGGCCGGCCAGCGCGGTACCTGGAAGCGCGAAGGCCTCCCGGGCAACCTTGACGTGATCCCGGGTGTCCTCGATGTAGAACTGGGTGTCGTCGTAGCTGTCCACGGCGGCCGCGGTCTTCTTCGCTACGGCGGCCGGGTCCAGGTCGAGCGGGGACTCCTGATCCTTGTCGGTGGGCCGCTTCCCAGGCTCGACCTGGTTGTGCGCCTTCTCTTCGTCCTGCTGCGGGAAGAGCTGCTGAGAGACCTCGTCGGCGTTGGTCAAGGTGAAGGGGCCAGCCCTGTCCTTGCCTTCGCTGTTGGCGAGGTGACTCACCGTGGCGGAGTTGTTCACGGCGTGGCTGACCAGCGCGACCTCCTTCGCGTTGAGGTCGAGCTCCTTGGCGGCCTTGAGGAGCGCCGCGTTAGGGTGGAGACCATCGTTCATGGCCTCCACGGTGACCTCGGCGGCCTTGATCAGGTCGGCGTGCCGGCGACGGCTCATCAGTTCGAGGGTCATGAGATCTCCGCCGCGACGGGCTGTGCTGAACGGACTCCGAGGACTTCCCTGACGATGTCAGATGTCCTGGGATCCCGTGCTGGTTGCGCAATGGTAGCTGGAAGAGAGGGGTCAGCAACGGACAGCGTTGCCGCGGACAGCATGGAGACCACGGCGCTGGTGTGCTTCGTGTCGAAGCCGGCGCTGTTGGACTTGCCGTCGTCCTTCGACGCCTCGCGGGTCGCCGTGATGATCTCCTGGACCAGGGCGACATCGAGCTCCTCGTCCATGTGCCCCCGGACCATGGAACGCAGCAGGGCGCTCTTCCGGGTGATCTCGTGGACGTGCTGCTCGGCGCGGACCATGAGTTCCGGGCAAGCCTTGCCGCCGCCGTACATGCCGTGGAACACCCCGGGGCCCATGAGCCAGGCGACACGCCTGCTGATCAGGTAGGTGTCCCGGACATGGAGCCTGCCGATGAGATCGCCGGCGAAGACGAGCTCGCAGACCCAGCTCTCGAAGTGGCGGTAGGCCCGGACGTCGAAGAACATGGCCTCGTAGGCCGTGATCACGGACGGGGCGATGCCGCACTGCATCGAGATCTCGTTGGCGGGGACCCCGCAGAGCACCATGCCCTCGATGTAGATCTGCGCCTTGGGGCGGTCCGTCTTGATCTCGTAGGCCTTGGCCATGGCCGGGAAATCTAGGTCGACCTGGGCGTTGCTCTGGAGGTCGTCGTAGAAGTCCCAGAGTGCGGCGAGTACGGGGTCCCGTTGACGCTGCGCCATGACCTGGACGTAGTGCCGACCGACGTCGCGTTCTGCGGGGCTCAGGGACCAGTTCGTCTTGACGGTGTTCCAGCGCCAGTCCACGGTGGACGGTGCCGAGGGTGCCTCATCGAAGTTGGCGAACGGGTCCCGCACGGATCACTTCGCGGCGGTGAGCTTGGCCTTGGCAGCCTCGACGCGGGCCACCGCGATCTTGGCGAGCTTCTGGGTCTGGGTCTCGTTGAGACCGATGGCGCGGCAGCCCGAGGCGAAGCCAGCGTCGATGGCGTGCTCCTGCTCGGTGCGGTCCGCAGCGGCGACCTTGGCAGCGGCGGCTTCGTGGGCTTGCTTCGTGAAGGGCATCTCGTGTTCCTTGAGGTGTAAGGTCTGGTGTAAGGCTGACTGAAGGTCAGCCGTCCATGGAGGCGTTGAGACCGAGACCGTAGAACTCGGGGTCCCCGCTCAGGGTGCGGCGGCGCATGAAGATGACGAGATCGCCGAGGGCCTCGAAGGTGCTCTTCAGGTTGTCGGTGAACTCGGAGAGGTCGTCCTTGCCGTAGCGCTCCTGGAACTCGTCGTAGTGCCAGTACAGCAGGAACAGGAGACGGCCCAGCCGGTCCATGCCGGCCACGATGGTGGGCAGGAATCGCTCCACGTATTCCGTGGGCGCGTTGCTCTTGACCAGGCTGCCGAGCATGGCGGCATCGAAGACTTCCTTCTGGCCCGTCTTCGACGCCTTGTCGACGACCTCGAAGGGGTCCTGCTGCTCGGAGTCGTTGTCGGTGCTGCCGGCATTGAAGGGCGAGTTGTACTCGTAGAAGGAGCGGTTGTTCTCCGACGGCTTCTTGCTCTGGTTCTCCCAGGGCACCTGGGTCTCGTGGTAGCTCGACATCACACCGCCTTCGGTGCTGTCGTTGATCTGCGGCATGTCGACGAAGTCATCGTCGGCGCGCTTGATGAGCCAGGACGTCGGGGCGCGCATCGCGAGCTTCACGATGGTGCGGGCGTCGTCGACGGCACAGCCGTGCTTCCGGATCAGGTGACCCAGAGCCGGGGCGACACCGCTGAAGCTGTGGGTCCCGAACTGATCCGCGAGGACGAGCTCGGAGTCGGTGCGCCAGGCCTTCAGCGGCGATGCGATCTTCTCGAGGACCTTGACGATGGTGTTGTGGTCGCCGAAGTCGGAGACGCAGAGCCGCTCGTTGTCACCGCTGAAGAGCGGCTTGAGTTCGTTCGACGGCTTCTGGTGGTCGATGATGATGGCGCGGTAATGCTTCGAGTTCACGAAGAGCCGCGACTTCACACGGGTCAGATGCTTGTTGCCGGCATCGGTGACCACGATCTCTTCGTAGTCGCCGCCGCTGGGGTAGCAGTCGCCGTAGCTCGAGTTCGAGGGGTACCCGATCGTGGGGCGACCCTGGGCGCGGTAGTCGGCCTGGGTGTAGCTCCGGATGCAGGTCGACCAGCCCTTCTTCAGGGTCGTGACGCCGTCGGTCCCAGTGTTGCGCTGCCGGACCATGAACGGTTCCGACGCCATGCCGCCGTCGGCGCAGGCCAGGACCGCGATGTCCCACTGCTTGATGCCGTCGCTGGCGATCGAGATCTTCTCGAGCTTCTCGCTGAAGTCCTTGGCGGTGTACTCCCGCATGGACCACACGTTCTTCGACTTCGTGATGCAGCTCTTGTCGGAGTCGAGGTCGTAGACGAAGACGTCGCCGTCGGCCATGTAAACCGGGAGCAGGATGCACTGCTTCACGGAGCCGTCGGACCACACGACGTCGTAGAGACCGCCCTTCGAGGGGTTCGTGAGCTGCTGCTTGGTCTGAGTCGAGTAGGTCCGGGACTTCGCCATCTCGGGGCGCTTGTCGACCACAGCGACGTCACCGCTGAGGACCTGTTCCTTCTGGGCATCGGTCAGGGAGTCAGCGCCTTCCTGGTCCATCGTCGAGATGATGGTGACGTCGGTGTCCTTCTCGGCCGCGAACTTGGCCCGGGCCTCCGGGATCTCGAAGTCGATGCGGTCATAGAACGTGCTGACAGCGTTGGCGAGCTTGGGGTACTTGGCCCAGTCCGCGAGGAAGCCCTCGACGGCCGGCTTGCCGATGGCCGCCAGCGCTGCGGGAACATCGACGGCGTCGGCGACCTTGCGCATCTCCAGGATCTTGTGGAGCGGGATCGCGGGCATCTTCTCGCTGGAGATCTTGCCCATGGAGCCGGCGCCCTCGGTGAGACCACCGGGCAGGGTGCGGAGACGGTTGTAGTCCGGGGTCTTGACGCCGCGACTCCGACGGTTCCGGCTGTCGGACTCACCCAGGGTGATCGGCCGGCGGTTCACGACAGCGTTGACCCAGTCCTCGTTCAGAGGAACGAAGAGATCGGAGCCCACGGAGTACAGGCTCTCGAGGCCCTTGATCTCGCCGTTCAGGAAGAACGCCGGGGCGTAGTGCCAGTCCTCGCCGATCTGGAAGCCGAACATACCGACGGCCCGGGAGCCGTCGTCATCGGCCTTGATGAGCTGGAACCCGATGAGGTAGTCCAGGAGCGCAGGGCTCTTATCGCGAAGCCTCGCGTTGGCGAGGTCCGAGAAGGTCTGCTCCAACGCTGACTGGGCTGCATCTTGCGGCATCTGGAACTCCGGGGTCGTAGGCTCAGAGATTAGCGTGGAGGGAGCGCAGGGGAAGGTGCTGGGCCGTGGCCATAGCTTCCGGTCTGCTTGAGGTCGTCGCCGAACCCCTTTCCCTGCACCAAAGCAGGGATGAAGGAGGTCGAGTTCGGGTTGGATTCACGGCCGCGGTGCACGGCTTCGGTGAACGCGGAGGTCGTATAGAACCCGCTCAGCCTGGTCTGCCAGTCCGGGTCGTTGTAGACCCCGAGCATGCCACGCTGCATGTAGGGCTGGAAGCTGGGCGGCTTCGCGTGAACCCGGACATCCTTGATCTTCCACTTCTCGAGATCCTTGGCGACCCGCTTCGTGACCCGGGTCCCCGGGGTGTAGTGCAGGGCGTGCTCCTCGAGGTACTTGCCGCGGGCCTGGCCCGGGGCCACGGTCTCGTGGCCCTCGCGGGGCTGGTAGCTGTGCCCCACTGCATGATACGGCACTATCTCGTCAACAATGGCGTCACCGTGACCGTCGGGGTCCGTGATCTTGACCCAGTTCAGGAGCCCGGCCACGACGGTCTCCGCGTTGCGGCGGTTCACCGTGATCCCGGAGTTCTTCATGCCCTCCTGGAAGATATCAGCGAAGACGCGGCGGGCCTCGCCGAGGCCGCGGAGCCGAACGAGCTGTTCCGGGTGCGGGATGCCGTCGCTGAGGTCGTCGCCGGACTCCAGGACGTCGCCCTTGGCGACCACCGGGGTCAGCCCGGCATGGAGGTAGTATTGGTGGTCCCCGACGTGGACGTAGTTGCCGCCCTGGGGTGCCGGGGTCACTGCGGTCACGGAGCCGTCGTCTTCGGCGAGCGGACCGGCCTCAGGGAAGTTCTCCGGGGCCTGGATCAGACGGTTCAGGTAGGCGAAGCCGTTGCGGTTATCCCGGGCCCCTGCTGTGGCGCCGGCCTTGTGCTTTGAGTTCGAGACAATGAGCCCGTTGGCGAGAACGAAGAGGTGATCAGGGTGGTCGACCTCGATATCCCGACACCGCTTCATTCCCAGCTTCACGGACCCCCGGCGTTTCCGGAGGTGGAACGGGGTTCGATACTTGGGCTGGTGCAGCCGGATCTGCTCGACAATCCGTCGAGCCTTGACCCCGATCAACGGGATTGACTTGGCGAACGCCTGGACGTCAGCCCAGGCCGTGATGTGGAGCTGATACAGTTTACGCCTGTGTCCAACGTGCGACCCGGTGATTGCGGCAGAGTGGATCCCGAAGCGCCACTCCAGCAGCTCTTTGACCTGCTCGACGAGTCGACGGGACACTGACGCGTAATGTGCCCCCATTTTCGACTTGGTGCGGTCGCCAAGACAGATGGACCCGTCGGTAACGAAGAGCCCTGCGATAAGCGCCGCCACTGAAGCGTTATCCCACTTATAGACGACGTCTGGGATTGTCTTGTCGTGGGCATATTTCCCGAAGCAGCCCAGCTCAACGAGCATCTCCTTGGCAGGGTTCCCTCGCTGATACTTATCGTTCAGCTTGGAGAGCCGGAACATGATGTCTCGAGTCGGGTTCTGACGCGCTACCAGGTTCATCGGCGCCAGGTAGGTGTTGAGGTCTGCGATCTGAGACGGGTCCGCACAGGTTAGGTGGACACCCTGTGCGGCTTCCGTGTAACCACCGTCCCCCAGAAGGACACCCAGGAGCAGGGCACGCGGATCGCTCAAGAGTCCGCCGGCGCTGAACTCCTTGACGCCCACGGCGTAGAAGTTCGCAGCCCTGGTCCCGACCGGGACAACCTGCAGGACATGGTTCTGAGCTTCCCCGGCGCAGGAATACTTCTTCACGTTGGCGAGCAGCTTATGCTCAGTAGTTGCCCCCAGGAAGCAGCGCTCCCTGGTGTAGCCAATGTTGAACTCCCAGAGATACGCAGGCTGAACCCCCTGATCAAACGTCCTGACAACCGCAACTGGGAAGGTTCGTCCCTGGGCGTCAGCTCCGAGCACGAGGTCCCCGACCTTGAGTTCCTCGATCCGACGGATCGACCAATCCGCCATGCGGACCAGGGTGCCTTCGACAAGACAGTTCAGCATGCCCTGGCTGAGCTTCTCGCCGATACCTTGAGCCGCAGGGATCCCGAGATTGTCTCCGATGGGAGAGAGTCCGGCGCGGTCCCGGCGTCCCGCGGCCCAGCGCGAGACGCCGCCATCCTCCGTGATCTCTGTCATGGGGCTGTGAATCAGGATATCCTCGACGCCACGCTCCTCGAGATCGGCGTGGATATCCGAGGTGATCAGGGTCCCGGCCTTGTAGGGCCCAGCATCCATGGCGAGCACGGCGCCGATGTTGTCGCGGTCGGAGACCTTGGTCGGGAGCCCCACGGGGACCCGGGTCTCCGCGGGACGCTCCTTGTTGACCACGATGCGATGCGCCGCGTTGACGAGCTGCTTGTTGTAGAACCCGGCGTCACCGGTGGCGAACTTGACGTCGATGGAGCCCTTGCGCTGGCCATAGGTGCCGGCCCAGTATTCCGCGGGATCCAAGCCCTCGGCGTAGCTGTGCAGGATCGGCACCGCGACGGGGCGGTTCCGGTGATCCTCGACGAGCCCCATGGCCCCGCGAATCGCGTTGAACTCGCTGATCTTGCCGCGGGCCCCGGACTTGACCTGGAACCAGTACGGGTTGTTCTCCTTGGTGCCCTCTTCCTTGAGCGCAGCCTGGAGCTCGTCGACCATGGGCATCACAGCCTTCACGATGGCGGCACTCCTGGCCTCGTGATCTAGCTTGGGATCCAGATGGAGCGCGTCGACCTGCTTCCGGACCCGGTCGATGATGGCACGTTCCCGTGGCGACTTCCGCAGCGCGGCCAGGCTGACGCTGACACCCTCGGTGTACGCAGCGGATCTCCCGACGTCGTTCAGGGTCTTCAGGACGGCCTTGTACTTGTCGGGATGCTTCTCGGCGACGCCGCGGAGCAACACCATCAAGGTGTCCTTGTCGAGGGACTGCCCCTTGAGGTGGAGTTCCTCAGGCAGGGCGTCGTTGATCATCATGACGCCAACGCTGGTCGGTTTCATCCCGGGTTCCCGACGACCTCGACCTCAGGTGGCTGGAGCCGGAGCCTGGCGCAGGCCCGGCCGAAGTCGGGCTTCGAGGCGTCGTTGTGCACGATGAGGCCGGCCTCCTCGTAGGTCACGGCGAGGGGGCGCCCGTCGTTGCTGAGCACGACGACCTGGGAGGCCGGGAAGACGTACTCCTTCCCGTTGTCGTGGATCAGCCGGACCAGCATCTCAGGCGCCCAGGAGCCGCTTCTCGATCTCGGCCGCAGTCTTGGCACCGCCGCCGAAGGCAGCGGGGTCCATGGCACCGCCGAGGGCACCCATGGGGCCGCCCCCAGCGGGGGCACCGTCGGGACCGGCCGGGGCGCCGCCGGGGCCCATGGGCCCGCCCATCGCAGCGGCCTGGCCCATCTCCTGCTTCTGCTCTTCCTGGTCCAGCTTGAACTGCTCGGCCTGCTGGCTCTTCGTCTTGCCCTTGCCGGTGCTGGCCAGGGTGCGCTCCACGATATCCATGACGACATCGCTCTGGCCCCGGGTCACGGAGTCATCGGGGTTGCCCGTGGGCTCCGGCGATCCCTGACCCATGGCATCGAGGAGGTCGCCCGGAGGGGCCTCGCCAGGGGGCGCAGCACCGGCGCCGCCGGTGGGATCCATCGGCGGGCCCGCAGCGGGGTCGCCCTCGGGCGGAGCACCGCCACCCATGTCGGGCGGGGGCGGCATCGGCGGAGGTCCACCGGCGCCACCCATGGGGTCGCCGGTGGGCGGCGGGCCCCCGGCACCCGGCGGGCCAGCCGGAGGCGCGCCGCCAGCGGCAGCGGGGTCCTGGCCCGGGGGCGGCGCCGGCACGAAGGCGAGCTTCTCCTCGAGGGCACGCTTGAAGAGACTGCGGGAGATGTCCATTTTAGCGGTCCTTGTTCTTTTCTTTCTCGAGGAGTTCGTCGACTTCGTCGTCCTTGGAGACATGGTAACCGACGGTACCGCCGGTGAGGGCACCGAGGCCGGCGCCGGCGAGCGGCAGGCCAAGGGCCAGTGCGGCGTTCAGCGAGCTGGGCTGGCCGCCGTGGTTCACATTCCAGGCTTCCCTCCCGACCGCACCGGCGCCCAGGAGACCACCGGCGAGCCCGCCGGCGATCCCGCCGATACCGGCGCCGAGACCGGTGCCGGCACCGGTCAGCGCGGCGCGAGCCGCTCCGTGCCCCTTCTTCTTGACCGAATCCGGGCGGCTCGCGCCCACGAGGGCACCGATTCCGCCGCCACCGACAGTCTCCAGTAGGAACGCGGACTTCCGTTCCAGCGCCGTCTTCAGCAGGAGTATCGCGGTGGTCATGCCTTCTGGTCCTCGAGTTCGGTGATGATGACGGGGTCCGCGACGCCGAGTTCGCCTCGCATGTAGGCCTTGTAGGCATCGGCCCTGGTGGCGAAGCGGCGCGGTTCCATGTGCGCCTTGAGTGTCGTGGCTAGATACAATCCGGCAAGGTAGTCCTTGTCGGGTTTCAGGTGAACGTCGTAACTCGCCGGATGCCAGAGATTCTTGGAGGGCATCATCTTGTCGATGACATCCTTCACGGCGTCGGTCCCGACGGGGAGGTGGACGTTGACGTTGTCGCCGTCGTGGTCCGCGGTGGCACCAGGTTCCACGGCCTGGGGGAGCCCGATGTTGTTTCCCTTCGAGATCCGGGCCCAGGCCCCGACGTAGTTGTAGCGATGCAGCGAGGGTGCCCGGTTCCAGTACACGGGCCGTTCCTTCATCTCGGCCTGGAGCTCCCGGAACGCTGCCGGCTTCCGCTCCTTCACCGCGGTGACGGCGTCCCTCGCCGAGAACCCGTTCCGGACGAGCCGGCGGATCACGAACGGCTTGAACTGGGTCCAGGCCATGTCCTCCGGGATCGAGATCTGGTCGATGTCGAGCTCGGGGTCCGGGGTGATCGTGGCGCGGCCGACGTTGTCGACGGACTGACCGATGACCTTGCGCTGGAACCGGCCGTGCTTCGGGGATGCCCCGACCCCGATGGCGTGAGCCAGGATGCCCTTGATGCCCTGCTCGTGGTGCTTCGGGTTCACGGGGTCCCCGAGCCCGGTCACCGCCTTGGCGGCACGGTACATCGTGAGGTAGTCCTCACCGGCGTCGCCGAAGGTCTCCTTGGACTCCCCGAAGTTCTTCCGGGCCTCGAGGAGATCGTGGTACAGGTAGTTCGCGTCGTTGATGATATCCATCTTCCCCATGCGCATCACGGGGCGCATCCGGGGCGGCAGCACGGGCAGCTTGGAGATCATGAGATCTTCCGGCTTCAGCTCCATGGTCTTCAGGCCGGTGAGGTAGTTCAGGGCGCGCACGGCTTCATCGCGGTTCGACTTGTTGCCGGTCTTGACGTCCTGGACCCGGTTCTGGATCTCGCGATCCAGGTTCAGCTTCTTGAGGCCGTCCTCGATGGCTTCAGGGCCAGTCTTCCCGTTCCACTGTTCCTTGCCGCTGAGGATGCCCTCGAACTGCTTCGTCGTGAGCCCCAGGATCCGGGTGATGGGCTCCTCCATGATCGGGTTCGGGATCTTGGCCGGCAGCACGATCTTGGTGAAGTGGCGACCGTCGGCGCCACCAGTCCTGGCGGTGTCGAAGAGGCCACCCTCGATCGGCTTCATGGTGTCGAAGTTGAAGGTGCCGCTGTTCTGGATCTCGTGGATCGCGAGCTTGTCGGTGTCGGCGTCGGTCAGGGGGAGGACCTGGGCGCGGCCCCTGCGATCCCTGACGTTGATGCCGGAGCCCCGGAGCATGTCCAGGAACTGACGGTGAGCCCCGGACTCCATGGGGGCCTGCGGGGTGACACCGAGCTTGAGGTTGCGCCAGTAGTCGTCGTTGCGCTGACCCCGGACCAGCTTGGCGTCCTTGAGCACTGCGGTGGCCCCGTAGCTCAGGAGGGAGTGGGTGTCCAGGAGCGCGATGCGCTTGGAGCCGCCGGCGTCGCCACCCTTCGTCGGGGCGTCATCGTAGCCGTAGCCGCCGGTGTCCCGGGTGTCCAACTTGGACTCCGCGGTGTGATGCAGCCGCATCATGAACTGGTCCCCGGTGAACACGCCAGGGATCTTCCGCCCCGTCTTGGGGTCCGTCAGCGTTTCGCTCTCCTCGACGCCGTGCTTCTTGGCTTCGCTCATCGCGAACTCCAAGAGATCCGGATGGTCGAAGGACTTCAGGGTGTAGGGCTTCCCGGTCTTCCGGGCCACCTTGCCGAGCAGGGTCTCCACGAGCACTGCAGGATTCGCTCGGGTAATGACACCCAGGGCGTTCACGAGAACGTCCATGGGCTTCCCCTCGGCGTCGTGCGGCATTTCGCCGTCGGGCCGGATCTCGGAGATGACCCCCTTGTTGCCGTAGCGGGCGCTGAGCTTCGACGCCGGAGTCATGGGCTCGAACGACTTCACGGAGACCTTGACACCGTTCTTGGTCTTGACGACGTCGGTGACGACCCCGGGGGTCGTGTTGTCCCAGACCTGGGAGCCGTCGCTGAACGATGACCGCGGCGTCTTGGTCAGGACACCACCTGGCTTCTGCGGCCGCTTCCGGATCGACAGGATCAAGGGATCATCGGGATGAACCGTGGTGCCTTCCTTGATGCAGCCGTCCTCGTCGAAGTTCGCGAGCTGTGCCGGGGTGTACCTCTGCGGGTACAGGGTCTTGAAGTCGGCGAGCTTCGTCGAGTGGACCATGTCGTCCTTCTCGAGCTCGAACTTGTAGTGGTGCTGCGACGTCAGCTTCTTCGCGGCACTCTCCGAGATCACGAAGCCGTCTTCGTAGGTGCCACCTTCGCCGACCATGTAGGCGACCCTGAGGTTGCGCCCCGGGGCCAGAACCCCTTTCCCGTCGGTGAAGTTCGAGGTCGCCAGGGCCTGGCCGGGCTTGAACGACTCCCCGGGACGCACCACTGCGGTGCTGTGCAGCGAGGTCTTCCGGGCCAGGGGGTAGTTGTTGTAGAGCTGGTGGGTCTCTTTGCGGCCGCCGCTGTAGATGACCTCGATGGCATCCGGGGTCACGGAGACGACGCGGCCGGGCTCCTTGGCGATCACAGCGCCGGCGTGTGCCGCGTTCTCGGCGTATTGCGAGATCCCGTCAGCGTTGGCGCTCTGCACCAGGGGCGCCTCGGCGCTCTGCAGCGGCAGTGCCTGGGAGATCATGCGGGCGCCCATCAGGGAGCGCTGCGACTTCGATCCCTGCAGCATCGGCACCAGGTTGCTGAGACGGGAGAACATCGCCGCATTCGAGGGCAGCTCGTGCTGGACCTCGGCGATGGGCAGCGTGACGAGATCGTCGCCCTTCATGGCGCGGATCATGGTGGTCCCGGATGCCTTGGCCCGGGCGAACTCACCAGGGAACGCGATGGGGACCTCAGCGGCGTCACGGGCTGCGATCGGCTTGACCTCACCGGTCCTGACGTCGCGGAGCGGGAGGTACAGCTTGTTGTCGGACCCCTTGAGGACGTGGTCCGTGACCCGCATATCGACGCCGATGTTCTGACCCTCGGGGGCCCGGATCGGATCGATGAAGCCGAAGTAGCTGGGCTGGACGCCACGGGCACTGCGCGCCACGGACTGGTTCGAGCTGATGCCACCTTCGCCGAGGCGGGTGATCATCTGGCGCTGGTCCAGGGTCTCCATGGGGTTCACATCTTCGACCGCAGTGGTCAGCCCGGAGCCGTTGAAGATGGAACCGATGGAGCGGTCCAGGACACCACCTGGGATCTTGCCGAGCTTCCCGCTCTTCGTCGCGTTCCAGAGCAGCTTCTGCAGCGCCTTGGAACGATCCATGCGAAGGCGCTCCTCGAAGAAGTCCTCGGCACTGTGGATGCTCTGGAACTGCTGGGCGTCGCGGTTGTCGTCGTCGACTTCGTCGCGGCTCCGGGCCAGGATCTTCTTCGTGGTCTGCATCAACGTGGACAGGTTGATGCGCGACGTGGCGTGCTCTTTGCCCAGGGTCGCCGCCGTGGTCTCCTCATCGAGCTCGGAGCGCTCCAGGATCTGCTTCAGGACTTCACCGCTGGGCTTCTCGCGCTCCGCGGTCCGGCCGAGGCGCTGGATGACCTTGTCGAGCTCGCGGGCATCGTTGCCGCTACGGGCCCGGAAGTTCTTGTTGAAGAGATCGACGCCCCAGGCCTGCTTGATGCTGGCGTCGTCGATGCCCATCTCGCGGAGCAGCGGGTACAGCCGGACCCCGCTCTGCCCCACGGCGAGCTTGAAGACACCGCTCTCGGGATCCATCTCGACGTTGAACTGGCGACCGCTGCCAGGCTTCACGTTGAACTGAGCCTTCACGTTCCCGTTCTGCTGACGCAGCACGAAGACGCCGGGCCGGAGCCGCTGCTGATTCCGGACGTTCCAGATCGTCCCGTTGTTGATGAAGAGCCCGCGGCTGTTCAGGTGCGGGACATGAGCCAGCGTGGTTTCCTGCTCATCGACGGCGGCGTTGGTGGCCTTGTCGATGAGGCGCACCTTGGCCTTGATGCCGCGACGCAGCGAGGTTCCACCGAGGATCGCCTTCTTCTCGTCGGCGATCGTGGGGGCGTAGTCCCCGTCGTACCGGGGATCCGCGATCTCGAGGCGGAACCGGGAGTTCTCGATCGGCTTGATGCCACGGACGCCACGGAGCGCGTTGTCGTAGATCTGGGTGCGCTGAGCCCCGGTGTCATGGAAGCTGCGAAACGTGACCGGCGGCGGTGCCGGCGGCTTGATCTCGGGGCCGTCATCGAAGAGGCCCTGCGGCACCGTCACGGGACCGGCCACGGATCAGGCCTTCGGCGACGGCGGCACCACGGGGGCCGGCGGCTTCACGGTCGCCACGGGCTCCGTTGGGAGGACTCCAGGAGCTGTGGCCGCAGGCGTCGGCGCCGGTGCGGGCGGTGGCTTCGACGGGACCAGAGGGACCTGCAGCGAAGGCGCATTGCCGGCGTTGGCCAGAGCGGCGCCCTGGTCTTCAGGGGTCAGGGTCTGCCCGGGGGCCACGGCACCAGGTCGTGTCGCCGCGGCGCCGCGAGCAGCCGCAGCAGCGGCCAGGTCCCGGTTCCGGTTCGTCGCAGCGAGCTGCGCCGGGTTCATCTTGGCGGCGTCAGTGGCGCGGATCGGCGGTGGTGACGGCGGCAGTGCGTTTTCAGGGTTCACGGGCCGCTTGTACATCGCGTTCTCGGCCGCGGTGGGCTTGTAGGTCTCACCGGCCTGCTGAACGACCTGGTTCGCCGCAGCCTTGTGCTCCGGCTTGGGCTCGTTGCCGCCTGCGACCCAGTCGATAGCCCCGTGGAGGAACTCCGGGGCGTACTGCTTCGCGACATCCGGGTTGCTGCGGACCCACATGAGCCCGGCGGCACCGGCGAGGCCGGCGATGGCCAGGGCGATCCACTTCCCGTAGTCGCTGTCCTCATCGTCGTCGCCACGGTGCGCCGCGACCTTGACGTCGATCTCGGAGCTCGCGATGGGTTCCGCACCGGGGTTGTGGATGACTCCGGTGTCGCTGGGGGCTGCCTTGCGGCGCCGCACCGGGTGCAGCACGGCCACGGGGGCCATGGGATCCTCGTGCTCCAGGGAGTCACTGATCTGCTTGACGCGCTGCCGGTACTTGTTGGCTGACTTCGATTCGTTGTAGGCCTTGGCACCGAGCAGAGCGGCACCGATGCCCAGCGGGATCCCGATCGGAGCCATGATATCCGTGGCACCGCCGATGATGCTGCTGCCGATGCTGGTGCCGATGCTGGACTGCTTCAGGAAGAGTTCCTCGGCGGTCTTCAGCGCCGTGGCGATGCCGGCTTCACTGGGGTCGGGCTCGCCGGCGATGAGGCGCTTGACGCGGTCGCGGGAGCGCTGCAGGGACCCCTTGGCCTTCTCGAGACGCTGCTTGTCCAGGATGTTGTCCAGCACGGACCAGCCGCCGTAGGCGGCGCCGGCGCCCAGGGCGCCCTGCAGCACAGTCGAGGTGAGCCCCTCGGCTCCGACCTTGGTGGCACCCGGCACCACGGGCTTCGCAGCGGGCGACATCGTGACGCCGCGCTTCGACGGCATCACGGTGCTGTCCGTGGCCACGGCAGCCGGCAGCACGGAGCGATCAGCACCGACCTTGATGCCCTGGGCCTGGAGCGCAGCGGCCTCCTCATCGGAGACATCCACGGGGACCTCGATCTGGGCGGACTCCAGTGGCGACGTCGTCTTCGGGGCTCGGACCCCCTTCTTCGACTTCAGGTCGACGCCGTGGCGGAGCAGACGGGCGCCGAGGCCGATGCCGAGACCTGCCGCGGTGGGCCAGGCGACATCCCAGGCGTTGATGTCAGTGAGGGCGACCTTCTGCATGGAGCACCACCTTACCGCGGGGAACGACGCACTCAACCAGCGCTGGCGCGGGCCGCCGCGACGGCTTCCTCGACCTGACCCGGCAGGGCGTGCACGACCTCGGACCACCGGATGTACTGGAAGAACTTGCCGCGGGTCTCGTCGAAGTGCGTCTTGTGCTCCGAGTAGAACGCCCGCTTCTCCGCGATGGCCTGCCAGACCTGCTCAGCCGCGGCGGCCTGGGTCGTGTCAGAGAGATCGAACACCTTGGACCGTGCCACCAGGGCTTCCTGGATCTGCTTGTGATCCGGGTCCTTGGGGTGGATCAAGGGGATCTCGCCGGCGGTCATCGTGACCTGGCGGGCCGGCCTGGCCCGGACAGTCCTCATCCCGCTGGGGATCGGGACCCTGGTCCCGACAGCGATCGGCGACACAGCCATGATGGGCCCGTTGGCGGCTGACGGCGACGAGGTCCCGGGGCGAGCAGAAGATGGCAGCATGGCCTAGTTCTGTCTCCTACGGGAGAGAGTTCAATACCTCGTCGTGCTTGGCGCAGCCTGGAGTCGCTTGCTCAGCATGGCGGCAACGAGTCGATTCTTGCGCTGCTGCCGGAGCCGGTCGGCCTGACGCTCCGTGAGCCGCTTCTCCAGCATGATCTTGGAGATCTTCTCGTCGGTCTCGTCGTCGCCGAGGATGCCCGCGGCAGCGGCGCCGGTGCCGGAACCGATCGAGGATGTCACGTTGGAGACCATCTTCACCGGAGCCGTCAGGGTCTCCGGGGTGATCGCGATGGCGCCGTGCTTCAGGAACTCGGCGTGGTCCAGGAGCCCGGTCTCGTAGGCCCCCTTGAGGAACCCGTAGCGGACCGCGGCACGGATGTCGCGCTCCAGCTCTTCTGCAGCGGTCTTGTTCATGCCGAGGACTCCAGTGTTCATCAGGGTGCCGAGGCCGGCACCGAGCGCCTTGAGGGTGGACTTGGAGCCCGGGCTCAGGCTCAGGAAGGAACCCACCGCGGACCCGACGCCGTAGCCGAGGCCGGCACCGATGGCCCCCTTGACGACATCCTGGAACGTGATCATGGGCCCCGGCTCGGGCTGCGCGGCCGCAGCGGCGTCGATGCTCTGGATCGCCTTCATGCGACCCCAGAGCGACAGGGACTCGTCGGCGACGATGTCCTGCTTGGCGCGGTCGATGGCGATGAGGTCAGCGGCGTCTCGAAGCGACATATCTCAGTCCCACCGCTTCCCGGCGCCGCGGTCGTTCCAGCCGATCATGATCTTGTCCAGGGTACCGGGGCCCCCGTTCTTCATGGCTTCCACGGCCTTGGGATCCTGCAGGAGCCAGGCCAGGGCGCGGTCAGCCTCGTTCTCCTGTTCGGTCATCGGGGTCTGGGTGTAGTCCGCCGGCTTGTCTCCGTGCCCGAGACGGTACATGAGATCCTGGACGGTGCGCTCCGTGGCCCCCTTGAGCGCCGGGTTCGCGCCGCGGATCTGGCTCAGCATGACCCCGGGGGCCATGGCATTCACAGCCTTGAAGCTGCTCCCGAGCTGCGGGTTCGCCTTCTGCCACTCCTCCCAGGGCTTCATGGCGTGCTGGTACTGCCACTTCGCGGCGTCCGCGGCCTCACGGGCCTGCAGCACCGGGGCGATGGCCTGCTGCGTCGCCTGGTCACCCTGCACCGCGGCGAGAGCTGCCTCGGCCTGGTCCGCGGCCGCCTTCGCAGCGGCGAGACCCTCGGCGTCCCTGGGGTTGTTCTTGAGTGCTTCGTTGTAGGCCGTCTTGGCCTCCCACATCGCGTTCTTCGCCTCGATGACGGGCTGCACCTTGGCAGCCAGCGCGGGGTCAGCAGCGAGAAGATCCTGGAACTGCTTCTCCGCTGCTTCCATGGGGGCCTTGAACTTGGCCTCGGCCTGCTCACGCGCCTGCGCGGCGCGCCGACCACCCTGCAGGTTCTTCGCGAACTGCTCGGCCTGCCGAGCCTTGAACTGCTCCGGGGTCTCCCCGGCGATTGGCTTCGCAGCCTCGCCGTAGTTCTGCATGTTCTGGTAGCGGTTGTAGAGCCCGTAGCCACCAGCGGCCATGCCCAGGGCGCCCAGCATCTTGCCGGTCCGACCACCGAACATCATGGCGAGCAGGGACAGCGGGATCGCGGCGACGTCCCAGTTGTTCTTCACGGCGTCCCAACCCTGGCTCATGACACCCTGTGGAGCCGCAGGACGGCTCCCGGGCACCTTGTAGGGCTGCGGCGCAGGGGCGGGGGTCGTTGGCTTCCCGGCGGCCATGGGCACCGCGGCCGGGGCAGCAGCGGGAGCCGGCGGTGCCGCGGCAGGGGTGGTCGGTGCCGGGGCCGGCGGTGCCCCGGCGGTGGCAGCCGGGGTCGCCGGCGGTTTGATCTCAGGGGTGGCCGGTGACGGTGGCGTCACCGGGGCGGCCTCGCCGGCGAGCTTGATGCCGGCCCGGATCTCGGCGAGGAGATCCATGGACTTCGGGGCCGATGCGGTCTTCAGCGCAGCGCTGATCTCGGCTTCCAGCGAAAGGATCGGGCTCATAGCTTTGCGGGCTGTCCTATGGGGGCCGGAGTCGCCGTGGCTACGGCGGGGGTCGGTGCTGGTTTCGCTGCGGGGAGGACCGCGGGCTTCGCTGGAACATACCCTGGTGTGGCTCCGGGACCAGCGGGAGCCTTCAGGCCGGCCTGCTGCTTCTCCCAGGTCGCGTAGCGCTGCTGGTACTCCAGGGCCTCCGGGGTCAGGACCCCCTTGAACTGGGAGGGGTCCGCCCGGAACTTCTGTGCGAACTGTTCCGGGGTCATCGAGGGCGTGTAGGCCGGGGAGGGAGCCACGACCTGACGGAATGTCTGGACCAGGGGGTTCCGCTGCAGCGGTGTCTTGGTCTGCGCCTCGGCCTGGGCCCTGGCCTGTTCCTGCGCCATGCGCTCCTGATGGGTCCAGCGCCCATAGGCGTCCTTGATGTCGAGCTGCTTGTCGATCTCCGGGGTCGAGACCGGGGCGACGCGCTGCGCATCGTACTGCTTGACCTCCGTGAGGTACTTCTGGACCTCGGGGCGCCACGCCTTGGCGTAGTTCGCGGCGTTGGCCGGGTTCGCCATGTCGGCCCGGAGCTCCTCCCAGGTCGCCACGGTGCCCACGGGGTTCCCGTCGGGGCCCAGCCTGGTGAAGCCCTTCCCGCTGGGGTCTGCCATGGCCTTCTCGAGCCAAGGCCGTTCCTGCGCCAGAAGAACTGCGGTGCTGCTAGCACCTGGTGCGAGCTGACGGATCTTCTCGGGATCCTGCGCCGCCAGGGTCTCCAGGGCGTACAGCTTGGAGGCGCGGTCTGCGGTGACGTTGTTGATGTCGAACCGACGACTATTGGGACCGTCGCCGACGAATCGCTGGAAGCCGGCGTCGTCGAGCGGGAGCTTGATCCCGGAGCTCCTGAGATCCTGGGCCCACTGTTCCCGGCGCGCCGCGATGGCCTGGCCGGTCGGACTCGACTTCGTGTACAGCCCAGCTTCGGTGTTGTTGCGCTGGTCGAAGGTCTGCCCAGTGACCCGGTCAGCCTCCTGAGAGATCGCCACGGGATCCAGGAGTCCCTGCTGCTCCTGGGGAAGGAGACGACGAAGTTCGGCGAAGCCCTGATCCCGTGCAGCCTCAGCGCTGCCCGTGATGCCCAGGGCGGTGCGCGGGGCCTCCTCGTAGCCGTTCTGTTGCTGCCAGGTCTGGATCCGGGACCCCGTGGTCTTCCCGTCAGGCCCGGTCCCGGGCTTCATGAGATCCGCGATGTCATGGGTCCCCGGCGCCTTCAGGAACTCCTCGATCATGGGCTTCGCCTTGGTCTCGGCGTTCTTCATGACGGCGTCGTAGATCTCCTGCCGGCGCTTCGGGTCGGCGTGTCGGAGCTCCGGGGCATCCAGGGCACGCAGCGCGGCGCGGCGCGCCGGTCCATAGACGGCGTCGTGCGCCTTGAAGGCGTCGCCGATACCGCCGGGAAGCGCAGCCATCTTGCTGCGGTTCTTCCAGGCGTAGTCGTTTGACGCCGCGTAGACCTCGGTGTCGCGGCCCTGCTTCGTCAGGGCATCGGGGTCCTGGATCCCGTTATTCCGGGCTGCGTTGTAGTGACCCAGCGCGTTGATGTCCTCGTGGAGCGCCTTGTTCTCGGCGACGTCGTCTGGCAGGATGTGGTTCAGGAACCTGGCACCTTCGCCGTAGAGCTGACCGCCGGAGCTGTCGAGTAGCGCCACGGGATTCGGCTTGAAGGTCTTCACCTTGAGGTCGAGGGCCCCGATGGCCTCATCGATGTTGTGCTCCAGGATCGTGGTGTCCTTGAGTCGGCTGACGTACTGCGCCGAGATCCGAGCCGCCGTGGTCATGATGGCTTCGTCGCGAGTTGCCACGGGCGCATTGGCGAACCTGGGATCACCCTCGATGATCTGGGTCGCGATCTCGGTGCCGCGCTGCAGGGCTCGCCGTTCCGCGGTGAAGTACAGGGCATCCTGGACGCCGCGGTATTCCGCGGACTGCTCATAGAACCCGGTCTCGGGGTCGTTGACCCCGCTCACCGCGGCGCCGGCGCCGCGAATGATGTCGTGGCTGCCACCCTCGAACTTGGCCCGGCTATAGCCCGTGACGGCGGCCTGGCGCTCCATGATGTACTGGAAATCCATCATGACGGCGTTGCGACCGGTGGCTGCCATGTCTCTGGCGTTCCCCGTCATGCTGCCGGTGCCCCAGTTCGACTCGAGTCGACCGTCGGCACGCAGGGTGCCGTTGTAGGCGCGGCGGTACTGCTCCTCGTAGGAGCGCGAGCGCGCCTCTCCCTTGATCGCGTTGAGGGCGTGCCCCGAGATGTCGGCGACGGCGAGGGCCCCGGTGCCGATGATCCCATACTGCACCGACGCCGCGGACAGCGCCCCGGCACCGCGCAGCGCGTTGACACGCATCAGCGCCACCAGCGCCGGCGACTTCACCGCGGTCTGCGAGATCCGACCCAGCGCAGCTGACGCCTCGGCCGCAGTGCTCAGGGAGCCGACCCACTTGGCCTGCTGGAACCCGGACTTCAGGGCGTGTGCGGCCCGGGCCCCGAACCCGGCGCCAGCTGGTGCCGCAGCAGCGGCGCGAACGGCATGGAGCCCCTCGGGTACCGCACCAACACCAGGTGCCGTCTTCGCAGCCTGCAGCGCCGTGTTCAGCTTGCCGGTCTGCTGCTCGATCTGCTTGAGCAGGTTGTTGTAGGCCTCCGAGGGGCCCCGGTTCATCAAGGTGTCCCGGAGACTCCAGGCACCCTGGGCCGCGGCAGGCAGCCGCCCCTTCAGGGATTCAATCGCCTTCTCGGCGACCTGCGCCGCGAACTGCGGTCGACTCCGCATCGCTGCGGTCTGTGCCGCGAAGCCACCGACACGGCCCGCGGTCTCCGTGAGCCCGGCTCGGGCCTCCGGGGTGTCCGCCACGGGTTCCCCCTTGAGTGCTTTCGCTGCGGTCTGGCCAAGCGCTAGGCCGCCACCGACGCCAAGGACCCCCAGGGGGCCCATGACGGGCGCGCTGACGCGGAGTGCTGTGCTGAGAGCGGCGGCCGATGAGGCCCGCCCCGCGGCGTCGTGGAGCCGCGCTGAGTCGTTCGCAGCCTCGATGTCAGCGAGGGTCTCCGTGGACCCCGGCAGTGGCTCCGCCAGCAGCATCCTGGCGCCTTCGTGGTCACCGGCACGGATGGCATCCTGAACCGCGTTCTGGCGGTCCAGCACGGCACGGGCTCGGTTGGCCTGCCAGTGATCCTCAGGGTTCCGAATCACGGCGGAGTCCGGGTCGCCGTGCGGGTTCAGGACCCCTCGGGCATCGGCTCCGTAGCCCATGGGCCCCAGAACCATGTTGGCCTGGCTCAGGACCCCTGGACTCAGCGCGGTGAGGACCTGGTCGAGGTGGTCACCGGTGCTCGCGAACGGGGATGTTGCGGGGCGCGAGGAACCCACGTCGGCCTGCTGGGCCTCACGGTTCCTGGTGGCAACGCCGACGCCCTCGGGGTTCGTCAGCGCTGTGCGGGCCTCCTCGGCTTGGGCGTCGAAGATCTCTTTGGATCCGAAACCCTGGGCAGTCGGGGCGCTCATGAGCTTCGCCGAGTTCGTCAGGGTCGCCGGGTTCTGGACCCAGCCCTGGTACATCTCTTGGGCCCGCGGCGCCGCCTGGGCCGCGAGCTGTTTGATCTCGGCTTCGGAGGCTCCGTGCTGCGCCGCGGTGACGCGGACATCGTGCTCGGCCTGGGCTCGGAACTGGTCGTACTGGGCCCGGGCCGCCATGAAGGTCCCGGCATCCCGCACGGGGTCCCCGGTCAGCTTCCTGGGCAGCTGAAGAACGCCGACATCAGGCAGCTGCTTCCAGGTCTCCGCGAGCTGCTTCGCCGCCTCGGCGTGGCCGCCGTTCTGGAGCCCCGCCACGATCCCGGCCTCTTGCTGGTTCAGCTCGCGCTGCGGCGGCCGCGCCACGGGGTTCTGGTCCGTGATCTCTGGCGCCGCGTGACCATGCTCCGCCGCGGCTGCGCCCGCCAGCTCGGCTTCCTTCGCGGCGCGGTCCTCGGGCTTCTTGGGATCCAGGGCATTCAGGGCTCCCTTGACGAAGTCGTTGTCGTCGATCCCGAGCGCCTTGGCGGCGCCGCGGATCACCTTGGGGTTCTGGAAGGCCCAGTAGACCCCGGCGGCGCCCATAGCGCCTACGGCGGCGAGGATGGCCCACTGGTGTGACGTGGAGCCTTTCCGGCGACGCTGCGGGCGCTCATCGTCGTCCTCTTCGTCAGCTGCGGTCTTCGCCTTGCCCTTCTTCTTGGGCCGGTTGCCGTGCCCGAAGAAGTTCATGGTGTTCCGCTTGCCGCCCACGGGGAAGTGGGCCCGGCGGTTCCCGGTGGCCTTCATGGCTCAACCGCCTCCGGCCGGCGGGCCCCCGGGCTGCGGAGCCAAGAGCTGCTGCTGGCCCTGCGAGGCCGCGCTGCGACGGAGCTCCGTCATCTTGGAGGTCACCAGGGCGTGGAGATCCTTGTTGCCCTCACGCAGCGCCTTGAGCTGACCCTTGCGGTCGAACTCCGGCATCTGGACGAGCTGGGCTGCGATCTGTTCGGCCTGGTCGGCCATCTGCTGCAGCGTGCCGCCCTGGGCACCGCCGCCGGCCCCGGGGATGCCGCCGGCTGGGGCACCGCCCATGGGGGCCCCCGGAGGCGGGGCGCCGCCACCGGCGCCTTGCTGTTGCTGCTGTAGCAGGGCACTTGGCGTGGCCTGGCCCGCGAGCGCGCTCAGGGCACCCATCTCCTGGTCCTTCATCTGCTTGTCCTGCTGCTCCTGGGTCAGCTTCGCGATGAAGTCCTGGTACTTGAAGACCTTGCGGGCTTCCTTGGACGCCTCGATACCGAGCGGAGCCAGCGCGGTCTGTGGCGAGATCTGGTTCGCCGACATCAGCTGCATCAGGATGTTCTTGCGCTCCTGGTCATCGGCGATCGTGGACTTCTGGACCTGGACCGCGGTCTCCTGGAGCCCGAAGTTCCGGGCGACCACCTTGGTGATCCACTGCAATGCTGACGAATACATGGATGGCAACGACGACCACGCCGACTCGAAGAGTCGGAGTGCCATCGGGGCTGCCTGTGTCGACAGCGTCATCTGGTGGTATTCCAGCGGGATTGAACACTGGCTCAGGAACTCTTGCTGCCGGAACTTCAGCTTGTCGGCCGGGAGGAGGTCCTTGCCTTCCCCGCCCATGAACTGGTAGTTCACGGGGTACGGCGCGGTGTGGTAGCTCATGGGCTCGGCCCGATGCGCCTCCACGATGCGGCCGATGCCGGTGACGAAGCTATCCATGCCCTCGGCGATCATGGGATCCACGACAGCCTGCTGGCTCGGCGAGATCAGGCGCATGCCCAGGGTGTAGTCGGATGCGATGGCCTGGTCGGCGCGGTTCGTGATCTGCTGGAGCCAGGCGGCGCGGAAGTTCGAGACGGAGCGCGGGAGGCCCCAGCCCCGGGTCCGCATGCCGGAGACAATGGTCTCGTCCAGGTGGAAGATCATGTCGTCGTCGAACAGGAGGCGGCCGTTGCGGGCCACGGCCTCGAGGACCTCGATCGGGGTGTCCTCGATGTGGATCCGAGCCTTGGACTGGATGTCGGCGCGGACGTCGTTCGGGATCTTCCAGAAGATGTCTTTCCTCTGGCTGAAATGGTTCATCGCGATTTCGATCTCGAACGGCGAATACTTCACGAGGCGGACCCGGGAGATGTCGGGGTCCTTGCGATCCTTCAGGGAGAACTCGCGGAGATCGCCGCAGACCGGGCACGCCTTCTTCCGCTTCCAGGTCACACCCTTGGTGCTGTCGAGGTCGCACTCGTAGAGGACGTGCTTGATGGGCTGCTCGAAGGCGCACTTCTGGCAGGCCAGGTGACGCTTGAACGGCAAGTATATGGAAACAAAGACGTTACCATAACAGTTACCCGTCAGGACCCCGTTCTCCAGAACGAAGCTGTGGGTCTCGTGCTCAACACAGCAGAAGACCTCATCGACGATCCCGGTCGGCTTGACCGACTTCACACCGATGAACTTCCCATAGTTGGTGTCTGTCCGCTTCTGCTCAAAGCGGGCACGGTGATGAGACATGAGCAAGTCGGCAGGCTGCATGAAGCGCTTCAGCAGCGTAACGTACGAGATCGTGCAGTTGAAGATGGCGGCAGGGTTGTCGTTTACTTCGCGGAAATCGCTGACCTGGTCATAGGTCTGAACCGGACCAGCCACCATGCCGATGCGCGGCAACTGCTCAGCTATGGCTTCCAGCGTCGCCCTGGACTGCTGCGCCAGAACAACGCACCCCGTGGTGTCGACTGTCCCGTCGGCCGCGGTGAACCCGGCCACGAACCCGTACCAGTATTCAGCGCTGGCCGTCGGGCTGGGGAGCTGCTTATAGTGAGCGGGCAACCCCTGGATTTTGCGTAGCGAACCGCCTGTTTTCGTGGTGTAAGTCAACGGGGCGTTGCCGTGCCCCTCGAAGAACGGCATCATCTCGGCGTCTTTGGCACCGTAGAAGTTGGCAACGCCCTTCAGTGTCTTCTTGCCCTTGTTGTAGGTGGACCCGTCGCCGAAGACGAAGCCGTGTCTGACGCCTTCACGGAACTCGTCACCCTGTTCCGGCCGGGGAGCCACGGTGCGCTCAATGCGCCGGCCGGCGAGCTTGGTCGTCGGAACCTTGATGGTCCCGCCGTTCGACTTCGCCACGATCCACTGGTGCTCCGGAGTCGCCAGGACGGTGCGACCGTCGCTGAAGGTAACCTCGAGGAGCTCCTGACGCCCGAAGGACTTGAAGTGCGCCTTGCGGTACTTGCCACCCTGAGACAGGACGTCCACGGTCTGGCCGGCGAGGTCGCGCAGCTTGAAGACACCCTTCCGGGTCACGGCCCGGGTATCACCGTGGAAACACAGGAAATCATCGCCGATCCCCTTCAGTTCGCGGCGATAGTTCAGGTGCTTGAAGAAGAGATCCTTGAACTCGGACTCCTCGTCTTCCTCGAGCTCCGGGAACTCCACGGTGGTGATGAAGTGCTCCGCGACGCGTTGGAACGCGGCGCGAAAGTTGCCGTCGGTGAGCCAGAGGTACTGGGCCCACCACAGAATGAGCTCATGGTTCGTCGGGACGACGGTGCTGGCATAGTCCAGCCACGGGATCTGGAGGTTCTGAACGGCCCGACCGTTAGACCCTGGAACTGTCAGCGTCGGCATCGCGGCAGCCTACCTTGGTAGCGGTGGAATGGTAGCCGTGCCGCTTGGCGGCATCGGCGAGGCCGGCCCGGATGACATCCGGGGCCGCGACGTCTTCAACGGATTTCACGACGAAGACCCGGTTCGCCATTCTGAACGCGATCTCAGCTCCGAGGTCGGCGGCGATCCTGGCCAGCCCGGCTTCCTCGGTTGGGCAAGCAACGTGGACTCCCATTAGGTCACCGCCGGGAGCGTGAGCTTCTCGAAGTCAGACTCCGTGAGCCGCCGCTTCAGATCGGGTTCGTCGACGTAGCTGAACAGCACCAAGGGGATCCCGGTGAAGGGAGCCTCTACGCGCTCCCGAACCGTAACGGCCCTAAGGGTGCCGCGCTCCAGATAGCGCTTCCCGACCTCGATCATGCCTCGCCTTTCGGGATCCGGATGAACACGAGGTACATCTTGCCCGACTTCTCTGCGGACCAGCCCCCGTACATGACCTCGTAGACCTCGGTGCCGATGCCGAGTTTGATCGGGGCGCTGGCACCAGTGGGTGCCGGTTCGTAGCTGGTGTCCGCGTTGGCATCCGAGATCACCAGGATCATCTTGTCCGAGACGATGACATCATCGGCGGAGGCCCGGATCTTGCCACCGCTGGGTGGCTCATAGACGAGACGCTGCTTCGGGGTCTGGGCCACGGCGGGGGCTCCTGGGCTGACGGGGCCGGCCTGAACGGCGGCCGGGGTGTATGGGATCGCAGCGGCAGCCTGCATCGGCGAGGCGGTCTTCTGCTGAGTCTCGCCGGCGATCACGGATCCGGATTCGTCGATCCGGCGCGCCCCGGCCACGGTGCCGTCGGAGATGAAGAGCTGCGGCTTGGCTGCCTCGGGGTCCAGGGCCTGACCCATGTCGTCGACGTCAGCCTGACGCTGAATCAGGATGGGCTGCATGGCGAGGCCGACGTCGTTGGGGTTCACGAGCACGCCGACGCCTCGGCGAGCCTTGCCATCGCCGCGCATCTGCTCCACGGTTCGTGGCCGCATCACCATGGTGCCCTGCTGGGTGTTGTCCTGACTCGCGGCGAGGAGGGCCTCTCGGGCAGCGCCGCTCTGTGGGCTCGGAGCGTCCAGGATGACGAGGCCGCCATCCTGCGCCGCACTCTTCGCGAAGGCTGGTCGCTTCTCCAGCGGAACATCGAGGTGGTACCCGGTCGTGGCTCCGGGGCTCTCCCGAGTGGCTGTCACGGCCCCACTGAGCGAGGGTTGGTGAGGTGCCGACGCCAGTGAGTCGACGACGTGATCCAGCTCGCCCGCCATAAGGTGTTCCCCTGATTGCGGAATCCTCGCGATGGTTTACCCGGCGTCAAGCCAAGGCAAGATTGACGCCACTGAGTTCGTCGGTGCTCATCTGGCTGTCAAGCAGCACTGCCCAGGCCTGCTTCATGGTGTCGATCATCACCCTGGCTTCCTGGTTGTCGTAGTTGTCCAGCGCAGTGTAGGGCACGAAGACGTCCATGGCTTCGGCATCCGGGATCTGTGACGTCAGGATCCAGTTCCGCGGCTTCGTGAGATCCGGGTACGGCTTGAATCCTGGGACGAACACGGTCTCCGGAGACCAGCCCGCGGCGTGGAGCGAGTCGAACTCCCGCATCATGCGGATCCCATTGACGACCCCGATCCAGTTCAGCCAGATCTCGCCACAGCACTTCCGGGCCTGGTCGTAGAACTTGGAGCCACCGACAGCGAGAGCGTTCCCGCCGGTGTAGCCGTCGCTGAGCAGGAGGTCCCACTTCGTCTCCTGCGCGGAGACGAAGTCCTGGGCGTCCGCGATGTGGATCCGGAGCCGACCCGTGTCGACGTAGTGCGCCGCCAAGGGGAACCACTCCAGGGCGTGCTCCATGATCACGGGGTCCACTTCGACGACATCGATGGTGACATCCGGGAAGTTGAAGAGCACAGAGACGGCGCCGGCGCCGCTGCCGAGCCCGATCATCAACATGGAGGCCTCAGGGTTCGCCGCAGCTGCGGCAAGCCAGCCCGTGCTGTAGGCGCACGTCGAGACCGGGCCGGGGCCCCGGAGCCCGGACCTGATGACCTCCGAGCTGGGCTGCAGCGCGGCGCCGCCCTGGACCTGGCCATTCAGGATGAGCTGGCGGACCCCGTCGTAGTCCTGGACCACGAGAGGGCCGAACCGGGCCTGGGCGCGTGCCCTGGTCTCAGTCATCGCGCCGCTTCTTGCCGCTGAACGCCTTGGAGAGCAGGTACGCCAGGCCGAGGCCGGCGGCGCCGAGCCCGACGTACTTCGCGGCATCGGACTTCAGGAAGTCCGACACCGAGGTCGCGCCCTTGTTGACCGTCCGGGCCGCGTTGGAGACGCCCTGAATGGTCTCCTGCGTCTTGGGATCGTTGACCCGGGCCGTGACGGCGTCGACGCCACTGCCGACCTTATCGGAGAGCGACTTCAGGGCACCGCTGGCGTCGCCAACGCCGGTGCCAGCGGTGGTCAGCGCCGCGGTCGCCTTGGGCAGCTCAGTCTTCATGGTGCCGGCGAGATCGGAGACCCCGGTCAGGGCCTGCTTCGTCGGTTCCACGAGCCCCTGGACATCCCGGGCCAGACCTGCACCGGTCTCGGCGCCTTCGCGCAGCGCCTTGGCGCCGCCCTGGATCTGCTCCGCGGCCCCGGCGACGTTGCTACCGGCCCGGGTCAGGTTGGAGCCGAGCCCCTGGGCCCAGAACACGCTCTGCTTCGGGTTCAGCTTGGAGCCCACGGCGAGATCAGGGGCCAGCTTCATGCCGGGAGCCCCGGTATGGTACCGGACCTCGCCGTTGGGGGCCGTGTACTGCACGACCTGCTGACCCGTCTTGGGATCCTGGTAGACGTTGGTGACGGTGCCGCCGACATCGGTCCGGATGTTGTTCTCGTTCTCTTCACCGGGCTTCATGCCAGCTGTGGCAGCTGCCACGTTGCTCACGGTGTCCTTGACGTCCCCAGCGAGTCGGGGCGCCATGGCGGCGGCGCCGAGACCAGCCTTGCCCAGGATCGCCAAGCTGCCGCCGCCCCAGCGCGTCTTCGACGCGGCGTCGGCGAGGTCAGCACGCGCACCTTCAACGGAACCAGCCCGGGTGGGATCCATGGTGACCTTGGTGCCCCGGGCCTCGAGCTCACCGGGACGCTTCGTCGAGGGGTGCCAGCGCTGCGCAGCGCCAGGGTTCTTCACGGCAGCGTCGAGCTCACGGAGCGCGGAACCGCTGTGACCGCCACGGATGATGTGGCGGAACGGCTTGCTGGCGAGACCGGCACCTGCAATACCGGCAGCGATATCCTCGAACCCGGTGCCGCCGGCGCGGTCCGCGGCAAGCGCGGAGCCACCGCCAACCGCTGCTGGGAGCGCCACGTTGAGTCCGAGACTCTTGAGGTTCCCCGCGGTCTTCTTCAGCAGGGCGTGACGCAGCAAGGTGACGGCGGGGATCATGGCTGTTCCGGGATCTGAGGTGCAGGAAGGGTAGTCCGCTTGAGATGCTTCGCCAGGAGGCGCTGCAGGACCCGCGCCCGGGCCCGATCGACACCGTGGTACTGCCGGTTCTTCGCGAGACCCATGGAGCCGTAGGTCTGGTTCAGGACCTCCTTGCCAGGGATCCACTCGCCCTGGAAGTCCGCGGGGGCATCCCCTTCGCCGATGTTGAAGCCGTACTCGTAGCCCTGGGCCCCGGGCTCCGGGATGCCCTCGTCGGGCAGGAAGCGGATCGGGTTCGAGTACGGGGCCCGCTTCCCCTTGCCCATGTTCGGGAACGCGAAGCGGCGATCCGGGAGCCGTTGCGCCAGGACTTCACCACGTTCGTTGGTGTAGATGTACTCGGGCCGCGGAACGTACCGGGCCACGTCAGCCTGCTTCCGGAGCTCCTCAACGGGATCCTGGTCCTCGGCGAGCCCGTGGGCCCGGAGCAGCGCCGCAGCGTTGCCGTCCTCGCCGAAGAAGGTGCTCTCGTCGAAGTAGGGGACCTCGGCTGCCTCCGCGGCTTGGCGGTCATCCGGGGAGTTCCCAACCATGCCGATCACGGTCTCGAGACGGAACCGATCCATGGCGAAGTCCAGCATCGAGGGGCTCGGCTTCCGGCCAGCGTCGTCGAGATCCGGACAGTACACGATATCCGTGAGCTGCGGCAGGAGCTCCAGGGTCTTCTCGTTAAAGGACTGGACGTCGGAGAAGTCGGCGCCTTCGCCATCGGGATCCGCGTAGCGGTTCGTGACCCCGATGATGCGGACCCCGGCGTCGCGGTACGCCGTGAGAACCTCGGCGACCCCTGGCCTCACGGCCTGAGTTCGCATCGTGGCGTCGTCGTTCCATTCCGACTCAACCAGGGTGCCATCGAGATCGACGAGGAGCCCCGGGGCCTCCGTGGCAACATCAGGGTCCACGGTGGCTGTCATGGAGCCGCTGACCTCAACCCCAGCGGTCTTCGCCAAGGCGTTGATCTCACGGCCGAGTCGGTGGTCTCGCTGCGTCACGGCGTCGACCTCCGTGGTCTTCAGCATGAGCAGGACGCGGTCGTCGCCGAAGCGCACGGCGTCCCAGAGATCGTGACCGATTCGGACCTCCAAGGCGTTGATCGCCTTGATGAAGGCGTCGGGGTCCCGGGGAGCGAAGACGCGCTTCAGGGCGCCACGGTGCTCCGTCCAGCCCCGCGCCCTGGGCATGCGCTCCGCGGCGTACTTCCGGCGCAGGAAGGTGCCGCCGAGTCCGGCACGCCGCTTGGCCTCCTTCACGATCTCGAGGCGGGTCTCGTTGTTCTTCTTGGCCCAGGCCTGGCCGGGGTCGTTGATCAGGACCACGAGCCTGTCCTGGAGATCCTCGAAGGGGATCACGGCGAAGTCTTCGCGGTCCGGGTGCATGGTGCCGAGGCGGTCCCCGTCGATCCCGGTGAAGAAGTAGGTCCGTTCCCCATCGAAGGGGGAACCCCGCTGGAAGTCCATGGCGTCGTCACCGCGGGGCCACATGGTCTCCACGACGCCCCGGGCCTCCACGTTCAGCGGATGGAGATCCGCTTCCTCAATGGCCTCCCGATGCGCCGCGAAGTCTGCTGGTTCACCGTCGTCGATGCCGCCGCCGGGGAACAGGATGTAGGTCTCCTTGTCGATGCCGTAGCAGCCGTCCTCGTTGAACACGATGATCTCGGCACGGGGCCGGAGCTGCTCCTTGGGAGCACTGCCGTGGGTGGCCGGCTTGGGCTCGGCATCCTGGGCGGCCTTGAACCAGGCCAGGTCGCTCTGCTCCTTGAACCAGGCCAGATCGGCGAGCTCGCCGGAGATCTTGAGCCGTCCTGACGCGAAAGTTGACGGGTTCCCGGGGTGCACCGGGGCCCCGTCGGCGACCCCCATGGAGCCGAAGCTGTAGCGCCGGGGATCCGGGATCCCGGCGACCAGGACGGCGTTGCTGGCCTTCAGGGGGCGACCGCCGGTGGTCACGGTGACCTTGGGGTCGTTCCGGACGACATCCGGGCTATGGGCCCCAGGGGACTCCACGCGAGTCAGGGTGCGCGGCATCGCTCAGACCTCCGCCATGATGGCACGGACCCGCACCGCGGCGAGTCTGGCGCGGATCTCCGCGGCAGCCTTGGGCATCGGAGGCGGAACCTGGGCCGGGGCGCCCGGAACCGCAGGAGGCGCCTGCGGCGGGGCACCCACGGGCTGCGTCGCCGCGACCTGCGGGGTCGTCGGCTTCCCGGCGGCCGGTGCGGCCGCGGCCATGCCCGGGGGCTGCCCGGTCTGCTGGTCCACGAGCTTCAGGGGGCCCTCGACGCCACCGACACCAGGGACGCGCTGCGGCACCAAGGCGCTGACCTTCATGATCCGGGAGCCGAGCTGCTCCATCTTCTCGAGGTGGTCGTAATACTTGGGATCCTCGGTGAGGTGGTCCTTGGCGATGTCCCGGGCGATCCCTGGGGTGCCGCCGTGCTCTTCAGCCTCGGTCTCCTGCCCCTCCTGGAGCTGGTCCTGGGGGAACTGCTGGTCCGGCTTGCCGTCGGCGAGGCCGCCGGGGACCTCGTTCTGCTTCAGGGCGCCGCCATCGGGGATCTGGTCCAGGAGCGCCGCGAGCTTCCGTCGCTTCTTCTGCCGCTTCGGCGGGGTGCCCGCGGTCATGCGCCCCACTGCAGCGCTGATCTCGTTGTCGCTGCGCCCCTCAGCTGCCATCTGACGGAGCAACTCGAGATCAGGGACCCCGTCGAGGATCACGGCCAGCTTCTCGGCGGCGCTCTTCTTCTTCCAGTTCTCCGCCTTGCGGCCCTGCTTGTTCGCAGTCGCATAAAAAATACGTTCTGCCTTTTCTTTACCGCCCTTGCCCTTATATGTCTCCATCATCGCGTCATGAACTTTCTTGGCGTCACCGACGATAGGCATGGAGGTTCCCCGTGAACATGAAGACGTGCGAAGTGTGCGGCACCCACTTTACAGACCGTCCTGGAAAACGGAAGCAGACGTGCTCGCGGCGCTGCGGCGCGTTCCTATGGCGAGGTATCAAGCCGGTCACGAAATGCTGCCCAACCTGTAAAACTGAGTTCACCGTTGGCCGCAAGGCAGAGAAGCAAGTCTACTGCTGCAAGAAATGCGCCCGACACGCCTACGGCAGCGCGAAGCGCGGTAAGTTCGAGCGGTTCCCTGTAACCTGCAGGGTTTGTGCGAAGATATTTCACGTCGTGAAATCTGAACTTCCGTTCAGAAAAACATGCTCCAGAAAGTGCGCCGGAACAGCCCGCCTGGTTCCTCTTGCACCGCGGTCGTGTCTGTGGTGCGCTACGTTGTTCTCACCTCGTCGTGAGAACAACCACTGCTGCAGCATGAAATGCGCCCGGCGACACTGGGGGTCCAAAGTTCGGGCAGCCAACGCAGCCGCTGGGCGTGAAAACCCCCGGACTAGCAAGCAGCGTCTGCTGGAACGCGCCAAGAAGAAATGCCAGATCTGTGGCTGGGGGAAAGTGCCTGAAGTGCTAGAGCGTCATCACTGCGACCGTAATCATCGCAATAACTCAGATAATAATCTGCTGTTGCTGTGTCCGACTTGCCACTCCGTCGACCACTACAACGCCCGCGACGGTCAGTACGCCGTCACCAAGCGCAACCGCGAGCGCTAGACTCCCGAGGCGGCGTCGCCGCTGATGATGGGCCCGGCGATGTCCACCAGGGCGTACAGGGCATCCCCTGCGTTCATGAAGATGTTCAGGATCTCATCCGAGGTCCCTGGCGCGATGGCCCTGGCGAAGATCAGGGCCACGGAGGTCGCCGGAACCGGGACCGCTGGCGAGCTGCCGTTGGGCTGGCGCCAGATCCGGAGCGCCGCAGTACCGCCGCCCACGGGATTCGCGATGCGCAGCGAGGTCACGATGGCACCGCCCGCCGGGGCCGTGTAGAACAGCTGAGGCGTCCCGGCGTTGGGAGCCACGCTGAGCCCGGGGATCGGGGTGAAGGTGCGCAGGGTCACAGCTATCTCCTCCCGAAGATCATGGCGTAAAGCGTGGCGTCGGGAAGCTCCAGAGTCAGGGTGCCACCGCCGGCGTCCAGCACCTTGGCTTCACCGACCAGGTTCACCGTGGGCCCCGTGACAACGGCACCACCGTTGTTCTGGAGACTGAGCCCGTTCCAGCTCAGCGTGAGATCCCCACTGAGGGCGCCGCCGCCGCTGAGTCCGGTGCCCGTGGCGACGGTCCTGGTTGTCGGCACGGCACCAACCGCGGAGGCATCCAGCACGGCCCACGCCGCGACGCCGCCGACCCCGGAGACCACGACGCGCCCGGCGCCAGCGGCCACGGGGAGGTCGGAGAGCAGCAAGGCACGCATCGCGGGGGCACCCGGCGCCGCGTTCGGCGTGGCCCAGAACAGCGCCGCGGCCTGGGAGGTCGTCAGGCCGGCATGCTGTGCCGCTGTGAGGTGGTAGTGCTGCGCGGCTTGGCCGCCCAGGAGGTCGCTGAGGACTTCATGCAGGAAGGCGCGGCCCCAGGCAGCGCCGACGTAGGAGAGATGGAAGCCGGTGTTCTGGTCGAACACCGTGGTCCCCTCGGTCGGGGTCGCGTAGACCCAGGCGGCGCCGCGCCACGTCGCGAGCTGGCCGGCGTGTCCAGCCCAGGCCCCTGCACCAGGTGATGCCACGAGCCAGCGCTGATCCGTGGTCGGTGTCAGTGCTGAGGGGTTCGACACCGCGGCGCTGATGACTTGGCCCCACCAGGGCCCGAGCTCAGCAATGAAGCGGCGCACGGCACGCTGTGTCGTGAGATCAGGATCCGAGACGGGGTCCACGCCGCCTTGGGGCGCCACGAAGGGCGTCGCCCCTGAGGTCCGGACCGCGGTGCTCGGCAACGCGGCATCGTCAATCGGGTTCGTCGCCGACGCCCGCTTGAGCTCGTTGGTCGTTCCGTCGAAGAAGACAGGCTGGACCACTAGGTCTCATCCTCGTCGTTGTCCCGGGCCGCGAAGTAGCCAGCGGCGGCGCCGCCGAGACCACCGATCACCGGGGTCAGGCCGACCGTGGCGGGACCGCCGCCGGCCACGGCGTGCCGCCTCGCGAGCTCGCCGCCGAGGCGGAGCCCGAGCTCGCCGCCGACGCCTGCGGCGGCACCGGTGAGGCTCTTGCGCAGGGTGCGACGCCAGTTCTTTGGGCGACCACTGAGGAGGTCGGCACCGCCGGCGATCAGGGCGCCGGCACCGGCACCCATCCAGGGTACCTTGAGACCCATGCCGGAGAGGCTGTGGTCAGCTGCAGGAGCAGGGACAGGGTCGCTCATAGGATCACCGCGGGTCCGATCTGGACCAGGAAGTTCGTCGTGGTCATCGCGACGCCCAGGGGCACCACGACTTCGGCGCCGGCCTCGAGCAGCGGGGTCACGGACCAGCGGCCGCTGACGGAAACGAAGTAGCGCCGTGTCGGAACCAGGACCCCCGTGGAGCCCCCGGTCAGGAAGTCGATCTGGGGGCCCGTGAGATCGATGCGCATCCCGGACATCAGGATCTCGACCGGGGTCGCCCCGGAGACATCCGCGTTGATGACCCCCACGGCGCGGTACAGGCCACCGGCAACGGAGCCGACACCGACGCCGGCGACGTCGCACTTCATGCCGCCGCTGTCCAGGGTGCGGACCGCGACGCCCTTCTTGAGCCCGTTGGTCAGGCAGGGCAGGCTGAGCCCGGAGGTCGTGGGCCCGGAGCCCCCGGAGCCGCCGAGGACATAGGTGACCCCGGACATCCGGTACCGGAGTTCCGGGAGCCCCAGGTTGAGACCGATCCAGAAGTCGCCGTCATGCAGGACCGCGGGGTCCGTGACTTGCACCGGGACCACGAGGCGGCCGTCGGCCCTGAGCCCGAAGGCGACCTGGAGATCGTTCTCCCATTGCTCCAGCAAGGCATCCGGGGCGATGGCGGCTTCGGTGCTGGACGACGCCGCGGCGATGACAGCGGATGCCGCGGCTCCGGACAGGATGCGGCGTTCGCCGCCTTGCGTCGAGTTGACCGATGAGACCGCGTTGGTCGACATGGCTCCCAGCCTACTGGTTCGGCCCGCTCAGGAAAGCTGGGTCTCCCAGCGGAGACCGTTCACGGAGGCAGGAGCTCTTCGAGGGTGTACCGGGACACCGCAGCCATGCGCTTCGCCAAGCTGACCGGTGGGTTCGGTCGCTTCCCGTTCTCGATCAGGGAGAGGTAGCTTTCCGAGATCCCGAGCTGTGCGGCGCACTCCTCCTGGGACAGCGCGGCACCCTGCTTGGGATGCTGACGTGCATAGCGCCAGGCCTCGCCGATGGTCTGGGCTTCCTTGATGTTGTTGATCACAGGATCCCTTTCCGGACGCCGTCGGCCATGGATGCCACCGCGGCACGCATCTTCTTGAGGTCCTGGTTCCCGTTGAACCCGAGGTCCAGGGCCAGGATCAGGCTGCGGAGGATCTCACGCACCGGCATCTGCTCCGGGTCAGCCTTGAGGAGCTCAGCGAGGGGGTCCACGCGAGTGCTCAGCGGCGCCGGAGCCGGAACGGTCTCCACGGGGCCCGCGGCCGCCTTGGCAGCCGCCTCGATCTCAGCTGCCGTGGGGAACTTCCCGATGGGGCCCGGAGTCAGCATGGGGGTCCTGGGCTCCATCTTGAAGCCGACGAGACCCTCGACCGGCGTGGGGCGGTTGATCGCGGAGCCTTCCTCGGGCGCCTGGGTCTCGGGCTGCGGCGGGAGCCCCAGGGCAGCCGCGGCGTCCACGGGGTGTGCCCCGGGCCGGCCGTTCTGAGCTTTGGCGAGCACCATGGCTTCGGCGAGCCTGGCCTCAGCCTGGATCATGGCCGTGGTCCGGATCGTGCCCGGCGGGAGCTGCAGGGCGGGCCCCTGGTAGTGCGGGTTCATGATGAGCGCGTTGCCAGCCTCGAAGCCCGGGGTACCGCCGAGCTCGCTGAGTCCCAGGGACTCCGCGGTCCCGCCGGGGCTGCTGGCCCAGCGCTGCGCCGTGCCCGCGTAGACCGGCATGGCGCCGCGGTGCGCCTTCACCATGCCCATGGGGTCGATGGTGGCACAGATAACATTGGGGTCCAAGAAGGCGGCGCCCAGCATGGCGTTGGTCTGGCTCATGGCCAAAAGGCTATGCCGAGTTGACTGGCAGTAAAGCGGGGACCAGCAGAAACGAAAGAACCCCGCCCCTGAGACCAGAGGCGGGGTTCCGACGCGGGGCCCCGGAGCTCAGGCGAGCTGGAGCGTGCAGGATCCCCCGGCGCAGGCCGCATCCAGGACGACGTTCACGGTGCCGTCCTCGTTCTCGACCATCTTGGTGAAGTCGACGGGCTGGTGCTCCCTGGTGAGGTCGTTCCAGCGCTTCAGGTTGCTGACCTCCTTGAGGCAGTACGTCATGCGGCGCAACGGGGCCACGGCCTTCTCGTAGTCGTTGATGAGCGCCCCGCTGTTCATGGCGACGTCGGTGCTCTTCCTCGGGGCCTTCAGGGCCTGTGCCGCCTTCTTGAGATCCCCGGGCTCGAAGCCGAAGTAGTTCTGGGCGAACTTCACGGCTCTGCGAACCCAGTCCTTCTTCTGGGCGTGGACGTCGTCGTAGGCCTTCTTGATGGCATCCGGGAGGAGATCCTGGCGCATCGGGTACGACGGGGCCTCGGCGAGCTTGCTGGCTTCGCCGGTGCCCATGGCGGTGTCGCAGGCCAGCCAGAGGTTGTTGCCGAAGGCGTGGAGCCCGTCGACGATGAGCCCCGAGGCGAAGAACACGGCATCGCCGTAGTCCTTGACGAGCTCCTCGGGGTACCGGACCTCGCAGAACGGAGCCTGGACGTAGTCGAGATCACCGGAGGCATCCAGGATGCTGACCCCGGCGAAGCTGTCCCGGTTCTCGTAGATGTACCGAGCTGCGGCGACCTGTTGGTCCCGGTGGATCGAGATCGTGTTGCTGACGTTGTGCCGGAGCCAGGGCTGGGCACAGCGCGACTTCACGCAGCCCGCGGCGACCCAGTTCTCCTGGGTCAGCTTGACGTACTCGAGCTGCTGGAGCCCGTCGACCTCCCGCTTCGTCAGGGCATCCTCGGCGACCTCGATGCAGAACGTGACGACACGGTCCGTGCCGCTCTTGGACCACACGGAACGCTCCACGGCGCCCGGGTTGTGGAGCTCATAGAACTGCAGCGGGGCTTCCATCTCGTTGGCCTGGGCCCGGCGGAAGTACCTCGCGGCGTGGTGAGGGTGGATTCCCGAGGAGGTCCCCAGGATGCAGGATGTCGAGCCGGCCGGCTTCACGCAGGTCGCCCGGGCCGTGGGTCGGACCCCGATGCGCGGCGCCAAGTCCTCGTTGACGATGAGGATGCGCTGCGCCATGTCGCGCTGGAACTCGGGGTCGAAGGTGAACTTCGGGTTGTCCATCATCCCGGTCATGGAGACCCCGAGCAGAGCCTCTCGCTTCGCGATGGCGGTGCTGACGTCGCCGAGGTACTCGAAGTGGGTGTAGCCGGCCTGCAGGGTGCCCAGGATGGCAGCAGCTCTGGTGGCGCGCTCCCAGTCCTCGACCGTCTTGCACGCCTTGGAGTTGATCTCGCAGAGGTTGCAGAACGCCCAGCCCGAGAGGAGCTCGTCGCCCTCGGCGACGCCGTGGCCATTGGCCTGCCAGGTCTTCCCGTACATGACCTCGTGGAAGTCACGCTTCGTGATCGCGGGATACAACCCGATCTCGACGCACGGATTGTAGGTGATCTCGGTGCTGTCGGCCCAGACGAAGCCGGGCTCCCCGTACTGCTGCCGGGCCTGCATGAAGAGGTCGCTGAACTGCTCCCACGACGTGTCGTGGCGGAGTAACACCGCGCTGTTATTGCTGCGGCCGCGCTGTGGGTTCTCCTGCTGCCAGTTCCCGGTCTTCGCGTTCCGCATCTCGTCGTCGAAGGCGGAGAACAGGCAGATCGTGGCGCTCCTGCGAACCCCGCCGGCGAGGACGGCGTCGCTGACGTGCATGATGACGTCGTAGGCGTCGATGGGGCGCAGCATGTAGTCGGAGCCGATGCCGAAGGAGGCGATGCGGCGCTGCAGGACCCCTCGGACCTGCTCCAGGGCGATCTTCAGAGGTTCCGGGCCCGGGGCCTTGCCGGACCCCGTGGAGATCGTGGATCCCTTGGGGCGGACCTGGCTGAAGTCGAAGTCGACCGTGGTGCCGATCCAGCTCTCGTGCTCCGGGGATGCGATGCCGTAGGACGCCATCAGGACACCGAGGGCGTCAGCCCAGCCCTCACAGGTGTCCGGAACCACGAAGGTCGCGTGGACCTTCTCCTGCGGAGCCAGCATCGTGGGTAGCTTGGCGACGTGGTGCTTCTGGACCGAGAACCCGGTGCCGCAGCCGCAGAGCAGGAGCCAGAAGCACTCCGCGAAGAAGCGGGGCCGGTCGACGTAACTCGTGGTGCAGTTGTAGATCCGGGCCTCCTTGCGGAGGATCGGGACGCCGCCGAACTGCAGGGCGCGTTGGGACCCCAACACGAGTCCATCCTTCATGGCTGACAGGGCATACGCCAGATCCGCTTCGATTTCCTTTCCCTCATACTTCTTGCGGTGCATCGCGATGACGCGCTCGAAGGCTTCGACTGGGACCTCACGCCGTTTCAGGTCAGGGAGATAGCGTCCGTAGGATGATGCGAACTTGAAAGCCGAGAGGGACTCGGTGGACATGGGTTGTTCCTTTCCGGGAAGCAGCACTTCACGGGTTATGGCGACACTTGACTGACAGTCAAGTCGGTGACGGACTTCTGCGAGGGCTGCAGCGCACAGCTCCGTGGTCCGCCGACAAGGATCCCGAACCGGCACATCTGTCCAGTGTGTCGTTGCTGACCCCAAGGATCATTCTTGAAACGGCGAGGCCCAGCACGTAGCTGGGCCTCGCCGTCTTGCTTACCGGATACAAGGCCTAGCGCCTACTAACTTCTGCGGAGTGAACCCCTCTGCGTTCGGACAGGCGGTGCCGGGTATCTAATCCGGCTAGGTCTTCCGGGTGGCGTGCTCGGCCCGCAGCATGTAGGCGATGATTTCAGCCACTGGTGTGCCCGGGAACCATCCCGTCGAGGTCCTGATCTTGGTGTTGTCACCACAGAGCATTCCGTTCTCCACGGGGCGGTAGAACTTCGGATTAACACGAACCACGACGCGGCCGGTCTGGTCGACGCCGACTTCGTCGACGCCTTCACCGGACCACGTCAGGTCGGCGAACCGCTGCGCCGCGGCCGCCGTGATGAACTCCCGGACCGACGTCGTTTTGCCGGTGGCTACGATGTAGTCGTCACCACGGGGCTGCTGCAGCATGGTCCACATAGCGTCGACGTAATCCGGGGCGTAACCCCAGTCCCGCCTGGCGTCCAGATTGCCGATCTCGAGGACCCCCTGGTTGAACGTTCCGAAGTGCTTCGTGACCTTGCGAGCCAGGAACTCGGAACCCTGCAGCGGGCTCGTGTGGTTGTACAGGATCCCGGAGCTGGCGTGGATGCCGTGAAGCTCGCGATAGTTCCTGACACTCCAGTGCGCGAAGAGCTTCGCGGTGCCGTAGGGGGACCGTGGGTTGAACGCGGTGCCCTCGTGCTGCCAGTTCGTGCCGCGGACGTCGCCGAACATCTCCGACGAGCTCGCCTGGAAGAACTTGATCGCCGGGTTCACTTCCCGGATCGCTTCCAGGATGCGGAGTACGCCGAGACCGTTGGTGTTCGCGGTGTACTGGGGGCACTCCAGGCCGTAGGCGATCGAGCTCTGCGCCGCGAGATTGTAGACCTCGTCGGGGCAGGTGTGGTCGATGACGCGGCGCACCGAGGCGTCCTCGAGAACATCGAACCCGACGATCTCGACGCGATCCTCGATGCCGAGCTGCTGGAGCCGCCAGGACTCCCCGGTGCTGCCGTGTCGCCGGGCCCCGACTACCTTGTAACCCTTGTGAAGGAGGTGCAGGGCGAGATAGGCGCCGTCCTGGCCGGCGATCCCGGTGATGAGTGCGGTCTTCATAGCTGCACGATCTCCAGCTGAGGAAGTGGGAACACGAGACGGCGCCCCTTGAACTTGGGGTTCTCGACGAAGTTGTTCCGGAAGTGCCAGGGCAGCACGATGAGATAGTCGGGATCGTCAGCGAGGACGTCATCTTCCGAGACGATCGGGATATGGGTCCCCGGGGTGACGCAGCCCCACTTGTCCGGGTTCACGTCGCCGATAGTCGCGATGAGATCCCGGATCCCGTGGATGGACTGCAGCACCACGTTGCCCTTGGTGCTAGCTCCGAGGCCGCAGCACGTCTTGCCAGCCTTCTTGGCCTCGCGCAGGAACTCCTCGAGCACCATCACTGCGGCGGTGCTTCGCAGCGTGAAGGCCCGGTAAGCCATGGGATCCCGCAGCGCTGACCTGGTCTCCTGATCCCGGAGTCGCTGGACCCCGGGGCTGAAGAACGTGGTCCAGAACGCGCCGACGTGACTCGCGGAGTCACGCCGGGACAGCGTGACCACGAAGCTGCCACCGTTGGTGCTGGTCTCGTCAACCGCGATGACGGCGAGACCTGCACGCTCAGCCATCCACTCGATCTGCGCCAGGGCGTAGTATTCGATGTGCTCGTGGCAGATCGTGTCGAAGGCGTTGGCCCGGAGCATGGCCGGGAGATAGCTCTGCTCCATGACCCAGATCCCGTCGTCACAGAGGATCTCGGCGACCTCCTTCATGAAGGCCAGGGGATCCTCGAGATCGTAGAACATCGCGAAGGATGTCACGGCCTTGGCTTTCTTGTCACCCAGCACAGCCTTCAGCTTGGCAGCCGAGAAGAAGTCCGGGATCAGTTCTACACCTGACTTGTAGAACTCCTTGAACTTGGCACCACTGGGGTCGACACCGATGCGGCGGACTCGATCCGGGTAGAAGCCCAGCGTGGTGCCGTCGTTGGCACCGATGTCGACGACGACGTCGCCGGCCGCGAGGTCGACGCGATCCATGATATCAGCAACGAGGCTGCTGAGATGAGCCACCATGGAGCGGTTCAGGCCACTGCGATAGCCGTAGGTGGCACCGTACATCTTGCTGAGATCGTAGGTCTCCGCGATCTGCACGAGGCCGCAGCCCGTGGCGCAGCGCAGGAGCTGCAGCGGGGCCTCGTCGACGTGGACCCCGGGCCGCGGGAAGATCCCAGTCAGCGCCATGGAGCCCAGGTTGACGACCTCGGCGAGATCGGTGCTGCCGCAGATCCGGCACTTCGTGATAGCGGTCATGCCTTGGTTCCTTTGTCGATGAGCCCGTCGACGATGTCGAA
>Ga0116170_10000107_pt1 | contig 80951 bp, 80 predicted proteins | sample AD_JPNHW1_MetaG_FD_89797 | JGI IMG/M metagenome (GOLD analysis project Ga0116170, IMG submission 89797) | Active sludge microbial communities of municipal wastewater-treating anaerobic digesters from Japan - AD_JPNHW1_MetaG | ecosystem: Engineered > Bioreactor > Anaerobic > Digestate | place... | reverse complement strand
GGCGGGGATCTTAAAGCAAGGAAGTTCTTGACGCAGATAAAAGAAATCGCTAACAAAATGATTGTCTGCAACATCCACAGATTCTTACTATTTCTCTTCTTTGAGGTTTTCTACAGAGCAAAATTAAGAGTAATCTTTTTGTTTATTCTTCTGCAAATCTAACTGCTGTTTCAAGTTAAAAATTATTTTGCTTTTTGCAATATTGTCCCTAATACATCATGCATTTTTTTGGCTTTTTCAATTGTAAGATAAATTCTAGTGCCACGAATATGCATTTTTCCCTCACGTGCAATACCCGGAAGCTCTAAAAAATCTAACATAACGTCATTTTCAGTAAGGTTCATCAAAATTTGATTAGAATACCTTACAACGTCTATCTCCGGATATATCGTATCTGTTGTGGCTATGATTTGTCCTAAATTCATATACATCGCAGCGGGTGGGGTAGTAGTATCATTCACTACAGATTTTTGGCCTTTTAATTCATCATCCATTTTTTTCATCTCCTTAATCAGGCTTTAACGGTCAGTTCTGCATATAATAATTTTTCATCTATACGATGAGTAGCACATTTCGTGTCTTCATTATTTGTCTTAGCGGATTCAAGCACAATGCGCGTGGTTGTGTCTGGGATTTTCTCTAAAGTGGGTGGATCTAGGAAGACAGGAGCGGTCCAAACAGAGACAACGTCCTTTAGATGAGTTAGACGTGTTTCTTCTTTGGTTGAGGGTAAGGTAACATCATATAATACATCTAATATATCCAGCCCAAGTTTTGTCGTTTGATAGTAACATCTGCCCTTTCCGATGCTATCTAACTGCTTGACCTTTCTAGCAACAAGGCCCCCTGCTATTAAAGACTTAAGGATGGGATCGATTGTATTTGCATTTGCATCAAACTGCTTTTTTAATTCATTGAAGTATTTCTGCCCTTCAAGCGATAATGCAAGATATATTGCCCACTTCTGATCATTATCTAATGCCATTATGGCCGCACGTGTTTCAGCAGGCATATAGTCTAGATAATAATCCACTTGGGTTTTGTTCATCAGTTATCACCACCAATAGTTATGAAATCTTAACTATCATATGTTACAGTTTTTAATTATATAAAATCAACGAAACCATACAAGAGAAATACAAGAATTTGACAATATCTTGGTAATTATGTATTCTCATGATGCAATGTCAAATATTAACCAAAGACTTGCATTATTACAGGAATATCGAAAAACAGTTAGAATTGGGATTTTTGGATCATTTTATAATTCCCGGAAAGATGACCTTATTCGGCTAAGAGATTACTTAAAATCACAAGGATATACTCAAACAAGAATATCAGAGGATCTTGATGACCGTTCTGATGAAGAGCGTAAAACCGATAATCCTATAGTAAATCGAAAGTTAAGTACCCGTCTCATTGATGAGAGTGACATACATATTTTTGTTGTTTGTAGTCCTGAAACCACAGAACCGTTAACATTACTTCAATCAGTATCTATGGAAATAGAAAGAGTCTGTACACTTCGTGAAAAAGGGCTGCTGGCGGCAGAGCATGTTGTCGTATATCTTCAAAATCCATTAAAAAATACATCGGGCGGTGTATTCAAAGGCCTTATGATGACGATGAATAATGATTGGATTTTTTATGATTATGACAATATTGAAGAATTGTTTACAGCATCAAGGGCATTGTGTTTTGAATGTTTACGTGAGATCCACGGAATTAAATGAAAATATACCCGTTTTACGGTAATAATGTTATATTGTGGGATTTTTCGGTAGACTCTAGCAGGTGTTTTCATCCCGTTGGTTCCTGTAAGAACCAGATGATGTGATTTTCCCCAAAAGGATTCAGAATTTTAGTTCTATTACCCGTTTTTGTTCCATTTTCAGGCGCAGCAGGTATTCTTTATTCGGACGATCATCATTTACAAGGAACGCCGCCCAAAGCCCAAATGAATCTGAATCTTTTGCCTCCCAAAAGAGCAGGCGGTCGTACAACCATTGGCATTCCTTTGCGATCACATCGTCAGCATTCTCTTTCTGCCCTTCCGGCCCGGCTTTGTATACAAATGCCGTGAGTGCATAAATGACAAAACCCATTGCATGGGTTTCAACATGGACCGTCCCGACAACATGCCCCATAGCCCGGGCTGCGGCAGCAGCGGCGGGATCAAAAGAAACCGCGGTTGCGGCGTTATGGGCAGCAAGGGCAGCCTTCATTGCGACGGGCATTTTTATCTCCCCGTGAGCCCATGCACGGGCCGCTTCGACTGCTTCCCGTGGGCGTTTGTCATCCGGATATTTTCTCTCAAAGATTGCAAGGACCCGCCCGGCACAATCAAGGGTCCAGAGGATTATCGTCCGGTGAGTCTGTCGTTCGATAAGCTCCCTGATCGGCTGGAGGCACGGGCTTTGCCGGGAAAAGAGAAGTTTTCTCATATGTGTCTTAACAGCAAAAGGGATCTTTGAGGTGATAGTATTAAAGGTCCTGATTGACAGAAAAATCCGGAATACAAAAGGGGGGGTAGGCCCCCTACCCCCCACCCACAAATTTTCCCGGAGGGGGTCCACCCCCTCCCCCACCAGACCCTTAAGAGGGGGGTATCCCCCCTCCCATGATTTTTACAAAACCCAGTTTTTGCATATCCCCTCCGTCGGAGCCCGGGCCGTTTTTGAAAAAAATCCGGGAGGGGGTATACCCCCCTGTCCCCCATCAAAAATTTTTTTAGAGGGGGCCTACCCCACCCCCTCCGGACCCTGAGGAGGGGGGTGACCCCCCCTCTTCATTTTTTTTAACCGGGCCCCCCCATTCTTTTTTTAGTTTCCCATCCACACCAGCGGGATTATGCAACTTCTTTTACGAGATTCAGCTTGCCGACAAGCAGCCATCCTGTAAGGCACACAAGACCGGTGACGACATTAAGCGCCCCGAGGACAAAGATTAGGTTTCCGGTATTTTGGGAAGCAAGGAATATCCCGGCAGCGCCAAACACAAGTCCAACACAGTTGATGAGCGCTGATGCGGAACCGGTGTCCTCTTTCTGCTGTTCGAGCATGAGGTACGTACCGGGCGACCGCACAGAGCAGCCCATCACAGATGCCGGGAACAACAGGAGGGCAAAGACAAGAGGCGCAATGTTTCCAAACAGGCAGACCAGCGCTCCGCTTGCGATCATAATGACAAAGCAGGCAGTAATGACGGGTGTACGGCTGAAGGACCGTGAGAGCCTGAGGTAGAGAATGGGGCCTGCGATCATGCCGAGAGCATTGAGTGCAAAGTAGAAACTGAACATCTGCCCGGAAAGCCCGAAGAAATCTTCGTAAATATACGACGAGACGCCCACAAATGCAAGCATGGTAAGCATGGTAAGCGAGAAGATGAAAAGAAGCGAGGCAAAGCCGGGATTTTTAAGGACGGTCCCGAGCCGGCGGAGGGACTGTATCACCGTGCCGGTATACCGCGAAGTAATGGTCTCAGATAACAGAAGACTTACGGCAAGCGAGATTATTCCGATTACGGCAAGCACCCAGAAGAGACCGCGCCATGATACATACTGGAGCAGGAATGCGCCTAGTACCGGGGAGACAACGGGCGCGATAACAATCATGGACATAACAACCGAGAGCACGGATTCGCGTTTTTTCCCGTCATATACGTCCTTGACAAGTGCGGTCGAGACCACAACGGCGGCACCTCCCGCGATTGCCTGGACGCTGCGGAAGAAGAGCAGTTGCCAGATGTCTGATGACAGGGCACAGCCTGCGCTTGCGGCGATGTAGATTACAAGGCCAATAAGCAGGACCGGACGGCGGCCGTACTTGTCGGAGAGCGGTCCCCAGAAAAGCGTTCAAAGACCAAAAAAGACAAAGAACAGTATGAGGGTCAGGTTGGTAATGTCAGCCGAGACATGAAAATAATCCGCGAGACCCGGGAGGGCGGGGAGGTAGAGATCCGTTGAGAACGGTGGAAATGAGGCGAGGAGAATAATGAAGGCGATCATCGCCCGGTTACCCGGATATTTCTGGCCGGTGTGGGTTTGTGTGTTGTTATCTGGAACAGGATCCATGTTTATTTCCTTTTTTTTCGTGTAAAACTCTACGAGTTTGTTAGTCCAGGAATTTACGTTTTCGCGTCAGGGTACCGCATCCGGTTGTATGGTTCAACCGCTTATGCAGGGTTTTTGCGACGGACAGTTCGCAGTGTTGCTTTTGAGAAGTAAAATAAAAAAAGTCCGGCGGTATTTTTCGGCCCGATTTTCTTTCATAAACCGTGAAACTGGAATATCTTCCGTCACTATACGATGAATTAAAGAGCGTCAAAAAAATTCCATTCGTAACGGAAGCAGACGTATCGTGCTATTCAATAGACCCGATGGTACGAACACGGATCTGTTATATACAGAGAGATATCGGTTGTTCCGGGTTTTTTCGCATTGCACCGGTGCGTTGCATGGCAATATCTGACTGGCATATCATTAAATAAAAAATATCGTGACATTTCTTCACCCGGCCAATTACCAAATCACTTGAGAAATTGTGTCGGGAAACGGGAATCGGTTATAAAAAAGATCTTTAAAGTCCCGGTAAACGGCAGATGCAGGCGAGGTGGAATACAATGGTCCGGAATACATGGCCACGGGATCAATACAGGGGACCCGGAGGGGGACGGTTTACCGGACCCGGTGGCGGTATGTATGACGGCCCCGGTGGTGGAGCGTATGCCGGGCCGGGAGGAGGCTTGTATACCGGCCCAGGAGGCGGGTTATATACCGGCCCCGATGGCGGACTTTCCACCGGCCCCGGTGGGGGATTGTATGATGGTCCCGGCGGGGGGCTTTATACCGGCCCCGGCGGAGGGCTCTCCACCGGTCCGGGGGGTGGACTCTCCAAAGCACCCGGTGGAGGAATGTATGCCGGGCCGTGCGCTGATCCCTACCGGAGCAATATTCCCCCGTGGCCGGTTTTTATTGTGTATCTTGAAAGTCATGGCATGAGGGATATTGCAGATCTCATCTGGTCGTATATGCCGATTATATGAAAAATGGAGGGATGTACTCCGTTGAAATCCAAAAAATTCTAATCCCACATTTTTTAAGAAATTCCCCTTCGACCATCCGGAACTTCATGTTAAGACGCGATCCTCAAAATAAAAGGGTCCTATTAGCGCAGTTTTGCCACTCCGGCGTAAACTGTTAGAAAAGAAGCCCAAATCACGCGATTTAATCCCATTTCCGCAGGTGTTTTTGCGAATTCCGCAGTTTTTCGGTTGCCCTAAAAAAAGGCTGCATGGAAAAATCGCGAGAATCAGCCCTCGTTTTCCAAAAGGAGCACATTTTACAAAACGAGATTCCGGGCGGGAACGGTGTTATCTGAAAAGACTGTACATTGACAAAGTGTCCTCTTTTTGGGAACCGGGGGAGGTTTTTAACAGGGCAAGTAGATGACAGGACCGTTCCGTTGCCAGAATGAAACCGGCCTTTGTTGACCGACAGGAAAATATCCCTACAAAATTTTTACAAAAATGACGGAAAAAATTCCCGGTTTTAATCACTAAACCCACAAAAAACCTTATTTTATTATACAATTTTTCAGGTTATGTTGTGTTATATCACCGGCGGCCTGCCTTCAATTATCCGCTCGCCCCGGACCTGTTTATAACTAATCTTGTCTGCCGAATACCCGTCCCATTGCCAGTACGTGTTGGTATACGGGTCGTGGAAATAAACCGGGAAGTCGTATGGAGTTGAAACGAGATTGATCGTACTTACGTCAAACGCACCATTTGCCTCAACGCCGGTAATTGTTGCGACATACGTGCTCCTCGGCCACAGGGCATTCCAGGAATAATAGTCCGGCAGATACAACATCTGGCCGAGAGTCGTAAATGCAGTATAGTGCCCGTTTGCTACCGTTGTTGAAAGGACGGTAAACTGCATAACCGTCGGGTATGCTGATGCCGGCTGGACAACTGGTGCTGCGGTTGGTGCAGCTGTCGCAACAGGTTCGTTAACCGGAACAACTTTCAGTTCTTCCGTGTTCTGTTTGCAGAACCGGTCTGCGATCCCGATTGCAGCCACTCCGATAATTGCCATCAGGCCGACAACTGCAAAGATGCAGAAAATTGCTTTTTTTATCGTATCAGTTTCGATGATGATCTGGGACATACCTGCACTCCCGGGTTATATCTACAAACAAGTCAGTAGGTTCGTTTGATGGAAGCAAATATTCCAAAGATGATCCGGGTGCTATCATTGAACCATGGAGTTAGTACAAATAAAAACCGGAATATTTTTCCCATCCTGATAATTACTTGATGATCCCTTTTGTGCAATCAAAACCAAAATCCGGTTTGATAAAACCCTGTCATGAGATGAGTCCTCTTTTGGAGTGTGAGCCGTTTCCCGCATAAAAAATCAGGTCCAATTTTTCTGGCAAAAGATAGTATACGCCCCGGAACAAACGGGTATATCCGGAGATATTCTCATGCGGGTCGGGAAAACTTACGATGAAATTCTCTCGAAAACCCGGACACTGATGCCCGGTGTCGTCGAAAACCTCAAAAATCTCGTTAAATATCCATCTGTTGCTTTTCCCGGGTATCCGCCCGGACCTGTTAATGCGATGGCAGAAGCAACGGTGTCGCTTTTAAAAGAGTACGGCTTACCGGATGCCCGCCTTATTGATATTCCGGGCGGATACCCGGCCGTTTATGGCGAGATCCCGGCACCGCCCGGTATGCCGACGGTCATGATGTATGCCCATTACGATGTCCAGCCGGCACAGCGGGAGGACGGGTGGGAGACAGATCCCTGGACTCCCGTTGAAAAAGACGGCCGGATCTACGGTCGCGGTGCTGCCGATGATAAATCCGGTATTGTGATCACGGCCGCCTCCCTTGCAGTCTTTGACGGGAAACCCCCGGTTGGCGTCAAGGTGCTTATCGAGGGCGAAGAGGAGACAAACAGTCACCTGGAAGCGTTTGTCGCACAACACCCGGATTTTTTTCGGTGCGACCTGTTTGTCATCGGAGATATGGGTAACATCGCTGTTGGAGTCCCGGCGCTCACGACATCCCTGCGGGGCGAAGTCTCCTGTATTGTCGAAGTCCGGACACTTGACCATGCGGTGCATTCGGGAACATTCGGTGGTGCAGCTCCTGACGCACTGGTCGCTCTTGTGAGAATGCTTTCAACACTTCATGATGCGGATGGCAACATTGCCGTGAATGGCCTCCGCTCCTATTCCCACAAAACCACTGAGTACCCGCAGGAACTTTACCGGCAGAGTGCCGGGCTGCTCGATGGCGTCAGCCTTGTCGGCACCGGTTCCCTCAGTTCCCGCCTCTGGTCCCGGCCGTCAATAACTGTGATCGGGATTGATGCCCCCTCTATCAAAACATCTGCAAATATCCTGATCCCCCGGGCAGCCGCAAAAGTCAGTATGCGGATCTCCCCGGATGCCGATCCCCGGCACGAACTTGTGGTCTTAATGGACCACCTGCGTACTGTTGCGCCGTGGAACGTGCACGTTGACGTGAAGGAAGTGAGCGCTTCTTCCGGGTTCATCTGCCCAACCGGGGGTTCCGGGTTTTCGGCAGCCCAGAGAGCACTTGAGAGTGCGTTTAAAAAACCGGTTATGGAGAAGGGGACCGGTGGTTCGATCCCGCTCCTGCATGTGCTTCACGGAGCTGTCCCGGATGCTGAATTTATCCTTTGGGGCGCTGAGGATGCCTCCCGTTCGTGCATTCATGGGAGCAATGAAAGTGTGGATATCGGGGAACTCGAACGGTGCATTGTGGCGCAGAGCATGTTGCTTTCACTTCTTGGGGAAAGGGAGTGAATCAAAAGTAAAAACCGAGTGGTAACGGCCTGAAATGATACAAAAACAGGTAACCCTGAATTTTTTTTAAAACCTGCACGAAAAATAAAAAATTTCAGAGCCTGATCAACTCGTAATCACGGGTCCCCATGCCAAGCTCTTCAGCATACCGCAGCTGGCGCGGACCGTCTGTGTTTGGCCGCATCCCGGAAAACTTGTCTTCGCCCGGGTGATGATGGGTGGATAAAAGTGATTCTGCATAGCCCTGCTGCTGGTTCACGAGATCGCAGGCTGCTGCATCGATTGCCACCGGGTCTTTTGAAGCAAGGATGCCGATATCCGGTACAATTGACGCATCGCTCCACGGGACGCAGTCGCAGTCCGGCGTGATCCGGGTAAGGAAACTGATATAACCGATCTTTTTCTCTTTTCCCTGAATCACACCGTAAGCGTACTCGACCAGACGTTCGGTAAAGAGCGGGATTTCAGTCTCCCAGTCGATGTCGATTGATCGTGAAGGACAGACCGTCATGCATTCAAAGCACCCGATACAGAGGTTTCGGTTAAGCGTGGATTTCTTTTTTACAAGCCGGATTGCAGATTCCGGGCATACCTTTACGCACTTACCACAACCGATACAGGTTTCGCTGTGCACAAACGGTTTTGCCTGGTGCTGATCCCGTTTCCCTTCCGGCGCCGCACAACCCATCGCGAGATTTTTAATCGCCCCGCCAAACCCGGCGACCTCGTGCCCCTTGAAATGGGTCATCACAATCATGCTGTCTGCCGCTACAATATCGCCGGCAATCGCAACCGTATCAAAATATTTTTTATGAATTGGCACACGAGCGACGTTTTTCCCGCCAAGCCCGTCTGCAATAATCACCGGTGCACCGACAACCGCGTAATCAAACCCGTGATGTATTGCTGTCGTGATATGATCGACCGCATTTGACCGGCTCCCAAGGTAGAGCGTGTTTGTATCCGTGACAAACGGGAGCGCACCCACCTCTTTTATTTTTTCCACGATCTGCCGGACGTATATCGGGCTGATAAACGAATCATTGCCCTGCTCCCCGAAATGCAGCTTGACCGCTGTTTTGTCCCGCATACTAATGCAGGATGAAAAATCTGCGGCGTCGAACAGTTTTCTTACCTTTGCTTCGGTGCTCTCTTCAGGTGATCGCGCCCGGAGACTCGCGAACCAGACTTTACTTGCCATTTCCGTATCCTCCCCAGTCAGGTATTATCATGGAGGTATATTGAGCAATCGCACCGGAAATATCCGGCCACTATGATTACCCGTACCATGACAAGGGTTTGAGGCGATACCAGCGTTTGGGTTGTATCCGGCAGAGAAAATTTCCCAAAATAATGGGATAAATCATGTGTTTTATCTGCCGGCAAATCTCTACAATCCGGTATAAATTTGTCCTGCCCCGCTTTGTCCTGTCAGCTCATTGTAGCAGAGGACTCCCAAAAAAAATAGTTTCTATGAGAAAACTGTTTTTTTATAGCATTTTTGATCTGGCCAGTAAAAACCACAGATTGTAGTCTGTTTGAATAACCCTAAAAGAGAAAAAATTTGGATCTTATTTCCGTTTCCCGAGCTCGTGGTCAAGGCAGAGAAGATGCCCGGGCATGTCGCTGATGACCTTAATCTTTTCACAGATCGCGACTGCATTGGCCTCTTCTTCTACCTGTTCCTTTACAAACCACTGGAGCACCTCAAATGTCGCGTGGTCTTTTTCCTTTACGGCAAGATCAACAAGGTTGTTGATCATGCCGGTCACTTTCTGTTCGTGTGCATACACTTCTTCAAAAATCTTGCCGGCCGACGTCCACTTTGCCTTGGGCGCTTCTATCTCTTCGAGGACGATCTTTCCCTGCCGTGCAAGGATATAGTCGTAAAACTTCATTGCATGGGCCCGTTCCTCGTTTGACTGGATAAGCATCCAGCCGGCAAAACCTTTGAGGTTTGCAGACTCGAACCATGCCGACATCGCAAGGTACAGATACGAGGAATATAATTCGCGGTTGACCTGACGGTTCAGCGCATCTTCGATGGTTTTTGACAACATCTCAAAGAACCTCCTGTATGCGATGTGGTTGGTTTGGTTTTTTATAATAGTATCGGATAATAATCAACCAATAAAAATATTGGCTGAATGGAAAACCTGTTTTTCCAGTTACAATATACTATAAAACAGGACTGAAATCAACAGGTTATTTTTATTTTTCAAACCGGGTAGTTCAAAGAAAAACCGAAAAAGAAAAGACTCCCGCTTTTTTAAAATGGAGCCGGCGATTAAGAAAATTACCTCCCTGGTGCCAGTTGTTCGTCAGCAACTATTTCCGGACACTCCTGCCTTCTTCTTTTAGATCAAGAATGATCTCCAGTTCAAGCGATTTTGCATAGGCGACTTCTGCTTCCTCGCTCTTTCCGAGTTCTTCAAGGCAGATCCCTTTGATATACCATGCGGAAGCATCGTTTGCGTTTAAGGCGGTCGCCCGGGTAGAGGCTGCCAGTGCCGGGCCAAACTGTTCGAGATGATACAACGCAAGCGCTTTTTTTGTCCAGGCGTCCGCGTAGTTCGGGTTGATGGCAAGCGCTTTTTCACAGTCCGATACCGCATCAGAATATTTTTCCAGCTCAATCTGCGCCGAAGCCCGCAGGTACCAGCACAGAGGATTTTTCGGTTCGATCCGGATCACCTTTTCAATGACGGCTAATGCCTCACGGTATTTTGTCAGCTTGATGTAGTGTTCCGCCCGTTTTAAAAGACGGGAAGCTTCAGTTTCAGGCATAACGTGTTACCTCCCATGGTATTATGGAACTGTAACCGGATCCGTGCATCATCATCACTCTAATCTTCAATCAGGTCGCCGAAGATCTTTTTTAAGGCCGCCTGTTCGTATTCGGATGCCTTTTCCTGTGCAACGTGCAGGTGTTGGGGCTTCTCCCAGATAAACCAGTCCTTCATTGACATATAATTGACAAGTGCATCTGTCAGGCTGACACCTTTCCTGTAAAGGTTTGCATAATAATCGAGCGTACTTTCCTCATTCCATTCGACATCCAGCTGTTTTTCCATAATCGTCAGCATGCTGTCGCCAAAATACTTGGACTGGTACCAGGCAGTGTGGGTCCATCGTGTCGTCAGCATCTCCTTTACTTCAAGATGGTTGAACTTTTTCATCTGCGGAATGTTGACCACCGGCATCAGTTTATCTGCCGGGAGGATCTTTGCAAGAAAGAGGTCCCTTGCGTAGAACATGGATTTATCAAGCACGAAGTACCGCCGGGGAACGATCTCTGTCAGGTCCGACATCTCGTCCATATCCCGTTTGCCGTCTTTTAAAAGGATATACAACTGGGTTTTTCGCAACTGTTCCATCCGGTGATAGGCCCGTGCATTGACGATGGGGTTCCATGGCAGATCGTTGATATGCTCGTGGAACTGCCGGTAGAGTATAAACAGCATCTCAAGGAGTTTATATACCGGGAGTTTTTTTTCCTTTTTTACCTCGTCCTTGAGCGCATCATAGTAGATCTGGCGCATCCCGGTGTAGACTGAATCCGGAGTAAACGAACAGACACGATACCCGGATTTTTCTTCTGCCGCACCTTTGATGAGCAGGTGGGTGCATTGTTTTGTGATGATAAAATCCTTTAAAAGACCGATGTAGTTTGCCGGAAAAATGATGATATTTTTGTCAAGTCTGTACGTGTAGACATCGATAAGTGCTCCGCCCGGTGGTGCATCCGGTTTCCGGAGCAGGGTGATCGTGGTGTCCAGCAGTTCCTCTGTCTCGCTGATATACTTACGGATCGGCTTTGACAGGGGCATGTTGGTCTTCACGGCCAATCACCCCCCGGGTCCCGGAAAATACAAAACAACCCTGCATGAGCTGTACATCTTTGTCGGGTATTCTGACTTTTAAGAGAAAAAGGTTAGTGTTGAAGAACCCGATCCAAAAAACAAAAATCCGTTATTTATACGCGTTTATTTTTGCTTCTTATGTGGTTTTGCAAGAGCATGCAATAATCTGGTAAAAACGCCCTGGTCTTTTTTACGGAACACTCCCTGGTTAACATAACGCACATCCTCAATTGAGAAGAACGCATCAGGGTGCGTATCTTCAAAGTGCCGGGTGATTGCCGGGACATCGTCGCGGTCAACGAGGGAAATGATCATTTTGACGCCACCCCGCGATCCCGTTGCATTAATGTATGTCGTGCCGTAATTTTCCGACTGCAGGAATCTCATGATCTCATCCGCAGTGTTTTCTGGGGTAATAATACGAAGGCTCACCATTCCAATCGAGAGTCTCTCTTCGATGATAAGCCCTACATACGTTCCCATGGCAAATCCGAAAGCGTAGGCAAGGAAATTTGCAATGTTTGACAGGTTGCTTAAGACTCCGACGATTGCAAGCAGCCAGATGATGATTTCAAAGAATGCGATTATGGGGGCAAGGTACTTGATCCCTTTTGAGAGAAAGACAATCCGGAGTGTCTCCATGCAGACATTTGCCACCTGGGCAATGAAGATGAGCGCGGGTACGATTACCCATGTGTAGATTTCAGGACTGATAATGAAAAAATCCATGCCGCTTTCTCACGCATTTTTTATTCTGTACAGGTAAAAGGAACGTTGCTGTCATTTGTATATCAAGTTTCTTCAATAATTATTAAAAAAAACAATAAAATTAAACAGATACCGATGATTGCGCGGGCGGGTGCGCCCATTTTTAAGATCGGGCTGTTCTGCGTATCTTAAATATACTTTGCAGGATCGGCATCAAATTTCTTTTTGCAACCCGGGGCGCAGAAATAATATTTTTTCCCTTTGTATTCGCTTGTGAATTTTGCGGTCTTCTCATCCACGGTCATCTTGCAGATCGGATCGATTGCCATCCTTACATCACCACATGATCCTTCTTCTTTGCTTCCGGTATATACTCTTTGAGGAGCAGGGAAAGTGTCACTACGGTCACTGAACTTGCAGCCATCGCAAGTGCGGCAAGTTCCGGCCGGAACACAAAGCCGAAGATGGGGTAAAGGATACCGGCGCCGACCGGGATAAGGGCAGAGTTGTAGGCAAAAGCCCAGAATATGTTCTCTTTTATCCGTCTCATCACTTTTTTTGAGAGTTCGAGTGCCGCCACTGCGTCGAGCAGATCGTCACGTACCAAAACGATCTCCCCGCTTTCAATAGCGATATCAGTCCCGCTGCCGATTGCTATGCCGACATCCGCCTGCGCAAGTGCCGGGGCATCGTTGATCCCGTCGCCGACAAATGCGACAATTTCCCCTTTGTCCTGCCGGGCTTTTACTTCAGCGGCTTTCCCTCCCGGGAGGACTTCCGCTGTTACCTGGTCGATCCCAATTGTCCGGGCAATTGCTTCTGCCGTGCGCCGGTTATCCCCGGTCATCATGACAACGCCGAGGCCGTAGGCCCTGAGCCGCCGGACTGCTTCTGCACTTGTGCTCTTGAGCGTATCTGCGATTGCGATGATTCCTGAGAGTTCGTTACCCGTAGCGACAAGGATTGTAGTTTTTCCATCATGTTCGAAGGAACTGATCTTTGCATCCATTTCCTCCGGGACCGTGATGCCGTTTTCCTGCATGAGCGTGCGGTTACCCACAAGCACTTCTTCGCCAAGCACCTCTGCCCGGACACCTTTGCCGCCAAAGGTGTCAAATTTTCCGGCATCTCCGATTGTAATTCCCTTTGCCTGCGCAGCCCGGACGACTGCCTTTGCGAGCGGGTGATCGGAATTTTTCTCGACTGCTGCCGCTATGGCAAGAAGTGTTTCTTCCGGTACACCTGTTGCCTCAATGTCAGTCACCTCCGGTTTTCCCCGGGTGAGCGTTCCGGTCTTGTCAAAGACAACAGTTGTGACTTTTTCGGCAAGTTCAAGAGCTTCACCATTTTTTATGAGTATCCCCAGTTCCGCCCCTCGCCCAATCCCGACTGTCACTGCCGTTGGTGTCGCAAGGCCAAGCGCACACGGGCAGGCGACTACAAGTACTGATATCAGTGCGGTGAGGGCAAAGAGCAGGGTCGAGTGGAGGACAAAGTACCAGACAATAAATGCAGACGCGGCAATGACAAGAACTGCCGGGATGAAATACGTGACCGCGACATCAGCGATCCTTTGTACTGGCGGCTTTGATCCCTGTGCGTCTTCAACAAGCCGGATGATCTGGGCAAGCACCGTGTCCCGCCCGATCTTTGCTGCCTTCACTGAGAGAACACCGTTTGTACTGATTGTCCCGCCGACAACCGTACTCCCTTTGCTCTTTAATGGCGGAACCGGTTCGCCTGTGATCATCGATTCGTCGACGTAACTTTCGCCGGCTACAACCTCACCGTCAACCGGGATTTTGCTGCCGGGTTTTACAACAACAATATCGCCGACCACGAGATCCTCGACTGCCACCTCGACCTCTTTTCCCTCGCGGATAATTGTTGCAGTCTTTGCCTGGAGCCCGGCAAGTTTCTTTATCGCGTCCGAGGTCCGGCCCTTTGCCCGGGCTTCAAGGTACCGCCCAAGCATTAAGAATGCGGCGAGCATGATCGCGGTGTCGTAGAACATGAACTCGTGGGTGAGCACGACAGAAAATGTGCCCATCACGCTTGCGACATACGCGACGCCCGTGCCCATCGCGTACATGACGTCCATCGAGAGGGTTTTGTTTTTGAGTGCCGTCCATGCAGCCCTGAAAATGGGATATGCGACATAGAAAAAAACCGGTGTCGAGACGACAAACATGAAGTACGCGAGCGTTTGCATGGGAATCGCGAGCGGTACCCACATGAGGATCATGAGCGGGATGCTGACCGCAAACCCGATGGAGAATCGCATCAGCTTATCATGGAGGTCGGCCTCCCGTGCAGCTTTTTCTGCTTCGTCGCTTACCTGCCCGGCAATGCCGAGATACTGGTAACCGTCGTCCCCGATTGCCTTTTTCATATCCTCAATCGATGTGAGTGACGGGTTGTATGTAACGTAGGCCTGCTCGTTTCCGAGATTGACGTTTGCAGAAATGACGCCCGGCAGCGCCCGGAGTGCAGCCTCGATGGTCTGGACGCAGGTGGCACACATCATGCCTCCGACTTTGAACACCACCTCACGGTTGGTCACATCATATCCGGCGTCCCGGACCGCCTTTTCAAGATCGGCAATTGAGATTTTTGAAGGATCAAACTCGACCCGGGCGGTCTCTGTCCCGAAGTTAACTTGTGCCTTCGTGACATCTTTGATATTTGAAAGCGCTTCTTCCACGGTGATGGCGCAGGTGGCGCAGTGCATCCCGGAAATTTTGAGTTCCGCTTTTTTCTGCTCCGGTTCCGGCACGAGTCAGTCCCTCCTCTCATGGGACGGTTTCATTGTCCGTCATCTCTCTTTTGTGTGCATATAACGGTTATGAACAGGACATACAACCGGGCTAAATTTTTGTGTAATATTTTGTGTAATATTTATTGTGCATGACACCTACATGCAGCAGTAGGTACGGGAAAGGGGATTTGTATGAAAGTGATTATCGACCGGACACAGTGCGTGAGCTGCGGTTCGTGCTGGGATGCATGCCCGGCACTTTTTATCCAGAACGAAGAGGATTCGTTCAGCGAGATTGTTGAAAAATTCCGGGAGAATAAAGACCCGGGAAAGAGTGTTGCGCTTCCCGATGACATGGACTGCGCACGCGATGCTGCCGATCTCTGCCCGTCGCAGATCATTACCATTGAAGAGTGAAAGTTACTATTGTCAGGAATAAAAAGGATGCAGTGTGTGATCGAACAATTGGAAATTATTTCCTGAACTGATTATCAGCACAAAAAGTATCAGGAAAACATGAATGCCTGTTCATAATTGATTTGTGGCGATGCAAAAAAAGCAAAAATGTCAGATTGACTGCGATACAGCAGTCTCTTCAGGAGATCCGGTGACAAACCGGTATTTTCCCTGCGGGATATGGATTTCAAACCTTGCCCCTTTACCGGATTCGCCGGTTTCTGTAATGGCTATACCGGTGACTGAAAGAATTTCCCGTACCATAAACAGGCCAGTGCCGGTATTTTTGCCAAAACCACTTGTAAAGAGAAGCGGTTTGTCACTTGATGTGATCCCGTTGCCATTATCTTCGTATACTACAACAAGCCTGTTGCCTCGTTTCTCGCAGGAAACAGATATGGTGGAGACGTGTTCGCCATAACGGAGGGAGTAATCCACAAGATTTTGAAAAACAGATTTAAGAAACGGATCTGCATAAATTTTCAGATCACGAATACTGCACCTGACCGAAATCGTTTCATGGATAAGGCGCTTTTCCGATATGGTGATTATCTCAGGGAGATCCTGCCATTTTGGAGGTTCAAGTCCAATATCATTATATGTCTGGGAAAATTCAATCTGTGCCTGGATGAGACCGGCGATATTTTGAGAGTTCTCAAGGTATCTGGCAGCATTCTGGCCTGGCGGATGTGTCTGCGCAAGTTCTAAGTATCCCTGCAGAGCAGTCAGTTTATTATTGATGTCGTGATGAGCAATATCGGCCATAAGTTTGAGTTTTTTATTTGCCCGATAAAGTTCTTCAGCCACTTTTTTTATGTCCGAAATATTGATGCACACCGACCTGAACCCGGTGATTTTCGATCCCTCTTTAATCGCGGAAACGTATATCTTCATGGTAAATGTTGTGCCGTCTTTTTTTCTCGCGATTGTCTCATGGGCAAGAGTGACCTCCATATTTCTGGCGCGATTGTAGATCTGAATGATTTTTTCCTGTTCTTCCAAAACGACCAGATCCCTCGGGGTAAGGTGACCCTGTATCTCGCTGCACTGGTAACCAAATGTATTCGTCCCGGCCCGGTTAATAAACGTCAGGATTAACTGCTCGTTTGTCTCGATTACGGTTATTGGCAGGAACTCAACCATTTCCCTGTAGCGGGATTCACTTTCGGCAATTTTCTTACTAAGATGATACTGGCTGGATACATCCCGGGCAAAATTCAGCGTAGCAGGCCTGTCATTCCATTCGGTTATTATTGCATTGACTTCCCACCACGAGATCAATCCGGATTCATTCATGAGCCTGAAGGTATAAACAGGAACCGTCTCGCCATTTGTGGTCTGCTGGAGCCGTTCACGTACCATGCCCTGATCTTCGGGATGGATAAAGGCCATTAAGTGCGCCGACAGAAAGTTTTCACAGGAAATACAGGAATGCTCAAGCATCCGGGAGAATACCGGGTTGAAAAATGCAATTTTTTCATCCTGGATAATAAATACGGCTTCCTGGGCATTTTCAAAAAGCTGTCGGTATTTTTTTTCAGAATCCAGAAGTGCTTTTTGTGCCTTACGCATCTCCACGTTTATCTTAATCTTATGCTGAAGCTCGTGAAACTGCGCCTTGGGATCCCCGCCTTTCTGGATATAGGAATCTGCGCCATTGTCAAGAGCCTCGACAACAATTTCCTCACGCCCTTTGCCGGTAAAGAGTATGAACGGGACGTTTTCGTATTTTTTCCGGAATATTTTTAAAAACTGTATGCCGTTCATCACCGGCATTTCATAATCTGAGATTACAATATCAAACGAACGATTTTCCAGATCTTCAAGCGCGATTACTGCGGAAGATGCTGTTGCTACTTTAAACGCACCAGTCCGTTCCAAAAAGATCTTTGCGATATCAAGCAGGGCCGGATCGTCATCGACGTACAGAACGGTGATTGGCATCATGATCACACAAGGACCGGTTTCTTAATTGGCAGAGTCTTAAAAATAAGGAATGGCTTTCTATAAAGCCGAATCGATATCGTTCAATAACTGCCGGATATTGATCCAGATGATCAGTTCGTTGCTCTCTTTATCTTTTATCTTCACCTGTTTCTTGATGATCCCGATGATCGACGTATCCTCTTTTGAAACGGATGCGGAGGTATAATCCACCTTGTTCTCCTCAAATGTGGAAACCGAAGTTACATCGTCAACGAGGATGCCGATCTTTGACCGGGTGATATTCTCATCAAGGACAATGATCCGGGAGGTATCCACCGATATTGCACCCTCGGCGGAAATGTTCAGCCGGTGCTTGAGATCGATAATTGTCGTGATCTCCCCGCGCAGATCAATGATTCCCCGGACGTACGGGGGAACATTGGGTAATTTTGTGATGGTAGTATATTCGACGACTTCCTTGACATCAAAGAGGTCAATAGCGAACTGTTCTTCACCGAGAGTGAATATTACTACCTGGATGGGGCCGGATCGTTTTTCAGCCTCTTTTGGTATATTCAACTCTGTGTTTTTTTCTGCAGTCTTTGTCGCCATGCTCTTTCCCCGTCATTAAGCAATTTTGAATTTACGGTTGGCTTCGGTGGCTTCTTTTGCGATGGTTTCAACGTTCTGGACCATGCGGGTGATCTCATCCAGCGCTGCAGCTGACTCTTCAGTTGCCGCCGCAGCATCGCTGGCTTCTTTTCCGGTCTTTTCGACAATCTGGGAAATTTCGCCAACACTGGCCGTGATTTCTTCTGTTGTTGCTGCCTGTTCTTCAGTTGCGGCAGCGACTTCGGAAGCGCTCTTTGCTACATTATTAACGGCTTCAGCGATCTTCTTGAACGACTGGACCGTCTCGGAGACCATGGCCGCCCCCTTATCAACGAGATCTTTGCTGTTACCCATCGCTGTGGCTGCGTTCTGCGTGCTCTTCTTTAATGTCGCGATCATTTCCTCAATCCGTTCAGCAGAGTTGCGGGATTCCTGGGCAAGCGATTTTACTTCTGTGGCAACAACCGCAAACCCGCGTCCTGCTTCACCGGCCCGGGCAGCCTCGATAGCGGCGTTTAAAGCGAGCAGGTTGGTCTGGTTGGCAAGATCCCGGATGAGTCCGACAATCTTTGTGATCTCTCCCATCTGCTTTTCTACGTCAAGGACAATTGCATGGACATCCCTGGAGGACCTGGATATTTCACCCATGCTCTTTTCTGCATCGCCGGCAAGTTTTGCACCGTTTACCGCGAGCTGATCTGTTTCTCTTGACAGGTTGGAGACCGATTCCATGCTGGACGTGATCTCTTCTACGGCTGCGCTCATGTCCTGCATCGCCTTGGAGATCTGTTCAAATCCCTGGCCGATCTTAGCCCCGTTCTCACTTACAGCTGAGGCATTTTTCGCAATCTGCTGGACACCTTTTGATGCCTCCTCTATGTTCAGGGTGGCATTCTGCGCTGTGGATGTCATATTTTCCATTTTGGTGTTGACATCCCCGATGCTTTTCTGGAGGCTCCTGATGATCCCAAGGACAGCGCCTTTCATTTTCATTAACTGGTCGAACATTTCCTGCGTGTCCTCATCCGGCTTATCAAAATCAAACCGGTGGGTCAGGTTGCCCTCAGCTGCTACTTTGTATGCCTCTGTCGCGAGGTCCATATTGTGCCCAAGATATGCATAGACCTTCTTGGACCGGGTTTCGTTCTGCCTGATTATCTCAAGTTCGTGCCGCTCTTCAGTCACATCCCGGTATATTGTCAGGATATCTTCTATTGTCCCGTTTGCATCGAGCAGGGGGATTGTATGCCGGACAATGATCTTTTTTCCGGAGGGGAATTCGAATGTTGCTTCACCCTGCACATGATGTTTTGTCCGTTTGGCCTCGTCAAAACCTTCTCCGGATGACGATATCATTTTGAAATCGTGTGCCGTCATTGCGAGAATGCGGTCACGCGAATAACCGGTCAGTTCGAGAAAGGCATCGTTTATGTTCGATACTTTCAGGTCAGGTGTCCAGATTGCCAGTGCATACGGGTTCTGCTGAACCATTGCGTTTATTCGTCTCTGAAGCTTTGAAATATCGTCTTCCATTTTTTACACTCCCTCTCTTAAGAATAATTAATTGAACTGAATTTAAAATTTCTCATTGTTATATTTAAATATTTGCTATTGTGTTAGCGATTAATGTAAACATATGTGTAATTCAATAAAATATACATATTATAAAACAAATTTGTTTTCATTGCGGAGATTTCCATAATGGATGGTGCCGAGATCGAGCGGGTAAAAAAAATTCTGAAAGAATTCCCGAAGGGGATCACAATTGCAGAACTGGCACACCAGTTGGGATTAAACAGAATCTCGGCATCCAAATACCTGAGCATGCTGCTTGCATCAGGGCAGGCGGAGATGCGGATATTCGGCCCGTCCAAGGTTTTTTATCCCAGCCAGAGGATTCCGCTTTCATCGATCCTGAATTTTTCAACGTCTCACCTGCTGGTTATGGATGACACATTCACCATAATCGATGCCAATGAAGCTCTTTTACATTTTTATTCGCAAAAAAAAGAGGAACTGATTGGAAAGAGGATTGACTATTCCCCTCTTGCCGGATATTTGGATCCTGCTATCCTGCAGCAGGTAAAAAGGGTCATGGGATCTGAGGCAGTCACCATTGAGATAAGGATCAATCTTGAGGGAAAGGAGCATGTTCTGCAAATAAAATGCATTCCTACTGTCTTTGAGTCCGGGGATCACGGGTTGTCCCTGATATCCGAAGATATTACAGAACTGACCGAGTACCGCGAGCATCTTGAACAACTGGTTGAAGAACGTGCAAAAGACCTCCTGATAACAAATGACCGGCTGAAAAAAGAGATTGCCAGTCATAAAAAAGCCCGTCTCGGCTTGAAAGCCAGCGAGGAAAAATATCGCGAACTGGTGGAAAATGCAAACAGTATAATTGTAAAGACGGATCTGGAGGGAAAGATCCTGTTTTTTAATGAATTTGCGCAGCATTTTTTCGGTTATTCTGAAAGCGAGATAATGGGTAAGAGCATTTACGATACCATCGTGCCGGAAAACGATCAGTCTGGTAAGAGTATCCGGGAAATCCGGGAAAAGATGAGACTCGAAATGGAATCTTATGGGCCCTATGCTGGCGATAACCTCAAAAAGAATGGTGAACGTGTCTGGATATTCTGGACCCATAAGTCCATTCGCAATTCCCAGGGCCAGATTACAGGAATACTTTCGATTGGTTCCGATATCACCGAACAGAAGCGTATGGAAGATGTGCTTAAAATAAGCGAGGAGCGTTTCCGCTTTGCGATGGATGCGAGCAGCGAGGGCCTCTGGGATTGGGACATCAAAACAGGGTATGTCTATCTCAGTCCGGCGTATTACCGGCTGTTCGGCTATGAAACCGATGATTTCTCCCCTACTATCCAGACACTTTTTGGTTTTACCCATCCCGATGACATGATCCGGGTAACAGGGCTCACGAAAGACTGCGTTGAGGACCGGTGCCAGAGTTTTGAGACCGAATACCGGATAAAGGCAAAGGACGGATCGTGGAGATGGATGCTCGTACGGGCAAAAGCAGTCGACCGGGACAACAAGGGACGCGCTCGCCGTATAATCGGCACATTTTCTGATATCACCGAACGCAGGTGTGCGGAAGAGGCACTCAGAATAAGCGAGGAACGTTTCCGCCTTGCGATGGATGCGAGCAATGATGGTATCTGGGACTACGATATCACAACCGATACCTGCTATGTCAGCCCTCCTTTTTTCCGGATGCTTGGGTATGTGCCGGGTGAAATCTCCATTGCCAGTGGAAATTGGCCATCTTTTCTTCATCCCGATGACCGGGACCGCACACACTCCCTTAAACAGGACTGCTATGAGAATCGGTGTCAGAATTTTGAGATTGAATACCGCGTAAAAGCCAAAAACGGCTCATGGAAATGGATACTAAACCGAGGCAAAGTATGCAGTCGCGATCCCAGCGGGCGGGCACTTCGCATAATCGGCACTCATATTGATCTCACCGAACGAAAACGTGCGGAAGAGGCACTCAGAAAAAGCGAAGAGCGGTTCCGCCTTGCGATGGACGCGAGCAGCGACGGCATCTGGGACTGGGATGTCACGACCGATAATGGCTATTTCAGTCCCGCGTACTACCGGATGCTCGGATATGAGCGAGGGGATTTCCCGGCAACCGGTCGGGAGTGGATTTCCCGTATCCATCCAGATGACCTGGATTGTACCTTCGCCATGAATCAGGACTGCATTGAAAACCGGTGCCAGAGTTTTGAGATAGAATACCGGTTGAAGGCCAAAGACGGATCGTGGAAATGGATACTGGGACGCGGAAAGGTGGTATCCAGAGATGCCGAAGGCCGTGCGCTCCGCATGATCGGCACTCATGTCGATATTACTGAACGAAAACGTGCGGAAGAGGAGATTTTATTTAAAAATGCGATTCTGTCTACGCAACAGGAAACATCCCCTGATGGGATCCTCATTGTGGACGAAAACGCAAAAATTATTAATTTTAATCAAAGATTTATCGAACTTTGGAATATCCCAAAAACTCTTCTTGTATCCAGGATCGATGAACCTGTATTGCAGTATATCACAGAACAACTGAAAGATCCAGAATCATTTATTGGCCGGGTCAGGTATCTCTATGAACATAAATATGAGAAGAGTTTTGAGGAACTTCTTCTCAAAGACGGGCGTGTTATCGAACGCTTTTCGTCTCCAATGATTGGGGAAACCGGAAAGTATTACGGCAGGGTATGGTATTTCCGTGACATTACAGAAAGAAAAACTGCACAAGAAAAAAACCGGAGTTCGGAACCAATACAATAATCTGTTGTTTATTTCCTTACGGATGCGACATACGTTATCGATGCCAGCAGTACGGTTATTGTGTTAAACCGGGCAATGGAATAATTAACCGGGAAAAAATTAACCGGAAAAGGCCGGGGATATTCCCGGTCGGGAAATTTTTTGTGTGCAATTGCCCTGTATGGCACAAGAAACCCGACACTTGTTGATTTCGCTGTAAACCCGGACTGTGAAATCCCGGAAAAATATCAGGGTATAAAACCCGGAATGGACAAGTTTGTTGCCCGGAGTTTTTCGACGCATCTTAAACCCGGCATTATGCTCCGGGGATTTGCCGCCCCGTTATATGATTCCGAAGGGAAAATTTCAGGGGTCATAGAATCGTTACGGGATATTACCGGAAACAAAAATCCGGATACAATACTTACGCCGTATAATCTGTACCTTTGCAGAAATTCTTTAGCAGGATAACCGGATTATCGTGAACCGGGAAATCTCCAGACTCTCTTAAAATAAAACGCAAGGTTATCCCGGTTATGTAAACCTGATTGAGGGCACATAATATGAGAAACCGGATGATAAAAAATTGACAAATTCCAAAAGCAAGGGTCATATTATTTCTGTACCAATTTTTTATATTCGGCAAGTAGTGCCGCCGCATAAGCCTCTGTCTTTTTTGTCGGGACGTAGTTGAATTTTTTTACCCGGAGAAGCAGTGCTTCGGTAATGGCTGCATCATTGGGGAGGTTTTGTTTTGCCACGTCGGAAATAATCCAGTCCAGCTGATCGATCCCCGTCTCTTTGCCCTCCACAAGAATACGTTTTGTCGTGATCTTGCCCGGGGGAATTCCCCCGCATATGGAACAGTAATTCCCATCTTTTTCGTCGCTGCCCATATCGTCACTCTTTGATCATGGTAAGGGTCATCTTGAATTTTGTAATTGCGGAAAGGGCGTGAGGGGTGTTTGCCGGGAACACAATAGTATCTCCGGTTTTCATCTGAAAGGTCTCGCCCGCGACCCAGACTTCGCATTCGCCATCGATAATTGTAACAACCGCATCGAAAGGAGCAGTATGCTCGGAGAGTCCTTCGTTCTCGTCAAACGAAAAGATAGTGATGTTGCCAGCCTTTTTTGAGATGATCATCCGGCTTGCGACCGTGCCTTCTGCATAATTCACAAGATCCGGAAGGTGCAGTACTTTCCCAAAGAGTTCTTTTCTTTTTGTATCCAATTTTGCCGGTGTATCCGGTTCAGCCTGTTTATAGTCCATAAAAATCACCGTTAATGGGTGATGGGTGGTGTCGGGATATGAATATGATCACCCTGCACAAAAAGATGCAGAACCGGTCCGATAAAAACTGACAACGCCGGTTGGCTTCGTGTTCATTCGCGGATCATCGTGAGGATCATCCGGAACCGCTCGTGCGCAAAAACTGCGTGAGGCTTGTTGGCCGGCATAATGATCATCTCTCCGGCTTTGACCGTGAAGGATTTTTTCTCGATGTTAACCTCGGCACTCCCATCTGTTACCATGAGCAGCGCGTCGTACGGTGCAGTATGTTCGGACAGGCATTCTCCCGCGTCAAAGGAAAAAACCGTGACGGTACCGGATTTCTTAAAGACAATCATCCGGCTTGCAACAGTACCGGGCTGGTACGCGATGAGGTCATTTACGCTGAGCACTTTTTCTTTTATGTCTTCACGTCCGGATTCTGTCATGGCAGGCTCCTGCACATTTTTTATGTATCCGGGTATCTGTTTCCGTCCTGCTTAATGCCTTCCAGCTGGTTTTTGAGGTTAATCCTGGGCCGGACATATGGATATGCCTTGGGGGAAACAAGATCTCTCCGATGTAAAACCGGCCGGATGCCCTCCGGAGCCCCACAGACGTGTTCTGTTGGAGCCAAGGTACACAAACACCTTTTAGAAAAAACCGACTGCTGGAACGCTGCTATTTAGTGCTTTGATTCTCCGACGTGAAAATGGCTTACTGATACTGAATTAGTGCCGGTTTTTGGCCTTAAAGTGCCTCATGATCAGAAAAACCCGGTAATTGGAGCCTTTTACGGGCCCGGAATACCCGGTGTCAACAAGGTATCAGAACCGTGTGTGTCTTTTTACAGCGCGTTAACGCCAATTTTATTTATCGATTATATATACAAGTTTAAATATGGATAAACACATCAACAAAGTGCAGGGATGTTTGCATCCCGTGAGAGGTACATGATGGACGAAAAGAAGAGTGAGGGTACAGAAAAAGATCTGAAGTCCGGCGTCATGAACATCGGCAAGGGAGCAAAAGGATTCCAGGAAGAGTTCATGGAATTCCTGAACAAATACCAGGTTATCGGTCTTGCTGTCGCATTTGTCATCGGTGCGGCAGCAACGGCGCTTGTGAACGCGCTTGTAAAAGATATTATCATGCCGTTTGTGGGCGCCCTGATTCCCGGTGGAGCCTGGCAGGAGGCAGTTCTCGCACTGGGTTCGGTCAAGTTTATGGTGGGGGACTTTGCGAGTGCCGTGATTGATTTCATTATCATTGCGCTTGTGATCTTCATACTCGTGAAGTATATCATGAAGGGAGATGTGTCGAAGAAAGTGTGAGTTTTCCGTTGAAAAACAACAAATATCTCGTATATTTTTTCAGGCATTATTTTTTAGAACGTTTTGCAGCCGACAGTAAAAACCGTTAAAGCGACCATGGTCTATCCTCCGGATACTCTTGTTTCTCGCATAGAAATACGAGGGGGGCCGATCCTGGGCATTTTCCCGGAAAAACCGGTTCGCTTTTCCCCGGTAAGGAACCCCCTTTATTTTTCGGCCGTAATGCCCCTGCGGGCATATGTGAGGTCCTGCACAACCTTTCAGATCAGCCGGTTTTTCACGATCACAGGAAGGCTGCTAAATTGCACGGTTTTTTCTTGTCTAAAACGCTCCGTTTCAAAAAATAACGATTTATATCGATAATTTTGTCGGGCGTTGGCACTACTTCCACTGGAACTTACGGGACTCAGTTCCCGCCCGAAACCTCTCCGTCGGAGAATTGATCATGGAAGACCGTAGGTCCGGCCTCACCCCTCCTTTACCCCCCATTATAAAGGGGGTCCTGCCCGAAAAGGGGGTGACACACTACCTTGCGTGTGGGTTCGTGTAATCGTCCGGCCCCCACCATTCGATCTCGGGAACAGAGGTTGGAAGGACCCGGAGCCTCCGCCAGGTTCGCTCGTGTTGCGTGCGGAGCCAGATCTCTTTTGGGAACCAGGGCGGGAACGGCAGCGCCCGGACCTCGCGGAGATCATCGGGAATCAAATTTTCGTACAGTGTATTCGGGTCGATCCGGTACCGGGTCTGCCGGATCCGGACGATGCAGGCCGCATCCGGCTTAAAGATAATGAGATCGTACGGGAGGTCCGGGTGTTCGTTTTCCTGCCAGCGGTAGCCCATCTTTTCAGCGAACTTTTTTGCCTCGTCAATGGCCGCGACCGGCTTTTTCCCCCGGGTCATTTTTTATTGTGGGGGTTAAGGGGTTGAAGGGTTTGTGGTTGGATTGTTGACGCCACCTAATCAGGAAAAATTAATGATTTTATTCCATCATATGCCATTTGCACCCCAAAAAATATGGCGCCCGACCACAACACAAAAGCAAAATCATTTCCTTTTGCCCAAACTACACCAGTTGCTATTAGACTTATTGCAATAATTATCATTCCTACGATGAACAAACCGAGATTCTTATTCATATTTTGTTTAATAACATTCCAAAATTTAATGATTATGAGCATGACAAAAAACCCCGTTTAAATTTTAAGGTTAACTGAACGAATTATTGGATATAAAGATATTTCAGAACCCCTACACCCATGATAAATTCCTTGTTCTAAAGGGCCATTAAGAGACTCAATTCCTCTTGTCTTTATTTTTAGAAAGTATCCTATTCCACAGACAGAAAACAATTGCCAAAATGATAAGGCCAGAAATAATGAGCTCGACAATTATTATAATAAAATTAGAATCCATAAATCTCCTCCATTTTCAATTAAATATTAGTTATATATGAGAATTTTGGAAAAATAAATATAATACGTGCGTTCGTTTTTTTTATTTTTGCTAGAAAAAAACATAATTTTATTGATATTTCGATTCAGCGCGCCAATTGTCAATGCTTACTTATTATTCCAGAGTTGATTGGTTATTATTTTTCGGGATTCGGTATCCTTTTTCATCAAGTTGTCGTTGAAGTTTATTCCCGTTTTTGTGGACGTTGCTAAGAGTATCGTACCGATTCCGAAATTTCCAGAGAATTTGCCGATCCGAAATAGTCGCGAGATATCCGAGCCTGCCATTTGGAGGGTCTTTTATGATTTCGACACGGATGCCCCCGCCAGTTGCGCGAGAGGAGTATCTTGCCCAAACCCCGAGAGCCTATCGTCACAGGAGAAACCATTTGAGACCGCTTGCTCCATCTGTAAAGTGGCATACCAATTTAAGACTGATATAATCTATCTGTTATTGTAACCAAAATGCACGTGATGAAGATTCGAAAGCTGATCAAACTTATCGAATCCGATGGCTGGAAACTCCATCGCCAGAACGGGGATCACCGACAGTTCAGACATCCCGTTAAGCCGGGATTGGTGACCATATCGGGACACCTTGACGATGAAGTAAGACCCGGCACATTAAACAGCGTGTTAAAACAAGCTCAGATCGAAAGGGAGGATACATAATGGTATCATATACCGTCATCATCGAAACCGGGAAACGCAACTGTTCTGCGTACTGCCCGGATCTTCCCGGGGTAATTGCTACCGGGCGCACCCAGGAAGAGACCTTTGAGAATATGAAATCTGCAATAAAGTTTCATCTTGAAGGACTGCTGGAAGACAATCAGGAGATTCCGAACCCGGTATCAAAAGCGAAAACCATACGTATTTCCCGCAAACACCTCTGCGATACCGTGCCGGCATAATCTTTTTTCCGTAGGTTTGCAAAAAAAAGAGGGTTTATTCTGGTCGCAGTACCGGATGAAACGGCCTGTTCAGATCGTGCTTCCAGATTTCTTCCGGTTTTTTTGCTTTTTTACCGTTGCCCGGCTTTCGGCACTATCAGGAGGTGCACCAGTAGTATAGGTTCAATTTTGTTCCATGCGATACATTTTTGAACCCGTTGGGGATCATCATCCTCTTCACACCACCATAAGAAACACCGCATAAATCCCAACCTGAATCAAAGTAAGCGGCACCCCGATCTCCGCGAACTCCCAAAACGTCACCGTTTCCCCCCGGGATTCCGCCTGCTGGATAATGATCACATTGCTGGCAGCGCCTAGGATCGTCAGGTTGCCGGCAATTGTGCTCCCGGCGGCAAGAGCCATGAGCTGTGCGGTTGTTCCCCCGGCCTGCATGATCAGCGGCTGGAACAGCGCGACAAACGGCACATTCGAAATGAACTGGCTGATGACAACGCTCGTTGCAAGAATCGCAGGAACGGACGTCACGCCCGCGACCCCGGCAAGTGACTGGAAAAAGCCGGTCTCCCAGACAGCTTCCATTAAAACAAACATCGCGGCAAAGAAAACGAGCGTACACCAGTCAATTGATTTTATCACTGCGACCCGTTGCGTCGAGAAGATAATAATGGGAAGTGCCGCTACAAGCCCGATCAGCGGCAGGGGAAGGGTGATTGCACCGGTTACAAGCGACACGACAATGTTTGTCATTGCAAGTCCGATGAGGATCGCAAGCGAGCACTTGACAATCCGGGTGAGTCCGGGATCCGGCTGAACAACCGGGGCCGGTTCGCAGACATGGCCGGCTGATTCCCATGTTTTACGGTAAAACACCCGGAGCACCAGCCATACAGCGGCAAGGCTCACGAGTGTCGGGACAAGCAGCCAGATCGCAAACGTGACAAATGGTGCAGCCATCCCGCTGTTTACGGCGACCAGCAGGTTCTGCGGATTACCTATCGGGCTTGCAACGCTGCCGGTCGTGATCGCAAACGCGAGGGCAAGAAGCAGCATTTTTTTTGGGAGCCCGCACCGGGTTGCAAGGCCGAGGACAAGCGGCGTCCCGATGATCGCGAGCGTATCGTTCATCAGGAGTGCGGAGAGTATCCCGAAGGCAAAGATTACAACAAAGATGAGCTCGCCCTGTGTACGGGCATGCCGGAAGACACGGTGGAAAATGACGTCAAGGTAGCCGCTCCTGACAAGGGCTTCCCCCACGACAAACATGCCGAATAAAAAGACCATCACATCGATGTTTATCGCAGTAAGGGCGTCAACTGGGGCGATCTGGCCCGTGACGAGGACCGCCACTGCTCCGCCAAGCATGATCTGCCAGATCCTGAGCGTGAACCTGCCTACCTGCCGCACGGCAATCAGGATAAAGACGGCGGCAAGTACGATGAGTGCGATATACGTGAAGGATTATTTTCAAAATCAAGGCTGATGAGGTTTGGCATCCGGTACGATATCCGGATACAGGCATTAAACGACATCGTGATAAGTGTCCAGTCCCTGCATTGGGACTTGTAACGCCGGGGGGTTTGATTTTTTTATTTTGTTTTTTACACAAGCAAAAAAAGAAAATAATTCAGCCCCGGTTTACCTGCCAGTGGAGAAGGATGCCGTCTTCAATTCGTACTGCGTCTGCGAGCGTGAGCCGGGCAAACTCGGTTTCCTGTGTCCAGCCCGGGCCGTCTGCAAGAGTTGGCGCATCTTTCCCGCCGATGATAATGTTCCCGATAAACGTGTAGATCTCATCAACCAGATCCGCCCGAATCATTCCCGCGATCAGTGTCCCGCCGCCTTCAAGCATTATACGCCTGATACCAATTGTGCCGAGTTCGTCAAGCACGCGGACGAGATCCACCTCGTTATCTCCGGCAACAATTACTTTTGCTTTTTTTTGCAGCGTTTCGATCTTTGACGGATCGGCACGTTTTGATACGGCTACAACCCTCAGCCCCTCTCCTTTGGTTAACACCGAAGCATCAAGGGATATCCGTGCCATGCTGTCGATAACAACCCTGACCGGGTGCTCCGGTTTCCCGCTGTTCTGCCGTTCCAGTTTGTATGCCGGGTTTTTTACCGTGAGCGAAGGATCGTCGGCAAGTACCGTCCCGATCCCGACCATCACCGCATCGCAGTCAGCCTTGAGCCGGTCAACACGTGCAAAATCTCTGGCACCGGAAATTTTTACCTGCCGGCGTTCGCGGGTTGACAGTTTCCCGTCCGCACTCATCGCCACATTGACAACAACCGAGGGGCGCATATGAATAGGGTTCTTGTTTTTGTCATTTATACCCCTCATAAACAAGAGCATTTTTAAAAAGAATACCTGCACTGGTTTTTTCAGGTTTCCCTGAATCAGATTAGGGAACGAATAAATAACAAAAAAGTGAAAAAACCTCAATATTGATGGCTGATTCATTTCTGCATATTCGGTGGTTCGCATCTGAACGCGACAACCTGTTGCGCGTTGGTATTATCGCGCTTCTGGTCACGCTCTGTACGCTGACAACCCTCGTCGCCTTTTCCCTTAATATTGATCTCATTACCACCCAGCTTTTCTTTATCCCTATCTTCTATGCAGTTTATGTGTTTCCCCAACGTGGGATCATTGTATCAGCCATATGTGCTCTTGTGTACGAAATTTCAGGGTACATTTTCCGCTATCCCGACCCGGTGGGGCTTACGGCAATTACTATCCAGGCCGTGCTCTTTGTGGGGATTGCCGGCATAATTGCGTACCTGATCGAGCGCATCCGTAACGAGGAAACATTGTACCGTGCAGTTTTTGAATACTCCCAGCTTGGCATCGTCATCTTTAGCGAGACAAATGAAGCGATACGACGCTGCAACCGGAAATTTGCCGAAATGCTCCATTTTACTGAAGCTGAACTGCAAAAGAAACCGCTTTCCGATCTCATGTATTCATCAGTAGAAAAGGAACGGTTCAGAGGGCAGATAAACCGTGAAACCGGGATTGATAATTTTGAGGTACGGCTTAAAACAAAAGACGGGTCACCCTGCTGGATGAACCTGTCGTGGAGCCGGATGAACCGCCACACCATCAACTGCACGGCGGTAAATATCAACGCAAGGAAACTTGCAGAAAAATCGGGCAGCAGCAATATGATGAAATACCGGCAGCTCACCGAGAACTCTCCGGTGGGTATCATAATCGTGCAGAACGGTGCGATCAGGTATGTCAACCCTACGTTCAGCCGGTTTATGGATATGCCTGCACGTTCCCTTTTAGGTAAAGATGTCTGCATGCTTGTCGGGGAACCTGACTGGGATTCCTGCAGGGAGCAGGTAAAGGCATGGGAAAAAAAGACGACAATTTCAACGGTCAGCATGTTTGGGTTCCGGACTGCAAAAGGAGAACTCCGGACCGCCGAATTAACTACTATACCCATCCAGCATTTCGGGAAAGCGGCAGTACTCATCAATGTGATCGATAATACGGAAAAACAGTTGCTTAAAGACAGGATCGAGAGTGATAACGAACGGCGCCGGGGGATTATGATGACGGTTGCCCACGAACTCCGGACGCCTCTCCAGCCATTATTGGGATACCTCAACCTGCTTATCGAAGACCCAAAAGAAGCCGGGCTGACAGAAGAGACCCGAAAGATCCTTGAACGCTGCCTCGCCAGTGCGGATCGCGAACGCCAGATAATTAACCTCATGCTTGACCTTTCAGTCCTTGATTCCGGAAAACTCCAGCTCGCAATAACCCGGTTTTCCCTTTCGGATCTTGTCCAAAACACAATCGATGTTCACGGATATTCCACGCAGGCAGAAATTTTTGTAAATATCCCTCCGGATACAAGCGTTGAGGCGGATGCAAACCGGATTTTTATCGTTGTGGAGTCTCTTCTCTCAAATGCGATGCGTTACTCATTTCCCCCGCGAAAAATTATTATCGATTTCCTGGCCGAAAAAGACGACCCGTTTTACCATCTTTCAATTACGGACAATGGTGTCGGGATCCCGGCAAAGGCGCTCGGTTCTATCTTTGAACCGTTCCAGCTTGCCGATGCGACAAGCCTGTCACGGCAGTTCGACCGGATTGGGCTGTCACTTGCCATAGCAAAAAAGATCATGGAAATCCATGGCGGGGATATTACGGTTCGTAGTACTCCGGGAACGGGCAGCACATTTACCCTGCACCTCCCAAAAAATGTTATAAAATAAAAACGGGTTTGCGTTGTGGAAAATATTTTCCGGCAAAATGTTATCCCGATATCATTTTTTCACGTTTGAGAAAAGCGGGATGATTTTTCCTGCCTTCTCATCGGTAATAAAGAAGACCAGTGTATCTCCCGCAAGAAGACTCATTGAAGGTTCGGGCTTGATAAATTTCATCGTTCCCCTGCGGAACCCGAATTCCCGGATCCCGAAATTATCTTTGAGTTTTAATTCGGCAATGGTCTTTCCTTCAGCCTCTGACCCGGCCTCCACTATTACTGTATGGATATGCGTTGCTTTAAAGAGCGTCTCAAAATTTTGAATTCGTTCATGCTGTTTCTGGTCAGTGCAACGGGTAAAAAGCGCAGTACCGAGGCGTTTTGACCGTTCGATGATCCGTACAAGTTCCTCTTCCGGGATCTGGTAGTGTTTTAACGCCCGCGTAAAAATTTCAAGAGCCGATTCGAACTCTTCGGAAATAACCTCGTCAGCGCCAAGATCGAGCAGGTGTTGTGCATTCCTGATATGCCGTGTCCGTGCGAGAATATGCACATTCGGGGAAAGCTGTCGTGCTGCATGGATAATGCGTGGAATGGCCTCCTCTTCAGAGACTGCTACGACAAGCGTCCGGGCCTGGTGGATGCCGGCATGTTCGAGCACTTCCTCATTTACCGCGTCACCGAAAATAAAATTCGGCCGGTACTGGGATTTTTCCTGTTGTATGATCTCCGGGTTGAGCTCGATGACCATGAAGGGGATTCCGGCAAGGGTTGCCGCACGTGCAACGCTTTTCCCGGTAATGCCGTATCCGGCGATGATAATGTGGTTCGAGAGCACTTCTGCCGGTGCGGACTCATTCGGTAAGAGTGCATTGACCTTTGGTTTCCGTGTCGGGAATATCCGGTAGATAATGTCGACAACTTTTGGTGATGCATTCATGGCAAACGGTGTAAATGCCATCGTCACAATTGCCCCGGCAAGGAAAAGCTGGTACGCAGAGGTTTGTATAATCCCGGCATCGAGACCGCTTTTCGCGAGCACAAAGGAGAATTCCCCAATCTGGGCAAGGGCAAGGCCGCAGAAGACACAGACCCGGACCGGCATCCCAAGTGCCACAGCAGAGAGAGAACCTGTGATCACCTTGACAAGGAAAATTCCGATAATTATCATGGCAACATAGCCGAAATTGTCAAAAATAATTCTTGTGTCAAGGAGCATGCCGATCGACAGGAAAAAGATCGCTGCAAAGACATCCCGGAACGGTATGATGTGGCCCAGTGCATCGATGTTATAATCTGATTCCCCGATAATCAGTCCGGCGATAAATGCGCCCAGCGTGAATGACAGCCCGGCTTCGTTTGTCAGCCATGCAATGACAACGCAGATGCTTGCTATTGTAAATAGGAAGAGTTCGCGGCTGCGCTCTTTTGCCACCCGGAAAAGCAGCTTTGGAATTGCCCAGTAACCAAGAACAATTATCGCAAGGATGATTACTGCTATCTTTGCAACCTGGAAGGGCACTGCGGAGAGATCAAAGCCATTGTTGTTTCCGGCAAGAACCGGAAGCACAAGCATCATCGGGATAATGGCGAGATCCTGGAAGATCAAAATGCCAAGAAGCGTCCTTCCCTGGACCGTATCGACCTCTCCTTTTTCCTGGAGGATCTTCATGACGATGGCCGTACTCGAGAGGGATACAATAAAACCGAAGATCAGGGCTTCGTTAAATGGCATCTGGAGGAAAACGACGACCAGGGTAATTGCAGCAATTGTTGTGCAGACCTGGACGATACCTCCGATTATGACCGCGCGCCACGAACGGAGCAAAGTCTGGAATGAGAATTCAAGACCTATGGTAAAGAGCAGGAGGATGATCCCGATCTCGCCAACCATATCAATGACTGACTGATCGGTGATGAGCGCAAAGCCAAACGGCCCGACAAGCATGCCGATTATCAGGAAGCTGACTATACTTGGCAGCTTGAACCGCTGTCCAAGCAGAAGCAGGAAAATTGAGAGAACGAGGACACAGACAACAGCAAGTATAATGTCCACAAACACATCCCCGAAAGGTAAAACTCTGTACATATTCCGCTGTGAAAATAGTTAATCGTTATGAGAAACGCTTCTGAAAGGCAGATCGCAATTTTTCATTATGGAACGCACGAAAAAATCCATTTCAGGGTGCTGTGCTGGAATGAAAATTCTTTTCCTTAATGTAAAAGATCAAAGGGTGAATCCGGGCAGATTATGCCCGGATTAGAATTGGGATGTATCCCTTTGCCTGAATGCCCCAGCCCGGATTTGAACCGGGGACAACCAGATCTTCAGTCTGGCGCTCTCCCAGTCTGAGCTACTAGGGCAGGAGTATAATGGTTTGTAGTTCTCATTAATAAATAATATGCTTCGCAACCCGGGCAAAGCCCCGACCGTTCTTATTTATGTCCTGCAATGCCAGTAATAATCCAATGCCACAATCTCCGAATAATGGGGATGATGCCGGTCTTTTTCGCGCCGTTGCCTCACGCACTGCCCACGTAGTCCACCTTACGCATAACGATCTCGATGCAGTCGGGGCGGATGCAATCCACCGGATGAAATTCGGGAAAGATGGTGTATTTACAGTCTGGAGTTCGGTGGGAAAGTTTCCGGGCCTTTTTGCCCTTATTGCGTCCTGTCCCGGGAAAGGCGACCTGTTGTCGATATCAGATCTTGGCTGCCAGCGGGATATGGGGGCCATTGCGGCGAAGGCCCGGTCAAACGGCTGGGTGATTGAGTGGCGGGACCATCACCGCTGGCGTGAGGAAGAGATTGCAGGAATAAAAAAACATATCTCCATCCTTCATATCGATACGGAAGTATGCGCAGCGGGTATCGTCGCGCACGACCTTGCACAGGATAACCCGGTGGCGACTGAGGTTGCCCGGGTTGTCTGCGATTACGATCTCTGGAAGCATGCCGATCCCCGTTCTGCCATTCTCGGTCAGGTGCTCCAGAGAAAGAAAAACCGCGAGCATGTCCGCGACTGCCTTATTGGGGGAATTTTTACAGATCCTTATATTGAGACAGAGTACGCGGAGATCAGGGCCGAGATGGACGCTATGATGGAGCGGAGCCTGAAACACGCGACATTTTCAGGAAAAAAATACCGGATCGTGTTTGCCCCGCTTTATGGATACCCGAGCGAGACCGCACATTATATCCGGGACAAGTCAAAAACCGATATTGAAGTAATCATCGGGAAAGACGGGAAGTTTTCCCTGCGGTCTGTTCCCCCGATCAGTCACCTGATTGCACGGGAGTTTGGCGGCGGGGGGCATCCGGCTGCAGCAGGAGGCTCGTTTAATTTTACAGTAGTGGAGCGGTTTACATGGTGGCTGTTTAAAAAGAGCAGGCACTTTGACGAACTTGTAAAAATCGCAGAAAAATATTAAAAACTCTTATAAAATCACTTTTTTCTAGATTCGATGCGCAATATTGGCAGTTCCAGTATATTCTGGATTGTGATCGTATGGTAAAACGTGGTGTTCTATTTACGGTTTTGCTGACCCTGATTGCGTGCAGCGTACCTGCCGTCACTGCCTCCGCCCCGGCTGGCGGACAGGGATGGCTGACCATCAACTGTAATGTTGACGGAGCATCGGTCTACGTTGATAATACCTACAAGGGCATGATCTCCGGTGGATCTCTTGACATTGAAAACGGGGCTTATGGCTCATCGTATACTGTTGAGATGGACAATTATTACCCTGCCACCGGTGATATTAATTATGTGCCGGGCGGCGAGGCCAATATTGAAATTGCCGTCACTCTCACGCCAAAACCGGCCGGCAGCGGTAAAGGGTGGATCACGGTCCACTGCGATGTTGACGGCGCCTCGGTTGCATTCGACGGCGTTAAGAAAGGGACCATTACAGACGGTATTTTTACCCTTGAGGTAAGTACCACCGGCACACCCTATACCACCTATGCGGTTTCAAAATCCGGTTATTATGCCTATACGGGATCAGTGACCATGCCGTCTGACGGTATGACAACAGACCTGTACCCGGCCTTAAACCCGATACCCGTTACTGCCATTACGACAAAAAGCGCCCCGGCCACAATATCCACACCCATTGGCGGGAGCACCGGGTGGTATAAGATCCACTGCAATGTCAATGGCGCATCGGTTTATCTGGATAATGACTACAAGGGGGTCATCTCAAACGGTGAACTCAGCGTCAAGGTGTATACAACCGGAACACCGTACTCCAAATATTTGGTAAGTGCGGACGGGTATGTGACCGTGACCGGCCCGGTTTCATCAGTCCCGGCTGCCGGTCAGACCCGGGATATTTACGTCACCCTCTATCCGGTTGTAACGACAACAACGGCGGCACCGGTCGGTTCCGGGACGGGCACCTATGCGGTGCAATGTAATGTCGATGGCGCAAAAGTATACTTTGACGATTCATACCAAGGCGTAATCTCAAACGGCGTGTTGCATGTATCAGTCTCAACGACCGGGACACCGTTTAGCACATACCGTGTCGAAAAGACCGGTTATACTTCAGTGTCCGGCGCCATCACCAAATACCCGGCCGGTGGGGAAATTTTCACAATCCAGGCAACACTTACAAAATCTGCCGTGACAACAATGGCAACGACCACATCTGTTCCAACAACACAATCCCCGCTTCCTTTGTGGGTAACTCTTGGTGCGGTTATCGGAGCGTTTGCATGTGTGTCAATTGCAGCAGGCCGGCATGAGCGCCGGTGACCTGTTAATTTTTTTTAATTCGTGATCTCTTGTGCCAATAATTTGTTTTTGAATTTTTTTTTAAAGAAAAAAAATTTCTCTCAATAAATTCGCATTTCCTGATGTGATAAACGATTAAATAAATAAGATTTTATGCAAAAAAGTTTGATAATTATTTGAACCGCATGAAAACCGGCTGCCTTTTTATTGGCTGCTTATGCATTCTTGCATTTGCAGTTATGCCTGCACAGGCGTTTACTTCCAAAACGCTTTCAATAACCCTTGATGAGTACGGGAATGCACAAGTGGATTATGAATATAAACTTACATTTGTGGAACAGGCTGCGGTGTTTGTCAATATTGCAAATCCCGCGGATGAGCTTAAAGCTGCTCTTGAGAACCATTTTCACCGGGAAGTTACGGTGACAAAGGCTGACAGTTCCTCTGTTCAGGTAAATATCCCGTCTTTTGCCGCAATCCGCAAGTACGATGGGCAGCCGGCCATGATGACCCCGGCATTCTCGTTTGCGCGTGCTGAAAATGAACTCAGGCGGTACTGGTTTGCCCCGCTCATCACTCCTGATTTATCTCCTGATGTAACGACGATTACCTTCCCGGATGGCTACCAGGTCAGGTTTGATAACCAGATCAGTTTCCCAACCGTCTGGCATGTACTGGAATAAAGTCCGGTGACAAGTGGGATGGCAGGACCGGGAAATTTAAAAAAAATTTTTAGCGATTTTTTGTCATAAAAAATCCTGAATTTTTACGATATCCCGCACAGTTAAAATTGCCCGTCCTTTTACCTTTGGAATGTGCCTTGTTTTATTCCATTGAAAGACCTGTTGAGGCAAATGAAGGGTGATTACAATAAAAGTGATTCTCCCCTGTAGCATTTTACGCAGGTATCCTGTCTAACCTGTTATGCAGTCCCCATCAGAAGACCAAATATTGAGACAATGAATCCGGCTAACGGCTGGCTGACTCCCGCAAGAGTCAGCACCGGAACTGCCTGGGTTGTCATAAACTGTAAAAAGATCCGGGTGTTGAATGGCCATTCTGAGACTTTCTGGTACTGCCCGTAGATCTTTTCAAGCGACGCGATTTGGGTCTGGATCGTTTCAAGGTCTTTGATCCTTGCCATACCGATATCCGGCGCTGCGTTCTCCGGGACATTAAGCAGTTCCTGGTTTCTCCGGTTCATAGATTCCGCAAGTTCGTCCAGATTACGGAGGATCTCTCTCTTTTTTCCCACCATCACCCGGTGAGTCTCCCACAACGGGATAAAAAATGTAATGACCGAGAAGATGACCGGGACAAGGAGCAGTATGGTAAAAATGGGTCGGTATGTCTCTGAAATTGCCACAAACCCGATTGCCGGGCCAACAGCCATCCATCCGCCAAGATAAATGCCCGGCAGTGAGATGATCAGCGCATTGATCAGGCAAAGGTTCCCTAGCGGCGCAAGACCCCCACACTGATCCGGATGGCCGGGTTGCAGTTCAAGACTGAACCGGAATGGAACCGACCGGATCTGCAGCCCGGTCACAACCAGCCGCCACGCGATAAGGCCGATTAAAAATGCGATAAATATCTCAATAACCAGCAGGAATACCTGAAATGGTTCGCCCATGAGGGGACCTTGTCTGACTGCCACAAACCACGATACTGGGAGTATCGCAAATAGTTCTGCCATCACCCACTGGAGCCTGTTATCCATCAGGGCAAAGGTATCGACAAGGAATAACGGTATCCCGTCACCGGGCACGAGAATTCCCCTGTTTCCCAGTGTCCTGAGCGCGGTGGATATGCGGTTCATGAATATTACAAAGGTAAAAAAGACAAGGATGACCGTCAGCAGGCCGGTAACAAACATAACGGTGCCGGGCCTGATTGCCCCTCCGGGAAAAAATATGATGCCAAGGATCACAAGAGAGAGGATCACTGGCACAAGGAGTATGAACGCTCCGGTATAGCGGTTGGCAAAGCCCGGGACAGAAAAAATCACCGGCCCTTTTGTTTCGGTATTTTTCCCCACTGCCCGCTGTGGTGCCTTTTCATCCGTTGTGCCTGGCATTGAACGATACCTTCACGGTATGATGGTTGAACCCGGTTATTTAAATTTTGCCAGAATTATAAAAATTGTAGGCAGAGACCCGGGAAAATCCGGTATTATGCCGGCAATAAATATGATGAGGAGGATAATGATGGATTTCCGGTATTGCGGGAGCGGGAACAATGATGATATTTTTTACGATTCCAGAAACAAAATTACAGCAAACACAGTGCCGGTTCCGTATTCCGGCGCTGCTCTGCGAGGACATCTTATGCCACCGGAACAGGAATGCCGGCAGTGCGGCCGCTGTTGCGAGAAGTGGGGGTGGGGCCAGAAAGGGATCCCTGAAGATCTCATCCCATGGATTAAGGCTGGCCGGCAGGACATCCTTGTGCATGTTGGTATTACATTTGCCGGCTGGAAGAAATGCAATGGTACAGCTATATCATTGGCCGACCTGCCCCGGGTCAGGCGTATCGATTACTGGGTCAGCCCTGAAGGCCGGGCCCTCTCGTACTGCCCGTTTTATTTCCGCGCCGGCGACGGAAAGGTATACTGCCGGATCCATGATACCAAGCCGGCAGTGTGTATCGGCTTTACGCCATGGAATGAAGTTATCAGGGACTATGCGCTGAACTGCCCGGCCTGCCGCAATACAAACCCGTGAAAGGGTACTGCTGGTTTCTGATATACCGGCAGGAGCCGGTATTCCAGGATGACAAAGAGAAAACACCGTATATGCCTGACGATTATTTTTTCATTTCGGTTTTTTCTCTAAATCGGTTCTGTATCTGTATAACAGCGAAAGGATCCGGATAAAAATCATACCCGGAATAAAAAAACTGGTTAAAAGAGTGCCGGCTGTTTAGTCCAGCGGGATAGTCTCAAGCTGGGAAACGAGTTCCCATATCCTTGTCCGTGCATGAATGGGCATGTTTGGATCGTTTGAGATTTCATCAATTTTTGAGATGGCTTCCGCAGCGCGTAAGCCCATAGCCTTTGTGTTATTTGAAAGCAGCACCCGAGTTTCATCAGCGACGCGCCGGATATTTCTTGGGATTGTGCTGTCTTCCTGAATGTGCTGCAACATCAGGATACAGTTTTCCATTGTTTTTTCTGGATTCGGCATGGTATCACCTACCAATGTACCTGTAGTTAATACGTAGAACTCGCATATATAGTTTGGATATTACGACTGACGGTGATGGTATGGCCGAGAGAAAAGACGACGAGATTATGGCAGAGTATCTCCTCAAGGGAGGAAAGATGCTTGAAAAAACCTGCCCCGAATGCGGGTGCCCGCTTTTTGAATACAAGAAAAAAACTTTTTGTGTAGTCTGCGCTGAAAAAAAACCCACTGTCCCTGTACCTGCTGCGCATGTACATCCGGCTCCGGCAGCAGTCGGGGAAGCCCAAAGAGCGCCGGAAACACTTTCGCCCATCCCTTTTAAAGCACCCGGCGCTTCCATTCCCCCGGAAGTGGAGATGCTGTCCCGTGAACTGTCAGCAACAATTCTCGTGCTCTGCCAGCGCATAAAAAAGGATGAGGACCCCGAGCGCTGCCTTGCTTACATGGATGCCATAAAAACCGGGACAGATGCGCTCGTGAACCTGCGTCAGCTGTAAGGCCGGCGGCACATATCAAAAATTTTTTGCGCGGTATTCGTTTCTATTTCTTTTACAGCGGCGGGGGAATTGTACTCCCTGAACATTGCCCGTAACCGCATTTCCGGTGACTCTGACTCAGATAACGGGATCCGGAAACGATGAAGGCACGAGCAGACACGGTACTGGTGCTGCGTAACGCGATAAATCACAAACGAAGGTATCGCACTCTAATTTCATGATATGGTTCCCCGTCTCAAGGAATCCCTCACGGAGCATGGCTGTGCAGGTTACAAAAAAGGGGGGGCTTTCTTTATCCCATGCGAGGTTTCCCACCCCCTTCGGGGGTCGCTCGGCCGCCTCGTCGGGGCCTCGCTGGGCGGATTACCGTATAAAATCTCTACTCATTGAGGCCGCCGCGGGGCGCCCTTCGGGGCGGCGGCAGGGCATCAAAAAGCATCACACAATTCTAATTTATATGTGCTAAATATCGTCTGGAGACCCTGTATTGGCTGACAGGATTCCATGCCAAAAAAGGCTCTAAAATTACCCATATTCCCTCCGGCACAACTCGAAAATCTTCGTTCCGGTCTTTTCGCCGATCCCCTTGACCGCGACCAGTTCCTCAAGGTTTGCATTCACAATCCTTTGAACGGATCCGAAATGCGCGAGAAGAAGCCGTGCATTTTTAAGACCAATATCGGGAAACGCGGAGACGATATATTCCAGTTCCTCTTTTGCCGACTTAAACGACTTGTGGGGGTGGACTTTTCTTTCGCCCCTCTCGCCCTCTTCGCGTTTTGCAATGACAAAGAGCATTTGTGCAGTGTCCTGTTCGTCGCGGGTAAAGAGAAGCGAGATCCCCATATCAATAGTAAGGGCGGAAAGCACTCCGCGAAGCGCGTTCGGGTTGATATCCCTCTCGCGGTAAATGTCCCCGCCTTCAATGACCATGACCGGCCGGGGCACTGCATCCGCAAGTGCCTTTGCCTGCCCGAGCAGGTCCCGGTTGATGAGCGTGTCCACAAAGTCCTTTGCGGTCTTACGCTCGACAAGGATACGGTCGCCAACCGCGTAGTCTCCCTGAGGCAGGCGTTCAATCCGGATCGCTGCGCCCAGTTCGGATAATTCCTCAACAACTTTTGAGGATGTTTCGCGGTCATCGACAAGGATTGCCGGACCCTGCGGCGTGAACTGTTCGATTGACGCCTGTTCGACCACTACGGGTTTTTGTTGAGAGACTGAATGGCCGCTCATCTGCCGCATGCTCTTTTGCATCTGGCGCTCTTTTGACTGGCTTACGTACCGGAACACTTCATCTGACGTGCCCTTTGTCACAAGCACGACCACCCTGCCGGCCGCAGACCTGCCGGTGCGTCCTTTGCGCTGGATTGACCGGATTTCGGATGGCACGGCTTCGTAAAAGATTACCATATCCGTTGATGGGACATCAAGGCCCTCTTCCCCGACAGAGGTTGCGACAAGTACCTTGAATTCGCCTTCCCGGAAACGGGTGAGGGCAGCGATCTGTTTTTTCTGCGAGAGACCTTTTTCTGCGTCCTTTGTTGCCTGTCCTACGAACCGTTCGCAGGCAATCCCGTTTTTTTCAAGAAAGTCCACAAGCAGCTGTACGGTGTCCCGGAATGTGGCAAAGATAATGATCCGGCTGTCAGGGTGAAGTCCGAGTTGTTCCTTTACGAGCTCAAGGACAATGGCGGGTTTGGGGTGCAGTTCGGTGGTCCAGCCAAGCGTCTGGTTAAAAAGGTCCCGGAAGACCGGGTCTTTGCCGAGGCGCTGGCTTGCCTTACTCCCCCCGGCACTCGTTCCTTCTGCAACCAGTTTTGCGATATATCCTTTGAACACCTCACTTCCTTGTGATTCGGCAAGGGTCACGGCATGCCGGAGTTTCATGCACTCCGCGTAAACCGAGGCTGCGGCATATCCCGCCGGGTCCCGGTTCTGGATCCTCTGCTGGACCTGGGCGTTGATGCCGTTCAATTCTTTCATCGAAAGGCGTTCCCTTTTCGGGACAGTAAAACCAAGTGAGGCAAGGAGCGCGAGCCGGTCGTCGATCAGGACATGTATCGCGTGGATGGCTTTTTTTAGTTCTCCCGGCAGTTCAATCTGGTGAATTTCAACGTCGCGTTCGTGGACGTACGGCCGGACATCCGGATCGTTTTCAGTCCGGTTCTCGATCTGGACGATGCCGAGGTTTGCACAGATGTCCTGCACTTTTACTTCCGCACTGCCGGGCGATGCAGTCATCGCCAGGATCAGTGGATTGTCTGCCGTGTCATGATACCTGCGGGCCAAAAACACGTGTGCATAGTTTCCCACAGCCCGGTGACATTCATCGACAATCATGAGAGTCACGTCTTTTAGGGTATAGCGCCCCGCGATGAGATCATTTTTGATGACCTGCGGCGTCGCAAAAATGACCTGCGCCCGTTCCCAGTCGGCTGTTCGTTCCTCCGGTGGTGCTTCGCCGGTAAACATGGCAAACGGCGAGTTGTCCGACCCGGTCGGGCTTTTTGCGAGTAAAAATTTTTCAAAAAAACGGAGGTGCTGTTCCACAAGCGGTTTTGTCGGGGCAAGCATCAGCACCCGGCCTTTCTCGTTATAAAGCCGTGATGCTGCAACGATCAGGGCGATGGCGGTTTTCCCAAGACCCGTCGGGAGGATTACCATCGTATTTGCATCCAGCGCCTTCATCGCGATTGCGAGCTGGTATTCCCGCGACTCTATGCAGTCTGGCCGAATGAGGGGGTGGCTGATGCAGGTCATATGATTGAAAAAGAGTTGGCGGGCTGGGGTAATATAGGGAATTGTGAGGATAGTAATTGCTAATGAAGAGAGGATTCTTTTTATGCTCTAATTGTAACGATGGCTCCCCGCCTCAGGGCCCCTCTCGGGGCACGGCGGGGCAGATTACAGGTTTCCCCTTTAGGTAATTGAAGCCGCCGCGGGGCGCCCTTCGGGGCGGCGGCAGGCATCGTAAATATGGACAGGAAAATTTGCTCCCCGTCAGAAAAGTGTAAAACCGATTTGTCTGAAAAAATCCCATAACAGATTACAGGCTCCCTCTTTTTGTTTCCGGTATGGACAGGATAGATTCATCTCCGTTTCATCCAGGCATACGCTGTTAAAATCATTTTTCATGACCGGCCACCCCCCTCCCATAACATATCCTGGAGGGGGTGTCCTGTTTTTAACAAAAAAGCAGGGAGGGGGTATAGGGGGTATCCTTGATCCGCATTGCCCTGATGGTCACCCCCTCCTGATACATGAAAGGCAGGCTCCCTCCTCATGAACAATTGGGAGGGGGTGGCACCATGTTCATGTCGGAGGCTCCACACGAAACACAGGTTTTGGAACCGGGATTTTTGGGGTGACCCCCTCCCTTTGTTAAAACAGGAGGGGGTGACAATCAATCCTCCCAATAGGCTGGAAGGGGGGTAAGGGGGTCCTAAATTTTTTTAAAGAGGGGGCTACCCCCCCATGGGAGGGCATCAACCCCTGTCAATGATTACGAAAAGTGAGGGAATTTTTCTTAATTAACCGGTTCACGCAAGCTCGGAAAACTTCACGCTTCCGTCTACGAGCACTGCAATCGTTTCCGGTACTTTATCAATCGCAATTCGGACCTGTTTCATGCTGTCGCGGTCACGGAGAGTGACGGTATGGTTCTCCTTTGAATCATAATCAACCGTGATCGCAAAGGGCGTCCCGATCTCGTCCTGCCTCCGGTACCGTCGGCCAATAGCGCCGGAGTCATCGTATTCCGCAAGGATCCTGCGCTTCTGGAGCGTTGTTGTGATCTCTTCTGCAATTATATCGAGACCATCACGTGCCATGAGCGGGAAGACTGCAACCTGTACGGGAGCGACCTGCGGGGAGAGCCGGAGCACCGTGCGTTTCTCGCCGTCAGCGGTATCCTCGTCATACGCCTGTTCGAGCACCGCGTAGCACATACGGTCAATACCGTACGAGGGTTCAATTACGTGAGGTACGATTTCTTCGCCCCTGACATCGACAACCTCATCCCGGACCTCGAAAAGGTCTTTTGGGATGTGGATCGTTTCACCGTCAACGGTGACATCAGCACCATCTGCGGTTGGTGTTGCGGTTTCAAGTGCGGCAAAGATCGCTTTTGCCTTCTGCCGGTACTGCTTGCCGAGCACACCCATGTTCGGTATGATCCTCCTCTGCTGGACTTTCTTTGGAGTATCATACTGGATAAACACTGTCATCGCAGTCCCGCTCTGCTTTGCGTGGGCGTTCAAGTCATAATTTGTCCGGTCGGCAATCCCGACGGTCTCAACCCAGCCGAAGCGTTCCGAGTACACCTCGGCGTCCCAGCAGTCGGTCGCGTAATGTGCCCGTTCATCAGGGAGGTGCTGGCGGAACCGGAGCCGGTCCGGCCGGATCCCGACCGTTACCAGCAGTTCGTGGGTAAGCGCGACATAATAGGCAACATATTCGTTTGCGATGACGCCTTTATCCACCGCTTCGCGCATCGCCATCTCGACAGCCGGTTCTTCTTTCTGCTGGTGGACGTAGGTCAAAAGCGGCATCCGGTAGTTCGCATACCGCTTGAATGCCGGGTGGTGGTTTTTCTCGTTTGGGTGGACAAAGATCTCGGCTTCAGCCTGCGTAAACTCCCGGAGCCGGATCATTCCCTGACGCGGGGAGATCTCGTTACGGTACGACTTACCGATCTGCACTGCACCAAATGGCAGCTTGTCCCGGTAGAACCGGAGCAGCCGTGCAAAATCCACAAACATACCCTGTGCCGTTTCGGGACGCAGATAGCCGACCCTCTGTGAACCGGGGCCGATTGAAGTCTGGAACATCAGGTTAAAGTTGTAGACCTCGACGTTTCCGAGCACTTCTCCGCATGCAAGGCACTTGCAGGCAGCGATCGCGGCAGCAAGCGTTTCGTTATTCATTGTCGCGGCACCACTCACCCCGCCGCCCTCTGCCACATGATCGGCCCGCAGGTATTCATTACAGTGCGGGCACTGGCACATCTTGTCTGAGAATCCCTTCACGTGCCCGGATGCAATAAAGACCGATTCCTGTGCGATTGTCGGGCATTCTATTTCGTAATAGCCTTCCTGGACCACGTAAAAATGCCGCCAGATATTCTCGATCCGCCGCTTCATCATAGCGCCAAGCGGACCGTAATCGATAAAGCCGGCCACTGCACCGTAACATTCAGAAGTAGGCCAGATAAACCCACGGCGCTTGGCCAGGTCCATTACATTCTCAAAAACGTCACTCATGTAGGGTCCCTGTTATTTTCGTATATTCTCTAATACAGTTAAACGACTGTTGACAAAAAGGCTCGTGTTCGTTAGTTGTTTTCGGTCGTTACAGGTGCAGTCAGTGTTGCGCGGTAAAAAATTCGGCAATTAAAATAATAAATAAAGTGAGACGGGTGTTTCTGCTGAAAAACAATGGGCGATAGAGGAGCAGATCCAGACTCAAATAAAAGGTTTTTGGTTAAAAGGAAGGTAAAGAAAGGATTAAATAGTTGACGAAGGATTGTATATCCTAATCCCAAGACGGGGAATGCAATGACGGAAGACAAACGGAAATCACACTTGCTGCAATTATTCAGCACCATGTCCGGCAAGACAAAGATTGTCGAGCCGATGAAAAATATTCATGGCACCCTCAGGGACAGCGATGCAATAGAACGTGAAGTCGCACTGGTAATCAGGGAGATCATTGAACAGGGAATTTTCAAGACTTCACTCAAGCCAATCCAGCTCGCAAAGCTTGTTACTTCATTCTACGCAGGAAAGAACGATACCGAGATCGCCCGCGAGCTTGGTGATGAGAAACTCAGTAAAACAGTTGCCCGTGCCCGTGTCAGGCTCAAACTTTTCCGTGAACTTGACTTCAGGATGCCGTTTGACAAGGCAAAGATGGAAGATCTCATTGCATCGGGAAAGACGATGAAGGAAGTCTCCGATGAACTTGGTGTCAGCCCATCTACGCTGCGCGAATACCGGCACGTGATCGAGGAACAGGAAGACCCGACAATTGACCCCTATATCCGCCGGATCCGTGATGTGATGGAAGACCGCGATCTTTCAGAGCAGATGACCCGGAGCGCCACCGCCGACAACCTTGGTGAATCGATTGATATCACCGAAGCTGAACTTATTGATGTGACCTGAGCGGTATTTTATCCTCAACAATTTTTTCAATTGACTTTTGGTTATTTTTTTGTTTGCGATCTTCTTAGGGTATCGTACCCGTATCTGGAATGGCGCAAGCAAAAAAAGTGGTTTTTGGCCATTCACAAAAAGTTTCATCGCCCGGCGCCTCTATCTGCATATATGCATCTTACATGGCTTGGCCATTCCTGTGTTTTACTTTCGGGCAAGCGAAAAGTTCTCATTGATCCTTTTGTGCCTGAAGGCAGCGTCGCTTCAACAAAACCGGATATTGTCGCGATCACCCACGGGCATCATGATCATTTTGGCGAGGCACTATCGATTGGAAAAGTTCCCGGGACTACTGTTATCGCAGTGAGCGAGATCGCCCATTATCTAAAGGCGCACGGGGTATGTGCCGAAGGAATGAACCTTGGCGGTACGTTTGTGGTAAACGATGTCTCATTTACCATGACTCCCGCGGTGCATTCGGCCGGCATTGATTCGGATAACGGTGACCTTCCCGGGGGAACGGCGGCAGGTTATGTAATCCGGATGGACGGTGTATCTGTTTATCACGCTGGCGACACCGCCCTGTTTTCAGATATGAAACTGATCGGTGAGTTGTACCATCCGGATATCGCGCTTCTTCCTATAGGCGGGAGGTATACAATGGGTGTTCCCGAAGCGATGATAGCGGCAAATTATATTGGCGCAAAAACCGTGATCCCGATACATTACAACACGTGGGACAAGATCCATGCCGACCCGGTGTCATTCAGGACGGCACTTGAACGGACAACTGATATGAAAGTGAAAATCCTTAAACCCGGCGAAAGTTTTGAATGCAGTCCGGCGGAGTAGGCCGGCAAGAGGGTCTAAGGCGGTTGTATAAATTTTCAATTTTTTTGCTCTGTAGATCTCCTTAATTCCAATGATGGGGGCTCATGCCCCCATACCCCCATTGGGATACCTGTCGCCGCCCCGGAGGACGCCCCGTGGCGGCTTAAATAATGTTTCAGCGAAACATGATCACGATTTCATCGTTTTAATGTACAGGTAATTCGTTGCTATCGCATCTGGGGAGGCCACAGCGGCGGGGCTTCAGCCCCAGGAGCGTCAGCGTGTTATCAGATCATTTCTACAGAGCAATTTTTTGGTAACCTGTTTTCATTTCCAATCAGGAAGTTTTTAACCCCCAAAAGAAAACCACTCCCCATCACGATTATGAATAACCATCGCCAGAACAATAAATCCCGGAACCATCATGATCTTTTGGGGAAGCAGACACCCCGAAAATTTTCTGAGCCTGACCTAAAGACTATCGCATTTCATGCAATGAAGAAATACGGGTTTACGGTCCCGTTCCCGCCAGATGTGATGAATGAGGTCAATGCGATCCGAGAACGGGTATTTCCGGAAAAACCGGATGATCCCGGGGATCTGCGCCTGCTTTTGTGGTCGTCCATTGACAACTATGATTCTCTTGATCTTGACCAGCTGGAGTACTGCACACGTAACGATGACGGGTCAATCCTTGTACGGGTCGCTATATCTGATGTCGATGCGTACGTGAAAAAGCAGTCTCCCCTCGATGAATATGCCGCTTTTAACGGCTCCACGATCTATACCGGGATTATTACATTCCCGATGCTGCCACAACGGCTCTCCCATGATATTACTTCGCTTTTACCGGCGAGCGACCGGGTGGCTGTAATTATCGAATACACAGTGCTCCCGGACGGGAGTTACCGTCCTTGTGGGGTGTATCGGGCGGTTGTTTGTAATAAAGCAAAACTGGTCTATGATGAGGTGGGAGCCTGGTTTGACGGCACCGGTCCAATCCCTCAATCTGTGCAGGAAGTCCCGGGTCTTGAAGAACAGCTCCGGCTTCAGGGTGAAGCATCGCAGCTCTTAAAAAAATACCGGCGCGAGCAGGGAGCGCTTGAGCTGGACACCGGAGAGGCGGAAGTCGTTATTAAAAACGGGGTGATCTGGGATCTCATCACAAGGGAGCCAAACCCCGCGCGGGCATTAATCGAGGAATTCATGGTCGCCGCAAACGGTACGCTTGTCTCATGGCTGGGTGCCGCCGGGGTTCCCATGATCCAGCGGGTGGTACGGACACCCCGGAACTGGCCCGGGATTGTCCTTGCCGCTGCACTTGTTGGCGAAACGCTGCCGGAGACCCCGGATGCAAAGGCGCTTGCAAAATTTCTCCTGAAGCAAAAAGAGACAGACCCACAACGTTTTCCTGATCTCTCCCTGACGGTAGTAAAACTCCTTGGTCCGGGCGAATATATGACGCTTGCTCCGGGCGTGGCCCCGGTCGGTCATTTTGCGCTTGCTGTCATCGATTATACTCACGCAACAGCGCCTAACCGGCGATACGTGGACGTGATCAACCAGCGGATGGTAAAATCTATTCTTGCACATGAACCCTGTCCTTATACCGTAGCGGAACTTGTTGACCGTTCCTCATGGCTGACCGACCGCGAGAAATCGGCAAAGAAAGTCAAACGGTTCATGCGAAAAGCTGTCGCTGCGGTTATGCTTCAGGACAGTATTGGCAGGTCCTACAATGCGATTGTTACCGGTGCGGCAGACAAGGGAACATATGTCCGGCTTCTTGCCCCACCGGCAGAAGGTCGGGTTATTAAAGGAGAGCAGGGGCTTTCTGTCGGCCAGAAAGTGCGGGTTCGTCTCTTAAACACCGACCCCTATAACGGCTTTATTGATTTTGAATGCGTCAGCCGGGAAAAATGGGATAAATGAATTCTTATTTTCACAGGTATTACCCGATATCAGAAGGATCGTGTTTAAAAAAGCGGGGATAAATTAACCGTAAAATACGGCCTCACAGGTCTCCCCTGCCACCCCGGCGGGATCTCCGGTTTCCGCCTTTGGATCGTTGTCTTCCTCTTGCCCGGATTACGAGGGCACCGATGACCAATACCAGTACCACGACGCCGATCAGGGGCAGTGCCCATGACGGTAAACCTTCAGGTTTTGTCTTGCTGTCGGTCGTTGTTACTGAAGGGGTGACCGTTGGCTGAGCCGTTACTGCGTTTTTTGTCGGGACGACTGTTGTTGTTATGGTTGTCGGTGTTGCTGTAGCGGCTGAGGAATAAACATTAATATACTCCGGCTGGGTACTTGTCGTATGGCCGGCCGCGTTGAGTGCAATCAGGCTGACAGTATAGGTGCCGCTCTTTTTGTAGGTATGTGTGGGATTTTGCCCGTTATCCTGTAAACCATCCCCAAAGGACCATTCCCATTCAGTCGGGGAATTTATTGAAGTGTCAGTAAACTTGACGGTAAGCGGAGCAGTTCCCGCCTTGATATTGGATGTGAATGAGGCCTGAGGAACCAATGCAGTATCTGTGACTGTGATATACTTGGATACTGTCGTCGTGTTACTGCCTGCAGTGTTAGAGGCGCCAAGCGAAACGGAATACGTCCCGGCAGAATTGTATGTATGTAACGGGTTCTGGAGAGTAGAGGTTCCCCCGTCCCCAAAGGACCAGTACCATCCGGTGGGGGCATTGTCAGATTTATCGGTAAACTGGACAGTGAGGGGTTTAACACCGTTTGTAATATTTGCAGTAAATGAGGATGTAGGGATTGCGGCTTCAACAATGATGTACCCGGTCTGGGTAATAGTATTGCTTCCGACAGAGTTTGTGGCAGTAAGCGTGACAGTATACGAACCAGCAGAGGTGTAGGTATGACTCGGGTTCTGGAGCGTAGAAGTACTGCCGTCACCAAACGACCATATCCATGCTGTCGGCGAGTTACTCGATGCATCAACGAACTGGACGTTCAGCGGCGCAAAACCGTATGTTACCGTTGATTTGAAAAGAGGATCCGGGGTATCTGTTACTTTACTTGCGGTGATGTACCCTTGCTCGGAGATTGTGTTGCTTCCGGCAGAGTTTGTGGCAGTAAGCGTGACTGTGTATGAACCTTCAGTTGTGTAAATATGTGTAGGATTCCGCTCGGTGGTGGTTCCCCCGTCCCCGAATGACCATGCCCACGCCGTGGGATTGTTGGTCGAGGTGTCAAGGAACTGAACTGCAAAGGGTATGGCGCCCGATGTTACATTGGTTACGAATGCAACGTCCGGGAATGCCTGGGCTTTTGTTGCGGTAATATATGCAGTCTTTGTGAGAGTATCACTGCCCGCGGAGTTTGTGGCAATAAGCGTGACGGTATAAGATCCGGCATTTGCGTATGTATGCGCCGGGTTCTGTGCGGTTGAAGTCCCGCCATCGCCAAACAACCACGTCCATGATGTTGGTGAATTCAGGGATGAATCTATAAACTGTACAGTCAGCGGGATAGATCCGGAAGATTCGTTTGTGATAAACGAGGCCACAGGTTTATCCGCCGATACCGGGGCTACAAGAAAAACAAGGGCGATTAGGATCAGGCATCCCAAAACTACTGGTGTGGTTTTCATTCTGAACCGTCCGATGATTTTTTTATAAGAGACAATATGACCAGAGCCTTTCATATTATCTCTCTTATTTATGTAAAATTGCTCTCGTCTGTAGTTATTAGTGTTTGCTTTGGTGTTTTTTGGTCAAATATTATCTATGAATTTTTTTTAGTAAAAATCCGGATTTTCCAGGAATTACTACATCTCTTTTTGGTGTTATTACAACGCCATCAGGATTCTGTCATCACAAGATGAGAATTCCCGGTATTTTCCGGGGGTCTTCCCGCAATCTCTCCACGGGGGCATAATACCCGGTTACCTGAGATAGCGATACACCTTATTTTCGGTATACTGCTGACACTACAAGTTTTTCCCAGTATGTGTCACACGCTTCGGTACAATAGCCCCCTGCCATAATCTGGTCGGGATCAAGGTGCGACAACGCAAACCGGACTGATTCCTCATCCGGGTCCATGACAATCAACTGCCGGAGGTCGTATTCATTCGCGAGATCAAACACCGTGTCAAGCATTTTTTTACCCGCTGCAACCCGGCTCTGGTGTTCCATAAGTACCTGGAGCCCTTCCTTTTTTGGATCAGTCGGGAAAAAGAATACCCTGTCACGGGCTAACTGGGAGATTTCCGGTTCGGTTGTTTCCGCGCAGAGAATTATATGCCCCCCGATCCCGGCGTCCCGCATTTCCCGCATGATCGTCCGGTATGCCCCGGAAAGAGCAGCATTCCACTCATCTTCATCATGATAATACCTGTCTTTTAGCCCGAGTTCGTGAGGAGCTGGTATGGCGCACCATACTCCTTTTTTAAGCGCAGCAATAAGTTGGGCGTCTTCGCGGAGCACCCCGGTTTCTACTCCGATCTCGTCTGTGATTATATCTCCGGAAAGTCCAGAGAGACTTGCGCGGATCCTTTCATTACAAAAGAGGCCGCCGGCACACGGGTAAGTAATACCGGCAGAAAGCTGCGGCGCAAGCGACTGGTCGAGCCGGTACGAATACAGGTCAGCAGAAATCCCCCGGTGATCTGCAACCCAGCTGGCAAGCGCGGCGACATCCGGCACACCGGGTTCCGCACCAAAAGCCCGGCTCTCCAGCGGTACGATCTTTGCCATAGTACAGAAATTATTACGTATCGCATGCTAAAAAGTACCATCAATGACAAAATCTCCGCTGCTTGTTACCTGCGGGCTTCCTTACACAAACGGCCCCTGCCATCTTGGTCACCTGCGAACGTACATTCCCGCTGATTGCTACGTCCGGTATATGCGGCGGACTGGTGAAGAGGTCGTGTTTGTCTCGGGATCGGACAACCACGGAACGCCAATTGTTGTCTCGGCAGAAGAGCAGGGTACATCTCCCCGGGCGCTGTCCGAACGTTACCATAAGCACTTCGATGAGACTTTCAAAAGGATCGGGGTCAACTTTGACTATTTCGGCATGACCGACGATCCGGCAAACCACCACAGGACGCAGGAGATCGTGAACCGTCTGGTGAAAAACGGCTATGTCTACAAGCAGGTCGTCCGCCAGGCATATTGCACGAAATGCAAACGGTTCCTCCCGGACCGGTATGTCGAGGGCACCTGTCCCTACTGCGGCAAGCAGGCCCGGGGAGACGAGTGCGACCAGGGCTGCGGCAAACACCTTGAACCCGGCGAGATCAAGGACCCGGTCTGCAAGGTCTGCGGAACAAAGGCGGAGTTCCGCGACCAGGAACATTATTTCTTCAGATTGTCCGCGTTTAAGGACTACCTGCTTCCCTACCTCGACAAGCTCCGTGGCACGAGCAACGCGAAGAACTACGCGATTGGCTGGATCAAAGACGAGCTGCATGACTGGTGCATTACCCGCACGCTTGAATGGGGTGTAAAATTCCCGGGTCGCGATGACCTTGTGGTCTATGTCTGGGTCGATGCGCCAATCGGGTATATCGCGTTTACCGAAGAATGGGCGGCAAAAGCGGGGAAAGACTGGAAGCAGTACTGGTGCGGGGACAACCGGGTCACGCATTTTATCGGCGGGGACATTATCTACCACCACTGTATCTTCTGGCCGGCTCTGTTAAAGGGCGCCGGCTATGGTGAACCGCATGCCGTTGTTGCAAGCGGGATGGTAAAAGTTGACGACCACAAATTCTCAAAGTCGCGGGGTTACGTGGTCTGGACAAACGAAGATTATCTCGACAAGGGCCTCTCTGCTGATTACCTGCGGTATTACCTGCTGGCATATACCAGCCACACAAAGGAACTCAATTTCTCATGGAAAGTGTTTGGCGAACGGATTAACAACGAAGTGGTCAATATTTTTGGAAACTTCGTGTACCGCACGCTCTTCTTTGCTCACAAGGAATTCGGCGGTGTGCCGGCTGGAGAGGTTGACCCGGAGATTACTGCTGAAATTGAGAAATGCCTTGCGAGCGTGGACATGCAGATGCAGGAGTACGAGTTCAAGGGCGCGGTAGATACGATCATGGCGCTTGCTGCATTCGGGAACACGTATATCCAGACAAATGCTCCGTGGAAACTGGTTAAGACTGACCGTGAGGCTACAGCCCGGGTGGTAAAAAACGGCATCCAGATCGTAAAAGCCCTTGCACTGCTGATTGAACCCGTGATGCCGACAAAAGCGCAGGAGTGCTGGGCGCAGCTTGGGTATGACGATACCGTAGCAGCCCACCGGATTGATGAGGCTAAAGAGATTGTCCCCAAACGAGAACTGAAAGCACCCGCGCCGCTCTTTTGCCGGCTTGAAGACAAACAGATTGCAGAACTGGACGCCGTGCTCCAGCAGCGTGTCCGTGAAGCGAATAAGAAGATGGAGAAGACACCGATGATTTCAATTGAGGATTTCAGTAAAGTTGAAATGAAGACCGGAAAAGTCCTTGCCGCTGAGGCAATCCCAAAATCAAGCAAGCTCCTGAAGCTCCAGGTAGATGTCGGGGGAGAGACCCGACAGATCGTGAGCGGGATTGCCCAGTTCTATAAACCAGAGGAACTGGCAGGAAAAGAGGTTGTCGTGCTCACAAACCTTGCACCGGCAAAAATCTTTGGCGTCGAAAGCAACGGGATGATCCTCGCAGCAGGGGACACAGCTTCGCTTTTAAAACCGGAAAAACCGGTGGAACCGGGTACAAAGATCCGGTAATTTTTTTGATTCCCAAACTGTAGAAAACCCCTTTTTTGCCCTTTAAACGTCACCTGAAAGTTCCCTATTAAGAGGACGCTTTACCAGAGGCCTGTTTTTTGGAAAGTATCGTTTCTCTATGGGAATCCGGTTTTTTTTTAAAATGGCCTCATTTTGGCAATTGGGGGCTGATTTCCGCGATTTTTCCATGCAGCCTTTTTTTAGGGCCCCCTAAAAACTGCGAAATTCGCAAAAACACCTGCGGAAATGGAATTTAATCGCGTGATTTTGGCTTCTTTTTTAACATTTTACGCCGGAGTGGCAAAACTGCGCTAATAGTGCCCTTTTATTTTGCGGATCTCTTCCTCACATGAAGTTCAGGTAGAGTGTTGACCAGAAGTGTCGGATCCGTGAAAATTCAAAAATATTGCATCAGCGGCAGGGATGTAAACCCCGGAAAGTGAGTCTGTTGTTTTTAGGATTTCCACAAAAGCGATAACCGGGATAAATCCGGGGAATTTACTTTCCTTCCCTGAACCTGCCTTTTGGAACGACGATCTCAAAGCGAATGCCTTTTCCCGGTTCTCCATTTTCGGTGAGGGTAATACCGGTAAAGGCAAGCAGTTCCCGGGTTAAAAAGAGGCTGATAATATCATCATAACAATACCCGAATTCGAAAATTTTTTCTTTTTCGCTCGTGGGAATTCCCCCGCTGTTGTCCTCATAGACAAGGACAAGGGTATCCCCTCGCTTGAGGGTAGTTAAGCGGATTTCTGATAGTCTCGATCCGCCGCACCGGAACGATGCAGAAAGAAGGGTGAAAAATACCCGTGGAAGCATGGGATCCGCATAGATCTCAGTATTCCCGGCATCATCCGTGATATCCACCCGGTGTTCTGGCAGTATTTTATTTGCATCGGCGAATGCTTTTTTTATCATTTGCCATTGAGGGGTGATTACTTCCTGATTCTGTAATTCTCCTTCATATGCAATCTGGTTTTTGATGGACTCAACGGATCCGATGGTCTTGTCAAAGAACTTCTGCATGTCCTCATGCGTGGATTTGAGCTGAGCCCTCTCGAGGTATGTCATGATAATCGCAAGCTGATGGAGAATGTCGCTGCGTGTAATACTGAATATCAGGTCTTTTTTAAGAGAGTGGGCCTCTTCGGTTACATCTTCTACGATGCCAAGTATATACCTCATGGATCTTTTTGAATCGTAAATTGGCATAACAATGATATGGAAAACACATTCTCCGCGTGTTGTTGCCGTATGTCTCTTATATTTCACCAGCACCCGGCTTGTAATCGCGTCTGCATCCTCCTTTTTAATCTGGGCTGCAACAGCCGGTGGGAAAACTTCATCATCTGTTTTCCCTACAATTTCCGTTGCAGACCTCTCAAAAATCTCTTCGTTTGCATGGTTCCAGAAAACATACTTCCCGTCATCTATTTTTTTCAGGAAGATCCCGACAGGTATCTGTTCGAGAACGTTCCTGCGTATGCTCTCTTCATCGTCAAGTTTCTGGTTCGCGGTTTTGAGCGAATCTATCATGGTGTTGATGCCCTTTTCAAGGATCATAAATTCCTGTGCCTGTGTAGTGCCGATACGATGATCGAAGTCCCCGCTGGCAATCCTGTCAACATCACGGGCAATTTTAGCGATCGGACGTGTCATCCAGCGGGACAGTCCATAAGCAAGGACACATCCAACAACAATGGCACCTATCCATACCAGAAAATGGAAAAACAAAAGGCGGTTGAGGATATCCTGTACGCGACCCGTGTTGTACGTAATCTCCACGATCCTGCTTAAATCGGATCCATATCGGGGATTTTTCATGTCAACAAAGAGATACCGTGTCGTGGTATGGTTTTTTGGATCCCCTGTTTCAAGAGTCTGCCGGCTGGCACTTACCTGTGCGAGATATCCACTTGTCTGGTTATCCGGCAGGCTCAAATCATCGACCCGGTGTCCGTTCATATCAAAAACGCGGACCTGATCGATAAAGGGGTTAACAGACACAATTTCTGCAATGGTGTTCTGGTTATCCATAATCTGGTTAGCTGTAATAAAAGTGGGCGATGAATATCCAAGTTCCAGGATATACCGGTGATCCGGTGTAGGCTTGTAGGCATATTTCCGGTATATGCCGGTACCAAGTATTTCGTGCACAACGCGATCAGGGAAAAAACCCTCTGACATCCTGATTTTGGTCAGGTATTCATAAAAATACGGGATCTTTCGGAAATCCTGCCCCAGTTCCGGTGGATATGTTGTATACACGATAACGCCGGATTCATTTATTATATAAATATCGTATCCTTCACCAAGGGTTGTTTTGACCGCTGCCAGATCCATGGCCATCGGGTTTTTCCCGGAACGATTGTACTCGGCTAATAGCACATCAAAACCATCCTTCATCTTAAAATTGAGCTGGTCATCCAGGATACCGGATGCCTTGTCATCCAGCCGTAATCCGGCAGAGACGCTCTTTTCCGTCTGGATCTGGAGATCTGAAAAATGGTTGTCGATACTGCTTTTAAGATAACAATAGTCATAAACGGTGATAAGACCGACAGGGCAGACCACAAGAACGATCATTGCAATTAAAAGTGAACGGGAGAAAGAACTGCTTTTTCGATATGGCGGTTCATTATTTCCCAACTTTATCACCGGAATGGTATCCAGATCTATATTTTGTACAAAATTTCAGTTAATGCATATATAACACAAGATCATAAAGTTTCGCAATTGATCCTGCGCAATATTTTGTCACAGTAAAAATCGCAGGAGTAAAAACAGATTCCTTTTTTTTTAAAAAAATTTTCAGGTAGATTTCGTCAAATCCCGGCAAAATGTTTGTATCCCGAAGATATTATCCGCATTGGGGTTATCTGGCAGCAGGCCTGAAAATTTTTTTGGTTTTTTTATTTCAGCGCTTCAGTAATTGCTTCCCTGATTTTTTCATCGGTTTCTATGGTAAGACATTCTTTCAATGCGGTCTCGACCTTATTTCCGCCAATTGCAGAGAGCGCCCTGACGGTCATCAGTCTGACGAACCGGTTCTCATCTTTTAATAATATAAGGAGTGGATCGATTGCCTGGGAATCTCCCATTTCTTTGAGCCCTTTTGCCGCCATGTATCGTACATGATCGCGGTTGTCTTTGAGGCCGGCAACCAGCGGTTGTATTGCTTTTTCATCGGCAAGTTTCCCCAGTGCCTCAGCCGCACGGTACCTTGTCTCCCATTTCGGGTCGTTCATTGCGGCTGTAAGTTGTCCGGTCGCTGCCTTCCCTATGGCAACAAGCGCGAGCATTGCCTGTTCCCGGACCGATTTGTCCGGGTCGCCAAGCGCGTCAATCAGGGGCCGTATTACTTCGGGAGAGCCGGTATTACCAAGCAGGTACGCGGCATGTTTCCTCATGGTCGGGTCGGCATGGGAATGGAGGGTAGAAACAAGAATATTTACCCCGGTTCCTGCAAGGTTATCCGCCCCTTCAGGAACGGGTTGCTCGTTAGTATTTGCCATAATACATCCTCATGAACTATTTACTGCCTTAAAATTATTAAAAACGGTGTTTATGTATCTTATTTTTAAAATATATAATCCGGCACCGGGAAATCATCGCAAAACCGGCAAATGGCTGAAAAAAGGTACCGGATACGGATCCCTTTTTCCGGCAGTTTTAATTAACGGGACGAACTGTCCTGTCGCCGGGTTTTTGTTTTTGGCCTGAGACCTGCTGGCAAAAGCATGGGATTACCGTCCCTGCGCAGTCTCACAGGATCTTTTCTGTATTGTGTGCGTTTCATCATAGGTCCCCCTCATGTATTTTTCACGAAAACCGGTACGATGGAAGAAAATCTCCCTTTAGGATATCGTTTTTAATAATCGGCAACCCGCGTTTTAAATCTGTAAAATCTTACAGGTTCGTGGATTGAACCTGATGGTGGTATGTATTCCGGTATTATCCTGGAATTTATCAGGACCCCAAAATGCCGTTATTTCGTATAAAACCGGTAACTTCCAAAAAAATCGTAGTATAGGGTTTATTTTTATATTTTTCAGTCAAGATGCATGGTGTATGAAGTACGCAGGTTTTGCGCTTCTTGTAGCGTTGTGCATTGTTATGGCAACTGCCGGTTGCATGAGTCAGTCAAACCAAAGCTCCGGCGGGAGCGGAATATTTCCCGGTACTACAACACGCGAGGATTTATCCGTGAAATCCGGGATCTATACTCAGGGTGCGGGCTATTCGGAAAGTTCCGCGATGCCCCGGCTGGTTTCAACTCCGTCGCCGGCCCCAACCGGGGCAGGGAACACCGGAACCGATTCAAAGATCATCCGGACTGCGTCGCTTACCCTTGAAGTAAAAGATGTAACCGGCGCTGCCGAGACTCTCAAGGGACTGGCGATTGCAAAAGGCGGGTATGTCTCATCGACAAATATCCAGAAGATCTCGGGCAACCGGTTGTACGGCACTGTCGTGCTTCGTGTCCCGGCAGCTGCTTTTGAGGATACTCTTGCAGGGGTAAAAGGAATCGGGACTGTCAAATCAGTATCTACCCAGAGCGAGGATGTAACAGAAGAGTATGTCGATCTTGTAGCGCAGAAAACCTCGTACCAGAACCAGCTGGCGCAATACAACGCCATCATGAAAAAAGCAGAGAAAGTGGAAGATGTCATCGCAGTCCAGCAGCAGATTGACCGGGTCCAGACCGAACTGGACAGGCTTGAAGGCCGGCTGAAATATCTCAACAGTCGTGTCGATCTTTCTACAATTTCCGTATACCTCCAGGAACCGGAACCGGTTGGCGGCGAGACCGGCCATAACTTTGTCTCGACGTTAAACGAAGGCATAGCGGGTTTCCTCGGCATGATTGATGCGCTTATTATCTTCCTGTTTACCGTTCTCCCGCTCATTATCATCGGCGGAGGAATTTACGGGATCTACCTGTGGAGGAAAGGGAAAAAACCGGCAGCGGCACCTGCACCGGCTGAGACAAAAGAGATAAAAGAGACAAAATAACTTTTTTTATGGTTTTTGAAAAGAGTGACACCAGATAACCGTTTCTGCATCATAACAGGTTGTTATGAGGGATAAGATCCCGGCGACAGGGATCCATGTATCTGTATCTGGATCTTTTTGGATTTGCATCATGCCGGGATTTATTCCGTCAAAAAATTCCGTCAAAAATTAATGGGAGGTCCCGTTATTGCCGCTCAAGAAGCGTACGGATCTTCACAAGCTCGGCCAGGATTTTTTCCTGAGTTGTTTCCGGTGTAGAGACACCCCTCTTTGGCGTTACAGCGCCGGTACCATCGTTTGCAGCTGAACATTGTCTGACAAGCGACCGGATCAGTTCACGAAGTTCTTCTGCATGTACAACTCCTTCGATTTTGATCTCAGGAACTGCCTGTCCAGAGTAACCGGCAGTCTGGATCGAGAGTGTTGAAATGCCCAGCACCCGCATAACCGGGCCCTGCCTGACATCGAGATTTGTAATCCGGTTATAGGGAACAATGCCGGTGGTGCGGAACCAGACTCCCCGTTTCCAGCTGATCTCATCATCACGGAGTTCGTACCACATACTTTTGTAGTAGAGATTCGCCCACAACGCGATGAATGCAATAATCCCGATCACGCAGGCTGCTGAAATTCCGGCAATCGTAAGATCAAAACCGGACCCGGCCAATACCGGCAGGACACTGATACAGAGGATCAGCAGAACAAAGAGGAAACTGTCAATGATCAGGAGCGATACCAGTTTTTGGGCCGGCTTAAATGGCGTGTTCATCGGAAAATGCGTGGTTTCCATGATTTTCACGGTTTATGTTCGTTGTATAGTCCTATAAATGGATGATGAATAGGACAAAATGTCTCACTTGATACCTCTCGCTATGAGTAACAAAAAAATGAGAGCCCTCTGTAAAATTTTCTTTGAGGTGTATGATTCCGGTATGGGCAAAAACAAATCCATCCGGTTTTTACTCATAAAAAAATGGTCGTTTCTTACCGGGACAGGTGCAGAATGTTGAGGAATTAAAAAAAAATTATTTTGCAGCAGCCTTTGTCGTATTTGTTACAGCAGTTTTTGTTGTTGCTGCTGCTGTTACTGATCCGGAACTGCCACTGACCACCGGCTGTTGGGCGACACCGGTCGTTGCATCGACCGAGAGCGTTACCTTGCCATTCGGAGCCGCGGTTGATCCGGTTGTGAGGACTTTACCATCCTTATAGATAGATACGGTAAGTTCATGGCTTGAAGTATCCAGTTTCCAGACTGAGGCCGTCACTGTGCCTGTCGCATTCGCCACTTCGATGATACGTTCGCCGGAATTTGTCTTTGTTACCTGGCTTGCCGTTGGCCCGTAGGTACCTTTCCAGCCACCCAGGTAATTAACGTACACATAAACGCCGGTTTGCGGGATGGTAACGGGCGTCCTTGTCGCGACAACGACCGGCGTACCGGAACCTGAAGCCGCTTTTGTGGAGGTAACAGCAGGTGCAGTTGTCGTGGTTGTGGTAACCGGACTGCCGGAACCGGGGATTATTTTTCCGATCGAGCCCATTTTTGGCAGGACAACAACTACTGCGACCACTGCGATGAGGATAATTACGATGACACACACTGCAAGAAGGATCTTCTTTGTGTTCCGTGGTTTTTTGGGTGGTGGCGGGACTGCCGTTGGCATGGATGACGGCACAAGCGGGGTGGGTGGCAGGTCTTTTGGAGAGAAGAGCCGGGGAATAAACCGCTTCTTTTCCTTCGGTGCAGGTTTTGGTTCTGCTTTAACCCGGGGCTGTTCCGGTTCAACCGGTGCTGCAACAGGGGCCTGTTCAGGAGAAACGGGCTGCCTTGCCACCTGTACCTGTGGCACGGAACGGAGCGGATCCCGGGGAATTGCCGCTGAGGATTTCTCAATAAGCGGTTCTATTGTCCGGATATCCTGGTCGATCCGGCGACTATGTTGTGCTGTTGATATGGGAACGGATGGTGCCGGCGCCGCTACCGGTTGTGAAAAAACCTCTCCCGGCAGAATAATCCGGGTACCGCATTTATTGCAGAAACCAGATCCCTCCGGGACTTTCGTACCGCACTTGGTACAATAGGTGCCAAGAATATTTTCCGGTTCTTTTGAAGGGGGTGCAGCAGGTGCCGCCACAAATTCTTCCGGAACGCTTTCAACTATTTTCTTTGGTTTCAGGGAAACACCGGGCTTTCGCTGTGGTGCCGGCGGGGACTCAATCTCCGGCATTACCTTGCGGATCACCTGCTCAAATGACGGAGTGAGGTAAGCCCGGATCTGCCGGATCCATTCGTCGCGTTCCTTAAGCCGGTTTCCACCGCCTTCGCGGGAGAAGGTCAGCACCATTTTTCGTGACCCTCCGGTCTTTGTGATAATCCCCAGTGATATAAAAAGATCCCGGATTGCATTCTCCCCGGGTTCTACGGTTTTTACCGTAGCTAACGGGATCTCTTTCGGGGGCAGGATGCCTTTTATCCTGTCGATAAGAATAATCCGTTTATTTGTGAGGATTGCTTCAAACGAAATGGATTTTACGTGGACACCGTCGGTCCGCATAAGAATCTCTTCGTCACCATGTAGTTCAGGATCATCCATTCTGCTTCACCATCCCTCTCTATTTTCAACAGTGTGATGTCTGTCGAGAAAAACATTCCGTGAAAATTCTATTAAAAAATCAGGATTATCAAAATATTTTCCATCCCCTATGCGGGTGATTACCGCCGTCAGACAAAATAATATGTCCGGCATTTCCCCAACAAGCATTTCATCTGCTATTGTCAATCGTATTTCATGAATTTTGGACCTGGTATTATAGGTGCAGTTCTTGTCGCGGTGCTTGTCAGTGCCGGCTGCCTCTCGGCAATTTTTCCGGAGCCGGTGCCAGAGCCTGTTGTTGTAACGCCAGAACCGACCCCGCTTCCAACAACTGAAAGCCCGGTTGCAACAGTTCCGGTGTCCCGGATGGCACTCCAGCCCACAGATATCCCGTCAGATTATATCCTCAAAAGCCGTTCTGACATAACGTATCTTGAAATGGACCCGGTAGACCACGATCTGGGCTGGAAAGCCGGGTATTCCGTGTCATATTACCGGATGAATGAGGAAAAATATGACATGACAGGACTCAGGCAGGTTATCCAGATTTACACCCTGGCAAACATGAAAAAAATCTATGATATCCAAAAGGACACCATAGAATCCCAGACGTACGAAACGACAGCATTTTATGAATTACCCTGCCCGAAAATCGGTGACCGGACGTTTGCTTACCGGATAACCGACAAGATTAATCCCCTGTCATTATCCACGTACACAATTATCTTTACCAAAAAAGACGTCTATGAAGAATTGACCATGGGCGGTACAACGACAGATTATGAAACCTTAAAAGGACTGGCCAAGACGGCGGCAGACAAGATCCGGTAGAACCGCATTTTGGAGAATAAAAATACAGGAAATGTGTACGCAATATCAGTCTGGAATTACCGGGAATACAAAAAACCAGGAATACAAGAAAAAATATCCGGGGGAGCAAGGATGGTCTTTACCTGTCGGCAATGCGGGACGTGCTGCATGTATCTGGGGGACTATATTATCATCAATCACCAAATCGGCCCGTTTGAGTTTGCCTGTGAATCGGTTTCAACCGGTACAGAGTTTACCGCCTGCATCGATAAGGACAAACGTGGGATTTTCTCAAATCACACATTCCCGGATAAACACCCTCATGCCTGCCGGTTTCTCCGCCCGGACGGGGATCTCCTGAGATGTACCATTCACCGTGACAGCCCGGCGCAGTGCAAGTTCTACCGGTGTGTAGTTATGCGAATCTCTGGTCCGGCCGGGGAGTCTCTTGGTACTGTGACAGGAACCCTCAACCTTCATTCAGATGATCCCGTTTTACGTGCTGTCTGGGAACAGGCTGAAAAAATGTTCCCGGAATCTCATCCGGATGTCGAAGAGTGTCGCAGGACATTTCTTACAGGACACGGTTACCGGGTAGAATGATACGTGGATTATGAAACCAGAACGGTTCATGTTATATAGTTTGTGTCCCTGAAATCCGGTTTCATGCATTGTGCATATATTAAAAAACCATCGCGATAATAATCGAAGACACTTATTCATACGCCCCCTCTTTAGAATTCGTGGCATGAACCGGATAAAAACAACGCCCTGCGAAAATGGACCAGACACTTGCCGTGGGAAAAAAAAGTAACGTCCAGTCCGCTTTTAATGATTACCGTGAAGGTCTGGCATTAGGAAGGGAAGGCCGGCACGAGGACGCCCTTGCCGCATTCACCCGGGCAATTGACGCAGACCCCTTATATGCTGCTGCATGGGCAGGACGGGGATTTGCACTTGGAAAACTGTGTCGTTACGACGAGGAGATCGAAAGCTGCGACAAGGCACTTTCAATTGACCCGTCCTGTGTTGAAGCATGGAACTATAAGGGATTTGCACTTGGAAAACTCGGTCAGTTCGAGGAGAAAGTGGACTGTTGCGACCGTGCTCTTGCACTTGACCCGGACAATGCCGCAGCGTGGAACAACAAAGGCGTAGCTCTTGGAATGCTTGGACGGTTTACCGAAGAAATCCGGTGCTGTGACCGGGCACTTGAGTTAAGGCGGCGTTATCTTTCTGCATGGGTAAACAAAGGCTATGCGCTCGGGCAGCTGGGAAGATATGATGAAGAGATTGCCTGCTACGACAGGGCCATAAAGATATACCCGTATTACTTTTCTGCCCATCTCAACCGGGGCATTGCCCAGAATAACAGGAAAAAATACCGCGACGCCCTCGAGTCGCTTGAACGGGCGCTTTCCGCCAAACCCCATCATCCGCAGGCATTGTACCAGAAAGGGCTGGCGCTCTCGATGCTTGGCCTGCATGAAAATGCTGTCGAGTGCCTTGAGCAGGCACTCATGTACGATGCAACGATTGCTGATGCGTGGGTGGTGCTTTCCAACTCCTGTTTTGCCCTTGGCCGGCTGGAAGATTCAGCCCGGGCGTTTAACATGGCATATTTCATCGATGCCCACGATATCCGGGCCGGAATCGTAAAAGGACTGTCCCTTTTAAAGGCAAAGAAGCTGGATGATGCCCTTCGCTGTTTCTCGGATGTCCTCGGGATCCTGCGCCGGTAAATGCCGGTACCGGTAACAAAATACCCTGCGTTTTTTATGGCTTTGGCACGAATACGGATGCATGGATGTTGAGGAATACGTCCGAATGCATCTTGCGGCCGGTGAAGATGAGGAGACGGTCGTAAAGAACCTTGTCGGGCGAATACAGGAAATAAAAAAATCCCGGCCTGCGTTTACTGAAGCATTTGCGCGTGCGGTTGCAGATGAGGTAAAAAACACGCAGGGCCTGTCCGGCGACTTTTTTGAGTTTGAGCCGGCCCGGGTTAAAATGGGGGAGTTTGGGGTAGGATCCCGGGGAAAAGGGGATTTTTTTGCGCACCGGGAAATTGCCCGCATCATTGGTAAGACCAATGCATCTGTCGGAGTGGACGAGATGGACGATGCCGGTGCGGTAAAAGCCGGTGGAGAGTATATCGTCTGTACTGTTGACGGAATGCACTCGCGGCTTTCGGATTACCCGTATCTTGCCGGGTTCCATGTGACCCGTGCGACGCTCCGCGATCTCTACGTCATGGGAGCAAAACCGGTCATGCTCTTTTCCGACATCCATGTGGCCGATGACGGTGACGTGGCAAAAATATTTGATTATACTGCCGGGATAACGACCGTCGGCGAGGCAATGGACGTGCCGCTTGTGACCGGTTCGACGCTCCGGATCGGTGGCGACATGGTGCTTGGGAGCCGGCTTACCGGTTGCGTGGGATGCGTCGGTGTAGCCCGGCACCTGACCGCCCGGAAATCAACGCAGCCCGGTGACGTGCTCCTGATGACCGAGGGTGCGGGTGGCGGGACGATTGCGACTGCTGCCATTTACTCCGGTTTCCCGGATGTCGTAAAAGAGACTATCAATCTCAATTTCCTCGTGACCTGCGAAGCACTGATCAAAAACCCGGTCTTTAATAAGATCCACGCGATGACCGATGTGACAAACGGCGGGCTCCGTGGCGATATTTTCGAGATGACGGAGACTGCCGGGTGCCGGATGGTCGTGGAGGAAGACGCCGCCCGGTCCCTTGTCAATCCCCGGGTCCAGGAGATGCTTGAAGCGTTGCAGATCGATTTCCTTGGTGTGTCTCTTGATGCGCTGCTGATTGTTGCGCCGCCGTCAGCTGCCGCAGAGATTATCCGGGTGATCCGTTCTACCGGTGTGAACTGCCATGAGATCGGGTACGTGGAGGCAGGAAAACCGGAATCCGTGCTGATGGCTGACGGGAAAGAATCCGATTTCCAGCCCCGGTTCCGTGAGTCTGCATATACCCCGGTGAAAAAAGTGGTTGATACGGATGTGCCGGATTTCGAAGAGATGAAAAAGGGTGTCCTGCGTGCATCTGAAGCTGCCATCGCAAAAAAGAAGCGGGTGCTTGAGCAGCTGAAAAAGAAAACGCAAATGGCATAATCAGGTCTGGTCCCGGACTTGTGTGCCGGATACCGGAATAACCAAAATGCAGGTCCGGGAACCTGCCCCCCCCTTTTGTAACCGATCCGGGTATGTGTTTGGCTCTCACTTTTGGTGAGGGGGGGGTCTCCTCTTTTTTTATAGGTGGGGGGGGTATACCCCCTGTTTGGCCGGCACAGGGGGAGGGGGTAGGCCCCCTCCAGGAAAAATATGGATGGGGGGGTGGGGCCCCTGTCCCCCATTTCATCAAACTAAACAGGCCCTGGTTTGTGCAGTCCCATAAATGGGATTTCGCATGGAACTACGACGGAAGATCACATTTTAAACAAACCTTATTTTGGGTAGAGGGGGTCGTATTCGGTCGAAAGGGGGGGAGGGGGTAGGGCCCCTGTCAGCCCGGCACATGGGGAGGGGGGTGACCCCCTGTTGGAAAAAAAGAGAACGGGGGCAGGGGGGGCTGCTTCACGCCACCATATGCGGCCCGGCAAAAAACCGGTGCAAAAAATGGCAAAGGCATCGTTTGGTTTTCCGCACTGTTTTCGTATGAAAACAGATTCCGGTTTTAGATCTCTTCAATCAGGATGCGGTAAAATTCTTCAGCGGCATTCCGTTCGATCCACGGCCGGTGGCCGCATTTTTTCAGGAGAATAAACCGGAAATTTTTCAGTTCCTTTTCAAGCGGAAGCTTAACACCTTCGGCCGGGTGGGGATCGTAATCCCCGTGAATAGCAATTACCGGACAGGTGATTTCCCGGGCCATATGGAGGAGAGCCATTTTACGGCGGAGTTCGCATGCCTCGTCCCAGACTCCATGAAAAACGTCATACTGGCAGAAAAATGAGGTATCGTCAACGGTCAGCGGTTCGCAGGTATCCGCCCGGGCAAGCAGGTTTCCAAGCTGTGCAAGCAGTACATTCTTATCTTTTTTATTTTCCGGACCGTCGGCCATTTCAAGGTATTTTATCAGGTCCTGCGCATCCCTGCGTTCTTCCGGTTTGAGCCGGTTAAGCCGGTTAAACATGATGGTTTTCGAGTACTGGTCTTCAAACGGCGGGCATCCGATAAGGATCAGTTTCTTCACAAGAGCCGGGTAGCGGGCAGTTACCATCCACGATAAAAACGCCCCCCACGAAAACCCGATAAGAGTAACCGGCACCCTACCGTCCCGCTCGACAACAGATCTCAGCTCCCGTATCTGCCCTTCAAGTGTGGTTTCGGTCTGGATGGGTTCTAGTACCCCTCTTACTGCGGAAAGCTCCCGGGCTACTGCGGCCATCTCTCCCGGGGCACCCGGCCCCCCGTGAACAACGACAACCGGGTAGGGCCCTGCCCCCCATTTTCGAACCGGGCTCATACAGGTATCCGGTTGTTATTTCCCGGTATAAATCATTCCCGGTAGGAATCAATGAAAAAAGAACGTTCAGGATTTGTTCTTGGCCTTTTGCATGAGCGCCAGAAGGCCGGTAAGGATTTGTACAGGCGTGGGTGGATTACCGGGTATCTTAAGGTCGACCGGTAAAACCGTATCAACTCCGCCACGCACCGCGTACGTCCCCTTGTAGATCCCGCCGTCGCAGGCATCGTCCCCGACAGCCACGACAAATTTCGGGGAGGGCATGGCGTCGTAAGTTTTTCTCGCAGCAATCTCCATGTTGTGCGTGACTGCGCCTGTCACGATCAGGACATCCGCGTGACGGGGTGAGGCAACAAAGGTAATGCCGAACCGTTCGACATCGTAGAATGCATTTGAGAGGTTATTGAGCTCGATCTCGGCTGCATTATCGCTGCCGGCATCCAGTTCCCGGATTGCAAGACTGTGGCCAAACCGGGAATCGATCTCCCGTTTGATCTCCCGCCCGAGTTTTTCAATCTCTTCACCGGGTATAGGGCGGGTCTCGGTCACTTTCTTTTTTACAAGACAGGAAAATGCATTTACCATAGTGTCTCACCTCACAGGTCTGTTCCCGCATAGGACAGGTTCAGGCTCTTGTTGATGACCGGGAAATCTGCGATGATATTTCCCGGTACCGCGTGCTCTATGGCAAGCCAGTTGCAGTACGAGGCTGTCCTGACCTTGTACCTGTCGATCTTTTTGTCTTTTATCCTGATCCAGCAGAGGCTCTGTCCCCGTGCAGATTCAACGAGCGCAAGCGCATGTCCGTCCTGCACCGGCTCCTCGCTTCTGACTGACCCTTCAGGAATCGCAGCAAGCAATTGTTCGAGCAGATCAAGCGAGTCCATGATCTCCGCCGCTTTGACCGTGAACCGGGCAAGGACATCCCCGTCTTTGAGGGGTTGTGGTTTTGGGACAAACCGGTCATATATCCCGTACGGGTGGTTTACCCGGACGTCCACTCTTCCACCAGATGCCCGCGCCGCAGGGCCGGTGATATTGAGTGGGCGCAGTAGTTGCTTTTTAATAACCCCGGTCGTCGAGAAACGGTCAATTACGGAAGGAGTGGACAGCACAATGGAGAGGCCAACCTTGTACTGTTTCCTGAACTGCACGAGAAATTCCCGGAATCCAGCAAGTGTGTCATCTGGAATATCCCGGCTGACACCCCCGATACAGAGCATCCCCCGCAGGAACCGTGAACCGGAGAGTTTTTCGTTCTCGCGGAACATCAGCTCGCGGAGCACCGCAAACTGGCTGGCGCCAAGAGCAAACGCGACATCGGTAAGCATTCCCGACAAGTCACCAAGATGCGAGCAAATCCGTTCGGATTCGCAAAAGACAGTCCGGAGATACCATGCACGGTCCGGCACCGTTATGCAGGAGAGCCGTTCAACGGCCATGCAGAACGCGGTTGCGTTTGCTGCCGATTCGTCACCGCTTACCGCTTCAGCGATCTTTATTGCGTCGCGGGGATCTTTTCCCTCGGCGAGTTTCTCAATGCCCCGGTGCGTGTAGAACATCCTGATCTCAAGGTTAAAGACGGTCTCACCGATAACACTGAACCGGAAATGGCCGGGTTCGATAATGCCGGCGTGTACCGGCCCGACAGGTACCTGGTAGATACCCTCTCCGCTCATTTTTCGGAAAGGATATTCTTCGGCAGTACTGATGGTGTCGCTTGTTTTGACAGGAGTATCCGGCACCGTTTTTTTCAGCGGGTGGAAGCCTGCCGGGAATGTTTCATGCAAAAAGAGCCGCCGGGTGTCAAATGCGCCGTCAAACTCGATCCCGAACCCGTCACGGCATTCCCGCTCCGGCCATGTGGCTGATGGAAAGACCGACGCAATGGATGTCGTCCGGTTGCCAGTGAGGTTCCGGACAAGGATGAGGATGCTGCCTTTCCGCTCGAAAACGTACAGGAGTGAGTATTGTGCCTCCTTCCTGAAGCCTTCGACACAGAAGAGGCTGATCAGGACAAATTTTCGTGAGGCAAGGTAGGGTATTGCAAGGTCAAACTCCGGCTCGCTTACGTCGATTGAACATTCCCTGTTATGCCCGTATGTGATACGTGCAGGTACCGCAGCTGCGCCAAATAATTCCCGGAGTGCCCCGGTTGCGGCATTTTCCTGCGGCAGTTCCCCGTGGATCATGAGAACATCAGCTCCGTTACAATATGATCGATAAACGAGCTCCCTGCTGCTGGAAACAGTATCCCCAGTACAAGAATGAGTGCCAGCAGGATCACGATGGGCACTTTCATGCTGATCGGTGTCTGGTAGGGAACAAGATCAACCGGTTCTCCCGGCGGGGTTGTGCGGGTAAATGCAGTGATCACAAAGTACCCGAGTGCTGCTGTTGCAATAAAGATAATGACGAGGACGAGCGCAAGCACCAGCGGTGAAACGGATCCAAGGCTGAACAGGATAAAGAATTTTGAGAAGAACACCATGAATGGCGGCATGCCGATGATGGCCAGCCCGCCGATAATAAGTCCCCATGCAGCAAGCGGCTGGAACCGGAAGACATCGCGGATATCATCGGGAGCATCGGCCGAGAGGTGGCTCCTGTACTGCCGGTGCAGGATGCCGGCTGAAAGGAAGAGCGAGGCTTTTGTAAACGAATGCGCCATAACGTGGAAGATCACCCAGAAGATCGCAAGCGGTGTTGCAATGGCAAGACCAACAAGCAGGATACCCATGTTCTCGATGCTTGAAAATGCGATCAGTTTTTTGAGGTTCTTTTCCGGGAGCATGGAGAATGCGGCAATTGCAATCGAGAAAATGCCAAAAAGCAGGATCAACGGCGTAATGGAAGTAAACGCGGGTGTCTGGTGCACGATGGCAAAGACCCGGATGATCCCGTAGATGCCGACGTTTAAGAGCACTCCTGAGAGCACTGCGCTTACTGCCGACGGCGCCTTTGCATGGGCTTCGGGCAGCCACGTATGGAACGGGAAGATACCAGACTTTGCAGCAAACCCGATGAAGATGAGCGTGAACGCGGCGATCAGCATCCCAGGCGGGAATGCGGAGGCGTGCTGCATCAGGATGGTCCAGTTGAGGGTACCGGTACCAAGCGTGGAACGCGCAATCTCAAAGAGGAAAATGAGGCCTACAAATGCAATCAGCATTGCAACAGATGCAACGAAAATATACTTGAGCGCCGCATCGATGTTCTCTTTTGCCGAGAGGATGGCGACAAGCATTGCAGACATAATCGTTGTCATCTCGGCTAAGATCCAGAAGAGCGCGAGGTTATCCGAGTAAAAGGCAAGGACGATGACCAGTTCAAGCAGGCACCATGTGGCATAGAAAATTTTCAGGCTGCCGGTTTCCAGTTCCCTGCTTGCGAGCAGGTTCTCGACATAGCCCCGGGCATAGATTGCGGCAAGTACGAAAATAACTGCTACAATCAGTACTTCAAAAAGTCCAAGATGGTCGATAAAGAAGTACCCGCTGCCAACCGTGAAGGTCTCGACAGGGACCGGTATATACAGGAGAATATACCCGGTAATCGCGCAAAAGAACAGTCCGAGACCAACGGCAATTGAGTTCAGCTGCCGGTGGGTGCGGCTGACGGCAATAAGGACCAGTGCAAGGACAGCGCACAGGGCGTAAAGCAGGAGAATCATGGCGATTCCTCCTGCTCTTCCCAGAGATAGAACCGGTGGAGCCGGTTGTGATACTCTTCAAGTGTCGAATCAATGCCGACAGTAAGGATCGTTGTCAGCAGGATGAGGATGACAAGATCGATGATGATAAGGAATTCAATAATAAACGGCAGTTCGGTCACAAAGAGGCCGAAGAGAAGCACGCCGTTTTCCATCGAGAGGTAGCCAAGGACCTTTGTAATCGCCTTTTTCCTTGAGAATGTCACCATCATGCCCATGAGCAACAGCGAGATCCCGATTACGGCACCAAAGAAGAACGGGCTTTCAGCGCTCCCGGTTACCGCATTAATCCCGACAATGCGGGAAAGCGTGATATAGACAAGGAGCATCAGGGCAAGCGAGATTAAAAGTGAACTTGTCGGGCTTAAGAAATGGAATTCAATGTCCCGTTTAATCCGGATCTTTTCCTGGACATTCGAAATAAAGTACGGGATGACGATTACTTTGAAAATCAGCGTGATCCCTGCAATTGCAAGAAGGATTCCTGCCCCTTCATACCAGTAAAGCGAAAGCGCGATAAGGACGAGAGCAAGCGACTGGAGTGCATATGCCCTGACAAGTGAAATGAGGTTCTTTGTCGTGATGATATATGCGGCAGTGATGATGACGCAGACAAACAGGACCTTGATAATTCCATTGAAAAATTCCGGGTCGGTCATGCAAACACCTCGATAATAATCGTCAGGGTCGAGAAGAAGAAAGCCATCATAAAGAGGCTTGGGAGCCTGAAGAACCGCATCTTTGCCATGGATGACTCAAAGAGCCCGATGACCAGTGACAGGATCGCGCCTTTTACGGCAAAAAGACAGACGGCGACCGCGATTGCGGCAAACGAGAGCGTGGTTGAAAGGCCCCACGGGACGATGAGGTTTATTAAAAGGGCCATAAGGAGCGTCTGCTTGATTGCTGCCGTCAGCTCCATGAGGGCAAGGTTCCTGCCGGACTGCTCAAGGATCATCCCTTCATGGATCATGGTCAGTTCAAGGTGCGTCTCCGGGTTGTCGACCGGAATGCGGGAAGTCTCGACAATGAGGATGATAAACAGCGAGATCCCGATCAGGATAAGTGTCGGGCTGACCGGGATTCCGGCAATAACTTCTGTTCCAACCATGTCGAAAATATTCATGGATTTGAAGACAAATGCGAGTGCGGCAAAGACAATGATGGTTGTCGGTTCTATGACGGCCGATATACTCATCTCGCGGGAGCTGCCCATGCCGCCGAATGTGCTGCCTGCATCAAGTCCGCTTAAAGCCATGAAAAACCGGACAAGCACCAGCAGGTACAAAAACAGGATAATGTTTCCAATTCCCCCGAAAGGTTCCGTGACAAAGACGAGCGGGACAAAGAGGGATGCCACAAGGACCGCTGAGATGCACACCCAGGGCGTGGCCCTCATGATCCGTGATGAGTTACCGGAGTAAATTACCTCTTTTTTGAGCAGTTTTGCAAGCGTATAATATGTCTGGAAGACCGAGGGTCCCTGCCGTCCCTGTGACCATGCCTTGACCTTTTTTATCAGGCTTACAAAGAGGGGAGACAGTAAAACAACACAGAGTGTGTTAATGACTCCGTATACCAGGAATTCCACGGTCATGCCGACCACCCCAGATAGAGAATTACTGCGATTACGGCGATGAAAACATACAGGAGATAGGTATCAAGACAGCCGTTCTGGACGCGTGAAATCTTTTTTGCGGCCTTCATCGCCCCGCGTGCAACCGGGAGATACAGGTACTCTTCAAAGAATTTCAAAAGCCGGATCTCTGCGGTTCCTTCTGCAACGATGCAGTCGTTTTTATCAAAGTATGTTTTGGTGCTGGCTTTTTTTGTCCGGTAGATCGAGGAGAAGATGGTGACAATGGGTTCCGAGAAGCCGATGCCGGTATATTCTGTAGATGAAGGTTGTGATTTTGTCCCGCACCCCCATGTCTCGCTTATTCTTGTCTCCCTGGATGCCGTAAAATACAGGAAGGTATACGCGAGTGCCATCATGACAAGCAGGAGCACGCTTACAAGGAATAAATCCGGAATGGGGAGTGCAAAGCCGAAAGCAAAAAAGATCTGGTATGCAAAGACCCCGAGGATGACACAGGCTGCGGCAAGGACTGCCGGGCCGGCAAGCATTGAAAGGCTGACTTCCCTTGCGTTTTCACTCTCCGGTGAACGCGGTTGTGCAAGGAAGACAGAACCGAATGCCTTCACAAAACATGCCGCCGAGAGTGCGCCGGTGAGGGCAAAGAGGGCGAGGCAGATGAAAAGGAGCACTTTAATGAGCGGATCCACAACGGTGACCGACTGGAAGAATGCGATATACACCAAAAGTTCGCTTGCAAACCCGTTTAATGGCGGCAGGGCGGCAATCGCCATTGCGCCGGTAAAGAAAAGCGCTGAAGTGTACGGCATCTTCCGTGAAAGACCTCCCATCTTTTCGATATCGCGGGTATGCGTTGCGTGTACTACTGATCCTGCGGTAAGGAAAAGGAGGCTTTTGAAGAGCGCATGGTTAAGGGAATGAAAGAGCGCTGCAAGCAGGCTGATGGTTGCAAGGACAATAAGCCCCTCGCAGGAGAATATGACATAGAGGCCGATCCCGATAAAGATGATGCCGATATTCTCGATGCTGGAATACGCGAGCATCCCTTTTATGTCGTCCTCCTTAAACGCGTATATCACGCCGAGCACTGCTGACGAGATGCCGGCAATGAGTATAAGCACGCCCCACCAAAGTTCGGGTGAAAACACCGTAAAGATAAACCTGATAAGCCCGTAGACCGCGACCTTGAGCATCACGCCGGACATCAGGGCAGAAACAGGAGACGGGCTTGCCGGATGGGCATAGGGAAGCCACTTGTGGAACGGGATGATCCCGGCCTTGATTGAAAAACCTGCAAAGAGTGAAAGGAATGCAACAGTGGCAAGGGGAAGCGATGCGGGTGAGGTATGCAGCGGTGCAATCGCAAACGATCCGGATGCATACCAGAGCATGATGACTCCAAGCATCACAAAGAGCGTAGAGAGGTGGGTCATCACAAAATAGAAGAGCCCGGCCTTTCTGGTCTCCAGTGTGTCATACTCGTACATGACGAGGAAAAATGATGTCGCTGCCATCAGTTCCCAGAACAGCAGGAACGAGACCGTGTTTTCCGAGGAAACAATCAGTGCCATCGCAAGCACAAAGAGGCTTATGCAGCCGCAGAGCAGGTTCCGGCGGTTCCCGCCTTCCATGTGCTCGATATATCCTGAAGAGTATACCGCAACGCAGGCAGCAACCATGCCAATTAAAAACAGGAAGAACGCGGCGAGCCGGTCGATAAAAAAGGTCAGAGAAAATCCGGGGAACAACTGCCACGCCACAACCGTGAAGGGCACTCCTGATATGAGGACTAAAAGCGACAGAACGATGAGAAGAACAGAGCCACCGGCAGTGCAGGCAAGCGAGAGGATCCGGATGATGCGGGTATCCCGTGCAGCGCAAAGAAGAGGGACAAGCGTTCCGGCAATAAAAAGAACGATACTTGCGTAAAAAAGCAGGTCTGACATCAGATCCTCCTGACGATTCTCCGGGTAAGGAACCGTCCCATGCGCTGCGAACGCGGGCGTGGCTGCTCATCTGCACTGTATATATTCCGGTTCCTGCATCTGGGACTCATTTGTATATATCCTCTCATCAGGTATTCTGTTCCATTATTCTGGACGATGGATCGCGTTTCATGGGGCAGACATCAATTCCTTTAAGGTTGCCCATGACAAAATCGAACCGTTCCCGGATCGTTTTTGGCAGGTCAAGTTCCGGGATCGGGTAGAAACCCATTCCGCCGTAGAACTCCATGAGTTCCAGTTTCGCGTGCATGTACAGGGTGTCATTCCGGCCACATTCTTCGATCAACTGTTTCATGACCGACCGGGCAAAACCCCGGCGCCGATACTCCTCAAGAACATATACTCCGTCTACCTCAAAGCCATCCGGATGCCGGGAGCAGCGCGCAACTCCGACAAGCTGTGTCCCGGCAAATGCAGCAAAAAGCCGGTCCGTTGCAGTATTTGCCTTCTGCTGGTGATAGTGGATCCAGAGTTCCTGTTCTGCACGGACCATTTCATGAGGGGAAAGTTCACGGACATTTATCGTGCCGGTAACAGGATGGACTATTGCAGCCTTTCCGGATGAGAGCCAGAGCCGCTGGATCCGGTGGAAAATATGGGGACGGAATGTAACAAAAGTCCCGCATTCCTCCCCGGCCAGAGCGTAGAGTACAAGCAGTGTCGTATCTTCTCCGGATACTTCCGGTTTTATTTCTGATGACAATGCTGGCGTATTATAATACTCCGGGTTTTTTTTAGAAACCTTATGAGGAGGAGGAAAAATCAATCCCGCTCATCACAAGGATGAAAGTCTGGATATATTATCTTTGTGTCAATTTATATGTTGTGCAAATTTTTAGGGAAATAATGCTGTCTGAAGCGTTTCGTTTTCCGCCAAAAGTGATTGTAAAAACAAAAAATGCTGCGAATTTTCGGTATTTTTGACATTCTGTCGTAATTCTTGTAAAATTACCCTTACGCGCGTTTGGGACAATTTTACGCGCAAGTCAACAAAAAATTATTAATTATTTGGCTAATCCCTAAAAAATTATTAATTTTTTTACTGTTCTTATCTCTGGGAAAAAATAACAATATTTAAGATACTTCCCACTGGAGTAAAAATTACTATGGACGTGCGACGCGTGTGGTCCTGCCATAGGGGAACAATTGTATGATTGACAACCTGCTACTGGGGAATTATAAATTCCGCGAAACAGATTTCACGCCAAATATTGACTATTACCGCGAACTGGCACACAGCCAGCACCCGTCAGTGCTCTGGATTGGCTGTTCGGATTCACGGTTACAGACCGGACATATCACGCAGGCCAAGGCAGGAGAACTTTTTATCCAGCGTAATATCGGGAACATTGTGCCGATCCATGACTGGAACTTCGCAACAGTGCTTGAATATGCGATATCCCATCTTCATGTAAGCGATGTGGTCATCTGCGGGCATTCAAACTGCGGGGCGATCCGGGCACTGGATCATGAAAGCACAGATTCTTATATCCCTCTCTGGCTGAACAATGCCCGTGAAGCAAAAGTCCGGGTGGATAAAACAATCTCTCCTCCAAAGACGCCTCTTGAACAGGAAGAGCGCTATAAACTCATCGAACAGGAAAATGTCCGGCTCCAGATTGAACACCTGTATACATATCCCCTCTTAAAAAAGGCAGTGGATGAAAAGAAAGTGCAGGTCCACGGGCTTTATTATGATCTTGGCACCGGTGCCCTGACACGGATTGCCTGAAAAATTACAAACATGTATCAATCTCATTTTTTATCCGGTCGAGGGCAATCCTCCCGATCCGGGTGAGTTTCCCGTTTACAAGGACCATGGGTATTGGCGGGTAATCGTTTTCGAGTATTGTGCGGATATGGTCGGGAACCTTGTCGTCGATGAGGGTTAGTTTTACCTCAACTTTGTCGCCGTAGGTCTCTTTTAAGACAGATTTAAACGCATCAAACGCTTTTGTCAGTTTTCCCGAGGGGTAGCAGTCGGAAAGCCCGCAGGACCGGTTGCCGTCGCAGGGAAACGGCGAACATTCGGAATATTTCAGGCCAACAATCTCGACAAGGACGTTATTACTCATGTACGTAACGTTTGTGCGGACGGTATTTTTAGTATTGGGATGGCTGCATCGCTATCAGGTCCAACCTTTTGCCGGGTTCCGGGAAAGGCTTGGGTGGAAAGGGGGTGATTTCTTTTGATGATCGGGTCGCCCGACCAATTTTTTGTGGCGCAAGAGGCGGGGGAAGGGAGGTGCCGATTTTTTAAAAGGTAGGGGTTACTCCCGGATCTTTTTAGGAATTGCCGGTGCGTGACCCGAACTTTTTTAGAAATTCTCAGATTGCGAGGCGATCATTTTTTGTAATCTTCAGCAACCTGATCGAACTTATTTTGAAATTGCCAGCTCGCGACCCGCTCTTTTTTTACAATCCTCATCACCCGGGCCGGACTTTTTCGCGAACGGGCGCATGGTCCGGGTTGGCTCCGTCGGCGAATATGATGATTATTTGTGGGCCCGGCCTTTTGCAGGGCCATGAGGTGTCGAACGTATCTGTGAATCTTCAGCAACCTGATCGAACTTTTATTACAATTGCCGGCTTGTGATGCGATTATTTTTTGAAAACCTCATCATGTGGATCGATTTTTTCCGGTTTTTTGGAATTGTCCGCTCGCGACCGGAATTTTTCAAAAAAAGTGCGGGTGGCTGTATGTATCTGGTAAGTTCCGGAAATGGATCCGGAAGATGGAGCCCCTCACATCCATACCCCCATGAGCGGGCATTGCCACCGCCCAAAGGGTCTGGTGAGCACAGATTCATTTTAGATCGCGGGCCATTCCCTGTTTGATCATCTCCATTGCTTCCTGGAGGATGTCCTTCGCATCCTCCCGCTCGATCCGGTAGAGTTTCTGCAGGGGACCAAGGGCCCGGGGATCCCCGAGCATGCCCAATGCCCAGGCCGCTTTTGTCCGCACCCGTGCATCATCGTCCCACAGGGTGTCGATCAGAGGCTCCACGGCCCGGAGATCTCCCAGACGTCCCAGCGCTTCCGCCGCATTCCACCGCGTCCCCTCATTATCATCGGAGAGTTTTTCAACCAGGATTTCAAGCGTGTTCGACGTACCCTGTCACCTTCACCCGGCGGTTGATTGTTCCTATGTGGTACATGGGGTGAGAAGAAGATTCTGGCCGGTTATTGGACCGGTGGGATGACTCCCGCCGCCCCCTACAAGGCGCCCCTGCGGCGGATCAGTGAGGAATAACCCGCACTTGCCCCGCCGTGCCCCGGGAGGGGCCATGAGGCGGGGGAGACCTCATGCCAGATTTTACTAATTCAAGTCCCTTAACCAGACTATCCTCCAATACGTTGATCATCCCGAACACAGGTATGAGGGCAACGTTGACGGGATATTGATCATCGGTAAGGAAGCCGCAAGATCGTGAATCAACCTCTATTTGTTATGGATGCTCAGGTTTTCAGGATTAAACAGGAGATAGCCCGAAAAATCCTTGCCCTCTGTCAGTGTGATGCAGAGAAAATCGGGGTTGGACGAAGTACATTGAAGTTCATCAAGGACGGGATGAAGAATGGAAAAGAGATCAATCTTAAGACGTCCGCCATTAACCGTCTGATACAAGCAACGAGTAAAAAAACCGCACATCAAATCATTACTGTTTCCAACACTCGCACACAAAAATTTGGGGATTTCTAGAGAGTAGATGCTCCAGTATCTTTACCCGGATGACTGCTTGAACCACCAAACTGTTTTTTCATCAGGTACGTTGTCAGGGCAATAAGCAATCCGAAGACACCTGCGGCAATAAAAACTGCGTTCAGGCCGAAATACACGAGGATGATACCAAGTACAATGGGAGAAGCACTCTGGCCAACGTATTTCATGCAGTTGTGAATCGAAATTACTCCTCCTCTTGATGCAGGGGGGGAGATCTGAATGATCTGCACGTCAATGGCAGTCTGGGCAAGGACAAGGCCTGCTCCGAACAGCAGTAATAGAAGAAACACTGCGGCAATGGAATGCAAAACCGGCATGAATAACATCGACAGCCCGACACAGGCAAAACCCGCAACAATCACCATGAGCAATGAATACTTGCCGGCAAGGGGCCCCACACGGGATGCAAGCAGTATGCACGCGATCCCCGGAATAGCGAGCATAAGTCCTGATCCTCCTGACGCATATCCAAACACACTCTTGAGCATGAATGGCACATAGATCATCATGGCAAACAGCATGAAAAAGATCGAGAAACCCATGAATATCGTATAGATGATTGGCAACTTCCTAAGACATTTGAGCGCTTCAATCATGCCCTTATGATTACCCGTGTCAGTCTGGACTTTTGTCTCAGGAAGCAACGTTATTACCACAATCGCGAATGGCAGGGAAAGTGCATAAAACAGGAACGCATAGTTCCATCCCAGCATAGCAAGGCCGCCTCCGATCACCGGGGCAAATACTGATCCAAGGGCAAATGATATGCTGATCTTGCTCATGGCCGTCACACCATCAAGGCCGGTGTAGACATCTCCTATGACCAGCATGGCCATGGATGTCATCCCCGCCACGCCAACGCCCTGTAAAAACCTCAGGATAAGGAGTAACGGGAAATCCGCAACAAAAAAACTTACCAGCCCCGTCACACCATAGAGTATAAGGCTTGGGACCAGTATCCTCTTACGATCTACACTGTCAATATAATGTCCTAGGATGAGGGTGAAGACCGCTGTTGAGAACGTAAACACAGACATAAGCAGAGCTACATTCTGTTCGGTAGTCCCTAGGGGTTCCACCATCTCCGGTAATACAGGTGCCAGGAGAGCCCCACCGGCCATTGCAAAAAATGCAACGAGACAGAGCATGAGAATGTGAATATTTTTAAATTCCATGATCTCTCCGGCTATTTTTTCTCCATTATCCGGGACACGTTTTTGATCATATCCTCGAAAGAATTCACAATTGTTTGCCTTTGATCAGAATCAAAATTGGATAATAGGATATTCTCCCATTCTGATGCAATCTTTTTGAGGCCGGGTTCTATCGCTCTTCCTTTATCGGTCAGAAATACTCTATAGGAACGTTTGTCTTCATCGTCCCTTTGTCGGTAAACATAGCCTTCCTTAACGAGTTTTTGTACGGCTCTTGTGACGTTCGCCCTGTCCAGATTAATGGACTGGCCAAGTGATTCCTGATTTACTCCATCTTTTTGAAAAAGTGGCATTAAAAGGTAAAACTGTCCGGGTCCAATATTGTAAGGTTTCAATTCTTTGTCGAGGTATATCTGACTGTACCTGTAGAGAAATGAAACGAATTTTCCAATGAATCCCTTATTGCTCATTTGTTCCCCTTTTTTGTCAATATGTGAGAATACACCGATTCTAATGATCTCCAATTCTTAGACTTTCTTTGTCAGATTTACAAAGTTGCTGGCGCAATCATATAGTTGCGCCAGCAATCATTATAGAGTTGTTGATGCAACCAAGTGTTTTTGGAAAAGAACACGCTGCTGTGCAGGTAATTTTTCAGAACATTGTGATATCACAAATAAGGGAATTCAAAATTTGCAAGATACCTATAACCCACTTTTAAAAATGAGTGGGCTGGGAATCGAACCCAAGAACACCTATGAGGCTAGGCCCTCAACCTAGCGCTTTTAACCTGATTCAACTACCCTCTCTTAATTGGACAATCTCACATGATATCAACCCGGAGAATTCCCTGCCCCCGCATATGTCCCAAAAAAAGAGTGCCCCTATATTCTCGGACAGTTCTCCTCAAAAAAAAGTTTCAGGCAAACCTCTCAAACCGCTCTTTTGTCGCCTTGCAGATCGGGCAGATGCCCGGTGGCTGTTCACGTGCACAGAGATAGCCGCAGACTTTGCACCGCCAGATTGGTAAAGAAAAACCCTGCGGCGGTGATGCGGAAACAGTTTTTACAATAACAGTCTTTCCCCGTTCAGACCGGGGCGGCCGGCGTTCCGGCACCGGGGCAACGTCCTGTCTGCCGGATGCAACAGCATCGCTGACGTACAAGGCGCAGTAGCAGGCACCATGCTCTTCGATATCTGCGTCCCGGTAATCACAGGGACAGATTATATCCAGATCCCTGTCTTTTACTCCGGATGCAAGGCGGCAGGGGCAGGCACGGTATCCATATCGGTTTTCGTTTTTCAACAGGCCGCGTACGAGATTTTTTACAAATTCTGCGTCAGGGTTCAGCCGGTACCCGTATTTTTCTGCATCTGTTTTCAGGGAGAGATATGCAGCGTCGATCTCATTTCCTGTGATCTCCGGAATATTCATACGGCAAATGCCCCCCTGATCTCAGTTTCCTTAAAACCGATAATGGCCCGTTTGTTGTTGATTATAAGTGTGGGAAACGATCCTTTTGGATTCCACCGCTCTAACTCATCCATTGCAGTATCCTGCTCGCTGCCGCTCAACAGATCGACATAATCGTAATCAAACGCAAGCCCCAGTTCTTCCAGCAGCATTTTTGTCTTGTGGCACCACTGGCATGTTGACAGTGCGTACAACATAATAGCACCTTTGTCTTTACCACTCACATGTACCGGCATTATAAGACACCCCTGATAACTGGAAGTTGCTGTATGGATTAATAAAACTGGGGATATGCGCTGTAACTTCCTGTGAGGGATGCGCCAGGTATTATTTGTACTCCTCCAAAACCCTGCTGTTGTTGCCGCCGATAACGGGAACCGGTCGATTACGTGAAAGTGCAGTTTTTTTTGCTCTGTAGAAAACCTCAAAGAAGAGAAATAGTAAGAATCTGTGGATGTTGCAGACAATCATTTTGTTAGCGATTTCTTTTATCTGCGTCAAGAACTTCCTTGCTTTAAGATCCCCGCC